>Ga0081539_10001170_pt1 | contig 47486 bp, 46 predicted proteins | sample TabmetS4T2R2_FD_71023 | JGI IMG/M metagenome (GOLD analysis project Ga0081539, IMG submission 71023) | Tabebuia heterophylla rhizosphere microbial communities from the University of Puerto Rico - S4T2R2 | ecosystem: Host-associated > Plants > Roots > Rhizosphere ... | reverse complement strand
GGCGGGTGTAGCGCACTAGCTCTAAGCCGGTGACATCGGGCAGGTGGTTGTCGGTCAGCAGTAGGTCGTAGGGTGCGGTGCTACGCAGCCGGCGCAGGGCGCTGACTGCGTCGGTACAGAGCACGACACGCCAGCCTGCCGCGTCCAATGTGTCGCGTACAGTATTGGCGACGAGGTTGTGGTCTTCGACGTAAAGAATGGTGTGAGGCATCTGTGCTATCCTTGCGTGCGTTCCAGTCTTTGACAAAGACGGTCATGCGCTGCTCACCCTCACGCCCTGAGTGATGAGCGTCGCCGTTGAGCATGAGAGGTTCATACTCACGGCGATTACAAAACGCGACCGTGATTTTATCGCAACTTGCAATAAAAGCAAGTGCCCGGCGGGTTGTGTTCTGTCAGGAGGTAACTCCTGATGGGGACAACACCCCAGCTCAGACCGCAACGTCTTGCCGAGAAGCTTCGTTATATTCGAGTGTCTCTAGATTTAACGCAGACTGAATTTATACAGCGGTTGGCAGTGGAGGAACTCACTACACAGAGCAATATTTCGGAATATGAATCAGGCAAGCGCGAGCCGTCGCTGCTCATCCTGCTGCAATATGCCCGTCTGGCGGGCGTGCATTTGGAAGACTTGGTTGACGACGAGGCGGACTTGCCCGCAAAGCTGCCGGGCAAGGTGAAGCATGCAAGACTGAAGCCCGCCGCCGGCTTCCGCAGTAAACGGCGGGCGATTACAAAGTGAGCAGGACGGAAGACACAGGGTTGGAGGTTTACACGGACGGGCAGTGCCCGCTGTGTCGCTGGACGCGCGCGCGCGTCGAGCCGCTGGACACGGGGCGGCGGCTCGAATGGTTCGACTATCACGACCCGGCAGCCCTGGCGCGGGCCGCGCCGCACACGCCGCAGGAGTTGGCGGCCGAGATGCACGTGCGGCGCAAGCGCGACGGCGTGTGGCGCAAGGGCTACTGGGCGTGGCTGGAAGTGCTCCGCGTGCTGCCGCGCTGGCGCTGGCTCGCGCCCGTGCTCGCGCTCTGGCCCTTCACCGCGCTCGGCCCCGCCTTCTACCGTTTCATTGCCAGCCGCCGCTACACCCTCTTCGGCATCCCGCCCCCCTGCGACGCGGACGGCGTCTGCCAGCTACATCAAAAGCAGTGACGAGTGACAAGTGACGAGTGGCGAGTTAAGAAAACGGTTCTTACTCGTCACTTGTCACTCGTCACTGCTTTATCCCTCCCAGCCATCTTTTACGCCCTGGGTAGCATCTTAAGAACGCCATAATTCGGGCGGGCAGATCGCGGCGCGCGGGCCGGGCAGTTAGGCGTCTTGCGCGCTATTTGCTCGCTCAGGGAAGAGAAAGCGAGTTGATTATGAAGAGAGCAATCCTATCTTTGGCGGCGTTCGTGCTGGCGCTGGCGGCGACGAGCGCGCCCGCGCAGGTCAACAGGCAGGCGAGCCGGGGCAGCAACGCGCGGGTGCACGAGCCTTTGAACCTGGCGGTGCTGGTGCAGGACGACTTGGTGTCGCACGTGGGCAACGAGTTGGGCGTGACGGCCGATTTCATCCGGTCGCTGCCTGCCGGGTCGCGCGTGATGGTCGGCTACCTGACGGCTGGGTCGCTTCAGGTGCGGCAGCAGTTCACGACCGATCTGGAGCAGGCGGCGAAGGCGCTGCGCATCCCGATGGCGAGCGAGTCGGCCGCGCCGTACAACCCTTACGTCGAGGTGCTACAGGCGCTGCGCAAGTTCGACGCGCAGGACGCGAACCGTAACGCCGTGCTGCTCGTCTCCGACGGTCTCGACGTGTCGCGCGGCTTCGACGCCAGCTCGACGCTCAACAGCCTCGACCTGCACCGCGCGGTGAACGAGGCGAAACGGCGCAACGTGAACATCTATGCCTTCTACGCGCCGTCGGTGGGGCTGACGAGCCACAACCGCACGGCGATCAGCTTCGGGCAGGGCGCGCTCAACCGCCTGGCCGACGAGACCGGCGGGCGCGCGTTCTTCCAGGGCACGAACTTCGTCACCTTCGACGCCTACTTCGACAACCTGCGCCGCGCGCTCAACGAGCGTACCGCGCGGATTTCGTAAAAAGGACTTAACCGCAAAGGGCGCGAAGAGGGCCGCGAAGGAACGCAGAGAAATCTTTGCGTCCTTCGCGGCCCTCTTCGCGCCCTTTGCGGTTAAATCTCCCCGCGAGCTACGTTACCGCGTCTCGCCCTTGTTCTGTTCGTCGAGCCACTTCTTCAACGGGGCGAAGTAGTCGAGGATGGCGGTCGCGTCCATCTTGTCTTCGCCGGTCATCGCCTTCAACGCTTCGGGCCAGGGCTTGCTCAGCCCCATTGCGAGCATCTGCCGGAGCTTCGCGCCGGCCTGCTTGTTGCCGTAGATCGAGCAGCGGTGGAGCGGCCCCTGGTAGCCGGCCTCGCGGCAGAGCGCGCGGTGGAACTGGAACTGTAGGATCGTCGCCAGAAAATAGCGCGCGTAAGGGACGTTGGCGGGGACGTGGTACTTCGCGCCCGCGTCGAAGTCCTGCTCGCTACGCGGCGCGGGCGGCGCGACGCCCTGGTACTTCTCGCGCAACTCCCACCAAGCCTTGTTGTACTCGCCGGGGCCGACTTCGCCCGAAAAGACCTTCCAGCGCCACTGATCCACCAGATAGCCGAACGGCAGGAAGGCCACCTTGTCGAGCGCGCGCTCCAAGAGCAGCCCCGTGTCCGCGCTCTCGTCGGGCACTTTGTCGATCAACCCGATCTGTTTCAAATACTCTGGCGTGACCGAGAGCGCGACGGTGTCGCCGATGGCCTCGTGGAAGGCGTCGTTGGCGCTGTCGCGGAAGAGGAACGGCTGCGGCACGTAGGCCAGTTGGTAGAAGTTGTGGCCGAGTTCGTGGTGGATGACGGCGAAGTCCTCGGCCGTGATGTCTATGCACATCTTGAGGCGCACGTCCTGCTGGAAGTCCACCTGCCACGCGCTCGCGTGACAGACCACGTCGCGATCCTGCGGCTTCACAAAGAGCGAACGCTCCCAGAAAGTCTGCGGCAACGGCTGGAAGCCGAGCGAGACGAAAAACTTCTCGCCGTAGCGCACCATGTCCTGCGCGGTCGTCTTACGTTTTTTGAGAATCTCGGTCAGGTCGTAACCGGCGTCGCTCTTCTCCGGCTTCAAGAGCGGGTAGATGTTGTTCCACTGCTGCGCCCACATGTTGCCGAACAGGTGCGCCGGGATGGGGCCGCGCGCGGGCACGAGCTGGCGGCCGTACTTTTTGGCGAGCTGGTTGCGCGTATAGACGTAGAGCGAATCGTAGAGCGGCTTGACCTGCTGCCAGAGCCGTTCCATCTCGGCTGCGAACTCGTCGGGCGGCATGTCGTACTTCGCCCGCCACAGCGCGCCCACGTCCTTAAAGTTCATCTCGCGCGCGCCCTTGTTCGCCAACTCGACGAAGCGCACGTAGTTCTGCCGGTAAGGCACGGCGACCGCGTGCCAGCCGAGCCAGATTTTCTTCAACTCTTCTGGGTCGCGGCTGTTCGCCATGATCCGTTCCATGTCGGGCAGGCTGAGGCACTTCGCCTTGTCGCCTTCGGGGCAGTACTTGCCCTTGCCGTAGTCGCTCTCCAGGGAGACGGCGATCTTCGTCATCTCCTCGCGCTCGGCCGCGTTGTTCGGCGCGGGCAGCGTGAGCGAGAGCTTGAGCAGCTTCAGCTTGCGCGCCACGTCCGCCGGCAGCTTCAGGTTGTCGAAGCGCCGCGCGCTCTCGGCCAATTCGGTGGTGGCGGCAGTCAACTCGTTCTGTGCGTCGGCGGAGATCGACTCGGTGTCGTCGGTGATGAAGTTGCTCTGCACCCAACTGGCGCGGCTCGCCTTAAGGTTGAGATCGAACAGGCGCTTCTCCGCGTCGGCGATAAACTTCTGCGCCTCGGCGACCGTCGCCTTCGCGGGCGGCGCGCGTCTGGTCGGCGCGGGCGTAGCTCTGTTGCTGGCCGGTGACATCTTGTTGGTCGTCTGCGCGAGCGGCGCGGCCGACAGGATAACAATTAACAATCCGCTCAGAAAGATTCTGCTCACGGGGCGACTCCTTCACAGTTTTTGATGTGGGGATTGCTCTACTTCTACGCCAAATTCGGGGCGGAGGCAACTGGAATCGAGGGTTCATGGAAGGGCAAGCGGGGATTCACCACAGAGGCACAGAGGCCACAGAGGAGGCACAGAGAATTGATAGCACGCAAGCCTCCGTGCTGCTCCGTGCCCTCTGTGCCTCTGTTGGTTAAATCCGCGCCCGACAGCCTCAACTCGAACACTATCTCACCCGTAAAAATTCTTTGCCGCCCGCCGCCGACGGTGATAAAGTGGCGCGCGCCCCGCGCCCCTTGTCGGCGCGCCTCCGGGCCTCGTGCGATGAAGACCAACAGCGGACGTGAATACTGCCTGATCGTCGAAGGCTCGTACCTGTCTGTGGCCGAGGCGGAACACGCGCTGCGCGATCCGTTCATAGAGGACTGGGTGGAGGAGACCGGGCGCTTTCGCATCCACAATCTGAAAGAGATGGAGATCGCGCCCGGCGTCGTGCTCGGCGCGCTCGGCGTCGAGATGCTGGACGACGAACTGTTCGAGATCGCCAGCACCGACCCGGAGCACCCCCTGACCGAGCACAAGGCGAAGGTCGTCGCCGAAGCCCTGCGCCGCTACGACATGTTCGACGAGATCACCGTCGAGCCGCGCGGCGAGCCGCACGGCACGGACGAGCCGGACGAGCCGGCGTGAAAGTTTTCGGCCGGCACGCCGCGCCCGGAACGAGAGCCGCAGTTTTCCCCGAAAGACGGCGATTGGCCAAGCACCGCGCCGCGCGCTGTGCAAAGCCGGGGTGTTGATGCTAACCTTAGTTGTCTAGTCGAACAATCATGGATTTTCTGCACGGGCGTGTCCGCGTCCTCGTCGGCGACATCACGGAGCAGCGGGTGGACGCGATTGTCAACGCGGCCAACTCAAGCCTGCTCGGCGGCGGCGGTGTGGACGGCGCGATCCACCGGCGCGGCGGCCCCGCCATCCTCGCCGCGTGCGAGGAACTGCGCCGCACGCGCTACCCCGACGGGCTGCCGACGGGCCAGGCCGTCATCACGACGGCGGGCGCGTTGCCCGCGCGCTACGTCATACACACGGTCGGCCCCGTCTGGGGGCGCGAGGCGGGGCGCGAGGCCGAACTGCTCGCCGCCTGTTACGCGAACTCGCTGGCGCTCGCCGTCGCGCACGGGCTGGCGGTCGTCGCCTTCCCGTCTATCTCGACCGGCGCGTTCGGCTACCCGCAGGCAGAGGCGGCCGAGGTCGCGTCCCAGGCCATCAGCACATTCCTGTTGCACGAGGCGGGGACGGTGAGACTGACGCCCGACGCGCGCCCGCTCGAAGAGGTGCGGCTGGTCTTCTTCTCGCAGCAGGCGGCGGACGAATTTCTGCGCCACCAACGATTCGCCGTGTAGTGTGAAAGTTGACCGCCGTTGCGCGTTTGTTCTGTTTACAAGCTGTCGCGGAAGGATAAGTCTGAAACGATTATGCAGATGCTGGAAGAGAGCGAAGTGGCTGAGAGCGGGCTGGGCAAGCCGCAGGGGCGTGTGCTGCCCGAAACGCTGGCCGCGCTTGAGCGCCTGTCCTGGAACTACTGGTGGAGTTGGGCGGCCGACGGCGCGAGCGTGTTCCGCGATCTCGATCCCGAAATCTGGGAAGAGTGCGAGCACAACCCGCGCTGCGTGCTGCGCGAGGTGGACGAGTTTCGCCTGACGAAGATGGCGACCGATCCGGCCTACGTCAGACGCGTCGCCAAACTCGCCGCCGACTTCGACCGCTACATGCGCGCGGACGCGCACACGTGGGCGCGCGAACACGCCGCCGCGATCACACACGCCAACCCGGTCGCCTACTTCTGCGCCGAGTTCGGCATCCACACGTCTCTGCCGCTCTACTCCGGGGGCTTGGGCATCCTCGCGGGCGATCACCTGAAGTCGGCGAGCGATCTCGGTCTGCCGCTCGTCGGCGTCGGTCTGCTCTACCATCACGGCTACTTCCGCCAGCGCCTGCGCCGCGACGGCTGGCAGGAGGAGCACTACGGCCAGGTTGACACGGACAGGCTGCCCGTCAGCCTGGTGCTTGACGAGGCGGGCGAGCCTGTCCTCGTCGAGTTGCGCCTGCGCGGGCGGACGGTGCATGCGCAGACGTGGCGCGTGGAGGTCGGGCGCGTGAGCCTGTACCTGCTGGACACGAACGTCGAGGGGAACGAGGGCGTTGACCGGCTCATCTCCGGCCACCTCTATGGCGGCGACCGCGAGACGCGCTGCGTGCAGGAGACGCTCTTGGGCGTCGGCGGCGTGCGCCTCCTGCGCCGGCTTGGCGTCGAGCCGCACGTCTTTCACCTGAACGAAGGGCACTCGGCGTTTCTCACGCTTGAGCTGGCGCGCGAGCTGACCACAGAGGGGAAGACTTTCGCGGAGGCGGCCACGGCGGTGCGCGCGCGCTGTGTGTTCACGACGCACACGCCCGTCGCCGCCGGGCACGACGAGTTCCTGCCCGGTCTCGTCGAGCACTGCTTCGGGCACGAGTACATGGCCGAACTCGGTCTCGACCCCGCGGAGTTCCTCGCGCTCGGCCACATCAAGGCGGCCGACGGGACGGACTTGTTCGGTCTGACGCCGCTCGCGCTGCGCATGTGCCGCTCGACCAACGGCGTCTCGCGCAAGCACGGCGAGGTGTCGCGCGCGCTGTGGCACGAACTGTTTCCGGGGCGCAAGGTCGAGGAAGTGCCGATCACTTCTGTGACGAACGGCGTGCACGCGCCCACCTGGGTCGCGCCGCTCCTGCGCGAGTTGTACGAGCAGCGCATCGGCCGCGACTGGAACGACGCGCAGTGCGACGCGGAACGCTGGGCGCGGGGCGTCGCGGAGATTACCGACGAAGAGTTGTGGCGCGTCCATCGTTTGGAGAAGCAGCGCCTGATCGCCTTCATGCGCCACCGCCAATATCACGCGCGTTTGCAGCGCGGCGAGAGTCCGGAGTTCGCCGAGCTTGCGCGCACGTCGTTCGACGCGGACGCTTTGACCATCGGCTTCGCGCGCCGCGTCGCGGCGTACAAGCGTTGGAGTCTGCTGCTGCACGATCAGGAGCGGCTGCTGCGTCTGATGACGGACGCCGAGCGGCCCGTGCAGTTCGTCTTCGCCGGCAAGGCGCACCCGCAGGACGAGGGCGCGAAGCAAATCCTGCAACAACTGGTAGAGTGGAAGCTCAACCCGCAGATCGTCCGCCGCGCCATCTTCATACAGGACTACGATCAGGAGATCGCGCGCCAACTCGTGCAGGGCGTGGACGTGTGGCTGAACGTGCCGCGCCGCCCGCTCGAAGCCTCCGGCACGAGCGGCGAGAAGGTGGCGATGAACGGCGGGCTGAACCTGTCGGTCTTAGACGGCTGGTGGCCCGAAGGCTACGACACGACAAACGGCTGGGCCATCGGCGCGCACGCGCCCGCGACGGGGACGGCCGACGAGGAGGACGCGCACGACGCCGACTCGCTCTACCGCTTGCTCGAAGACGAGGTCGTGCCCGCCTACTACGAGCGCGACGGGCGGGGCATCCCGCGCCGCTGGGTGCGGATGATGAAGCGCGCGATTGCGACCCTCGTGCCCGCCTTCAACAGTGACCGCATGGTGCGCGACTACACGCAGCAGATTTATCTGGGCGGGCGCGAGTAGCACACAAGCTAGACCTTGTGAGACGAAAGCACCCCGGCTGCAAAGCCGAGGGTGTTTTCTTATTGAAGAAATTGGATATAACTCTATACACCACGGTATTTCTTGACAGGTTTGACGGGCAAGCATATAAGGGCAACTCAGCAAGCAAGTCCGCGACCGTCTCCCAGAACGGGTGGAAGAACCCTTACAGGATTCCGTACACTTTACGCCCACCAACCATATCAAAGGAGATAGAACATGTCACCACTTCTTCGATTACTTTTATTGCTCATATCCCTAGTCGGGATTGGAACATCTTCTGTGCTCTTAACCGCTTTTAGTCAGAAGGGTGATGGACGAGATAGGCTCATAGAAACGCGGCCGTTCTCCAATGTGCCTGTGAAAATAATTGCCGTGAGGACTAAAGCAGGTGAAGTCAAGGTAGGAAACAAATTTAAGGATGATGATGATTGGTTCAAGGGCTTAATGTTCAAGGTGGAGAACATTTCCGACAGACCCATAAATTACATAAGCGCCATGGTGATTTTCCCAATGCCTGGCGAGCAAAATGCGGACAACATTCCCTACGGGGAACGAATCATGTACGGTGTTAGTCCGCTTGATCCGCCGAGCTCTACGCCGAAGGAGCAAGTCCAATCCATACCACCTGGGGAAAGTACAGAGCTGTCCCTCAATGATAAGTCTTACGAAGCGAGTAAGATTCTGCTGCACCGACTCAAGTATCCTGAGAGTATTAATCGCATCGAGTTATCCATTCAAGAAGTCGGCTTTGAAGATGGGACGGTATGGAGTGGGGGAGAATTCTGGCGACGTGACCCAAATAAGTCGGGTAAGGCGATTAAAGTACCACACGAACATAGTAAAAATTTCGCCACAAGGTCTTTCTCCGCCTGCACAGGCCGTCAAGGATGTGCCGGACAGCTTCCTGCGAAAAGTATTATGGACGAAGCCTCCGCTGGTTCAAACTTCCGCCGACTGTCGTTTGATGGGGCCTGAGATTTCAGAATCTTGTAATCCAGACAATACATGCGCTGTTAGAACTCGGTTCGTTGAATTTGAACCTAGTACAACCACATTACCGCGCCGGATTCTACAGAGATGCAGGAAGGATGACGGATCGTTTTGTGAGCCTGTTGTATAATCCCGTCAACCTCATATCTGAGTTCCCATTTCTGAAAGGCTGGGAAAAATCATGAAATTCAACCTGAGAACGTTCACCATACTTATCCTTCTCACGAGTGCTATTGCGGCATCAACCATTGCCTCATTGCAAACCGCCCCAGTACAATCCAAAGAGCAAGTTAAAACATTGGTTAAGGATGAAGCTTCTCCAATACAAGAAGGAGTAATGTCCGCAAAGCAGAAGCGGCATAGCAAATTTTTCAAGGGATATACGAAAGTTTTAGGGGAAAAGAAATTACAAGACCTTAGCGCAGAGAAGGGGGACGTGGAGGTTAATTATGAACTCGGAGATGTAATGTATTACCGCAACATCAACGAGGCAGCCATACTCGAAAGATTAGCCTGCGCAGCCGACACGGTTGTGCTCGGCACGGTACAGAATAAAAGCTCGCAATTAATAGAAGATGGCACGTTCACCTTTACTGATTACGAACTGCATGTCGAAGAGGTTATCAAAGATAATAAAGCCGACCCCATCCAGTCGGGCAGTAATATAACCATAACTCGCCCAGGTGGGAGCGTGTTGCTCAATGGACATACTATTCGAGCAGTTGACTTTCGGCGCGGCCTGTTAATGCCCAAAGAGCGTTACCTCCTCTTCCTCAAGTACCTGCCGGATACCAACTCTTACTTTTCCTTCAGTGACACTGCCACCGAGGATACTTTTCACTTGCAGGGCGGTAAAGTAAGCCACACCACCCAAAAACAATTACCGCTAGGTCGGGGACTCCGCGATGAAACCGCCTTCATCACAGATGTCCGCAATGCTCTTACTATGCCTTGCAATAAGTAGGAGTCCCTCATGCGCAAGATAATCGTAGGGATACTATTAGGCGGCGGCCTGATCCTGTCTATAACAGTTATCAGGCTTGTCTTCGCCCAACCCTCGCCGTGTCCTGAATTTGGAACAAACCCGACATTTCCCCCGGGCGAAACAGTTTAAACTCATCTGGGCCGGTGCGGGATGCTACTATTTTCTTTAATACTGACGCCGAAGGCAGCGCGCCGCCGGGATCGCTACGGCAACTGGTTCCGGTATCGGGCGAAGGCGGATGACGCGCGGCACGCGCGGGTCGGCCGGTGGGCTTACGACGTGTGGCTGCGCACCACTCCGTAAATTGCCCTTCGTACTGCAAAGCAGAGCCGCCCGTTAGTCAGCACAGACCGACGGGCGGTTTTGCTTTACCTCAGCTTGCCTCAACGCACCGCCGCCGGTTCGCCCGACAACTTCAGGTGGGCGACACGGTTCTTACCTTCGCTCTTGACGGCGTACATGGCGTCGTCGGCGCGCTTGAGCATGAAGTCCACGGTGCGCGGCGGGGTCGTCCAGGTGACGACGCCGATGCTGAAGCTGATGGGCCAACCGCCGCGCGCCACGACGGCGTTGACGCTCTGGCGCACGCGCGCCACCACCGCCTCGGCCGCCGCGTCGCCCGTCTCCGGCATCAGGATCACAAACTCGTCGCCGCCGAGCCGCGCGATCACGTCCACCTCGCGCAGGCTCTGCCGGATCGTCTGGCCCACCGTGCGCAGCACCAGGTCGCCCGTCGAGTGCCCGTAGTGGTCGTTCACCTCTTTGAAGTTGTCCACGTCCATGTAGGCGACGGTGAACGGGTGGCGGAAGCGGCGCGCGCGCGTGATCTCTGCTTGCGCCGCCTCCATGAACGAGCGGCGGTTGAGCAGCCCCGTGAGATCGTCCGTGTGCGCCAGCTCGCGCTCGTGTTCGAGCGAGCGGCGCAGCGCCGAGACGAAGTAGGCGACGAAGAGGAACGCGCCGAGGCCCGTCAGGGCGTTGGCGTAGGGCAGCCAGGGGCGCGCGGCCGTGTGCGCGAACAGCAGTTCGGTCGTGAGGTTGCTGAGCGCGCAGACCCCCGCCATGATGACGCCCGCGCGCCGCCCGACCAGCCAGGCGACGAACGAGACGGTCAGCAGATAGAAGAGCGTGAACGAGAGATCAGGCCCGGCCAGGCGGTTGATCAGACCTTGCAGGATAACCAGCAGCAAGCCGAGGGTGAGCAGGAATGACGGCGAACGCCGGCCCAGTCGTTCGATGAAGGACATAACCTTTCGCTCCCGCGTCGGGCGGCCGAGGGACGCCGAACACGCCTTATTTGATGTCCTGCGCAGGCCGCAGGTTCGCCCGCCCGGCGCGGCCATCCCGCTGGGAGCGCGGGCGTCCCGCCCGCCAAGCGTGCTAAAGCACGCTAAAAGGATTCATTCAGATTCAAGCTTGAGTGAAAGCGCATCCATTTATTCGCGCTGGCGCGCTCAAGGCGGGCGCGCGCGCCCGCGCTCCCGGCAGAGAGGGGTCTCTTGACTGATGTGCGGTCTGGGAGGGGTGCATTCACACGCGCGCGGCGCACGTGTTAGACTTGTGTGCGGTTGGGGCGGCTAAAGCGTGATGAAGTGAGCGCGTGCGGCCCCCGTTAAGGACACGTCTGATCTGCATCTCCACATGAAATTCTGTCCTCAATGCGGCGGCACATACGACGGCCCGGCCGGCTTCTGCCCGGACGACGGCACGGTGCTCGAAACCGCGCCCGCCATCCAGGTCGGGCAGGTGCTCGACGGGCAGTACGAGATCGAAGCCTTCATCGCGCGCGGCGGCATGGGCACGCTCCACCGCGCCCGCCACATCCTCCTCGGCGACCGCGTCGTCATCAAGATGCTCCGGCCCGAGATGCGCTCGAACAGCGAGTGGCTGCGCCGCTTCCAGCGCGAGGGGCAGGCGGCCCGCCGCTTCCGCCACCCGAACGCGGTGCAGGTCTACGACCTGCGCGCCAGCGCCGACGGCCTCACCTACATGGTGATGGAGTACGTCGAGGGGCACACGCTCGACAAGGAGTTGCAGCAGCACGGGCCGTTCACGCCCGCCGAGGCGCTGGAGATACTCGAACCCGTCGCGCGCGCGCTCGACGTGGCGCACACGCACGGCGTCGTGCACCGCGATCTGAAACCGGAGAACGTGATGCTCAGCCGCGACCCGGCGGGGCGGCTGCAAGTGAAGCTGCTCGACCTCGGCATCGCCAAGCTGCGCGGCGTGGCGGACGTGAACTCCGGCGACGGCGGGCTGACGGTGGCGGGGCAGATTCTCGGCACGCCCTATTACATGTCGCCCGAACAGTGGGGGGCGCGCCCGCGCGACGGGCAGACGGACATAGACGGGCGCACAGACATCTATTCGCTCGGCATCATCTTTTACGAGCTGTGCGCGGGGCACAAGCCGTTCGTCGCGCCGTCCATGCCGGAGATGCAGCAGGCGCATGTGAGCGAGACGCCGCGCCCGCTGCACGAGGTCGCGCCCGAAGTGCCCGTCGCGTTCAGCCACGCCGTCGCGCGCGCCATGGCTAAGGATCGCAACGACCGGCCGGCGACCGTCGGCGAACTCGCCGACGAGTTGCGCACGGCGCTTGAGTTGACCGTCCAGCCGCACACCGCGAGTCAGTTCTCGAACAGCGTCACCGCAGCGCAGTCGGCGAGCACAGTCATCGTGCCACGGGCCGCGCCCGACGCGCGCGCGCGCGACACCGAGGCGGGGCCGGCGGCGAAGTCGGGCGGTGTGCTGCCCGGCCACACCACGCCCGCGGTGGGCGGACACGCGACCAACGCGACACCGGGCACAGCGGGCGCGGCTTGGGCTGTAGCGCCGGCCGCGGGCGCAGATGCAGGCGCGGGCGCGTTGGCGGGGCGTCGTCGTTCGAGCGCGCCGCTGGTTGTGGGCGTTGTCGCGGTGCTGTTGCTGTGCGCGGCGGCGGGCGGCTGGTTCGTGTGGCAGCGCGCGGCGGCGCGGCAGGGCGCGGACAGGCCGCCGGAGAACATCAACGCGAGCTTGAACGTGAACGCGAACGCGAACGCGAACGCCGCGCCCGCGCCGGTCGAGGCTTTGAGTTACTGGCTTGAGGCTTTCGACAACGACAGCCAGAAAGTTGGGCGGCGTGTGACAGGCACGGGCGCTCTCTCTTTGCGTTCGGGGCAACAGTTCAAGTTCCATTTCGTGCCGCGCGAGCGCGGCTTTCTCTACGTCATCGGGCCAGGCCCGAGCGGCAACGCGCCGACCACGTTCCTGACCGCGCGCCCCGTCGGCGTGATGAAGACCAACCTGGCGGCGGCGGGCGCGGACTTCAGTTTCCCCTACGGCCCCGGCGCGGTGCTCCAACTCGACCGCAATCCGGCGACCGAAGAGTACACCGTTATCTTCTCCCCGACGCCCCTGCTCACGCCCGCCTTCCTCGCGGCGACGGCCGGGCACGAATTGACGCCCGCCGAGCAGGCGGAGTTGGAAACCCTGCGCGCGCAGGCGCAAACCGGGACGGCCGCCGCGCGCGTACAGGAAGACGGGGGGCAGCCGTCCGTCGCCGTCAACGTGCCCGGCGCGGACAAAACGGGCCGGCCCGTCATCTTCGACATACGCATCGAACACAGATGAAATCGAACGCTTACGCCACGCACCGCCCACGCTTTCTCGCCGGCCACGAAAGGAGCACGCCACTCATGCGCGCACAAATTTTCCGCCTTCTCTGCGGCCTGACGCTCTGCCTGACCGCCGCGCTCGCGGCGCACGCCCAGACCGATCAGCAGCCACAGCCGCCCGCCGCGGACGACGACATACAGGTGCGCGGCGCGTTCCTCACGACGCGCCCCAGCGCGCCGGAGCGGAAGAAGCCGGCTAACGACGCGCCCGCGAAGCCGCGCACGGGCGACGGCAACAGCCCCGCCAAGGGCGCGCACGGCGAGACGGCCAAGAACACGACCGCGCCCCCGCCCAGGCAGAACACGGGCGCGGCGACGAAGGGCACGACCCAGCGCCCGGAGACGAACGGGGCGAACGGGGCGAACGTCACCCTCGCCAGCTTCAACCCGGCGGCCATCGGCATCGGCTACACGCTCTTCCAGCGCGACGCGAACGGCGACGCGCGCCGCGTCGATCCCAGCCACGTCTTCCACGTCGGCGACTCGATCCGCATCTCGCTCGAAGCCAACACGGACGGCTACCTCTACGTCTTCTACACGGAGAACGAGGGCGAGCCGCAGATGATCTTCCCGGACTCGCGCCTGGGGCGCGGCAACAACTACATCCGCGCGCACGTGCCCTACGAAGTGCCGTCGAACATGGAGGCGGACGAGCGCCTGCGCTGGTTCGTCTTCGACGCGACGCCCGCCACCGAGCACCTCTACATCGTCCTCACGCGCGAGCCGCTGCCGGGCGTGCCGACGGGCGAGGCGCTGGTGACTTACTGCGCCGAGGCGAGCCACAGTTGCCCCTGGAATCCGCCGCGCGCGCTCTGGGGACAGTTGACGAAGGAGCAGCCGCGCGAACAGGTGGCGGTGAGCAAAATTAAAGACGAGGGACACGCGCAGACGCCGGGCGAGCGCGAGGCAACCACGCGCGGACTGGGGCTGGCGGTGGACGCGCCTGAGCCGACCGTCGTGCGCATGAACGCCTCCTCGACCACGGGTCTCTTGGTCACCTCGCTCATGCTGGTACACAAGTGAGCGCGGGCGCTTGGGGGCCCCGCGTCCCGTTCGGCTTCGACGGTAGTAATGTCGAGACCTGAGTTTTACCGCAGAGGCGCAGAGTGAAGCGCGGAGGGTGGGCGGCGGGTTTGATCTCAAATTTCACATCTGAGCTTTGAGATCAACCCGCCACGCCGCTCTCCGCACCCTCTGCGCCTCTGCGGTTTAGTTTAACTTATCATTCATTCAAGGGAGCATTAACTTCGGCCGCGCCGGACGGCGGGCCGCAGAGGTCGTCATGAACATGAACACGCGCAGTTTTGTCTGCATAGTCATTCTCGCACTCATCCTCGTCCCCATCACCCCGGCGCAGCAGCCTCGGCCCGCCGCGCAAGCTATACAGCAGCGGCTCGACTTCGTCGAAGCCTTGCGCCAGGGGCGCGCGCTCCTGAAGCGCGGCAAGGCCGATCAGGCGCTGCCGCTCCTGGAGTCCGCTTTGAAGATGGCGACCGAGGCCAAACACCCACGCGAGGAGGCGGCGGCGCACGATGCGCTCGGCGACCTTTACGCGCGGCAGGGGCAGTACGAGGTCGCGCTCACGCACTTCCAGCAGGCGCGCGAGGGCTTTCAGGCGGCGGTCGCGCAGGAACCGGCTATCGCGCGCGTCGTCGGCGTCAGCGACAACAACTACAACTCCGATCTGATGTTCGTCAAAGTGGGCGACACCTACATCCGCATGGGCAAGCTGGAAGAGGCGGCGGGCGTCTTCACCAAGATGCAGGTGCAGAAGCCCGACACCAGCCCGCTCGCCCCGGCCAAGAAAGGCTTCGGCGCGTTCAGCAAACTAAAGAGCGTCGCCACGGGGCAGCCCAGCCTCACGACCGCGACCGGCACGGTCGGCCTCGTCGGCGACATCCAGAAAGGCTTCGAGTTGTATCGGCAGTCCATCCTCTATTCGACGCGCGAACTCGGTCTCGGCCGCGTGGACTTCGAGACCGATCAACTCGACAGCGCGAAGAAGCACTTCGAGAACGCGCTCGCCGCGCTCGCCAGCAACCTGCCCCTCATCGGCAACCTCGGCCAGACGCGCCGCTTCCGCACCTCGGCGCGCACAGGTCTCGGCGACATCGCGCTCAAACAGGGGCGCGCCAAGGACGCGCTCAAGCTCTACACAGACGCCCTGAACGGCGCGAAGGCCGACAAGCGGCTCGACCTGACGTGGCCCGCCCAGCGCGGCATCGGGCGCGCGAAGCTGCTGGCGGCGCAGGCAGAGCGCGACCCGCAGAAGAAGTTGAAGGCGATGGACGACGCCGTCAGTTCCTACCGCGAAGCCCTCGCCACCATCGAGACGATCCGCGAAGGCAGCATCAACGCCGACGAGGCGCGCACTACCTTCCTCGCCACCACCAAGGACGTGTACGACGAGGCTGCCAGCACGCTCGCAGCGATGGCGCTCCTGGCCGCGACGAAACCCGGCGAGCCGCTCGAAGGGCCGGCGCTTAACTACGCCTCCGACGCTTTCAAGATCACGGAGCAGGGGCGCGCGCGCTCGCTGCTCGACATGCTGAGCGACGCGCGCGCCGAGATCACCGAAGGCGTGCCCGCAGACCTGTTGCAGAAGAAGCGCGACAACCTCGAACGCCAGCAGGAGATCGCGCAGCAGTTGGTCGGCGTCAGCCCGACGGGGCAGCCGCCCGACAAGCCGCTCGCCGATCTGGAGGCCGAACTCGATCAACTCCAACTCGACTACGACAGCATCGAGAACCAGATCAGGACGGCCAACCCGCGCTACGCCGCGCTCACCGGCGCGCAGCCGCTCGCGCTCGCCGACGTGCAGCAGCAGGTCTTGGACGATCAGACCGTGCTCCTGGAATACAGCCTCGGCGCAGATCAGTCCTACCTCTGGGCCGTGACGACGAAGGGCGTCACGCTCTACCAACTGCCGCCGCGCGACGCGCTCAACAAGCAGGCGGCAGACCTGCGCGATCAGATCGTGCCGAACTCGTTGCGCCGCTCCATCGTCGAACTGGCGACGCGCGGCCTCTCGGACGAACGCGGTCTCGGCGTCGCGGGCGGCAGCGCGAGCACCGCGAACGTGGCCGCGTTCGCCGCGGCCGCCAACGCGCTCTACCAGTCGGCGTTCGCGCCGGCCGCCGCGGTCACAGCCGGCAAGCGGCTGCTCGTCGTCGCCGACGGCGCGCTCAACTACGTCCCGTTTGAGGCGCTCGTCACTGCACCCGGCGGCACGGACTTCACCGCGCTGCCCTACCTCGTGCAGACGAACGAGATCATCTACGCGCCGTCCGCCTCGGTCGTCGCCGCCATCCGGCAGCAGAAGCGGGACACGGGCGGAGCACGCGGCCTGCTCGTCGTGGCCGATCCCGTCTTCGATCCGAAAGACGCGCGCCTGAAGACGCCGCCCGCCGCCGACGGCATGCAGGACGCTTCGATTGCGAGCGCGGTGGCGGACGTGGCGGGCGCGAAGGTCGAGACGGGCGGCGTCAGGCTCGCGCGCCTGACGGGCACGCGCGCAGAGGCGCAGGCGGTCGCGCAGCTTGCGCGCACCGCCGGCCTCGCGCCCGACGTGTGGCTTGATCTGGACGCGAACGAGGCGAACATTAAGACGCGCGACATCGGCAAGTACCGCATCCTGCACGTCGCCACGCACGGCCTCTTGAACACGGAGCGCCCGCAGTTCACCGGCGTCGTGCTCTCGCTCGTCGGCAACCGCGAGGGCGACGGCTTCCTGCGCACGGACGAAATCTTCAACCTGCGCTTAGGTGCGCCGCTCGTCATGCTCTCCGCCTGCGAGACGGGCTTGGGAAAGGAGAAGCGCGGTGAGGGCGTCATCGGCCTCACGCGCGCCTTCATGTACGCGGGCGCGCCCGCCGTCGGCGTCAGCCTCTGGTCGGTCGCCGACAAGTCCACGGCCGAGTTGATGACCGACTTCTACCGGCGCTACCTCGGCAAACAGCCCGTCGCGCCCTCCGCCGCCCTGCGCGCCGCGCAGCAACAGATGATCGCCGGCAAGACCAACAGCGCGCCCTTCAACTGGGCCCCGTTCGTGCTCGTCGGCGACTGGAAGTAGGGAAGCGGAGAAGCTAGAGGGTGTTTGCAAAGTGCCGACGGCAGTGGTTTCTTACTCCGTCTCTGCGGCCCTTTGCGGAAAAAATCTTAACCGCAAAGGCCGCGAAGCGAGCCGCAAAGGGCCGCGGAGGAAATGAGGCGCTGATATTGGTTTGCGGAATCAATTGAGGGCGGGCCGGAAAAGCTAACCACGAAACCAAACGAACCGACACGAACCTAAGTACGCGCAGGTTCGTGTCGGTTCGTTTCGTGCTGTTTCGTGTGGGTTCGTGGTTAATTCATTCCCGCCGTCTTAATCGACGCGCACGGCGAACGCCTGCGTCAGCGTGCAGCCGGCGCTGTCCGTGAGCAGGACGAAGACGGTGGTGTCGGCCAGTTCCGTCGGCTTGCCCGTTATCTTGCCGTTCTGATTGAGGTGCAAGCCCTGCGGCAGCGTACCGGAGGTGATCTGAAAGTGGTAGGGCGGTGTGCCGCCGACCGCCTCGATCTGGAAGTTGGCGGGCGAGTTCAACGTAAAACCGGGCAGACTCTCGGTCTGAAACGTCAGGGTGCTACAGTCCTGCACGGGCGCGGCCGCCTTCACGAGCATGAGCCGGCCCGCCCCGTTGCGATTCGTTTGACTGAGGGTGAACGAGGCGGCGGCGAGGACGATCACTGCGACGACAAGAATCTTTTTCATGCGTGCTCCTTTCGATTAACAGGTGGGACAAAAGGCGAGGCCGAAAAGCGCCTTGCTTGTACTCCAAACAATCACGGTCAGTCAATTAAAAAGTCGCCGCCCGCCGGAATTAGCCCGCGTTGTCGTTCCGCCGCGATGTGCGTTAATATCTGAGCCGTTCCCCGCAAGTTGCACGCAGTCTGTTTCGAGAAAGGATTGTCGCCGCGGCGCACGCCGCCGGCACGGGAGGGCCGTTATGTCGAAAGCCTCGCGGCAGGAGAGCAACTTCGTGCCGGTCAAGAACCAGCGCGCGCTCGACGAGTTGATCGCGCGCTCGCACAAGTCGCCCGTCGTCCTGTTCAAGCACAGTTTGACGTGCCCGATCAGCGCGCGCGCCTATCGGGAGATGCAGCAGTACGACGGCGAGGTCGCGCTCGTCGTCGTACAGGACGCCCGCGACGTGTCAAGCGCCGTCGCGACCGCGACCGGGATACGCCACGAGTCGCCGCAGGCGATCATCCTGCGCAACGGCCGGCCCGTCTGGTCGGCCTCGCACTTCGACATCACGGCCGCCGCGGTCGCGCAGGCGGCGCGCGAGGGCCAATGAGCCAGACGTGGCAACAGCGGCGCGGCCCCGCCGTCGAGCCGCGCGAGATCGCGCAGGAGTCAGACGCGACCTTGCGCATCGCGTGGGCCGACGGGCGCGTGTGTCACTACGGGGCGGCGGCGCTGCGGCGCGTCTGCCCGTGCGCGCAGTGCGTCAATGAGTTCACGGGCGAGCGCATGCTGCGCCCCGAAGCGGTCTCGGACGCGCTCACGATTGCCGACGTGGACATCGTCGGCCGCTACGCGCTCAACTTCCGCTGGAGCGACGGCCACCAGACCGGCATCTACAGCTTCCGCCTGCTGCGCGAGCTGTGCGAAGAACAAAAGCAGTGACGAGTGACAAGTGACGAGTGACAAGTTAAAAACTTCGTCCTGCTCGTCACTTGTCACTCGTCACTCGTCACTGACTTTATATGTCCAGGATTCTCATCGTCGAGGACGACGACGTGGCGCGCGAGTTGTTGTGTCAGGCGCTCACGCGGGAAGGCTATGAGGTGACGGTGGCGGAAGACGGGTTGAAGGGTTACGAGTTGGCGACGAGCCTGCGCCCCGACCTGATCATCACTGACATCTTCATGCCGGCGGCGGACGGGGCGCACCTGCTGCGGCGCGTGCGCGACACGGCGGAATTGGCCGCGACGCCCGTCGTCGTCGTCACGGGCTACGGTTCGGGCGGCGCGGCGCTGGCGCTCTCGCAGGGCGCGAGTGCCTACGAGCCGAAGCCGATTCAGCCTGAGAGCTTGCTGGCGACCGTGCGGCGGCTGTTGGCGTGAGCGCGCATGAGCGTGGATAATGGCGGCGGGCCGAAAAACGCGAAGGGACAATCCGGGTGCAGGGCTTCGGGGTGGAGTTGATCGGGTGGGTCAGCTCGTGCGTGCTGGTGCTGACCATCGCCAAGCAGGTTTACAAGCAGTGGCAGGAGGGGTCGAGCGAGAACGTCTCGCGCTGGCTGTTCGTCGGCCAGATCGCCGCCTCCGTCGGCTTCACCGTCTATAGCTGGCTCGTGCGCAACTGGGTCTTCGTCGTCACCAACGGCGTGATGATCCTGAACGGGCTGGCGGGCCTGCTGATCGTGCTCCACCACCGCCGCCGCGAGCGGCGGACAGAACAAGCGGAGGCCGGCCGCGCCTGAACGAGCGACTATGAACGAACGAGACTTCTTTGACGAGCGACCCGAAACGAAGCGCGCGACCTACAGTTGCCCGCACTGCCGCGAGCGCACGGACTACGAGGTGCGCTGGCTGCGACGGACGAAGAAGAAGCAGCCGCCGCGCGGCATGAACGAACAGGATCGCGCGCGCTTCCAGAACTCGCGCGACTACATGGTGCGCGTGGACGACGTGCTCATGTGCCAACGCTGCCGCAAGCGGTTCGACATCCCGAATGCGCAGTCGGTGGTCTTCATCTGACACTGAAGCTTTATCACAACCGAGCGCACGCGCCAGCGAGCGGCGCGCACCACATTCACCGGAGGAGGCAGAGCAATGGACGAACTGGTCAGACAGGTTACGGAACGCACCGGCATCTCCGAGGCGCAGGCAAAGACGGCCGTGGACACGGTCATCGGCTTCTTACGCACGCGGCTGCCCGAACCCATCGGCGGACAACTCGACTCGTTCCTCGGCGGCGGCGCAGGCATCGCGGGCGACTTGGCCGGCAAGGCCGGCGACGTGGCGGGCAACGTGCTCGGCGGTCTCGGCGGCATGCTGGGCGGCAAGAACGATTAAGACGCGCGCGTGAATACGCGGCCCGGTCAGTCGGCCGCGCGTGCGCAAGGCGAACGACTGAAGAGGCGACGTGGGCAGCCCACGTCGCCTCTCATATTTTTTAACGCCGCCCGCGTTTTTACGTTAATATCTCCGCCCTCAACAGCCCGCGCCCGCGCCCGCCCGCGCCGTCGCGCCGGTCGGCCGCAAACTAAGGAGACATCGTAATGGCAACCTTCGATCTTGTGTTTGAAGGCGGGGGCGCGAAGTGTTTCGCCTTCGCGGGCGCGCTCGCACAGTTGGCGGAGGCGGGGCACACGCACCGGCGGTTGGTGGGCGCGTCGGGTGGGGCGGTCACGGCGTTGCTGACCGCCGCTGGCTACACGCCCGCAGAACTGCTCGCCGTCATCGGCGAAAAGGTTAACGACCAACCGCGCTTCGCCACGTTCCTCGACCCGCCCCGCGCGCAGGACTTCGGCGCGGACGCGCTGGAAAAAAGTCTCACGCTCGAAATCTTCAAGCAGCTACGCGTGCCGGGCCTGCCCGTGGTCGGGCGGGCACTCTTGAAGGCGTTGCTCGCCGTGCCGGCCTACTGCCAGTTGTTCTCGCTCATCGAATGTGGCGGGTTCTTCGCCGGGGTGAAGATTTACGAGTGGCTGCGCGAGCGGCTGGCGGCCAAGGGCATGTCGCCCGACATCACCTTCAAGGACTTCGCCGCACACACCGGCCGAGACCTGTCGCTCGTCGTCTCCGACAGCTCCGAGATGGAACTGCTCGTCCTGAACCACCGCACCGCGCCCGACTGCCCCGTCGCCTGGGGCGCGCGCATGTCTCTGAGCATCCCGTACCTGTGGCGCGAAGTGATCTGGCGCAAGGAGTGGGGGCTGTACCGCGGCCGGGCCAAGGCGGGCAACGTCATGATTGACGGCGGCGCGCTCTCGAACTTCCCGCTCTGGCTGTTTACGACCAACCCCGCCGACCCCTTCATCTGCGAGGTGCTCGGGCCAGCGCCGCCGCCGGCCGCCAACCTGGGTCTGTTCCTCGACGACGAGCTGGCCGTACCGAACGCGCCGCCGCCGCCCACGCTCGCGCAACTGCTCGGTAAGCTGCGCACCGTGCAGCGCATCATGCGCATCGCCGAGACCATCACCGTCTCGCGCGACAAGCTGACCATCGAGTACGACCAGCAAGAGGTCTGCTGCCTGCCGACCCTCAGCTACGCCGCCACCGAGTTCAACATGACGGACGCCCGCCGCGACGCGCTCGTCGCCGCCGGGCGCGAAGCAATGCGCCGCCACCTTTTCCAGGGCGGCGCTATTGTCCGCCGCTCGCTCGCCGGGCCGCCCCTCTGGGCACGCAGCAGCCAGCCTACCGCGCGCACCACCCAAACGTAGGGCTAGCAGCCAAACTCAGGCCAGTATCGCCTGCGGTAGCAGATAAGACTGCCGTAACTAGAGCACTTTGCCGAGGACGTGCCCAAGCGCGCTCTTTGCTGGGAGCGCGGGCGTCCCGCCCGCCAAGCGTGCTCTAGCACGCTCAAGAAGATTCGTCAGCATGCAAGCTTGAGTGACAGCGCATCGTTTATTCCGCGAACGTGGGATAAGTTTGTAGGTACTGAGAATAAAGAATTAGGCACTGAGAATAAATTTTCAGGTACTAAAAATAAATCTCTAAGTACCTGGAATTAATCTCTCAGTTCGTAAAAAGATTCTCTAAGTACCCGGAAAGAATCCTCCGGTTCGGCGGAGTTACTTTTAAGTTCCCAGAATATATTCCGAGGAAGCCGGAAAGAGGCTTGTTGTGCGGGCCAAGTTTTGCCGCAAAAGCCCGCTCGCTGAATAAATTCGGCGGCGGGCAAACGGCGCGGCCCGGCCGTCTGCGCCGCGTAGCGGCAGCTTGATTTTAGCCGGGCGTTTCAACGCCGGGTGTAAGGCGAGCACGTGTCTTCTCGTCGCGGCTGCGACGAGTGAGTTCAGCCGTCGCTGCCGCGACGGTAGGAGCGTGCCGGTGGCTGACCGGGCGTTGAAACGCCCGGCTAAAATCAAGCCGCCGCTACGCGGCGTGCCCTGCATTAGTTATTAACCGCCAGCGAAGGTTCTAGCGGTTGGTATGCTTCGGCTTGCTTGGCAGCTTGGCGGGCAGATCAAGTTCATCGTTAGCCAGCACGTCGAGGCAGACGCCGGCCGCCTCCGCATACTTCAACAGGATCGGTAAAGGCGGTTCGCGCTCGCCAGACTCATAGCCCGAGACATTAGCCTGATAAATCACCTCTTCCAGCCCTAACAGCCTGATAATCTCATTCTGCGACAGCCCTAATGCTGTACGGATTTGCCGGAGCTTCCCGGCCAGACGCTTAGACCTCAACCGCGCAGCCCTTCCCATTAGAAGCTATCTCCTAACGGAAGGGTCAGATTTACCTTGCTACTAATCCAGTTTAGGATTAATATGCTCTTGCGCGTAATGGTCGCCGTGAGTGAGAGCCTCTCATGCTCAACGGCGATGCTCATTACTCGTCCATGAGGCTGAGAATTGAGCCGCGCATCCGCCCGTTGCCGATTTGTCAAAGACTAAACGCGCGCAAGGATAGCACAGATGCCTCACACCGTCCTGTACGTCGAAGACCACAACCTCGTCGCCAGTACCGTGCGAGTTACGCTAGAGGCGGAAGGCTGGCGCGTCGTGCTGTGCCCCGACGGCGTGGTTGCCCTGCGCCGGCTGGCGAGCGCCGCCCGCTACGACCTGCTGCTGACGGACAACCACCTGCCCGACGTGAACGGCTTAGAGTTAGTCCGCTACGCGCGCGGCCTGCCGCACCGCGCCCGGCTGCCCGTTGTCATGTTCGCGGCGCGGGATTGCAGCCGCATCGCGTACCGTGCCGGGGTGGACGCCTTCCTGAAGAGGCCGGAGGACACCAGCATGCTCGTCAGCACCATCGCCCAGTTCTTGTCTCGGGGCGCGTGAGTGGGGGAACGCGCGCCCGGCGCTGGCACGTCTTCCGGGTTCGGGACTGTGCCGCGCGGGCCGCCATGCCATTTGGGTGGCATGGCGGCCAGTAATGTCACACGGCGTCGTAGCGTTTCAGTTTGCGGTAGAGCGTCGAGAGGTCTATGCCGAGGATGTTGGCGGCGCGCACCTTGTCCTGGTTGACGGCGGCGAGCGTTTCGAGGATGTAGCGGCGCTCGATCTCTGCGAGCGTGGGGCGCAGTCCGTCGGGGTCGCGGACGGGGAGTTGTCCGCCGGCCGCGTCGCGCACGCGTGGCGGCAGGCTGTCTAGGTCAATGCGCGCGCCGCTCAGGGTGAAGGCGCGCTCGACGGCGTTCTGTAGCTCGCGCACGTTGCCGGGCCAGGCGTAGTTGATGAGCGCGGACATGGCTTCGGGCGCGATGGCCTTCTCGTCCTGCCCCTGCTCGTGCGCGGTGCGCGTGATGAAGTGGCGGACGAGCAGGGGGATGTCCTCGCGCCGCTCGCGCAAGGGCGGCAGGTGAACCTCGATCACGTTCAGCCGGTAGAACAGGTCTTCGCGGAAACGCCCTTCGGCAACTTCCTTTTCCAGATCACGGTTCGTCGCGCAGATGACGCGCGCGTCGAACTCGACGGGCGCGCTCGCCCCGACCGGCGTGACTTCGTGCTCCTGCACGGCGCGCAGCAGACGCACCTGCATCGCGGGCGTGACCTCGCCGATCTCGTCGAGAAAAACCGTGCCGCCCTCGGCCGCGCGCAGGAGGCCCGGCTTGCTGCCCGTCGCGCCGGTGAACGCGCCTTTGACGTGCCCGAAGAGTTCCGACTCCAAGAGCGTTTCGGGCAGCGCGCCGCAGTTGATGGCGACGAACGGGCGCAGACCGCGCGGGCTGTGATGATGAATCGCGCGCGCGATCAGTTCCTTGCCCGTGCCCGACTCGCCCTGGATCAGTATGTTCGTGTTCGTCGCCGCGACCTTCTCGACGAGGCGGAAGACGGCCTGCAACGCCTCGGATGTGCCGATGATCTCCGAGAAGCTGTAGCGGCGATCAAGCTCGCGCCGAAGCGCGCGGTTCTCGCGGAACAACTCGCGCTGGCGCAGGGCGTTCTTGACCGACTGCAACAGGTCTTCGTTGACGAACGGCTTCGTGATGTAGTCGTAAGCGCCTTTGCGGAGCGCCGCCACCGCCGAGTCAACGGACGAGTAGGCGGTCATCACGATCACTAACGCTTCGGCGTCTATGTCCTTGATGCGGTCGAGGAGGGCTAGCCCGTCCATGCCGGTCATGCGAATGTCCGTGAGCGTGACGGCTACGTCTTCGGCGGCGAACCGCTCTAAGGCTTCCTCCGCGCTCGCCGCAACGGCGACGCGGTAGCCCGCCTCTTCCAGCAGCCGCGCGATGATGGCGCGCATCAGGTCTTCGTCTTCGGCGATCAGGATGAGTGGTGCGGTTGTCATGTTTAAGCCTGTGTGGTCGGGAGCGCGACGCGGACTGTCGTGCCGCGGCCGTTGGCGGACGCGAGTTCGATGCGCCCGCCGTGCGCGGTCACGATGCCGTAGCAGACGGCGAGACCTAGCCCTGTGCCCGCGCCCGCGGGTTTCGTCGTGTAGAAGGGATCGAAGACGTGCGCGCGGTGTTCGGCGGGGATGCCGGGGCCAGTGTCGGCTATCTCGACAAGGAGTTCACGGCGCTCGCGGTCGTGGCGAGTAGTGACGCGCAGGTCGCCGCCGTCGGGCATCGCGTCGCGGGCGTTCAGGAATAGATTAAGAAAGACTTGTTGGAGTTGATCTGCATCCGCCGAGACGGGCGGCGCGGCGCGGTCGAAGTCGGTGGCGACGCGCAGGTTCTTGAAAGCCTTGTCGAAGCTGGCGAGGCGGAGGCTGGCTTCGAGCGCGCGGCGCACGTCGAGCGGGACGCGGGCGGGCGGGCGTGTGCTGGCAAAGTCGGTCATGCCGCGTAGCACCTGCGTGATGCGCGCGATCTGCGTCTGGATGAGGCGCAGCATCTCGCGCGTCTCGGCCGCCTGCCGGTCGGCGTCGTCCGCTCCGGCGCGCGTTTGCAGGATTTGGATGAGCGAAGAGATCGAGGCGAGCGGGTTGTTGACCTCGTGCGCGACGCCGGCCGCGAGCGTGCCGGCGGCCGCGAGTTTTTCGGTGCGGATCAGTTGCTCGTTCAGGGCGCGCAAGTGTTCGATGTCCGCGGCCATCTTGCGGCTCATCTCGTTAAAAGACGAAGCAAGGAGGCCGACCTCGTCGTTGCTCGTGAGCGCGACCTGCGTGCCGTAGTCGCCGCCCGCGACCGCGACGGCCGCCTCGGTCAGCCGGCGCAAAGGCCGGGAGATGATGCGAATGACGAGCGCGACCAGGATCAGGTTTGGCACGAGCGCGGTGATGACGCTGAAGACGAGATAGCGCCGCCACGCGTCGGCCGTCTGCCCCGCGCCGAAGCTCCACCAAACGATGGGGATTTGCAGCAGCGCGAAACTCACGATGGCGACCAACGCGATTGAGAGCGCGACCTTGTAGGCGATGGGGAAGAGGCGGAACTGATCGAGCGCCGATTGCAGCGAGAAGAGTTTGAAGCTCGTGATAGCGTAGGCATAGACGAGCACGCCGGGCAGGACAAAGGCGGTGGCGAACGGCAGCAGCGTGTAAACACCCGCGAGCGGCAGCGCGATGGCGGCGAGCGTGGTGAGCGCGCCCGTCAGCACCAACGCCCACAAGATCGCACCGAGTTGTTGTCCCCAGAGTTGGCCGCGATAACGCTTGTACTTCTTGTAGAGCAGCCCGAAGCCGTAGGCGAAGACGACGTAGATATAAAGCCCGAAGGCGTAGGCGAGCGGCGTCAGTCTTAGCTCGAACTTCCCGCTGAAAAAACTTACGTCGCGCCACATCAAGCCGGCGAGCGTGGCGGGCACGAAGACCGCGCCGGGCGCGAACAGCACAGCCGCGCGCCGCCACGGCAGCCGCGCGTCTTCCGGAAAGACCCACGCGAAGACGACGAGCGAGTATTGCAGCACGAGCGCGATCACGAAGCTCGCGCTCGCCCACCAGCGCGCCGAGCCGTCGCGCACGTGAAAGCCCCACAGCGCAATGTCCTTGACCGTCCATAGGGCGAGGCAGAGGACGAAGGCAGTGAACGTCTGGTGCGTGCGGCTGCGCGGCGCGGCCACGAAGACGTAGAAGCCGAGCAGCACGAGCAGGAACAGCACCAGCAGCAGGAGGACGAGGAGCATCAGGGGCGCGTCATCGGTTATTTGTTAACTGTTATTTGGTCAATACGGAATCAAGCCGGGACTGAGAATCACGGCGGCGCTGACGAGCGCGATGCCGCAGGCGACGGGCCAGAAATGGCGCGCGTCAATCATACCACCGCGCGCGAGCAGGCAGTGACAGACGGCGAACAGCAGGAAGCCCGCCAGCCCGAACGGCAGCGCACAGAGCAACCCGTAGAACGCCCCGATCAAAAAGACAACCGCGCCGCCAGCCGCGCCCGTCGCACACGCCCAAGCGAAACCCGCCGCGACGGCGTAAAAGAGCGTCATCAGCCAGTGGCGACGCCCGCCCCTCTCCATCATGGGCGCGAGCCGGCGGCCCATGCGCCGGCCCGTCAAGGCACAGAGCGCGGTCATGGGCAGACCGAACAGCAGGACGAAAAAGAGAAACCACAGGTCGCTTTCGCGCAACACGGCGAACGCCGCGAACCTGAAGACTATGGCCGCGGGCGGCAGCACGCCGAGCAGCAGACCGAAGAGGGCGTAGGCACGCTCGGTCGTGAGCGGGCGGCGCATCAGGAGCATCTCCTCCTCTTCGCGCGCGTCGCGGAAGCGTCGGGCGCGCTCGTCGTCGTCGGCGATGGCCGCTTCGAGCCGACGCAGGCGCGCGTCGTCTGCCGGCGTGAACAGGGCGGCGGCGCGCTGCTGCTCGTTAAATTGCTGCGGCGGAGCGAGTCGGGTGGTTACAGGGCCGGCTGCTCGGTCGGGTGCGTAAGGCTTGCAGTCTGTGACGGTGGCGGACATAACACACCTCCGAATTGTGCGGCGGCGGCCGACGGCACGTTCAGCACCTCGTTGCGCCGCGCCCAAGCGCACGCGGCGTCGAGCAGGCGCGCGGCGCGCGTGGCGGCCTCGCGGTCGTCGAGCAAGGAGAGCAGGTCTATCGCCTGCGCGAAGACGCGTATAAGCAGCCAGTAGAGTTGCGTGAACGTCTGCGCGGTTGCCGGCCAAGACGGGAGATCGTGCTCGACGGTCTCCAGCAACTCGGCCAGCGCGTGGACTAGCCCCGTGCGCGCCTGCTCGTGGTGCGCGCGCAGGCGCGCGAGGTTGCGGCGGCGCACGCAGCGCCCGGCCACGAGCAGGTCGTCACCCTTGCGCCCGGCGACGCGGCACAACTCAAGCTCGCGCTCGGACGGGCGCTCGTCGTCGCCCGCGGCGGCCAGCGCAAGCGCCAGCCCGACGAATCGTTCAACGGCTGTGCGGGCATCCGTCGCGGCGTGGCGGGCACGCTCGCCGCGCGCGTGGTAAGCGTCGCGCAGGAGGTCGTCCGTCTGGTGCAGCGTGTTGACGAGCGCGCGCTCAGCCGCCGCGACGCGGGCCTCGTTCGGCCGCGCGGCGCGCGTGTCGTCCGCAGCGCGTTCGCGGTGTGCGCTGCGCCGCTCGGCGAGCAGGTGCGCGCACAGGGCGAGCGGCCAGAGGAGCGCGGCGCAGGCGGAGCGCAGCAGGCGCGGCGCGCGGCGCGTGTGCGTGTGCTGGCGCAGGAAGTAGGCGACGCCGACGGGCGCGGCGGCGGCGAGATAGATGGTGATGAGTTCGCTCAGGCGCATGGCGAACAGCGAAAGGGCAACGGTCATGCCAGCAGCAGTAATGCGCAAGGCTGTGCGGCGCGACATTGCCATGACTCATTCACAGCAAAAAGGTTAGTCATCATCGGCGCGCGCGCGTGTAAGTTCGAGCGCACAATCACGACTACTGATCAGGTTGGCAAAGCGCGCGGGCCGAAGCGAGCACTTGGCAAACTGCAAAGGGCGTGAAGGAAGGGATGAGGGCAGAGGGATGAGGGATGAAGAAGAGCAGTAGGCAGTAGGCGGTAGGCAGTAGGCAGTTAAAGACAGAAGGAAGGCCGCCGGTTGAATGCGTGCCTCGTGCTCTAACGAGGGCCAATCAACTGACGGCCTGCTGCCTCTTTTCCTCACTGCCTACCGCCTACTGCCTACTGCCTACTGCCCTTTCATCCCTCATCCCTCATCCCTTCCTAACGGGCGTATCAGAAATGTTCGCGCGGCGTGCGAAATGGACGATTCGGAAACTGCGGCCCACGCATTTGGTCTAACGGCGAGCGGGGCGGGCAGACGACTGCGACGGCCGGGCGTGGAGATGACGCGGGGAAAGACCGCAGAAAAAGAGCGGAAAAGAGAAACGTTGTGGCGCGCGTGGGCGTCTAAGCAGACGTGGCCTGCGAGTTGCAATGTCATACCGCGCCGGCTCGACCGGGCGGGCGGGAAGCGAACAAAAGGGAACTAAACCGCGGGTCGCTTCGTCTTAAGGGAGTACGGATTCATTAATTTCATAACGAGCGAGTGAAGTCATCATGCCGACGAAACCTAACGTCAAAGTCATCAAGCGCCGCGAACGGGCCGCGCCCGAAACGCAGGAAACCGCGGCCGAAGAGTCCGCCAAAAAGTCCGCGCAGGAGACCGCGCGCGACGTGGTCGCGACCGTCACCGGCTGGGTCGCGGAGTTTCAGCAGCAGCGCCGCGCCGAGACGCGGCAGGCGCTCAAGACGCTCTTCCGCGACGCCACGCCGCAGCCCGGCAAGGCGTAAAAGTCCGACACAAGTAACCAAGTGCTTGCGCCCGCCGCGACGAGAGCCGTCCGGCGGGCGCACTGCTTTCGCGCCGAACATTGACAGGCGCACGGGGGCGCGCGTAGCATCGCGGCCGTCCATCACCCAACACTAGCAAGAGTCGCCTACGCCTATGAAATCAGCCGCGAAGAAGCAGACGCCGAAGGGCGGCGCGAGGCCCATCTTCGACTCGCTCCGCAAGCCCGTCGCGCCGCCGGGCCACCCCCTGACGCGCGCCAAGCCCGAAGAGCGCGCCCACCCCGCCGAGCGCAAGGTGAAACACAAGCGGCGCGTCCAGACGGATGAAGACTGACGTGCCGCGCCCCGACGAACAGACGGCGCACGCCTTCCTCGCGCACGCGCGCCACCTGCTCAGCGCAGACTACCTGCCCCGCATCGAACGCTGCCTCGCCGCGCTCGCGCCGGGCGACGTGTGGTGGTGCGCCGCGCCCGCCGCCAACAGCATCGGCAACCTGCTCCAACACCTCGCGGGCAACGCCCGCCAGTGGATCGTCGCGGGCGTGGGCGGCGCGGCCGACGTGCGTCAGCGCGACAGCGAGTTTGCCCAACCGGAAGCGACGCGCCTGACCGCGCTCGAACTGCTCGCACACCTGCGCGCCACGCTCGCGGAAGTTGACGGCGTGCTCGCCGGCCTCACGGCCGCCAGTCTGCACGAGACGCGCACGATCCAGGGGCGCGCGGGCGTCACCGTCCTCGAAGCCGTCTTCCATGTCGTCGAACACTTCTCCATGCACACCGGGCAGATCATCATGCTCACCAAGCTACGCACCGGGCGCGACCTCGCCTTCTACGACTTCACCAGCGGCGAGCCGCGCACGACGTGGAATGAAGTGAAGTAGGCAGTAGGCGGTTGAGTTAGCCCGCGCGAGCGGGCGTAAGAATGTAGCCTAGAGCGGCTAGCTGCTGAGTGTACCAAAGCTGCCTGCCGCTGGGAGCGCGGGCGTCCCGCCCGCCGAGCGTGCTGCAAGCACGCTAAACAGATTAGTTCTCCTTCCAGCTTGAGTGAAGGCGCATCCACGTATTCGCGCTAGCGCGCTCAAGGCGGGCGGGACGCCCGCGCTCCCAGCATTAGCGCACACAGGTAAGCTCAAATGAAAGCTGCCTAGCTTCCCAGGGCTGCACAGTCGCTCCGCCCTGGGCTACATTCTGCCGCCCGCTCACGCGGGCTAACTCAACTGCCTACTGCCTACTTTATTTTCCCCTTTTCAATCCGCACGGTTCATGCTTAATATACGGAACGTTCGTTGACTAATCTGTGCTTAGGGGCGGCGCGCTTCGGTTCTCCGCGCCGCCGGCCGTCATAGACAATCTGAGGAGGCGAGTCGGATGACCTACACTGTGGCCGAACCATGTGTGAACTGCCGCTACACGGACTGCGCGCTGGTCTGTCCCGTCGAGGCGTTTCACCTGGACGATACCATGTTGGTGATTAACCCGGAGACCTGTATTGATTGCGACGCGTGCGTGCCGGAGTGCCCGGTCGAAGCAATTTTCCCCGAAGACAAAGTGCCGGAGGAGTGGGCGCACTGGACGGCCATCAACGCCGAGAAGGCGCTGTCGGGGCTGCCCACCATCAGCGAGAAGCTCGACCCGTTGTGTTAGCCGTTCGTGCGCCGGGCGGGCACGTGTGAAGTGAAGAAGGGACGAAAGCGTTGGCTGGGCGGCGGCCTCGCCCTGGCGTTGGGCACGTTGGGCGCGGGGCTGCTGCTCAGACGCCGACCCCCGCGCAGGAGGCGGATGAGTAAAGAACAACTCGACAACTACCAACGCAACACTGACGCCGACCGCTGGGCGCGCCCCGGCATGCTCGTCACCTTCCGCGCCGAGATCATGCCCAGCCGCGACCGCGCGGCGCGCACCTTCCGCATCACCAAAGTCCTGCCCAGCGGCCGCGTCACGCTCGACGGCGTCGCGGGCGAGCACACCGCGAGCGAGTTCGAGCCGGTACGCTAGGCGGGCAACAAAGGGGCGAGCACGCCCGCCACGGCCCGCCGGCTCACTTCAATCCGACAATAAGAGTGCCCGGCCTCATGAGCGGCACTGACCAAAGATCAGTCAGGGCCACAACTCACGGCGGAGGCCGCCCCGCCGCGCCGCCCGCCGCCCCGGCGGACACAGAGGAGGAATTCATGGCAGAGCCGAACGTGCTGTCGCAAAACCAGGTCATCCGCCTGATCACTCAGGCCAACAAGCGCGAGTTCACGCTGCTGCTGGGCGCGGGCGCGTCGAAGAGTTCGGGCGTGCCGCTGGCGTCGGAGATGATCGCCGAGTGGCGGCGGATGGCCTACGAGGAGAGCGAGCCGGCGGGCAAGGAGTTCGAGCCGTGGTGCGCGGAGCAGCCGTGGTACAAGGCGGACGACGAATACTCCCAACTCTTCGAGATGCTCTTCCCGAACGAGCGCGCCCGGCAGATTTACATCGAGCCGAAGGTCGAGTCCGCCTTCCCCAGTTGGTGCTACCTCTACCTCGCCAGCATCGTCCGGGCGGGCTACTTCAACGTCATCTTCACGACGAACTTCGATGATCTGGTGAACGACGCGCTGACGATGTACCTGGGCTACAACCCGGTCGTCTGCGCCGCCGACTCGGAAGTGATGAGTATCAGCATCACGACGGATCGCGCCAAGATCATCAAGCTGCACGGCGACTACCTGTTCAAGCGCCTGAAGAATACGGGCGAGGACTTGCGCCAGCTCGACCCCAACATGGAGAGCAAGCTCAAGGAGTTCGGCAAGCAGTGCGGCCTGGTGGTGCTCGGCTACGCCGGGCGCGACCAGTCCGTCATGCGCGTGCTCGAAGCGTTACTGGCGGACGAGAACGCCTTCCCGAACGGCATCTACTGGGGCTTGCGCCCGCAGGAAAAGCCGCACACCCTCGTGCAGAAGTTGTGCGCGGACGCCCGCCGCCGCGTCCGCCTGTTCGAGTGCCCCGACTTCGATCTCTTCATGTCGCGGCTGCACGCGAAGCTCGCCCTCAACCTGCCCCCGACCGTGTTGCAGCCCTACGAGTCGCTGCGCGAGAAGTTCACGTGCCTGGTCAACAAGGCCACCGATAACCAGTTGCACGACCAGACCATCAAGGAGCACATCCAGCAACTCGAACAGCAGTTGAACCGGCCGTGGGCGAAGACCACAGACCTGGCCGCCTCCGAACTCCTCGAAGCGCAACTCGCGCTCGGGCAGCGCGACTACCGCACGGCCATCGCCCACTGCGAGCAGTACTGCGCGCAACGCCCCGACGACGTGACCGCCCTCACCACCTGGGGGAACGCGCTCGCCCTTCAGTCCGAGGTCGAGCATTCGGAGGCCGCCGGCCAGGCGGCGGTCGCCAAGTGGACTGAGGCCGTGCGCGTCAAGCCGGAGTCCCGCCAGCCGCGCTACAGCCTGATGCAGTACTACGCCGGCCAACGGAAGTTCACAGAGGCCACCACCGTCGGCGAGGACTTGCTCAAGCTCGCGCCCGACGACCCCTGGCTGCGCCGCAACCTGATCTCGCTCTATGGCATGAGCGGCCGGCACGGGGACGCCCAGCGCGAGGTTGATTGGCTGCTCGCGCGCGAGGACTCGGCCGACCTGCATGCGCTACGCGCCGCCGTCCTGGAACAGCGCGGGCTGTTCCCCGACGCGCTGGCCGAGACGCGCAAGGCGGTCGAACTCGACCCGGACAACGCCTGGTATCATTTCGCGCTGGCGAACAGCGTCGCGCGCTTGGGACAGACGGAAGAGGCCGCGCGCGAGTATGAGCGGGCGATCCAACTCGATCAGGACAACCTGAGCTTCCGGCTTCAGGCCGTTAGCTTCTACTCGCTCACGGGACGGCCGGCGCAGGCGCTCGCGCACGCACAGGCGGCCGCCGCCATTGAGCCGAACTCGGCCGAGGCGCGCGGCTGGCTCGGCCAGTTGTACCTTGCGCTGGGCAGGTTTGAAGAGGCCGCGCGCGAGTTGGCGGAGGCGCTGAAGCACAGCCCGCAGGACACGCGCCCGCTCGGCCTCGCGGCCATGGTCGATCTGCACCTGCGCCGCTACGACGACGCCGAACAGAAACTCCGCCGCTCAGAACAGCTCAACCCGAACATCCCGCAGGTCGTCCACAACCTGTGCCTGCTCTACTGGGCGCAAGGCCGCGATCAGGAACTCGGCGCGGCCCTGGGTCGCCTCGGGCAACTCGCCCCGGCCGGCGCGCAGCAACTCTACGGGCTGTTGCAGAACCTACAGCTTCAATACCAGGGCAACCGCGAAGCCGGATTGCGGGCACTGCTGAGTCAGGAACTGGCCGCGATGCAGCACCAACCACCACCCGCCAACCAACCGCCGCCCGCCTGGCCGCCCGCGCCGCAGGGGCGAGAGCGCGGGCCGTCGCTGACTGACATGCTACGCTCGATGGCTAGCAGGCCCTCAGGCTTGGACGGAAAACGAGGACGCGATTGATGCGCGCCGAGCAGGCGCTTGCTACCACTCGTACTCGCGCCCCGGCTCCATCGCGCTCAGGCGCGGGATGCCGAGGGCGTTGAGTTCTTCGATGAGCGTCTGGCGGTAGGAGGGCTTGAGGTGGACGGCGAGGATGTCGAGGTGGTTGTGCGCGAGCTTGCCCAACTCGGCGGCGACGCCCGCGGGCGTCAGGTGGCCCGACACGTCCGCGAGCTTGCTCATCGAGTTCGGGAAAGAGGCTTCGATGAAGAGGGCGGCGAGGGCGGGCGCGCGGTTGACGAGTTGCCAGAAGTCTTCAGTCGCGGCCGTGTCGGAGGTGAAGGCGACCGCCACTTTGCCGTCCGAGACGAGCAGCCCCACGGTCGGGACGATGTGGTTGACGGGCAGCGCCGTGACCCTCAGGTGCGCGACCGTGAACTCCGCGCCGTGGCGGAAGGGCACGTACTCCATCACCTTGCACGTGCCGTTTGACAGTTCGGAGAAGCGCGGATAGACCGTCCAGTTGAACACGTCGCGTTGCAGTAGCCCGATGACCTCCTCGGTCGCGTGGACGCGGATCGGCTCTTTCAGCAACGCGAACATGTCGTCTATGTAGATCGGCAGCGTCGCCATGTGATCCATGTGCGGGTGTGTGACGATGATGTCGCGCAGCGTGTCGTGCTGCGCGTCCGTCAGGCTGAGCGCGATGGAGCCGGCGTCCACGGCGACGCGGTCGTCTATGAGGAAGCAGGTCAGGCGCTGTTCGAGCGAGGCGCGCCCGGTGCTGTCGAAGGTGCTGGGGAGGAGTTGAATCTTCACCGGAAAAGTCTTCCAGAGGATGTTGGTTTAATAATACGGGGCGGCGGCGCGGCCCGGATGTAAAGATTTCTAAAGGCTCAGCGCGCCGCGCCCACCCGCGCGCCCAGCTCGAAGAGGGCGCGGCGGTAAAACTCCTCGCGCGCCCGCGCCGCCTCGTCCTGCGCCGCCAGCCCCCGCGCGATGCGGGCGCGGTGGAACGCAAGCTCGCTCGCCGCCGAGTTGTAACGCGCCCGCGCGCGCCACAGGCTCACCCCGCCCGCCCGCCAAGCCCGCCAAGACATGCCCATGCGCCCGCGCACGCTGCACAGGCACTCGTACTCCTGCGCCGTGAACAGGCCCTGCTGCAAGTCGCACAGCAGGTGCTCGCGCACGACGCGCCCCTCGCGCTGGAGCGCGAAGTAGATCGTCACCAGCACGGCGACGAAGATCGGCATCATGATGAAGAAGTAGACGGCGAAATAGAGCAGCCCGTTGATCGACGCCGAGAGATTCCACAGCCCGTGCAGCGACACGGCGACGAACAGCCCCGCGAGCGGCGCGAGGATTTGCACGGCGCGGCGGCCCGACTGGCTCGCTATCCCCAGCCCGATGCCGGTCATGCTGGTGAAGAGCGGGTGCGAGAACGGGGCCATCAGCCCGCGCAGGATGAAGAGCGCGAGCGAGCCGGCGATGCCGCCCTCGTGCAGCGCCCGGCCGTAGTACTGCACGTTCTCGGTCATCGCGAAGCCGAGGCCCACCATCGCGGCATAGACGATGCCGTCAATCACGCCGTCGAACTCGTCGCGCTTCCAGTAGAAGAGGCCGAAGAGCACGAGCGCCTTAAAGGTCTCTTCCACGACCGGCGCGGAGACGACCGACGCGAAGAACTCGCCCGCGTTATCCCCAAAGATCGCGCCGACGATTGCGCCGCCCAGCGTGTTTAGCACGAACGCGATGAAGACGGCGACGAGCGCGCCCCAGAAGAACGCGGTCGCCAGCGTCCAGGGCGGCTCCGGCTCGAAGCGGTCGATCCAGAGCGCGAGCGCGACGTAGAGCGGCACGGGCAGCGTCGCCAGCACGAACCCGATCAGCAGCGGCACGAGGCCCGTGCCCAGCCCGATGAGCAGCAGCGTCAGCAGCCCCAGCAGCAGCGCGACGAGGACGCACACGACGACGAGCATCGTGCGCAAAGCACTGCGCTGCGGCGCGGCCGGCGGCGCGTAAGTGTTGGGGACGGGCAGGCTGAAGTTGTCCATCTGAGTTGCGCCCGCGCGGATGGCGGGCGCGCGCAAGGCGCTTCAGGGCCTCCGGCCGGTCAGCGGCGCAACAGCACGAACGCGATGATGATGAGCAGCAGCACGATGACGCCGCCGAGCACGAGCACCATGCTGTTGCTGCCCCGCGTCGGCTCAGCGGGCGCGGGCGTCGTGGGTGGCGGCGGCGCGACCGCACGTGACGGCGGCGGCGGTGCGGGTGCGGCGCTCGCGGGCGGCGGGCTTGGGCGCGGCGTCGGCGCTGCCGGTGGCGGCGTCGGGCTTGCGTCTTGGGCGGGCGGTGCGCCGGGCCACTTCGACGGCGGGACGATGACGGTCGCGCCGAGATCGGGTTGCGCCGGCTTCTGCTCTGCCGCCTGCGTCGCCGTCGGTGAGCCGCATTCCGGACAGAACGCCTTCTGTTCGGGCACGGTTGCGCCGCAGTGTTTACATGTTGCCATAAACGGGTCTCCCGCGCCGGTCGTGACTTGGACTGCTTGTTCGTGACTGATGGTACGGAGCGAGGGCGGGCACGTTCGGAGCACTGAATCTACCGCCCGCCTGTCGAGCGCGCCAAGTATAAACACATTCGCGGTAAAAAAAAAGGATGAGGGATGAGGGATGAGGGATGAATAAGAAAGGCATTCAACTGTCCCTCTTCATCCCTCATCCCTCATCCCTCATCCCTTTCTTCTGTTGACAGCGCACGTTGAAAAGTTGAGTATTAGCCCCGTCCCGTGTTCGTTGGTGGTGAACGCCGCAGCCCGCCGGGCCGTTGCGCCCGCGGTGCGTTGGAGAGAGAGCTTGCCCACCGATTCCGCCGATTCAACCTACGCACGCAACGCGCGCCTGTCGCAGGGCGGCGCGCGCCCGCGCCGCACGCAGCGCCCGCGCATGCCTTCGACCGCCGGCTACATGCTGGCGGCGGCCCTGATCGCGGCCACGCTGTTCGTGACGCTGTGGTGGCTGCTGGCGTCGAGCGGCGAGGAAGCGCCGCTGCTGCCCGCCGGGCTGGCGGCGAGCGTCGTGCTGCTCGTGGCGATGGCGGCGCGCGAGATCGTGATGCGGCGCGCGTGGGCACGCTACACGCACGAGTTGGAGTTGCGCATGGGCGCGGGCGAGCCTGTGAAGTTGCCGCCGACAGCGCCCACGAGCGGCGGCAAGACTAAGGTGCAGGCGACCGGCGCGTCGTTCCGCGCGTTGCAGCAACAACTGGCGCGCGCCGACGAGATCGGCGCGCAGCAGCCGGAGGCGCACCTCGAAGCTTATCGTTTGTGCGAGCAGTATCTCGCCAACTCGGAAGAGGCCGTGCGCGCGCCGGGCGTGTCGCCAGACGTGCGCGTCGCGCTACGCGCGGGCCAAGAGCGCGTGCGCGAGTTGCAACGCCATCACCTGCTCGCGTGGGCGCGCGGCGAGACGCAGCGCCTGACGCACGAGGCGCAACGCCGCGCCAGCCCTTCGGCCCGCATCGAGACGGCGATGCGCGCCATTGACGTGATCAACGAGGCGCTACAGGTCTATCCGGAAGAGCCGGAGTTGCGCGACTCGGCGCTCGCCGTGCGCAACTTCATCGCGTCGGTCAAGGTCGCGCACTGGGTCGAGTTGGCCGAGCGCGCCTCCTTCCGCGGGCGCTACACGCGCGCCATCGCCCGCTACCGCGACGCGCTCTTCTACCTCTCGCGCGCCGAGATGGGCGACGACGCGCGCGACGAGGCCGCCAACCGCATCAACCGTGAGATCGAGTTGCTGCGCGCGCGCGTCGCGCTCGGCGAGGGGACGGAAGGCAAACGCCCCGGCGCGCGGCGGCGCAAGAAGACCGACGAGGTGATCTGATTGGTAATACCGCACGATTGCAGTTTTCGCCGGCTCAATAGCCGGGCGTAAGAAAGAATCTAACCACGAAAGCACACGAAATAGCACGAACAGGAAAGTCAACAACACCTGTATAACCCTTCGTGTTGCTTCGTGTGCTTTCGTGGTTCAATTCTTTTTGCACACAATGGGCGGCAGGTTGCACCGCGCGGCGTTGGCTGTTAGGTCTTTCTCCGCATCTATGCGACAATTGGTCGCCGCCGCGAGTCTGTAGGCAAGACCGTAATTGATTGTGCTTAACGCGCGCGGGCGAGGCAGCCTTCCCCCGGCCGCGTACATCTACTGAAGACTCCGGCAGGCCGCGCGCCGGCAGCCCCGACGAATCGGACAACAGGATTTTGAGGAAGAGGTTTATGAACGCCGTGAAAACTCTCTGCGCCGTCACGCTGCTGGCCGCGCTCGTCGCCCTCCCGCTCCGCGCGCAGCAGCCCGCCGGGCAGACGCAATCCTTCAGCCCCGCGGCGGCCGCGCCCGACGCCGTCAGCCCCGGCGGCAAAGACTATCCGCTCGGCCCCGGCGACGTGGTCGAGTTGCGCGTCTTCGGCGAGCCGCAGTTCGACGGCACATACGTGGTGGACAGCGACGGCAAGCTAACCATCCCGTTCATCGAGCAGCCGCTCGACGCGCGCTGCCGGCACATCAACGAGATGCGCAAAGAGGTCGTGACCTCGCTCGCCAAGTTCCTGCGCAGCCCGCAGGTGTACATGAACGTGAAGGAGCAGCGCAGCCGGCGACCGGCGGTCGTCTACGGCGCGGTGCGTACCGGCGGGATGCGCTTCGAGATGCACCGCCGCGCGCGCCTGCTGGAACTGATCTCGAACAGCGGCGGCGTGACCGAGCAGGCCAACGGCTCGATCCAGATCACGCACACCGAGCAGAGCGTCTGCCCCGAGCCGGACGAGATCGGCGACGCGCGCGGCGGCGTGCAGGGCACGGACATGCTCGGCGTGCCGTTCACGGTCTACAAGGTCGCCGATCTGAAACTCGGCAAGCCCGAAGCGAACCCCTTCATCCGCCCCGGCGACATCGTCTACGTCGCCGAGGCGTCGCCCGTCTACATCACCGGCGCAGTCACCTCCCCGCAAGGGCTGTACCTGCGCGAGCGGATGACTCTGACGACGGCGCTGGCGATGGTTGGCGGCATCCGCAAGGAGGCCAAGACGAGCGAGGTACGCATCTACCGGCAGAAGGAAGGTGGCGTCGGGCGCGAGCCGATGGTCGTGGACTTCAAGAAGATTCGGCAGAAGCAGCAGCCCGACGTGGAGCTGCAACCCTACGACGTGATCGAAGTGCCGGAGAAGGGCCTCAGCATTACGGACGTGCTGCTCGGCTTCGTCAAGACCGGCGCGACCTCCGTCGCGCAGAGCGGCGCGGTGCGCGTGCTCTACTAAAACTCAATCCGTGCGCTGTCGGCGAGAGGCTGATCGCAGGGCGCGGTCAGCCTCTCGCCGTTTGTGCGTCAGCGTCGGGTAGTGGTTCACTCTGGGCTTGAGCGTATGGCAAGAGGCGGTGCACCACAGAGGCACAGAGGACGCAGAGGAAGCACAGAGGCTTGAGCGGTCTTCGAGCCTCTGTGCCCCCTCCGTGTCCTCTGTGCCTCTGTGGTGCACCGACAGTACTATTCACTCAAGCTAAACTGCACCACTACCCAGCTTCGGGCGCGTTTCGGGCGCGCGCCGCCGTTGTGTTACATTATCGCTTTGCCGACGGACGGATAATATTCAGCAAACAGTTCAGGAGATAGTTCATGGCTCGAAGGAATGCCCCGGCGGTGGAGGCGCGCAAGCGGCGCAGGCGGATGACGCTCTTGTGGTGCGCTGCGGCCGCAGCCCTCGTCATCGGTCTCATCTACAAGGAGCAGATCGCGCTGCTCTACATCCTCGCCACCGTCGGCGTCACGATCCTGCTGGTCGTCGTCGCGCTGGCCGACCTGCACGGCGCGCGGCGCACGCCTGAGCCACCGCTTGACGACGCCGCGGCCATCGCCGACGGGCTGCCGGCGGGCGTCCCTGCGGCGACAGCGGCAGGACGAGCCGCCAAGCGCCGCTGATCGCGCGGGCAAATGTAACCGACGCGCAACGGTAATATCGCAGAACAACAATACGGCGCGGGCGATGCTCCATTTCACGGACATTGCCCGCGCCCTTCTTTTATCTACTTGAACGACGGGGCGCGTTGTTGCTAAAGTCTTAATTGCCCCTCTGACCGGCGGGCGTTGGTCTTCAGTCCCCGACCAACAGCCGGCGGTCGTTTCAGCATCAAACAATTCCCCTCACAGGCAAACCCCCAGAGACAAGAACAAGAGGACTCATGCGTCGAATTATCACCGCCTCGCTGCTGGCACTCAGTCTGCTTAGCGCAGCCACGCCCGTCAGACCTTACACTTTCAAATACACTTCGGGCGGCACGGCCATGCGCTGGCCGACGAACACCATCACGGTCGCCTTCTCCAGTTCGCTGTCAAGTCCCGGCGCGAACATCAAGCCGGGCACAGACGTGGTCGCCACCGTGCGGCGCGCGCTGCAACGCTGGTCGCTCGCCGCCAACGTCCAGTTCGTCGAGACGCAGACGGGCCTGACGGATATCAGCCCGTCGGGCGGCGGCGACGGCGTCAGCCTGATCACCATCGCGGACACGGCGGCGAACCGGAGCTTCTTCAGCAACAGCGGCGTCAACCCGGCGCGCACGCGCGTCTTCACCAACGGCGCGGGCACGATCACGGAGGCCGACGTGGCCATCAACCCGCTCGCCACGAGCGGCAACGGCTACGCCTTTTCCACCGACGCCACCTTCGACACCTACGATCTGGAAGCGACCCTCACGCACGAGTTCGGCCACCTGCTCGGCCTCGACCACTCCGGCGTCGTGGGCGCGACGATGCAGCCGCGCCTGGGGCGCAACTTCTTCTCGCCCGCGCTCACCATGCGCACGCTCGAAGACGACGACCTCGCCGGCATACGCGCGCTCTACGGGCAGCGCAACGCGCAGCCGGTCGGCACGCTGCAAGGGCACGTGAACTACGGCGCGGGCGCGCACGTCTGGGCGGAGAACTTTTTCAACGGGCGCGTCTACGGCAGCGCCATCACGAAGGCCGACGGCTCTTACGAGATTCAGCAACTGCCGGCGGGGCAGTACCGCGTCGTCTGCGAGTACCTGGACGAGCCGGTCGCGGCCGCCGAGATCACCGCGAGCAGCGGCCCTTACACGGGCATCGGCTCGCAGCCCGCCTTCCTCACGGTCGAGAATCAGGCGACCGTCACGGCCGGCGCGACCGCGACGCTCAACATCATCGTCACGCCCCTTCCGCCGACGCTCCACCCGGCCGTGTTCGGCGTCAACGGGCAACTGATCGCCTCGCCCACGCCGCTCGCCGCCGGGCAGACCTACCGCTTCTACGTCGGCGGCTTCGGCCTCAACGCCGTGCCCGCCACGGGCTTCACGCTGAACACGCCCGCGATGACGCTCGACCCGGCCAGCTACCGCGTCGAAGACAACACGGCGTTCGGCGTGCCTTACCCGATTGTCAGCTTCGATCTGCGCGTCTCCGACACAGCCAAGTTCGGCGACTACAGCCTGCGCATCCAGCGCGCGGACACGGGCGAGATCAGCTACGTCTCCGGCGGGCTGGCGCTCGATCCGTACCCGCAATACGTCGAGCTAAACCCGATTGACCGCAGCGACTTCTTCGTCACGCAGCAGTACCTCGACTTCCTCTTCCGCCAGCCCGACGCGCCCGGCTTCAACGCGTGGCTGAACCTCTTGAACGGCTGCTCGGACGTGAATAACGATCCGCGCTGCGACCGCCTGACGGTCTCCGGCTCGTTCTTCGGCTCGCCCGAATTCCAGTTGAAGGGCTACTACGTCTACCGCTTCTACAAGCTCGCGTTCGCGCGCCAGCCGACCTACGCCGAGGTCGTGCCCGACATGCGCGCCGTCACCGGCTCGACGCAAGCCGACACCTTCCAGAAGCGCGCCGCCTTCGCCGCCAACTTCGTCGCGCGCCCGGCCTTCACGGCGCTCTACCCGGCGACGATGTCGAACACAGACTTCGTCAACGCCCTGATGGATCGCTACGGGCTGCAATCCGTCACCACGCCCGACCCGGCGAACCCCGACGGCTCGACGAAGGTGACCTTGACGCGCGCCGATCTCATCAACGGGCTGAACGGCGGCACGCTCACGCGCGCGCAGGTGGTGCGCGCGATTGCCGACAGCGATCAACTCTTCCAGCTTGAGTACAACCAGGCGTTCGTCTTCATGCAGTACGTCGGCTACCTCCGGCGCAGCCCTGAGGCCAGCGGCTACAACGCCTGGCTCAACTACCTGAACACGACCGGCGACTTCCGCACCATGATCAGCGGCTTCGCCAACTCGCAGGAGTACCGCTCGCGCTTCGGGCAGCCATGAGCGATTGCGAGTTAAGAGATGAGTGGTTGGCAACGCCAACTCAGGAAACTAAAGCGAGACCACAGCGCCGCTGAAGAGATAAACCACGAAGTCACACGAAACAACACGAAGTAAGCCACACGAATCTTCGTGTCTTTTAGTTCGTGTTAGTTCGTGTGCTTTCGTGGTTAGCTTTTGCCCTTTCGCCTGGCCCGCAATCTCATCTGTCCATCTCGTCGGCGAGCGGCGCGGGCAGTTGTAGGACTTGCTGCCAGCCGGAGTCGTCGGCGCGCATGCGGCGGATAAGTTCGTCGCGCAGGGTGCGCAGGCGGTCGCTTAAGGTGTGCGGGTAGTGCTCAATGTCGGGGAAGCGGGCGCGCTGTTCTTCGACGAAGGCTTTCTGTTTCTTGATCGAGGGGATGCGCTCGTAGCGCCCGCGCTCCCAGAAGGGCACGAGGAGACGTTCGACCGAGACCGCGCCCGCGATCTCGATCTCCTCGTCGTCTAAGCCCACCACGTCGGCCACGTAGTTGCCGTCCGCGCCGACGCCGCGGAAGACTTGCAGGCGGCCGGGCAGCGTGGACTTCTCCGGCGTGTTCGACGCCTTGAGCGTCGGCCGCCCGTCAATCAAACACTGCTTGAAGATGACGCCCGCGACGCGTGCCACTTCGCCCGACAGCTTCGTGCCGACGCCGAAGCCCGCGGCCTGCGGGAACACTGCGACGATCTCGCGCACGCGCTCGACCGTCAGATCGCCCGTCAGGATCGGCATCAGACCGGGCAGCCCGTTCGCCTCGAAAAATTCCAGACACCAACGGCCTAACATCGCCAGATCGCCCGAATCAACCCGGAAGCCTTTGAAGGCGCGGCGGCGCGCGGCCGTGGAGGTCGCGGCCATCGCCGCGTGCACCGCGCCCATGCGCACGTCAATCGTGTCGAGCAGAAGCGTCGTCCCCTGCGGGTTCGCGTCGAGCCAGCGCTCGAAGGCGATCTGCTCGAAGTGTTTGGGCCGGCCCGTGCGCGGCTCAAGCTCCGGCGCGTCCACGTATTCGATAAACGCCTGCTGCCAGTAGTGCGCCTCCGTGCCGACCGCCGGAATGTCGAGGCGGTGCGCCGCCTCCATGTTCGACGTGTCGTTGAAGCCGCCGATGAAGGCGTAGGTCGCCACGTCCACGGCGCGCTCGATGTCGCCGTTGCGGCGCAAGGAGAAGTCCGAGAGCCAGCGTGCGCCCGCCGCCGCGCGAAACTGCATGGCCAGGCTCGCGGTCGTCATCGGCAGATCGAAGGCGTGCTCGAACTTGATCTCCTGCGCCTGCGTCAAGCCGAACGCGCCCGTGATGTCGGCGAACGGCTCGCCCGCGAACGTGATCGTCGCCGGGCGCACGGCGCGCACCGCGCCCACGAACGACATGTCCTCAATCGCGCGCGCGAACCGTTCCAGCCCGCCGCGATCCTGTTCGAGAAAACGTATGCGCGGCCGATCAAGCTGGCTGTCCACGAGCAGCCGCACCAGCCGCTCGTGCCCCAGACACGGCGCGAACGCGAGCTTGCGCTGCGTCACATAGAAGGTCGCCTCCGCCGTGCTCAGCGACCGCTCGTGCAGCCGCGTCGCCTCCTTGTAGGAGGCGTCGCCCATCGCCGCGTGGTAACGATCAATGTTCAGCGTACCCATAATAAAGCAGTGACGAGTGACAAGTGACGAGTGACGAGCAAAGACAAGCTAGTTTTAACTCGTCACTCGTCACTTGTCACTCATCACTGCACTTGATACAGCTTCGCCGCGTTGTCGTGCAAGACCATGTGGGCGAGTTCGCGGGCGCGGGCGCGGGTGATCTCGCCGTCCTGCATCATGCCGGTGAGAGCGAGGGCGAGCGCGCGGCGCGCGGTGTGGTTGCTGAGCCAGGCGATGTCCTCCCAGCCCACGTCGGGCGTGACGGCGAAGGCGTCCGTCGCGAACAGGACTTTCTCCGGCATGAACTCAAGCCAACTACGGATGACCGTGCTCAACTCGCGCGGGTAGGTGACGAAGGTCTGCGCGGAGAAGTCTGCGTAGACGTTCGGCTTGGCGAAGAGCGCCTGCGTCTGGCGGGCGAAGGGGTAGCCGCCGTGGATCAGGACGAAGTTGGTCTTGCGGAGTGCGGGGTCGTTGCAGAGCGGTTCGAGCAGCAGGGGGTTCGAGCCGCTGACGCCGAAGTAGCCGCCGATGCCGCTGCCCGTGTGGAAGTGGACGGCGAGACCGAGCCGGCCTGCTTCACGCGCGACGTAGCGGAGCAGGTAGTCTTGCAGCAACTTGTACTCGGCGGCGGGCGGCTCGCCGCCTCTGACGTAGCGCGCATAGACGCGCCGCGCCTCGGCTTCGGGCGGGTCGGCAAAGTCGAGCGCGCGCAGGTAAGCGGCCTCGAATTTGATGGCCACCGCGCCGTTTCGCTTCTGCCCCTCAAGCGTGGGCGTGACGACTTTGCTTAGGTAGTCGGCGAACTGGGCGGGCGGCGCGTCGTAGTTGGCCGCCGCGAGGTAGCGTTTGAGCAGCCGCTCCTCGCCGGGGTAGAAGACGCGGTAGTCAGGGTTGATCTGTTTGAGCGCGTTGTTGTCGAGCGGCAAGAGCAGCGCGTCGTCAAAGGCGACCCAGCGGAAGCGCGGCGCGGCCAGCCCGCGCCCCAGCACGATGCGGTTCGCCAGCATCGTCTCGATGTGCAGCCAGTCGAGCACCCAGTTGGGGAAGTTATCGCCCTGCGCGCGCGCCACGCGCTGCTTGGCCGCGCGCAACGTCTGCAAGTGCGCCTCACTCATGTCGGCGAACCCGTAGCCGTACAACTCGCGCCACGCGCCGACGAGTTCCAGGTTGTCCGGGCGCAGGCGCAGCGGCAGCGGCGCGTCCTCCAACCCTTCGGGCGGCAGCGCGTCGTACTCCGTGTCGGTCTCGCCCGCGCCCACGACCTTGAGCGGGTGCGCGTGGTTGTCGAACGCCTTGATCTGATCGATCTCCGCGAGCAAGGCCGGATCGGGCGCGGTCTGCGCGTGTAGCGGGTTTATAAGAAAGCACATGAGCAGACTGCATTGAAGCAACATGAGAAGTTGCTTGATTGTTTTCATGTACGATCTCCTGGTTGTGATTGACTTGTTATAAGGGTGGAAATGTTAGAGGTTGTCGTTATTAACCCAAGTCTGAAACTGCACCATCGAAAGAACTGCCAGCAACTTTTCCCCATCCACTTGCTTTCGTAACCATTCTGCTGCGCCTGTTTTGTACCCCTCTCCGTCCAACAAGATGATGGCTGGACACGGATATATCTGTTGAATATTGAGAACGTTGTAAGGGTATTTCTCATCTACAGAGCCGGAACTCTGCTGCCATTTACACTCAATGACTAACTTGTTTGGGTGTTTCTCAGGATGGTACAGCATGAAGTCTGAAATTAAATTCGTGCCATAAATACTCTTGCCTATATTAATTTGTCGCGTGTAAAGAGGTTGAGGCAGACAACAGGCAGCAAGGAATCTTCGCGGCGGCACGAACGAATATTTATTGTCGTCTAGGGCATGTAGCACTACACGCTCTAAGGCGTTTCCGGTTTTAACAGCCCTGCCACCTTGCGTAACTCTCGGAACTCTAGACATCAGTTTTATAGTTAGTGATGAGATACTCGTCAACGGCCCCGCGTTGATTAGGCTTACAGTTAACCATACGCGGCGCTTGGACGGTGCGAAGATAAAAAGCCTTGTCGTTGTATAAATCTGCAATGAATTTGGTCTTAGAGTTTGACAGCATGATCTTGACGCCTGCCCTGTGAAGCTCTAAGGCGTAGTCCCTTAACTCACTCTGATCCTGTTCTGTGAAGTTCTCTTTTGTATAAGCCGTGAAATAATCATCTGCTGTGGGATGATAGGGCGGATCAAGATATACAAAATCACCCGATTGTGGTTTCGGATTTATATCTTTGTAATCGTGATAATTGATGGTTGCATTTTGCAGTGCTTTATGACAGTCCATTAAGTTCTCTTCATTAACAATACCAGGATTCTTATAGCTGCCTATCGGCACGTTGAACTTTCCAGCTTTATTGACGCGATAGAGGCCGTTAAAGCAGGTCTTGTTTAGATAAATAAACCTAGCAGCTACTTCAACGGCGTCTATGGGATTATGCTCCGTCGCGCGCACGCGGTAATACTGATCGGGTGAGTGAGAAGCTGCATATTCTTTCAGCCTCGCTATCAAGTGCGTTGGGTCAGCCTTGATGACCTGATATGTGATGACCAAATCGAGATTATTGTCTGACAAGTAAGCGTGTTTGGCACGATCAGCGATAGCAAAAAAGATAGCGCCGCCCCCTACGAATGGTTCGTAGTAATTGTTGAACTCCGCAGGCAGTCGCTCCCTAATAGCGTTTAATAGGTTACGCTTGCCTCCAGCCCATTTTACGAATGGCTGTGCACTTGTATTCTGAGCGACGATGGTGGAATCGGTTTTATCTTGGAAGGGAATAGATAAGTTACGTGAAGCATTACCAGACATCTTTAGTCCTCGTAGCGCACGCCCAGCGATAACAAGTTAAGAAACCCTAGAATATCTCTATGCCACACTTGTATTGCCGCACAGTTATATAACAGCAATCCGGCTTTTGAGCAATTTCTACGGAAATTACCGGGACTTTAACGCGACATTAATAAACATCCAGATCGAGTTCCCTAAATCTGGTAAAGCCTGTTACGCGCTGGCGGCGTTGAGGTGGTAGCGGTCGAGTTTGAGGTAGAGGCCGCGGCGGGTGAGACCGAGTTCGCGGGCGGCACGGGAGATGTTGCCGTTGTGGCGGCGCAGGGCGGCGGCGATCATCTGGCGTTCGAGTTCGGCCTGCGCGGCGGCGAGCGTGGTGTGGTGACCGGCGATGCTGGCGACGTTGGCGCGCAGGGGGGCGTCCGCGGCGGGTGCGCCCGGCGGGGCGACCGGGGCGGCCGTGCGTTTGAGTTCGGGCGAGAGGTGTTCCGGCGTGATGACCGCTGCGTCTTCAGCCCGCGCCACGATGCGTTGTATCTCGTTGCAGAGTTGGCGCACGTTGCCGGGCCAGTCCGAGACCATCAGCAGGTCAATCGCCTGCGGCGTGATCTGCACGTCGCGCCGGCCGAACTTGGCGGCGTAGTGGTTGACGTAGTAGTTGACGATGGTCGGGATCTCGCTGCGCCGCTCCCTGAGCGGCGGCACGCGCAGGCGGATGACGTTCAGCCGGTAGTAGAGGTCTTCGCGGAAGCGCCCGTCCCGCACCATCTCTTCTAAGTCCGTGTTCGTCGCCGCGATGATCCGCACGTCCACTTTGATGGGGCGCTGCTCGCCGAGCGGTTGGATTTCGCCTTCCTGCAAGAAGCGTAAAAGTTTTGGCTGCACGTCGAGCGGCAGGTCGCCGATCTCGTCGAGGAAGAGCGTGCCGCCGGCCGCCGCCCGAATCACGCCCGGCGAGTCCGAGACCGCGCCCGTAAACGCCCCGCGCCGGTAGCCGAACAAATAAGCGTCACTCAACTCCTTGGGCACGGCCGTGCAGTTA
>Ga0081539_10001169_pt1 | contig 47510 bp, 43 predicted proteins | sample TabmetS4T2R2_FD_71023 | JGI IMG/M metagenome (GOLD analysis project Ga0081539, IMG submission 71023) | Tabebuia heterophylla rhizosphere microbial communities from the University of Puerto Rico - S4T2R2 | ecosystem: Host-associated > Plants > Roots > Rhizosphere ... | reverse complement strand
TCTTTGGTGAACAAAGATGTGAAGTAAAAATTTAATCCTTTACACAGCTATCTAAACACTATGATCTACAGATTAATTTTATTCAGCAGACAATTTACTTTACACAGTTCAGTTAACATTCTCGAGAAATTTATTATTCGTGAGATAATTTTCAACTCATCCAATTCACTCCCGCTTCAGGATTCCATTTTATTGTGCTCTTCTTCAGCTTTGCAAAAAATTCGATGGAGCTTTTCCCGGTAATATCACCACTTCCGAATTTACTTTCGTTCCATCCGCCGAATGAAAATGGTTCGCGTGGTACAGGTACACCAACATTCACACCAATCATTCCTGCACTTGCTTTTTCTATCACATATCTTGCATAGCTTCCATTCTGCGTATAAACACTTGCTGCGTTACCGTAAGGATTGCTGTTCTCAATTGCTATTGCATCATCAAGATTGTGAGTACGCATAATGCTTATAACCGGACCAAATATTTCTTCTTTTGCAACAGCCATATCAGGCATTACATAATCAATCACAGTAGGACCAACATACGTTCCGTTCTCTTTTCCTTCCACTTTTGCATTGCGGCCATCCACCAAAACTTTTGCGCCTTGTTGTTCTGCTTCAGTTATATATTTTTCGATTCTTTCTTTTGCTTCTTTGCTTATTACTGCTCCAAGATTTTTTCCGGGAACAACTTTCTTCGCTTCATCACAAATTTTTTCGACAATGTGGTCAACGTGACCAACTGCAACCATCGCCGATGCTGCCATACAGCGCTGACCTGCGCAACCACTCATAGATGCTGTTATATTTTGTGCGGTCATTTCCGGTTTTGCATCGGGTAAAACAATCAAATGATTTTTTGCGCCACCCAATGCAAGACATTGTTTAAAGTTATGCGTCGCTCTTTGATACACAAGCTTCGCTACTTTTGTTGAACCGACAAAAGTTACTGCCTTAATTTCGGGATGGTCACAAATTGCCTGAACAATTTCACTATCACCATTTACAATATTGAACACCCCATCGGGCAAGCCTGCTTCTTTCAATAATGCAGCGATGCGTGTTAATGTGAGCGGCACTTTCTCCGATGGTTTTACTATCATACAATTGCCAAGTGTAATTGCATTGGGTATTGTCCAGTTGGGAACCATTGCAGGAAAATTGAACGGAACAATTGATGCAACAACACCCAGCGGAACACGTTCAACTCTGCATTCAACACCGCGGCTTACTTCGAGCACTTCGCCTGCAACGAGTTGTGGCAATGAACATGCGAACTCTGTAAGCTCGATGCATTTTTCAATTTCAGCAGTTGCTTCGCCAATTGTTTTTCCATTTTCTTCGCTCGTTAATGCAGAGAGTTCTTCTAAATGTTTTTCAAGTAAATATTTATATCGAAAAAAAACTTGTACTCTTTCTTTTATAGTTGTCTTCGACCATTTTAGGAATGCACGCTTTGCTGCTTCAACTGCCTTATTTAAATCCTGTGCAGATGATAAAGGAACGGTTGATAATTGTGCTCCGTCAATTGGTGAAATAATATCTAATGTTTTATTTGAGGATACTTCAACAAAGTGTCCGTTGATATAATTTTTTACAGGAGCGTATTTCATGATTTATTTTTTCATTTATCAAGAGAAACTAAAGTTAGGAAGATTTGCTACAGAGTTTGCCGAAATGCTAACGAGAAAAATTTGGTATTGAAAGTGATAGAAAAAATTCAGATTAGGTATAGACGCTTCGTTCGTCACCATGACAAACTGATATAAGCTAAGGAATAAAACTTCAGCCTCATTAAATGTTCTGAGCTTGTCATGTCGAAGAATGAGACATCTATTTCACAGTGTTGAATAGAGTTGCTAAAGTACAAGAGTGCGACGCAACGAAAGTTTCATAGTAGTAATGCTGTTTGGCTCATAAGAAACACTTCACACATTTCTTACTTCCATTAGGGGTTGGGGTTTAATTATTAAACGTCTTTATCACTGCTCTTGGGCCGCCACCGCGTAATCCTGATTTATTCAAACTATAAGTGAAGCTCAACAAGAAATAACGCTGCAACACATTGTATTTTTCATCAACAATAAATCCCTGGTTGCCGGTGCGGCGAATGCCTGTGTTTTTATTGAGCAAATCGAATGCACTGAACTTGATTTCGCCGCGCTTGTTTTTCATAAAAGCTTTTGCCAGCGAGGCATTCCAGAGAGGCACCTTTGTGTTAAAGCCATCGCTTCTGCCTGTGTTAAGAATATAATTAAACTGATTGTTGAGCGTGAATCCGAGTGGTAAAAAATTCGTAAGCTCGATACCATAATTATGACGCAGATAATGATTATCGGCTTCGTGCTGCAATGAATATTTACTATTGGTGATGGAAATATTCGCAGTTACATCGAGCTCGATTTTGTACTCAATGCTGAAGTTGTACTTAATGTTTGGACCAATCGCTGTATTAAAAATATTATTGCGCTCGCCGTTAATGTACGAAGCATTCTTTTGACAACTCACGCTTGTACCAACATCAATTCTCGATTTGATTTTTTTAAGCGGAATACCATACTCAATATTTCCGAAAACATTGTAAGTGCCATTGGCATTTGTGTAAGATGTAATGCGGCTGCCATTTTGCTGTATCGAATTTGATTGAACAATAGCGTTTGATGCAGCAGAAAAACTTGCAAATGCAAACAAGTGTTTACGCTCAATTGGATTGGCTGCAAACAAATTCAATCTTATGCTATGGTTGTATTGACGTTTTAAATTGGGATTGCCGGTAACAATGTTGAGCGGATCACTTACATCTGCAACAGGTTGCAATTGCGTAAGGCTTGGTTGCGTTGTTGAAGTACTGTATTCAAAGCGAAGCGTTTTCATTTTACTGATGCTGTATTGCAGAATTGTATTGGGAAGCACATCGGTAAATGTTTGTTGAATCGTTTGATGATTGGTGTTGTTTGTTGTTTTAAGGGTTGCTGATTGAAGTGAACTTCCAACAGTGAGGTTCATTTTTTTAAGATTGCTTCTAAAATTGATTGCACCGCCGGTGTAAGTATAGTCACTTTTGAAATCGTTGCTCAATGCGGCATTCAGGGCATCATGTTTGCCTGATGATGTGTTGTAATCATACGTTTGTTTGTCGCTGTTTCCGACATTGGTATTTAAAAACGTACTCCATTCAAGCAAGGATTTTTTTCCAACAGGTTCAGTGTAAGTAAGATTAAGTCCAAAGCTTCTTGAAATTGCGTCACGAGAATTTGTTTGATTAAGTGATGAGTCAACAGCATTTCCGTTATTATAAAATTTATTATTCGACAACAATGTTCCTGTTTGGTCGCTATGATTATACAGCATATTCATGTTAAGCGATAACGTTCTTCCTTTCTTATGAAACTTTTTCCGCAACAATGCGTTGACGCTAAGATTAAATGCATTGGAATTTGACGTTGTGTTGCTGAAACCTTTGTTGAGTTTAACATTATCGGATGTTGTTGATGCATAGTTATTGTTACTGTTGCTGTTTGTTTTTTGCCACGTAAGTGAAGGCGTTAACTTAAAGGATAAAGAGCTGTCAATTTTTTGGTCGAGTATAAAATTCAAACGGTGTTGTGTATTATCATTAATTGTATGACTTTGCTGAAACTGATTATAACTGCTCCCCGGAAGAATTTGTTGCGTGTTTGTTTCTTTATCGGTAAGCAAATGAACATTGCTGCCCATGTAATTTGAATTCAAATCGGTTTTATTATTAAACCAGTTGTTGTTATAATTAACGCCTCCTGCAGTTGTTGTCGCAACGCCCTGTTGGTTTTGTCCAAGTCCCGTAACAGGCAATCCGCCATTATCATTATTATCATCTCTGCGAATAACAAGACCACCGCCATTGCGCATACCACGCGACAATTCACCTGTAAAATTCAACACGTCTGTTATAGAAAAGCCTTGCCTGTTTGTGTTGTTGCTCATGCCAATAAAAGAAAGTTGTTCATTGCCTTTAAACTTGTTGATGTTTGCCTGCGCATCATAACGTTTATCGCTGCCTGCACTTGCAGTTGCTCTTCCAAACAATGCATTGTCTTTATCTTTTTTTAGTTTCAGATTAATTGTCTTTTCGCTGTTGCCGTCATCAATGCCTGTAAATTCAGATTGGTCGCTTTGTTTATCAAATACCTGAACTTTATCAATTGCATCAGCCGATAAATTCTTTGTTGCTGTTTTTATATCACCCGTAAAAAATTCTTTGCCGTTCACTAACACACGACGCACAGTTTGTCCGTTCACTTTTAGCGTTCCATCGTTCTCAACAGTTACACCGGGCATTTTTTTCAAAAGGTCTTCTACAACAGCATTCGGTTGTGTTTTAAAATTCTCGGAGTTAAATTCAAGCGTATCATTGTTGATTACAACAGGTGGTCGTTTTGCATTCACAACAACATCGCCGGCAGACTTAATATCGGTCATATTCACATTGCCTATATCTTCAACATTTTTTTCGCCGTACACTTCAATTTGTTTCCACACCGGAACATAGCCCACATACGAAGTTGACACAATATATTTTCCTTTCTCAATCGCATTGAGTTTAAAGAAGCCAAGCGAATCAGCTCTTGAAAAGCTCACCAGTGTTGAATCTTTCTGCTTCACCAGCGACACTGTTGCATAAGCAAGTCCTTTGTTTATTGCCGAGTCGAATACTCTTCCTTTCACAACAGATTTCTGTGAAAACGAAAATAGTGTGGTAAAAACAAAAATGATTACGGGTAAAATTCTGCGCATAACAATTCATTTATTTCAAAAGTAGAAGCGATGAATTGCACGCATGGTTAATCAAGTTGAGTATAAGGTTAATGAAAGTTAATAAAGGGATGAATGGTTTTTTGGGGGACGAACTGTGGCGGTGCTATGATGCTTCCGTTGTGTCACTCACTTGTACGTTCTGAACTCTATTCGGCAAGTGAGTAGTAAGTAGTCAGTAGTGAGTGGATGCACAATTATTCACCCATTCACCATTGACCATTCACCACCAAGCAATTTTTCAATCGCCTTATGATAAACATCAAACTGAAAACTCTCAACAACTTTTTTCATGTTAGCAGCAATTTTATCATTGCACAAATTACCTATGCTGCCTTCGTGTGTGTGATGTAATTCTGTTGAATGAGAAAATTGATTTGCTTCAATATCCAAACCAATTTTCTTGTATGCATCACGAAAAGGCATTCCCTGCAATACAAGTTTGTTTACTTCTTCAACACTAAAGAGATATTTATATTTTTCATCTGCAAGAATATCTTTCACTATTTCTATGTTGCTCAACATTAAGCCAGCCATATCAATGCAGGTTCTTAATGTTTCAAATGCAGGAAACAAATGCTCTTTTAATAATTGCAAATCGCGATGATAACCTGAAGGAAGATTGGTGGTCATCATCATTATCTCATTGGGTAACGCTTTGATGCGGTTACAATGAGAACGTATCAATTCAAAAACATCCGGATTTTTTTTATGTGGCATTATACTGCTGCCGGTTGTAAGCTCTGCAGGAAAGCTAATAAATCCAAAATTTTGATTAAGAAACAAACATGCGTCCATGCTTAATTTGCTCAAGGTATCTGCAACATTTGCCAATGTACTTGCAACAATTCTTTCTGCTTTGCCGCGACCCATTTGTGCGTACACAACATTGTAATTTAAATCTGCAAAACCAAGCAATTGAGTTGTTAATGTTCTATTGATGGGAAACGATGAACCGTAACCTGCAGCAGAACCCAAAGGATTTTTGTTAACAATATCGTAAGCAGCTTTTAAAGTGATTGTATCATCAACAAGACTTTCTGCATAAGCGCCAAACCATAAACCAAACGAAGACGGCATTGCCAATTGAAGATGCGTATAACCCGGAAGCAAATACTCTTTATACTTTTCACTTTGGGTTATCAGCAATTCAAAGAAAGATTGAACCGCATTGACTGTTTTTTCAATCTCGCTTCTCAAAAATAATTTTATATCAACCAACACTTGATCGTTGCGGCTCCGTGCAGAATGAATTTTCTTACCAGTATCACCCAGTTTTTCTGTGAGCAAAAATTCTATTTGTGAATGAACGTCCTCAACATCAGGTTGAATGTTGAATGTTGAATGTTGAATGTTTTTATAAATATTTTGAAGTTCTTTTGTTAACGCTTCTGCTTCTTCATTCGTCAGCAACCCAACTGTGGCAAGCATTTTAGCGTGAGCAATATTTCCGAGCACATCAAAAGGCGCAAGCAGCAAATCGAACTCGCGGTCTTTGCCAACAGTGAACTGTTCAACTTCCTTTAAAGATTCTATGTTTTTTTGCCAGAGCTTCATATCAGTCACCAGTTACAGGTTGCCGGTTTCCGGTTTAGTAAAATCATTCCAATTATCTTCTACCCATTGGATAAACTTATTTATTCGTTTGCTAAGGGAGTCGTATTCATTTTTCAGTTGATTATATTTTGAAAAATCTTTTAAAGATTCAGTTTCAAATAAAAAGTCCAGATGAAGAATTGTTTCATCACATTCAGATTGCGAATAAACTAAAAACTTAGTAAAGTCAGCTTTGTATCTTTTTCTTCCATATCCTTCAACAATTGCAGAGGTTACAACTTTTGAAGAACGTGTTATCTGACTTCCTTCTTCGAACAATTCGAATTTAGGAAGCGTCATAGTCATTTTATGAACTTCAATGGCAAGTCTTTTCGACTCTTTATAAATTTCCAAATCCCTGTAACTTTTCATATAAAAAAAATTTACCGGCAACTTGAAACCGGTAACCGGCAACTATACAACGACTTCATTTAGCATTTGAATGTACAATTCAATCCCCTCTTTTATTTCATCAAGATAAATAAACTCATCTGCAGTATGACTTCTTGCACTATCCCCCGGGCCCATCTTTAAAGCAGCAAAAGGCATCAGTGCCTTATCACTTGTAGTAGGAGAACCAAAATATTTTTTGCCCAGTCTTATCCCTGCTTCCACCAGCGGATGATTTAACGCAATAGACGAAGAACGTAACCGAATACTTCTTGGTTGAACTTCACTTTGAACATTTTGTTTGATAATGTCAAGTACTTCTTCAAAAGTATAAAGCTCATTTACTCTCACATCAACAGTAAACTTACATTCGGCAGGAATTACGTTATGTTGCGAGCCGGCATTGATAATGGTTACACTCATCTTCATTGATCCGAGTAAATCGGAGACTTTATCAAACTTATAAGTACTGAACCATTCAATATCACGCATCGCTTTGTAAATAGCATTGTCACCTTCTTCTCTTGCTGCATGACCGGCTTTACCGTAAGCTGTACAGTCGAGTACCAGTAAACCTTTTTCTGCAACAGCCATATTCATCAAGGTGGGTTCACCTACTATCGCGAAATCAATTTTTGGTAAATGAGGCAACAATATCTCTACTCCATTTTTGCCCGAAATTTCTTCTTCTGCAGTTGCAGCGAGAACAAGATTATACTTTAAATTTTGCTGTTCATAAAAATGAAGAAATGTAGCAATGAGCGAGACCAGACATCCACCAGCATCATTGCTTCCAAGACCAAATAATTTTCCATCTTTTTCAATTGGAGAAAATGGATCGAGTGTATATCCTTTGTTTGGCTTTACTGTGTCGTGATGAGAGTTTAATAAAATTGTTGGTTTGCTCTCATCAAAATATTTATTTCTTGCCCACACATTGTTTAAAAAGCGACAAGCACCGACATCTTTTAATTTTAAAAATGCTTCAATTATATCAGCAGTTTTATCTTCTTCTTTTGAAAAAGAAGGAGTGGCGATAAGTTGCTTTAACAATTCAACAGCGTCATTATATAGTTCATCAATTGTCATTCGTGGTTAATTGAAGTTCCTGCTTTGCCTGCAATCAAATCTTGTAATTCCTCTGCTTTGCCGATAATTACTCTATGCACACCTTTATCTAAAGCGGCAAATGCATTATCCAATTTTGGAATCATACCTGCAAATATCCTTGGCGCCTCCATTCCCTGAAGGGGGGTTTTTAATTCTTCATAATATTTTTTTGTGAGATTGCGGATTACGGAACTTTCATCATTCACGTCAAGGAGGACACCACTTTTTTCGAATGAATAAATCAAATCAACCTCATAAAATTCACTCATCGCTTGTGCTATTTCTTGTGCGATAGTGTCGGCATTTGTATTTAATAATAATCCTTCTTTATTATGTGTGATGGGAGCAACAACAATACTTATGTTTTGGTCTAACAAACTTTTTAAAAGCTCCGTATTTACAGAATCCACATCACCGACAAAACCGTAATCTGTTGTTGGATGCTGCCTTTTATGTGATTGAATCAAGTTGCCATCTGCGCCGCTTAATCCAATTGCATTGCAGTTATGTGATTGCAATTGTGCTACAATATTTTTGTTAATGTAACCTGCATACACCATTGTTACAATCTTCAGTGTTTCTGCATCAGTAATTCTTCTTCCATCAATTAATTGTTGCTCTACTTCAAGTTGTGCCGCAAGTTTTGTGGCTAACTTTCCACCCCCATGAACTAAAATAGCCCCCATTCCCTGAAGGGGTGTAAACAAAGTTGCGAAGGTTTTTAAGAACGTTGTGAGTTTCGTTTCGTCATCTATTATATTGCCGCCGATTTTTATAACTCTTAAAACTGATTTCATTTATGGTTGTACTAAAGATTGAAATGCTGCAACAAATGTCTTAAGCTCGTTTGAGGAAAGCTTTCCGATTTTTTGTGTCCGGCTGAAGTAATATTTCTCTTTTATTCAATTTCGGGGGAACTATTGAACTAATGAGGCAAAGAATAACATCTTTGTGTTTATCATCTGTTGTTGTAACTACAACAGCAGGTCTGATTTTTGTTTGAACAAGGTTAGTAAAAGGATAATCAACTACAATAATCTCACCTGTTTTCATTTTTTTATTTTTTGAGCATAGTCTTGATACAAATCTTCACGTTCGTCTTCCAGATACTCTTTTAAAAAATCATCAGGTTGTGTTAATGATAAGCCTCTTACCTGTTCTTCTTCATTTGTTTTCTCCTCTTCTAAAAAAGTTACAAGAACCTTTTTACTTGTTTTATACTGAACTTTTTCCAAAAGTTTTATTTTCCCATTTTCATAAACCCCTTTAACCGTTTTCATAAAAAATTATTTTCATAAAATTAAGAATTTGCCCGAAGTATCTCGCTTATAACGACTTGAGCCGCCCACACTCTATTTGCCGCTTGCTGCGTTACAATGCTATTGTTGCTATCGAGCACTTCATCACTTAATTCTACATTTCTTCTTACAGGTAAACAGTGCATCACTTTCGCATTATTCGTGAGTTTCAATTTTTCTTCTGTCAACATCCATTCAGGATCGTTCTCATAAATTTTTCCGTAATCGTTGTACGTGCTCCAGTTTTTTACATAAACAAAATCGGCATTCTTCAGCGCTTCGTTTTGATTGTATGTAATCGTTGCACCTTTTGTAAATTGTTCTGCGAGTTCATAATCCTGCGGGTGTGTTATTACAAAGTCAGCCTCGCCCCATGCGTTTATCCATTGTGCAAAAGAATTGGCAACACATTGCGGGAGTGGTTTTACGTGAGGTGCCCACGTTAATACGACTTTGCCCCTATCCCCTAAAGGGGGACGAAAAAGCATTTGTTCTTTGATAGTAATAATATCTGTTAATGATTGTAATGGATGTAATGTTGCGCTTTCCAAACTTATTACTGGCACCCCACAATATTTGATGAACTGCGAAATAAATAATTCACTGTAATCATCTTCACGATTTTTGAGAGAAGGAAATGTTCTTATGCAAAGAATATCAAAATAACTTCCAAGAACCGGTGCAGCATCTTTGATGTGCTCAACTGTATTGCCGCTCATAATAGCACCTTCTTCAAACTCAAGCGCCCAGCCTTCTTTATCAACATTGAAAACAATTGCTTCCATGCCAAGGTTCGAAGCTGCTAACTGTGTGCTTAAACGTGTACGCAGACTGGGATTGAGAAACAATAAACCAATTCGTTTGTCTGCACCAAGCGTACGGTCTTTGAATGGATTTGCTTTGTATTCGAGTGCTTTCGCGACAAGTTGATTAATGTCGCTTACATCATGAACGGAAATAAATTGTTTCAACTCTATGATTTTATTTATGTACTTAGCTTTGGTGCTATTGTTAAGCTTTTGTTGCGTCGCACACTTATACTGCAGTAAAGGCTGTGAGCTATGAGCTGCGAGCTTCGAGTTTGTTTTCTCATAGCTCACAGCTCGCAGCTTGTTGATAAAAGTTCCGAACGTACAAGTGAGTGACACAACAGGCGATGCCATGAAAAACTTCTGTTGGTTACCAAAAAATCTTATGCCTCTACTTCACTTGCACTTTTTATTTCTGCAATAGCTTCCTGTAATGCATCGAGAAACTCGTCTGCCTGTTTGCGTGTGATTGCAAGCGATGGCAACAAACGAATCACGTTGGGTTTTGCTTCGCCGGTGAATATGTTGAAATCGTACAACAACTTTTTGCGAAGATCTTTGATCTCTTCGGGAACATCGAAACCAATCATAAGACCGCGACCGCGAACGTTTTGAATGCCATCAATTGTTTTGAGACGATTGATGAGATACATGCCACGTTGTTTTGCCATTTCAATAAGCTTTTCATCTTCCATTACTTCAAGCACGGCAAGCGCTGCAGCACATGCAAGATGATTGCCACCGAAAGTTGTACCAAGCATGTGATGTTTTGGTTTAATGTGCGGCGCAATGAGAATACCACCGATTGGAAAACCGTTGCCCATGCCCTTTGCAAGTGTGTAGATGTCGGCATTTACGCCTGCATGGTCATGCGCGAAAAATTTTCCGCTGCGGCCGTAGCCATCTTGAACTGAATCAGCGATGAAGACTGCGTTGTTTTGGTCGCAGAGACGGCGAATGAGTTGGAGGAAACTTTCACTCGCAACATTGATGCCGCCAACACCCTGAATGGCTTCAACAATTATTGCTGCAACATCTTTTCCTTTTGTTTGAAAATATGTTTTGAGCGTAGCTTCATCATTGAAAGGAAGAAAATCAACATTCTCTGTTTCATTCACCGGTGCGACAAGGTTTGGATTGTCGGTTGCCGCAACTGCCAGCGAAGTTCTCCCGTGAAATGATTTTGAGAACGCAACAATTTTTTTCTTGCCTGTGTGAAATGATGCAAGCTTTAATGCATTTTCATTCGCTTCGGCGCCACTGTTGACTAAGAAGAGTTGATAATCTTCTTTGCCGCTGAGTTTGCTAAGTTTTTCTGCAAGTTGTTGCTGAATGGGAATGCGAACAGAGTTTGAGTAGAATGCAATTTTCTCTAACTGCTCTTCAATTCTTTTTACCCAATGCGGATGTGTATGACCAATGCTGATGACTGCATGACCGCCATACATGTCGAGATACTGAACACCATTTTCATCCCATACATAAGAGCCTTGCGCTTTGGTGATAGTGATGTCGTTGATGGGATAGACGTCGAATAATTTCATAAAGCCCCTCCAACCTCCCCAAAGGGGAGGCTTTTGTTTTTTGCTTCTAAAATAGTTTTGAAATAAATAGTCATTGTGTTTATGTTATACCTCCTACTCATTCTCCCCTTTGGGGGAGTTAGAGGGGGTTAAAAATAACTTGCTTTCAATTTCAGTCCTGCTGGTTCATCTAATCCAAAAATCAGGTTCATATTTTGAACTGCCTGTCCTGATGCGCCTTTCAGCAAATTATCCAAAGCGGAATGCACTACAAGTTTTGTTCCTACTTTTTCTAATTGTATCACACATTTATTAGTATTCACAACTTGTTTTAAAAAAATTGTGTCGTCACTTACAACAGTAAAGGGGTGTGATGCATAAAATTCTTTATACAGTTGTTGCAGCTCTTCAAAAGTTTTTTCGCATGTAATAACTGAACTGATAAAAATTCCTCTCGTAAAATCGCCACGCCATGGAACAAAGTTAAGCGACCTCACCCCAACCCTCTCCAAAGGAGAGGGATTAGTGTCTTCCAATTGTTTCAGTGATTGCACAATCTCTCCCAAATGTTGATGGGTTAAGGTTTTATATGCCTGAATATTATTTGCTCTCCAACTAAAATGTGAAGTCGCCGCTAAACTTTGTCCCGCACCTGTTGAGCCGGTAATACCTGTTGTATAAATTTCATCAAGTAAACCAGCTTTTGCGAGTGGCAGTAATCCCAACTGAATGGCTGTTGCAAAACATCCTGGATTGGCGATGTTGTTTGCTGATTGAATTTGTTGTTTGTTGAGTTCGGGTAACCCGTAGATAAAGTTTCTGGTTACCGGTTTCCGGTTTCCGGCAACTGGTAACTGGTAACTTGAATTTTGTTTTAATCTGAAATCATTCGACAGGTCAATTACTTTAGTGTTCTCTGCAATTTCTGTTGCTTCTAAAAATTTTCTTGCTTCACCATGACCAACACAAAGAAAGAGAACATCAATACTTCCATCCCTTAAAGGGAAGTTATCATCGCTAAATTTTAAATCTGTCTCACCAATCAAATCGCTGTGCACTTCATAAAGATATTTACCTGCATTGCTCTTGCTATGAATAAAATTTAATTTAACATTCGGATGATTGATAAGCAGTCTTATCAATTCTCCGCCTGTGTATCCCGCGCCGCCTGCTATGCCAACTTTTATTTTCTTCATACTACATTAAATCTGTCATTGCTGGTGTTGGGTTGTGAGCTTAATATGAATTCAAGGTCTTCAGCTGTGTTGTTGATGATGCGATGCTTCTTCATTGGTTCAATGTGAAAACCTTCTCCTGCTTGCACCGTATAACTTTTATCTTCGAACTCAAAAGTTGCAATTCCTTTTAAAATAAAAAAGAATTGTTGTGATTTTTCATGATAATGTAATGTTTCAGAAGTTAGCGGCGGCATGCGTTCTTGTTTTACAGAAAGATTTTCTGTATCGAGTAAAACCCATCCATCGCAATTATTGCCCCATTGGTAATGGTTGCCCCCATCCCCTAAAGGGGAGTTATTTTTCGAAACTATAGACATGATCATTTTTTCTTTCCATAAAATTTTTCAGAATTCTATTCCCCTTCAGGGGATAGGGGCTCTGCCTCCTCTTTCACCTGAAAATAAATGGAAGTTTGATTGCCGAATATTTTACTAAAGCCGCGAACATCTTCGCCGCTCCAGCCTTTATTCATTTCGCCGTACTTGCCAAACTTACTGCTCATCAAATCATATTTGCTTTCTATGCCGATGATTTGAAAACGATATGGCTGCAACAACACAAACACATCGCCGGTTACATTCTCTTGCGAATTTTGTAGGAACGCTTCAATATCTCTCATCACGGGGTCAAGAATTTGACCTTCGTGTAACCAGTTACCATAAAAATTTGCGAGTGTATCTTTCCAGTTGAGTTGCCATTTGGTAAGCACATGTTTTTCCAGTGCATGATGCGATTTTAAAATAACCATTGGCGCTGCCGCTTCAAAACCAACACGACCTTTGATGCCTATAATCGTATCGCCAACATGTATATCTCTTCCTATGCCGTAAGGTGCAGCGATGCTGTGCAAATGTTGAATGGCTTCTGAAGGATGCGAAAATTTTTTATCATTCACTTCAATCAATTCACCTTTTTCAAAATGAAGTTTTACTTCTTCGCTTCCATTCTTTGAAACTTGCGTGGGCCATGCTTCTTCAGGTAACAAGCCTTTCGATGAAAGTGTTTCTCTCCCGCCAACACTTGTTCCCCACAAACCTTTATTAATGGAGTAAGCAGCTTTTTCAAAATTCATTTCAACACCTTTGCTTTTGAGATAACTAATTTCTTCTTCACGGCTTAATTTCAAATCTCGTATAGGTGTAATGATTTCTGCATTTGGAATCATGATGTGAAACACCATATCAAATCGAACCTGGTCGTTGCCTGCACCTGTGCTGCCATGAGCCACAGCATCTGCATTTAATTTTTGTACATGCTCAGCAATGTGCAATGCCTGTATTAACCGTTCGGCGCTTACACTTAATGGATAAGTATTATTCTTGAGAACATTTCCGAAAATGAGGTATTTAATAATGCGGTCGTAATATCCTTTTACTGCATTTACCGTTGTGTGAGATTTTACCCCAAGCTTGTATGCATGTTCTTCTATCTTTTGTAATTCATCATCTGTAAAACCGCCTGTGTTCACAATGATACTATGCACTTCATAGTCTTTCTCATCACTTAAATATTTTACACAGTAAGTGGTATCGAGACCGCCGGAAAACCCAAGAACTACTCTGCGCCCCCCCGCCCCTAAAGGGGAGCTATTATCGAAACTTTGAAAACTTTTTTGCATGTACCTGAAAACTTTTTAAAGAGATTAATATTTACAAAACACCTTACTCCCCTTTAGGAGATGGGGGCTAAAAAATATGAAAAAATGATTTTGGTTTTGATGCTCCATGCACAGAACCGTTAACAGTTTCCTTCTTCCCAAATAAGGTTTGTTTTAAGCGCAGTAAACGCTCATACAGTTTGCTCTTCTTCTCAAATTCTTGTTTGGTTTCTTCGGGCTCATAATGGTCTTTGGGATCGTACAACATAGCGGTGCAAAAACAATTCTTTCTGTCTTTGCTCATCAATATATCGTAGTTCACGCAACTTTTGCAGCCACTCCAAAATGCTTCATCCTGTGTAAGCTCCGAGTATGTAACAGGCTCGTAACCGAGTTCGCTGTTTATCTTCATCACTGCAAGTCCGGTTGTTAAACCAAAAATTTTTGCATCAGGATATTTTTCGCGGCTTAAATCGAAAATCCTTTTCTTGATCGCTTTTGCCACGCCGCTCTTTCTATATTCAGGCGCAACGATTAAACCGCTATTGGCAACATACTCGCCATGACTCCAGGTTTCGATATAACAAAAGCCAACCCAGTCGCCGTTTTTTGTGTGTGCAATCACCGCCTTGCCTTCTGCCATTTTGTTGGCAACGTATTCAGATGAACGCTTTGCAATGCCCGTGCCACGTGCCTTTGCCGACGCTTCCATTTCGTCGGTAATAGTTTTTGCGTAATGCGTATCGCCACTATTGGCTACACGTATGATGATATTATTTTGTTCCACTGTTATTGTATATGTACAAGAAGGTTAGTAAAAATGATGCCGGATGCAACATGGGTTGCGATGCTTGTTGAGGAATTCCTGATATTCGGAATATCAAATTCTCGGTCGTCGCAGTGGTCGGGAAAAGAAAGGATTACAAATAGAAACAACACCCATCAATGAAGGATGAAAGGCTTGTAAATGATTATGTGTTGTGTTCTGTTTCAATTTCAGTTCAAGATGAATGGTTATTCAATAATTGTTTAGGGGTGTAAAAATACGCATGTTTGAAATTATACAACGTTATTTTTTTATTTTTTTAGTTAACATTCATTAGTATTTTTTGTGAGACGGGCAGCTATTCTTTACTCATCGTCTGTTGTGTGAACTGCATCGTTTCGGAACGTTGATGAACATATTGAATTCTCAAAAACTAATTCAGAAATTTAACTAACCCCTCAGCTATCTTTCTATCATTACTCAATCTTGGAAGTTTATTTTGCCCACCAAGCTTCCCGATTGATTTCATGTAATCTATAAATCCATTTTTTCTTACAGGAGTTATTTTCAATTGCTGAAGGATGTTTCCTGAAATTAAATCATCGTAATACACATTTTTTTCGCGGAGGTTGTTGTCAATTTTTTCTGCGAGTGTATTTATATTTTGAGGTGAATTTTCAAACTCTATGAACCATTCATGATAACTTTTCCCTTTTCCCTGCTCAACCATTGGAGCAACAGTAAACTCAATAATTTTTACACCTTCTTCATTCGCGGCTTTCATTAAAGCATATTCAACTTCTTCGGCAATCACGTGTTCGCCAAATGCGGAGATATAATGTTTTGTTCTGCCGCTTACCACTAAACGATAAGGTTTTGTTGAAACAAATTTTACAGTGTCGCCAATGTTATATGCCCACAAACCTGCATTGGTGCTAACAACTAACGCATAGTTCTCTCCAACTTTTATATCTGCTAAACTTAATCGTGTTGGATTCTCATTAAATATTTCAGCAGCAGGAACAAACTCATAAAAAATCCCGGAATCGGTATTCAACAAAAGTCCCGGCTCTCTCTGACTATCCTGAAACGCAAAGAACCCTTCACTTGCAGGAAACAATTCTATGCAATCAATATTTCTTCCGATGCTTTCATACAGCTTCGCTTTGTATGGCTCAAAGTTTACGCCACCCTGCACCATCACACTAAATTGAGGAAAAAGTTCTCCTACTTTTTTGCCGCTCTTTTCAATCAGTCTGTCAAAATACATTTGCATCCATGGTGGAATACCGCTGATCAGCGACATGTTTTGACTGATAGTTTCTTCAACAATCTTATCAAGTTTTGTTTCCCAATCCTCAATGCAATTCGTTTCGTACGATGGCAATTGATTACTGCGTAAATATTTTGGTACATGATGATTTACGATACCGCTCAATCTTCCTGTAGGCACACCGCCCATGCGGTCAAGTTCGGGTGAGCCGCTAAGAAAAATCATTTTGCCTTTTGTAAAATCCGAGTTGCCTGTTTGTGCGATATAACACAACAAAGCATCTCTTGCAGAATTAATATGATTGGGAATTGAATCTTTTGTAATAGGAATATATTTAACACCGCTCGTTGTACCGCTTGTTTTTGCAAAGTATATTGGTTTGCCTTTCCACAAAATATTGTGTTTGCCCTCTTTTATTTTTTCGATGTAAGGTTTTATTTGTTCGTAATCGCGAATAGGAACCTGCTTCTTAAAATCATCATATGTTTGAATATCTGCAAAGCCATGGTCTTTTCCAAACTGTGTATCCTTTGCGGTTTTGACCAACTCTTTAAAAATTGTCTGTTGGGCTGCAACCGCAGTTTCCATTCCCTTCGAAATCTTATTATAGATATAATTAGCAAATGGTTTTGCTAAGAGCGATTTTAAATTCATAAATGCAGCATATCGGGCAGCAAAAGTAGGATTCCCTAACCAGTAGCGCTTCAAATGTGTGTATTAATTTGCAAAAGAATGTTAAACGATGATGAACTCGCTTGATGATTTTTATGCGCAAAATTTTTTTTAATACCAACCTTGGTTCTTGTGGCATCGTCCCTTGCGTCGCATTTCGTTCATCTATATATCATTGGGCGGCTGCAGGTTTCAGGTGCGAAGTTGTTTATATAGTCGAGCTTGTTTTTGTCGCAACGTTCTTTTTAACCACATAGGCACATAGAAACATAGATTACACATAGAATCATGTAGATGCTTGAGTTATTTTTAAAGCAGCAATACACGAACGAAATGCAATATGCAGAGTAAAGAACAGAATGTACAAGAGTGCGACGCAACAGAAGATAAATAGTAGCAGTGCAGTTGGGCTCATAAAAATCATGCGAATCATTACAATCAGTAGTAAAAGAAAATTCGATTTACATATTTTGAATTTCAGCAGAAACCCATACCTTTGCCGACCTAATTTTGGAAAGTTATGTTAGCAGTAGTAAAAATAGCCGGACAGCAATTTAAAGTACAGGAAGGTCAAAGCCTGTATGTTCCTCACTTGCAGGGCAAAGCCGGAGACAAAGTTGAGTTTAATGAAGTATTGCTGGTTGATAACGACGGCAAACTTTCTGTTGGCAGCGATGTGACGACTGTTGTGAAAGCAGAAATTGTAAACGAACTTGTGAAAGGTGATAAAGTGATTGCATTTAAAATGAAAAGAAGAAAAGGCTTCCGTAAAAAACACGGTCACAGAACACAGTACACACAAATAAAAATTGAAAGCATCGCTTAATAAATTCGAAATATGAAATTCGAATTTCGAAATTCGGATTTCGGGTTTTCAAAAAATTAAAACAAAATTTATGGCTCATAAAAAAGGTGAAGGCAGCGTAAAGAATGGACGCGACTCACAGAGCAAACGTCTTGGTGTAAAAATATTTGGTGGTCAGCCTGCAGTTGCCGGTAATATTATTTTGCGTCAAAGAGGAACACAATATCATCCCGGAAAAAATGTTGGTGTAGGAAAAGATTTTACTTTGTTTGCACTGATTGATGGTGTTGTTGAATTCAGAAAAACACGCAACGACAGAACGACAGTTTCTGTTAATGCAGTTGAAGCATCAGCATAAGTGAATATATTTTTTTGGCAGTTATCATAAAGTTTTTTTATTTTTATCTCATATTTACTAACCATTAAATTTTAACAACATGGCAACTGCAAAAAAAGCCGCAAAGAAAGCTGCTCCTAAAAAGGCTGCAAAGAAAGCTGCTCCTAAAAAAGCTGCAAAGAAAGCTGCAAAGAAAAAATAAGCTTCTTTAAACAGCTAAATAGAATTAAGTCCCGGTTTATTCCGGGACTTTTTATTTTACAGAAATTTGCACGTATGGATAATTATGTAATCGCAGATAATTTTTCGATGTTGTCGAAGTTAATGGAGATACATGGTGAGAACAGTTTTAAAGCAAAGTCTTATTCCATCGCTGCATTCACGATTGAAAAATTACCAGCACAACTTGTTTCATTACCTCAAGAAAAAATATTTTCTATAAAAGGAATTGGTGATACTATCGGGAAAAAAATTGTTGAGCAAATTGAAACAGGCGAGCTGCAACTATTGAAAGATTATCTCTCTAAAACACCTTCAGGCATTTTGGAAATGTTGAACATAAAAGGCATTGGTCCTAAGAAGATTTCAACAATATGGAAAGAGCTCGAGATAGAAAACCCCGGAGAATTATTGTATGCATGCAATGAAAACAGACTTTTATTGTATAAAGGCTTTGGTGAAAAAACACAACAGAACATTAAAGAAGCGATAGAGTTTTATCTCGGTCACCAGGGAAGATATTTGTTTGCGCAGGTTGAAAGTTATGCTGAGGAAATGGAATCAAAAATCCGTGAAACATTTCCACAAGAACAATTTGCAATCGCTGGCGATTTTAGAAGACAACTTGAAATAATTGATAAACTGGAATGGGTAACAACAACTTCTTATCAGCAACTAAAAGAGTTTTATACAAAGCATGAGTATGAAGTTGTTGATTCAAATGAATTTTTTATTTCTTTCAGAGGAAAAGAAAATGTGCTGCTGATATTTTATCATACATCAAAAGAAAAATTTTATCAAACATTGTTTGAAAGAAGCTGTTCTGAAGAATTTTTACAATCATGGAAATCAAAATTTGCTTTCAAAGAAAGTTATGCATTGGAAGATGAAATTTTTTTAGATGCAGGAACAGATTTTATTCCGCCATACTTACGGGAAAAAGAAAGTATTATTACAAAAGCCCAGCAACATTTGATGCCCGCGATTATCCAGCCAAATGAAATAACAGCAATCATACACAGTCACAGCAAATGGAGCGATGGTATCAACACAATTGAAGAAATGGCAATTACAGCAAAACAAAAAGGTTTGCAGTTTCTTGTGTTGAGCGACCACTCAAAAACTGCTATCTATGCAAATGGCTTAACAGAAGAAAGAATTATTGCGCAGCATGAAGAGATTGATGAACTGAACATAAAGCTTGCACCGTTTAAAATTTTTAAAAGTGTTGAATCGGATATTCTCAACGATGGCAGTCTCGATTACGGTAACGAAGTGTTAAATAGTTTTGATATTGTAATTGCTTCCATTCATTCCAATATCAAAATGAAAGAAGACAAGGCAATGATGCGGTTGATTAAAGCAATTGAAAATCCTTACACGAGTATTCTGGGGCACATGACAGGTCGTTTGTTGCTAAGCCGCAATGGTTATCCTGTTGACCATAAAAAAATTATTGATGCATGCGCTGCAAACAATGTTGTAATTGAATTGAATGCTCATCCCAAACGTTTGGATATTGATTGGCGCTGGATTGATTATTGTCTTGAAAAAAATGTTCTCATCTCAATTGATCCGGATGCACACAGCATTAGAGGTTTCAACGATACAAGGTATGGTGTGCTTGCTGCACAAAAAGCAGGTGTTACAACTGCAAATAATTTGAGCAGCTTTTCTTTACAGCAGTTTGAAGAGTTTTTAAGAATGCAGCATGCGAAGAGAGGATGAAGCTTTAATTATTCTTAAAATGTTGGTCAGAATAGGACGTTGTGTCAATAAAAAAATGATGGGTTTGACGCTAAAAAAATTTGTGTTGCAAATTCTGTCACGCATCTTCTAATAAAAAGATTCATTTATACTTCAATATTGAAAACGCGCTCATCAATAAATGTTCTATCTTCATCACCATTCATTCCTCATCAACCAACATCTATGGAAAGATTCCAGGGATTTATCGGCATCATTCTTATACTTGGTCTCGCATGGCTCGCATCAAACAACAAAAAGAAAATTAATTATCGTCTTGTATTCAGTGGCATTGGATTGCAGGTATTGATTGCTGTGCTCGTATTTAAAGTTGCGCCCATACAATATTTTTTTCAGGGACTTGGAAAGGTGATGGGTAAAATAGAAGAGTTCGCTTTTAAAGGAGCTTCATTCGTTTACGGGGGCGTTGTTGTAGAGCCACAAACGGGCAGTGGTATTTTTTCAAATTATCTCGGTGGCGGATTTGTGTTTGCCTTCAATGTAACGGCAACAATTATTCTGGTGTGTGCATTGGTTGCTGTGTTTTATCACTATGGCATTATGCAAGGAGTTGTTTCACTTATTGCACGCGCTATGAATTTTGTAATGCGGGTAAGCGGCGCCGAAGCATTGAGCAATGTAGCAAGCGCCTTTGTTGGACAAGTGGAAGCACAAATAATGATTCGTCCTTATTTAAAAGGCATGACGATGAGCGAACTCCTTGCAAGCATGAGCGGCAGCCTTGCGTGCATAGCCGGTGGTATTCTTGTTGTTTATTCGAATATGGGTGCACGAGCCGGTCTTGATCTTGCTCCAAAGCTTATTACAGCAAGCATTATGGCTGCACCGGGTGCGCTTGTGATTTCAAAAATTGTTTTCCCCGAAACAGAAGAGAGTCAAACTTATGGCAAAGTAAAGCTGGAAGTAAAAAGCAGTTACAAAAATGTAATAGATGCAATCACGCATGGTGCAGGAGACGGTTTTAAGGTCGCTCTTAATGTAATCGCAATGATCATCGGTTTTATTGCCATTATTGCTTTGCTCGATTATGTACTCACTTATATCGGTCATCTGTTTCATCTTCCCTTCGATCTTACACTCAATTGGATTTTCGGAAAAATATTTTATCCTATTGCATGGGCAATGGGAGTTCCATCACAGGATGTTGGTAACGCCGCAACATTGTTTGGGCAAAAGTTAAGCATTAACGAGTTCATTGCGTTTTCCAATCTTACAAATAAATCTGTTCCTATTACTACCGATAAAGGCTTGCTAATTGTCAGCATCGCTATTTGCGGCTTTGCGAATTTTAGCAGTGTAGGCATGCAAATAGGCGGCATCGGAGAACTTGCACCCGAACGTCGCGGAGATTTGGCGCAGCTTGGATTAAAAGCTTTATTCTGCGGAACACTTGCTTCTTATTTATCGGCAACTATTGCAGGAATATTGATGTAAAATTTCGTCGAAGATATTTTACCATACTTTTATGGGTCGAGCTGTATGCTGCTATGATGCTTCTGTTGTGTCACTCACTTGTACGTTTGGTAATTCTATTCAACTGCAGCGATCCAACTTTGAAAGACGCAATATCATTCTGCCATGCTCTTAAATTCAACGGGTGATTTCCTTTTTATCACCTTAAGTTTATCACCAACTTCAATTATGCCTGTTCCTTTGTGTAACAGATTTTGTCCGAAATAGATATTATTTCTGTGCCTGCGATAAGTTGCTAAAGTTTTTAAAGGTTCTTTTCCTCTTGCTGCAGTTTGTTGATCTGTCGTAGTAATAACGCAACGTGCACAAAGTTTTACACCATAAAAATGTATGCCATTAATAGTAAAGTCTTCGAGAATATCTTCTTCAAAAGATTCACCGCCCGTAAAAACAATATTTGGTCTAAAGCGGTTTATTGGTAACGGTTGTTGAAGTTTGCTATTCAAATCATCTAACGAAGATTGACCAATTAACAAGAAAGGATAGCCATCAGAAAAACTTGTTATTTCTTTATTGTAAGCATATCTGCCATCCACTCTTCTTCGTGTTGTATCGGGCATAAAAACAAGCTTACAATGGAACGAAAGCATTTTAGAAAACCATTTATCTGCTTCTTCACTTACAAGTTGTGCTTTGCATGTATCGCCCCACACTTGAACAGTTACGATATCACTTGTTTGAGGTTGAAAAGGAATGGTAAATGTCTCTTTATTTTGTTTATGTTGTAGGTGTATGCCTTCACTCGTAATACCTGTTTGCAATAATGCGAGTGATGGAATTTCACGCTGCGTGATGAAACAATTATTTTCATCAGCAAGCATCCAGCGCCTGTCGTATTGAAAACCTCGTTCTGTTACAACCGCCGATGAAACAGAAATGCCGCCTAAAGATTTTACCGGATAAATAAATAATTCACTTACCGTAAGCATGGTGATAAAGTTACAAGGTTAGAGCGATCCTTGATAAAAGTTATTGCGAATGCTGTCAATAAGCGACGCAGATATGTTGTTAGCAACCAACTTTGCACTCTGTGTATTCTTAGCGAACTGTGCGTATTAAATTAGCGTCGCAAAGCACGCAGAGTAGCGCAAAAGAGTGCAAGTAAACAGTGCGAAAAAGAGAACAAAGCGTATAAGAGTGCGACGCAACAGAAGCCTCATGCTTAATCAGCATCCCGGCTCATAAAAATTCATTTCACACATTAACGGGAAAAATAAATTTGCCATTAGTCCATTTCTATTTACACTTCATCCTTATTCGTGCCTTTTGAATTTTCGCGAATGCTTATAATGCATTTCCAAAAATATGTTTATGGTTAAAAATTACGTACTCACTGCAATCCCATTTGCCATTTTTTGTTTATCAACTTTTGCAAAAAAGCCAGAACCTGCAGGCAACGTGTATAAATTCACGATTGATTTAAACACTGTAACAGATGATAAAGTAAAAGTGGAACTGCTTACACCCTCCATAAAAAGCGCAACCATTACGTATCATATTCCCAAAATTGTTCCTGGCACATATTCTGAAGATGATTACGGAAGATATATTGAACAATTCAAAGCCTTTGATAAGAAGGGCGATACATTGCAGGTATCAAAGAGTGATGTAAATAGCTGGACAATTTCGGATGCAACCAAACTCTACAAACTCTCCTATCTTGTTAATGATTCTTATGACGACAGCACAACTAAGCAAATAATTTTTGAACCTGCAGGAAGCAATATTCAAAAAGACACAAACTATGTTATCAACAATCATTGCTTTCTTGGCTATTTCGATGATATGAAAAATGTGAGTTACGAAATAACTGTTTTACATCCATCGAGTATTTATGGCAGCACCGCCCTAACCGATCTGGATAAAAGTGACACGCGAGATAAGTTTGTTACCGAATCGTATAACAGAATTGTTGATAACCCTTTTATGTACGATGTACCCGATACTTCTGTTATTAAAGTTGGCAACACTGAAGTGCTTATTTCGGTTTACTCACCAACAAAACAAATAACCTCAAAATTCCTTGCAGAAAAACTTGATACACTTTTGCAGGCGCAGGGAAAATATCTTGGCGGTAAACTGCCTGTGGATAAATATGCATTTCTGGTTTACTTTGATAGCAAGCAGGGTTATTCAGGTGGCGAAGGAGCGTTGGAACATTCGTATTGCTCCATGTATTATTATCCTGAACGTTCGGCGGAAGAAATGTCTGAAGAATTTGTGAACCACGCAGCGCATGAGTTCTTTCATATTATAACGCCGCTTACGATTCATTCAGAGGAAATACAATTTTTTGATTTCAATACACCAAAAATGTCGCAGCATTTATGGTTGTACGAAGGCTCAACAGAGTATCATGCGCACATAGTGCAGGAAAAATATAGACTTATTTCAACGCAGGAATTTCTTGACAGGATGAGCGGCAAGATTACCAACTCAAGAAACAATTATAACGATACAGTGCCCTTTACAAAAATGAGTGCAAATGTTTTGGGCGAATACAAAAATCAGTTTGGAAATGTTTATCAGAAAGGCGCGCTCATCACAATGTGTCTTGATATAAAGTTGCTGCAACTATCGAAAGGAAAATACGGAATCATGGACTTGATACATGACCTTTCCAATAAATATGGCAAGCAAAAAGGTTTTAAAGATTCCGCACTTTTTTCAGAAATTGAAAAACTTACATATCCTGAAGTAAGACAGTTTCTCGACACATATGTTGGCGGCAGCACACCATTACCTTTTGAAGAAATATTTAATATTGTCGGTATAAATTTTACACCTGTTGTTGAAACAAAAGACAGCGTATTTTCTCTCGGAAAAATTTCAATAGGATTCAATCCACAAACAGGAAGATTAAAAGTAAACGATACCGCAGGCATGAATTCGTTGGGAAGAATTTTAAGTTATCAAAAAGGTGATGAATTTGTTTCAATTAATGGAAAAGATTTATCACCGCAAGAGGCTAACAGCATTATAGGCAATTTATATAAAACAGCAAATGTCGGCGACAGTCTTGTAATAAAAGTAATGCGCAACAATGCACCTGTTGAATTAAGAGCAACGATGAAAAAATTCCCTGTAATAAAATACAATGTACTTGCTATCAGTGATACCGCATCGCAGGATCAAATGATCCTAAGAAATACATGGTTAAAACCAAGAGCGTAGTTTTTGACAATTATTTTGAAGTTAAGGCGATGAATGAAAGTATTTGCAGTGAAACGTTTTATCATTTAAATATCTCACTGTTCAAATGTTTAAATGCTTCCATTGCGCCCATGTATTCGCAGGTTCTTGCACCGGCTTTGTTTGCATTGTAAATGATGTGTTTCCATTCTTCTTTTGTGAGTGATTGTATTTCTTCAAACGATTTATCACTTAACTGATACAACACTGCACCTACAAATGCATCGCCGGCACCGGTTGTATCAACAGGCTTTACTTGAATGCTTTGGATGATTTCTGTTGAATTGCCATAGCCAAGCATTGTTCCTTCTTTGCCCAGCGTTATTGCAAACACCGCTTTTGTCTTTTGCAACAATACTTCTGCAGCATCTTTAATGGTTAGTTTTCCTGTGATGAGCATTGCCTCTTCATCGCTTAGTTTAAAGAAGTGACAGCTTGTTAAAAAATTCCATGATTGGTCTATAAAACTTTTTTTATTGTTTTTAAAAAGTAAATGTCTGTAGTTAGGATCGAAGCTGATAAAAATATTTTTCTGCAAACTTTTGTGCATTAGACCCTGATATGCTGCTTGCAAGGGTCCTGGTAAAAAACCTGTTGCAGAGCCAAAATGCACAATTAAAAATTCCTCAAGATTTATATCTTCCACTTCTTGCCTGCTTAGCTGCCCATCGGCGCCGCGGTTAAAATAAAAATCTCTTTCACCATCATCCATCAGTGATACAAAAGCAAACGTTGTAAAATAATGTTCATCCTTCAGCACCCATTTTGTTGCAACGCCAAACGATTGCATTACATCTATCAAATGTCTCCCAAACGGGTCAGCGCCCACTTTCGCGGCGAGTTCCACGGAGCCACCGAGGGCAGCAATGGCAGCAGCAACATTTGTAGGAGCGCCGCCTGCTTTCTTCAAAAAATTTTGACCGTCGCTGAGCGATTTGCCTTTATCAATACAAATCATATCAATTAATGCTTCGCCGATACAGAGAATTTTCATTTGAAACCCCCAAACCCCTTAAAGGGAATTTTAAATTGTGAAAAATTTTTTTAGCTGTTTACGAAGTATATGAAAGCAAGATTGTGCTTAATTACATGTCTATTTTTTCACAGCCTCATAAACAGTTTTATCCTCACCTAAAAATAACACTTATTAATATCTGCTACTTTTGTAACCGCTCTGTGCATAAATTTTATGATACAAAAATTGAGAAAACAAAGACTTGCTTTTATTACAGTGGCATACTGGATTTTGTTAGTTTACATTGTTGCCGCTTTGGTTTGGTGGTTTATTGCGCTTGAAACACAGAATAAGCAAATGTTTGCATACAAGCTGGAACAATTAAATAAAAGCAATGCAGAATTTCAACAAAATCTTGAACAGGTAAGCGCTGAACTTAATCGCAAAAAAGCGCAGTATATAGGTGAGGGTGCAACTTTTCTTCTGGTGATTTTAGTTGGTGCTGTATTTGTGTATCGTGCCACAAAAAAACAAATTGTTCTCTCGCATCAGCAACAAAATTTTATGATGGCTGTTACACACGAACTCAAAACTCCCATAGCAGTTATACGCCTCAACCTTGAAACGTTGCAAAAACATAAACATGAGCTTGATGAATTGAGGCAACAAAAACTTCTCACTAATACATTACAGGAAGCAGAAAGATTGAATGTGCTTACCAATAATATTCTTGTTGCTTCGCAACTGGAATCGGGAAATTATGCTGCGAATAAACAAGAAATTAATTTGAGTGCACTTGTACACGAGGCTATAAGAGATTTTAAAAATCGTTTCAGTAATCGCATTCTTGAAATACATGCCGAAGAAAATATTTTTGTTATTGGTGAAAATCTTTTGCTGCAACTGCTGATAAATAATTTGCTCGATAATTCTATAAAATATTCTCCGGAAGAATCGGTTATCATAGCATCACTCAAAACAGAAAATGGTAAAGCTGTTTTAAAAATAGCAGATGAAGGCGAAGGCATTGCCAATGCCGAAAAGAAAAAAATATTTCAAAAGTTTTACCGGATAGGTAATGAAACAACACGCAACGCAAAAGGTACAGGCTTGGGATTATATCTTTGTAAACGCATTGTACGAGACCATAAAGGCACTATCACTGTTCAGAACAACAAACCGAAAGGAAGTATTTTTATTGTCACCCTGCAAGCTGTTTAATTATGAGCACACAGACAAAAGCCAATATATTGGTGGTAGAAGATGAAGAACATCTTCATGAGGCATTAAAGCTGAATCTTGAACTGGAAGGTTATGCGGTTACATCGGCATACAATGGAGCGGACGCCTTAAAAGCTGTTCAAAATGAATATTTTGATTTAATTATAATGGATATCATGCTTCCGGGTATTGATGGTATAGGCGTTACAGAAAATATTCGTGTGCAGCAAAACGAAGTTCCTATCCTTATATTAAGTGCAAAGAACACCAGTGCAGATAAGGTGCTTGGATTAAGAAAAGGTGCAGATGATTATCTTACAAAACCTTTTAATCTTGAAGAGTTATTGTTGCGTGTTGAAAAATTGATTGAAAAAAATAAGAAGATTCAAGAGAAAGAAACGGTAGGTGATATGTATGAGTTCGGCGGCAACAAAATTGATTTCAAAGCACAGGAAGCAACCACGTGGAATGGTGAAAAAGTTGATTTGAGCAAGAAAGAAGCAATGCTTTTAAAACTTCTGATTGAGAATAAAAACGAAGTGGTAACACGCGAAAAAATTTTGCAGATGGTTTGGGGTTATAATGTTTATCCTACCACACGCACCATTGATAATTTTATTCTAAGCTTCCGAAAATATTTTGAAGGAGACCCGAGAACTCCTAAACATTTTCATTCGGTAAGAGGAATGGGATATAAATACACGGATTGATTCGTTCTGCAGTGAGTAGCTCTTTATTTTGTAGAGCAGAGAAAAGAAAGTATAAGAGTGCCCCGATGCAGCGCACAAAACCTAACTCGGGGTCTGCGACGACGCAACAGAAGCATCATACCAGCAATTAAGTTTGGCTAATAAAAAGACTAATCATCGCTTATAAAATATCATTTAGTATTTCTTTTACGGTTAGTTTTACAACGATACATGTGTTGTCTTAAATTTGCCAATCTTAAACAACCAACCATACAAGATGAATTTTAATTTATCTCAAATACCTGAGCGTAATCTTAAGCCCAGGACTTATGGTATAACAATGGTAATGGATAAGGGGCTTAGCATTAATGAGGCTCGCAATTTTATGAGTATATCGCATCCGCATGTTGATATTGTGAAGCTTGGTTTCGGGACTTCATTTGTTACGCCCAATCTTCGTGAAAAAATTGAAGTGTATCAATCGCATAACATTCCTGTTTATTTTGGAGGCACTTTGTTTGAGGCATTTCTTGTGCGCAATCAGTTCGATGATTACATCTCCATCTGTAAAGACTACAACATCAACTACATAGAAGTGAGTGATGGATCTATCACTATCCCGCACTCCGAAAAATGCGGCTACATTGAAAAGCTAACGAAGCACGGAACAGTGCTAAGTGAAGTTGGAAGCAAAGATGCAGAGCATATAATTCCGCCTTATAAATGGATTGAGCTGATGCGTGCCGAGCTTGAAGCCGGCTCTTCTTATGTAATTGCCGAGGCACGTGAAGCCGGCAATGTTGGTATTTATCGCGGTACAGGTGAAGTGCGGGAAGGTTTGGTGCAGGAAATTCTAACACAAATTCCGAGCGAAAGAATAATTTGGGAAGCGCCTCAAAAAGCACAGCAATTATATTTTCTTGAACTGCTTGGTTGTAATGTAAATCTTGGAAACATTTCTCCAACAGAAGTTATTCCTTTAGAAGCAATGCGTATTGGTTTGCGCGGTGATACATTCCATTTGTTTTTAAATAAAGAAACAGCGCAGTGAAGGAGTATGCACTTATAGGATATCCTTTGTCGCATTCTTTCTCTCAAAAATATTTTAGGGAAAAATTTGAGAAAGAAAATATTAAAGATGCCATCTTTCATGCATTTTCGATTCCGGTGATTGAAGAATTGCCGCTCATTTTAAAAACACATCATTCGTTGCAAGGTTTTGCAGTTACCATTCCATATAAAAGACCTGTGATAAATTATCTTGATGAAGCTTCGGAGCCGGTACAGCAAATGAATGCATGCAATTGCGTGAAAATAAGAAATGGTAAATTGATTGGGTATAACACAGACATCATCGGTTTCGAAAAATCTTTTGTGAAGCATCTTGAACCACATCACACAAAAGCTTTGATACTTGGTACCGGCGGTGCTTCTTCTGCGGTTGCTTATGTGCTACAGAATTTGAACATAGATTTTTGTTATGTGTCGAGAACAAAAGATGATTCAAAAAATATTTTTGATTATGAAGATGTAACTCCGGAATTGATTACAAAATATACTGTCATTATTAATGGAACACCTTTGGGGACCTATCCAAAGATTGATGAATATCCGCAGCTACCTTATGACTCATTAACCTCGCAACATTATTTATTCGATCTCGTATATAATCCGCCAATAACAAAATTTCTTTCATTAGGTGAGCAACACGGCGCTACTATTTGTAATGGTTATGAAATGTTGGTGTTACAAGCTGAAGAAAATTGGAGAATATGGAACAGCGATTGACCTCACCCAAACCCTCTCCAAAGGAGAGGGCCTTAAAATTTGGCTTACGATTATGAATATTTTTATTTTGATACCAGCTTTCGGTTTTTCATGGCATCGTCCCTTGCGTCGCAATCCGTTCATCGGTTCCCTTTCAATTGAGCTGCAGCGATCAGATGTTATGCTGTTACCTTAATTATAGGTTTGCCAAAAATATGTTCATGCTAAAAAAATTTTTTTTGAGCCCAACTTTTGGTTTTTTGTGGCATCGTCGGTTGCGTCGCACTCTTGTACATTTAGAACATTGTTGAGCATTCAGAACTTTTATTATTACTTTTCACTCGGGATACAAAAAATGTGGTTACAATTTCTTGATGTTATAGATATAGACAAGCGGGTCAAGATCACCATCAATTTCGGGAGCATCATAAATGCTGTGAACAACGTTTATACCTTTAATCACTTTGCCAAATGCTGCATAACCTTGTCCATCCGCGTTATTTGCACCGCCATAATCAAAGCCAGGTTGGTCTCCTACACAAATAAAAAATTCTGTAGTTGCTGTGCCTGGTTCTCCACGAGCCATTGATATTACACCGTCTTTATGTAAAATTTTTGTTTGTAGTGTTGACTCATGCGGAATGCCCGGCAGCGAAGAAGAAATTTTGTAATTGGTTTTCCAAATGCCTCCTTGTATTAATTCCGATTTTGGCGCATTCATAGGCTGGTCATCATCTCTAAGAACGCGGTAAAATGCTGCTTTCTTATAATAACCAGAATCTATATAGGATAAAAATGCCCTCACTGTTTTTGGCGCTTGATCAGGATATAACTCTACTTCCATATCTCCAAACTTTGTTTCAATTCTTACATGTGGATTTTTATATTTTGGTGAACACGCAACCGCTAAACAGAATAAGATGAGGAAAAAATTTATGTACTTCATAATTTCCCTTATGCAAAGTTTATGCAACAAATTAAGTGCATAAAGTTTCTTACTTTCTAACTTGATGAAGGCTTTCCAAGAGTTCAGCTAATTTTCCACAAACGAGTACGAGTTTGAATTATGCTTTACCGCAGAAACAGGTTATCAACATCGGTTGTTGGCAAGTCTGCCCTTTTCCCCAATTACTCCATTATAAGTGTTTGTAAACATTAAATTTTTTGTGTATAAATGAGTGTACAATGCGTGGGAAACAAGAGGCAACAATATTTGGAAACGGGAACAAGCAAACGTATCTTGACGGTGCAATTGAGACGTAAAAATCCTTAAACAAGATGATTACAACTCAGTTGGAGAAGCAAAATTTGTGACAGAGCAATTGTACTTTCAAGAAGCGGGAATCTTTCAAAAGATAATCGCAACTTAGCCAGGATGCAAGTGTTCTGAAGCAGATGATGTAACTCAGCTTGAGTAGCAAAAAATCCTTCACCGGATGGTTGCAACTCAAGAGGAAAGTGAAAGTCCTTAAACAAGATTTTCATTGACCAAACGAGACGCAAAAGTCCTTAAACAAGACGATTGCAACTCACTTGAGAAACGGAAATCCCTCAAAAGAAGACCGTGACTCAACCGAGAAGCGAAAGTTTGTAACAAGACGATCGCAACTCAAAAAATGAGAAGCGAGAATCCCTCAAAAGATGATCGCAACTCAACAGAGTAACGAAAGTTTATAAAAAGACGATCGTGACTCAAGCCTGAGAAGCAGAATCCCTAAAAAGATTACCGCGACTCAACCGGGAAGTGAAGGTCTGTAAAAAGACAATCACAGCTCAAACCTGAACAGCAAAATCCTTCACCGGATGACGCAGTTCAGCAAAAGCATCGGATAGTATGAATGGTTGCTTAGGCGATCAGGATTGCGAGGCTGATGCTTTTTTTATTTTATGTGGCTTAATATGACACGATGAAAATTATCCAACGCCTAATTTTTTCTCCGTTTTATAGCAAGTGCCTTTAAATAGACCAATCAATTCATTGTGCTGGTTTTTTATTTCGATTAAAAACAAAGCCGTTCTGTTTGTTGTAGCTATTTGTTTTGCTTCAGCAATAAAAATATCTCCTTCCCTGCCTGCTTTGGGAAATGATATACTTACATCGAGTGCAACTGTTATTCTTCCATCGCTGTTGCAGGCGAAAGCAAAAGCACTGTCGGCAAGAGCAAATGTTATTCCGCCATGAGTAATTGCAAAACCATTCAGCATTTCTTTGCGCACAGCTATCTGTATTTTACTGTAGTTTTCTTTTACATCAAGTATTTCAACACCCATCCACTGACTAAAATAATCCAGCTCCATCATCTTATCTACAATCTTTCGCGCATACAAATCTTTTTCATTCATACTGAATGTTTAAATTTTTACAGATAAAAAATGTGATTATTTTCCTTTGAACAGCGGTTTACGTTTTTCAAGAAAAGCTTTTACACCTTCTTTATAATCCTGTGTTTCTACAGCTCTTTGCTGATAAATATCTTCAATTTTTAATTGCTGCTCAAAAGTGTTGCTTACGGAAAAATTAAGTGCATGTTTTATCATAGCCAGACTTCTCGTGGGCATTTCAGCGAGACGGGCCGCAATTTTCATTGTTTCTTCTTTAAAAATGTCATCTGGAAATACTTTGTACAACATGCCCATTTTTTCAGCTTCTGATGCAGAGATTCTGTCGGCAAGCATCATCAGTGCGCTTGCTCTTTGCCATCCAATAAAACGCGGCAGAATATAGGTGCCGCCTGTATCGGGCACTAAACCGATTTTTGAAAAAGCTTGCGTAAAATAAACCGACTCTGCAGCCAACACAACATCACATGCGAGAGCAATATTTGCACCGGCGCCTGCTGCCACACCATTTACTGCACCCACCACAGGTTTTTCAAGTGTTCTTATTTTCCAAACAATAGGGTTAAACTGTTCGCGCAAAATTTTATTGACAGTATGGCCATCGGAGTCAATGACTTCCGACAAATCTTGGCCGGCGCAAAAACTTTTTCCGCTGCCAGTTATATAAACACAACGAATGGATTTATTGCTCTGGCATTCGTCCAACTTTTCCTGAAAAAGCAAAGCCATCTCACGGTTGATAGCATTCATCTTATCGGAACGGTTGAATGTTATGATGGCAATAGCATCTTTAATGTCAAAGAGAATTAAAGGCATACAGCAGTTTTTAAGAGGAATGATTTTTCACAAAGATATTTTTACACAATGTAAACGATTTTAATCTTGTGAACGGCAAACAAGCAAAGTTTATGAAAATTATACTCTAAAAGCAAATGAAACCTTGAAGAGTGTTAGAACAGGAAACCTGTAGCCAAATTGAAAGAGGAACCTCGAACGAAATGCGACGCAACAGGTGATACCAAGAGAACAAAAAGCTGGTATCATAAAAAACTTATGAAATTTTAGGGCAGACTATAAAATACAAATGCCCATAAAATAAAAATCATTTTACAGGCATTTCATTCTGAATGTTTAATGGTTATTTTAATTTTAATTTTCCGATGCCAGACTGTTTTCAGCTATGCTTGCAGAGGCAACAGGCATTGACAACTTCCACTCGAAACGTGCGTTTAAAATTTTTGAAGTAGTAGTGTATAATTTATTATCGGAGTAAATAAAAAAACAGCTTCCATCTTTTATTGCATCAATAATTTGGCGATGCTCATCATAGGAAACAGCAGGACAACCAAAACTTCTGCCCATCATTGTTCCTTCATCTGCCCTTTCGCCATTTACATAATAACTGCCATGCATTACAATAGATCTTGCACGAACTTTATCGTTAATGCCTCGCTCCATACCATCTAAATGCATACTGTAACCTTTGCCACCATAATATGTTTCACCCGTAACCATAAAACCCAAAGAGCTTTTGTGCGACTCTGTGCGATTTGAAAAACTAGTGGCATATTCTGTTCCGGATTTTTTTCCATGCGATACATATGTGTTGAACAACAGCTTTCCTGCATCAACATCTATTACATACAACCTTTTACTGCTGCTGCTTTGGCTGTAATCGCAAATAGTAAGAATACCTTTCTTTTGCAGTTTGTTTTGACTTAACAGGTATTGATAACCTTTACACGCGAAAAAGAAAACGTCTTTCTTCAAACCGAAGGAATCGAGATGGGTAAACTCATAAACAGAGTCAATCCATTGAGCCACTGCAGGCGCTTCATTATTGATAGAAGGTAAAAGGGAGGATGTTTTTTTGTCGCCGGATCCCAACTTTTTGTCGCCGGGTGTCATCGCGGTTAATGCACAAAAAGAGATGCAGCAAACAATAAAAATTTTCTTCATTATGAAATGTTTTTCAACGTATAATGGAATAAGCCTATAACGCACGAGGCTTTTCGTTATTGTGGCGTGCAAATATAGAAGCAGAATGTTTAAGGAATTTATAAAGAAATCTCTTTTGAATTATTGACTCAAAATATGGAGTCAGGCTCAAGCTAAATAGTTCATTTCCAGATGATTTAGAGCTGATTATTTTTCGCTTAAAATCGTTGAAGAAACATACGGAGTTTAAAGAGTTTTAAGGAACTGGTTGAGGAGGTGAAGATAATCGTTTCATTCGTCCATTCGACTTTATTGCAATGAAGGTATTGCTTTTGTAGTATTCTATTTTACAATCAAGGATTTTTATGAAGATGGCTGACGGATTTGTACAGTCGTAAAAATTTAACAGCAAAAAATCTTTTATTGAGAGTAGTTTGCCTTTGGTGACACAGCATATTCAGTAAAATGAGTTATTTTAGCATTAAAGAAAAACCAATAATTAAAACAAACAATCAGGTTTTATCAATTCAATTCTTTTTATTTGTGTTTAGTGAATTATTTTTTGCTGAAGGAAAAAAATGCGGATGAATTACGAGATTAAACATATAGATAAATTCAAGTTTATAGAAGAAGGTGAAGGCGAGCCCTTGATTTTATTACACGGTTTGTTTGGTGCACTAAGCAATTTTCAATATTTGATAGAGCACTTTAAACATTCGTATAAAGTGATTGTTCCCATGTTGCCTTTGTTTGATTTGGATTTATTTCATACAACGGTTGGCGGATTACAAAAACATGTACATAAATTCATTGAGACGCTTGATTACAGGAATATTCATTTGCTGGGGAATTCATTAGGTGGTCATGTAGCATTGGTGTATATCCTCAAACATCCGGAAAGAATAAAATCGCTCATCTTAACCGGTAGCTCTGGTTTGTTTGAAAACGGTATGGGCGACAGTTATCCCAAGCGGGGCGATTACGAATACATAAAACGTAAGACCGAAGTTACTTTTTACGATCCTCGCACTGCAACCAAAGACTTGGTTGATGAAGTGTACGAGATTTGTAACAACCGTCTTAAAGTGATTAAAATAATTTCACTTGCAAAGAGTGCAATACGCAATAATTTAGGTGAAGAGATAAATCAAATTACACAACCCACATTATTAATCTGGGGAAACAATGATACAATCACTCCCCCATTTGTAGCTAAAGAGTTCAACAGGTTAATTCCAAACAGTGAATTGTATTTTATAGATAAATGTGGTCATGCTCCCATGATGGAAGTTCCGGGTGAATTCAATAAACTTCTGGAACAATTTCTCACCAAACTTAAACATCCTGCTGCAACGGTGGCTTAAGTTTTGTTGTCTTATTTTTATACTGTCAAACTAATGTTAGTATCACAGATTATAGAATCCGGATATCCGCATCTTTCAATGTTGGATAAAGTGACGTTCGCTTTGAATCTCATGCAAGATTATGACGTACTCCATCTTCCTGTTATTGTTGACGAAAAATTTGCTGGCATTGTTAGCAAAGACGATTTAATGGATGCAGATGAAACGGCGATGCTTGCAAGTCTTCAATCTCAATTTATCAATGCTTCTGTTTTACCCGATGAACATTTTCTTGCAGCTTTAAAACAGGCAAGTCATTTTGAAATTTCCGTAGTGCCTGTTGTAACAAAAAACGGAGAAGTACAAGGCATCGTTACGCAAAAAAATCTGGTTCGCTCTGTAGCGGGCTTTTTAAATTTGGAAGAGCCAGGCGGAGTAATTGTGATAGAAATGGATAAAAGAAATTTTTCTTTTGGTGAATTATGCCGCCTTGTGGAAACCAACGATGCAAGCATTACACAATTGAACACATATACTGAAAGCGCCACAGGTCTTTTTATTGTTACATTTAAAGTAAACAAGATCGAAATATCAGACATTATTGCTACCCTGCAACGCTATGAATACATTATAAGGTATTACTTTGGAGAAGAAGCTTATGAAAACGAGTTGCGCGAAAACTACGATTTGCTTATGACGTACTTAAACATTTAAACTTCTCCATTAAATTTCCCTCAAAAAACCGCTTCCTATTGTTAAAAAATTATACTTTCAAATTGTATAATGACACAAACAACTATTTTTACCGCTCACCTCAATTGTAGAATATAATAGCGAAACATAACGATGAAGCATTGCAAACAGCATATATTAATGTGTCTATGTTTTGCCGTATGTCTGTTTGCAACCGCACAGCAAGGTTCACTGCAAGATGCTTCACATAACAGCACGTTACATAACGATACCTTATCTGCCGCGGCATCCAAACTTCTAAATGCCATTATTCAAACAGCTACCGACACTTCTCTTGTTTTAATTGGCGATATAAGTGTTCACGGCAATAAAAAAACACAACCTTACATTATTGAACGCGAAATACCTTTTAAACAGGGCGACTATATTTTACGCAAAGACCTTGAAAAAAATTTGCTGCTTGCGGAAGAACGTGTAAGAAACACCGCATTGTTTACACAGGTATTTGTATATATCGCCAACGCACAGGGCAATATTGTTTTTATAAATGTTGATGTGCAGGAAAGATGGTACATTTTTCCTCTCCCTTATTTCAAACTTGTTGACAGAAATTTTAATCAATGGTGGGTTGAGCAAAAAGCAAGTATCAATCGCGTTAATTATGGAATCAAATTCAGCTATAACAACGTAAGCGGTCGTAATGACAAGCTCAACGTTTATCTTATTAACGGATATAGTCAACAGGTTTTGCTTCGATATGAACAGCCCTTTGCAGATAAAGCGCTCAAAAATGGTTTTAGTGTGATGTTTAATTTTAGTCACCAGCGCGAACTAAACTATGCAACGGAACTAAACAAGCAATCATTCTTTAAGCAGAAAGAGTATGTGATGCAGAACATGAAAGTCGAAGGCTCTTATTTGTATCGTCCTGCAATAAAAACCCAACACAGATTTTCGATAGCCTATGTAAGAAATCAGGTAAGCGATACCATTCTTCATCTTAATCCTCATTATTATCCGGCTAATACCGGGAATAGAATTGCTTATCCGGAAGCATCCTATGTAGTACGCTATTTTGATGCGGACTACAATGCTTACCCTCGAAAAGGTATAGTTGCCGACGCTGGTATTCTCAACAGAGGTTTTAGCAAAGAAATGAACCTAACACAATTGGGCTATCATGTAAATTTTGCAACGCCTTTAAATAAGAGAACACATCTTTTGTTGCAAAGCAGTGGTATGATAAAATTTCCTTTCAGGCAACCATTTTACAATCAGCAAATTTTCGGTTATGGCGGTACATATTTTCGCGGACTTGAATATTATATTTCCGACGGCATTGCAGGCGTAATGGGCAGAGCAACTTTACACACACAAATTTTTGGTGTTACTTTTAAAACACCACCCAACAGCAAAAAAGAAATTTCCATTCCGTTTAAGTTTTATCTTAAAGCAGGTGCTGATATGGGTTATGTTTATAGCAGAACTGCAGGCAACAATCTTCTTGCAAATAAACCTATCTACACAGAAACTATCGGGCTCGATATTGTAATTCCTTCTTACGATATTGTTTTCAAAATCAACTACAGCTTCAACCAATTAGGACAAAGCGGTTTGTTCCTTCATACCCGCGGTGATTTTTAGCAGTTAATTTTCATGCAAAAAGAATTAACCTAACAATGGCATGTTTGTTACCACAAGCTTGTGTACATAAAATAATTTGTAGGCAGTAACAGTAAAGCCGGTGATGCTTGTAACAAACTTCCTGTTTTGTTCAGCAGAGAACAGAACGTACAAATGAGCCACACAACAAAGCTAATAGCAGCAATCAGCCAAGTACAATAAAAATAAAAAAGCACCGCTATAAATCGCGATGCTTTACACAAAAAGGAAGGTCTCTTAATCGCAACCTCTGTCTTTCCTTGATTTGGGATCATTGTTGGGGATGCAAAATCCTGATGGCACGCTGGTGGGTTCATACCTTAAAAGATTTGGATCGTAAAGCGCATCTTCTATAAATTTTACAACTTTATTGATTTCATCATCGGTTAAGCCGAGCGGTTTAAACTGTTTTGCCAGTTGGGATGCAGGAACATTGTTGTTCTCTGCAACACCATTATTGATATATTTCACCATATCCGTTACAGAACCAAATGAGGCACCGTGACCGAAAAATTTTACATCTTTAAGATTATACAATTGCGGCACTTTAAATTTAAATTTATCACTGTCTGCTTTTGTAAAATCTCCTCTGCCCAACTGAATATTGTTTGCAGGAATATTTATTGCGCCATGTTCTCCGTTTTGTAAATCATTTACACCAAGCGCAAAAAACGCCATTGAATTGAGCGCCGGTCCTGCATGACAATTACTGCATCCGGCTTTTCCAAAAAATAGTTGTGCTCCCTGTTTTTGTTCGTGGGTCATTGCAGCAGCATTGCCCTTGAGCCACTTTTGAAAAGGAGCTTCATTGGCAAGTAACGTTCTTTCGTAAGCGGCAATTGCAAAAGCAACGGTAGTAGGGCTTATGCGTTGATCCTGGGGCAAAGATGCAAATGCACGATCGAAAAGATCTTTGTATGTGGCATTCGATAAAAACCACGCTGTATCTACTTTTAAACGATGCACTGTTTGACCTGCAAAAGCCTGTGTTTCTATTCCCTCGAATCCTAAATTATTCGACTGGAATTTTCCTTTCCACAAATTTTGTGTACCAACGTTTACACCTGTTGCTCCAAGGCCACCACTCCATGTTACATTATCCTGGTATGCTATATTCAATGCAGTAGGTGTTTTGAATGGTTGCACATCAACAGAACTTTGATTAATGCCGGAAGGCACTCTTCCTTCACCCGTTAATCCAAATCCAATTCCGCCTTCGCCGATGGCCTGTGCAAGCCCTGATTGAAAACCGGCTTCGGCATGATGACAAGAAGCGCACGAATAAGTGTAAATGCCTTGTTGCACTTTCGGGTTACCGCCGAGTTTAGTTTCATGAAACAATAGTTTGCCGAGCGCTACTTTATCGGCAGTAAGCGGGTTTTGAGGGTCTTGCGGTATGGAAGAAAAGTCATCGCTGGCAGGAAGAATTAAAGATGATTTGCTGATGTTTACAATATCGCTTATTTCTTTAGAAAGTGAGGCAGAAAGCGCGTCGTCGTTGATTTTTACTTCGTCTGTTTTTTTACATCCACAAAAGATAATTAAGTATATCAGTGCGGATAAGGGTAACGTTTTCATGTGTTTCTTTTTACAGTTACGGAAATAGGTTTAGAGTTGCGGCACACAGCGCTACGTTGTATGCTGCAGTATGTTTGTTTTTTATAAGCAAAAAATTATAGGCTCCGCAATGTTGTTGCAGAGAACCAATTACAAGCAGACTGGAAAAAATTAAAAATCTACCTGTGATTGAATATGTATTTGGGGGATATCAGATTCAGAATGGGGTTTAAGGATAATGAATTAATTGCAGAATAACCGATGAGCAGCGGGTACCTTCTCTTTATAACAATTATTTCGGATAATTACGAAACAAAGATCAATTGAGATAGCTGTAAATACAATACCTTAAAAGGTGTATTTGGAAAAGATGTTTTTATTTACTCTAAATTGAATCTAAAGATCATTCATCAACAAATTTTTAGAAAACAACTGCTACATATATTTCTGCAAGCGTCACTATAGTATTGGAAGAGTGCATAAAGGCCTGTAGCCGTATTTAAAGAGCCAACCGTGTTGGAGGTTTTAGGACCTTTTGAAACGGATACTTTAAAGCCGTTTTCGTTCAAAAAAGATTCTGTCTTTCTTGCGACTGTGATTTCATTTTTTGCAGGACGCTGCAAGTATAGTTGCTCCAAGAAGAGCACGTAAAATGTCTTTTTCATTTCAAATATTTGAATAATAAAATTTATGTTGTCTTAAAAAGAATGAGCCGGGAGAGAAAAAATGATTATTTCTTACCTGAATAACAGATAAATAATTACGCCGGATGCGATAAATTCAATTATCCAAATAAGTAATTTTTGTTTGCCTTCGAAATAATTCCATAACATAAAATCCAAAAACAAAACATTTATTACTACAACAGGATACAATAAAATCGCGAGCCATTCTCTTTCTTCGTCTGCAACAATTAATACTAAAAACACAACAAGCAAAATGGGTATGAGTATTAACAAAGGAGATAGTCTATACAGCAGTTTTTTTGATAAAATGTGATTTATCTTTTTACTTGTATTGATGCGTGAAGTTTTGACTATTGCTGTTGTTGCACTTAAAATATTTTTCATTTTTATTTTTTTGGAGTTCATAAAATATATAACTGATAAGCGCACCTCAATTATTCTCACGTTTACGCGATAAACAGCGCAATCATCCTTTTTGAATTGAATAACTCCAGGGCAAAAAACATTATTACTCTTTCACAAATTTTAAAGACAGGCTTTGTTTGCTGTTTTTAACTTTTATAAAATACACACCTGCAGTTAATGTATGTATATCCAATGTATAAGCAGCAGTGGAAATCCTTGCTTGTTTCATCACACGACCGTTTGCGTCCGTTACAATCACGCGTGTGTTGCTGGTTTCAAGTCCATTAACAGTAAGTGAGTTTTTTACAGGATTGGGATACAAGGTTATCTGCGATTCTCTTTTTGTATTAACAGCATTGTTATTTGGATAATTTAAACGTGTATTCGTTTCCTTACGTGTGCATGAATCAAAGTTGCTGCAATGTTTTGAATTGTCACTATAATCACACCCCTTCCTTGTATTTTCACAGTCAGTGAATTTGGAAGGATTTAAATCACTTGCGACTGCACCGTTCATCACTGCCTGGAAAAAAGTAGCTACGCGTTGAGCAATATACACTGTTACCTGTGTGGTTGATGTATCCCCGGTTCCAAAATCGCTGTTGAACCGTGGACCGTCATCATCCAATCCATGCCTCATATTACAATCAAGGTATAATTCTTTGGGTACTGTTGAAGCAAGGCTGTCTAATATGCTGTACATGTTAAGCGGGCTTGCACTTATTAAATCCGCTTTTTCCGCCACATCATCTAATTTATACGGTGTGTCAATTAAACATCTTGTTTCTTTGTTGTAATCAAAATCATTTTTATTTTTTGGAGGCGGCGAAAAATAAATATCCTGTGAAGTATCTATAAAGTAGGGAAAAACATGATCGTTTTTACCATGAAAAGCAATTACAGGCTTTAATGTTGCTTTGGCAAAAAAAGCAGATTCGTTAGTCTTGTACTTGTAGGGGAAATACATTCCGCTCCACAAAATCATTACTCCTTTTATTCCTGGATTGAAATTAATGGATGGCTCACCAAAATAATAATCTGCATCTATAGGGCCAAGCAATTCTTTTATTTTGGGATAGCCCGCTTGTGTTGGAAAAGATGCATACACCATTGCATTGGTAAACCATGCTGTGTTCATAGTCATTATTCCTCCTGCGCTTGCGCCTCCTATAAAAATTTTATTGGTATCAATACTGTACGGCTGGTTTTGCAGTCGTTCGCGTTTTATAATACTGCGAAGAGCTCCACGCATATCCTGGCTGGCACGATATACAGCTGCTTCCTGCTGCACAGTTTTATAGGCGGAGAAATTATTGGTTGGATCAAGCACTCTTCCTCGCCGGTATTCGATATTGAAAACAACAAATCCGCGACGTACAAAAGCAGTGCAAAGCGTATTCATAAAGCGCGAACGAAGATTAGTGCATTCCATAAAGCCGCCGGGGTGGGCAAGAATAATAGCCGGCAATTTTAGGGTTCTATAATCATGCAACGGATAATACACATCATAAAATAAAGATGCATCGCCGCTTCCGCAACCGTCCAAAGGAATACACCTGCCTATAGCGTCATCATTTGCATAAGATACATCCTTACATTCGGCAGGAAAGGGACTCTTTGCATAAGATATATTGGAGATAGTTGAATAATTTTTGAAGATCGGGTTCATCAAATTCCATTTGCAGTTTGCAGGTGTGCTGTCGTTTGCAAGCGATATAAATTCATGTATATTCATTTCAGCAATTCCATCCTTCTCTGGTTCTGATTCTTTAGTAACATCTGCAATTGCACCTACGCGATACACTATCCCTTCTAAAGATGCTGCATACAATTCTCCGTCTTCACCCTCACCATATCCCGCAATTAATGATGGTATGCCGCTTTGCATAAATACATCATATCCACCTGAACCATTTGGCCTAATTTTCCATGCGTTATTTGAATAATGATCTGAACATATATAGTAACCTTTTAAATCAGGATAAGCAGCGCCTCTGTAAACATAACCGCCGATAACAGCATAACCGCCGGTGGCACTATCATGCGGATAGGTAAAAACCGGAAATACATAATTGCTTTTACTTCTGCAACCTTGTGTAATGAATGCAGCATTACCTTCATAACAAGGCCAGCCATAATTTGAGCCTGGTGACTGTGCCGGTTTTCTTATATTGACTTCTTCCCAGTTATCGCCTCCAACATCAGGGAGGTAAAGTTTGCCATTTGTTTTATCAAAGCTCCATCGCCATGCATTACGCAAACCAAACGCCCATATTTCATGACGAACAGTTGAATCATTAATAAAAGGATTGTCTGAAGGAATAGTATAATAAGGAGGAGTATTGATATTGTTTACATTTAAACGCAACATCTTTCCTAGAAGAGTTGTTCCATCCTGGGCATTTTTGGTTGTGGCTGATAAATAACTGCCATCACTAACGGTAAGATACAAGTAGCCATCGCTCCCAAAATGCAGCTCACCAAATTTTACGCCGGGAAAAGTTATTAAAACAACTCCTGAATTAACTACGGCAGAATCTGCATTAATAGCGCTTGTTTTAAAACGTGCAAGCTGTGTGTTGTTTTGTTTATTTACATAAAGCAAAAAGAAAGTGCGGTTTGTTTTGTAATTGGGAGAAAATGCTACACTGTATAATCCCTTGAGATATGCGAAGGAAACTAATTTACTTATGTTGAGAAAGGGTTTAGGAAGCAGGTGATTGTTCTTGTAAATTTTTATGTATCCCGTTTGCTCCACAATAAATAATCTTCCGGAGCCGTCACCTGCATTTTTTATTTCGAGTGGGGTATTAAGGTTTTGAATAAACGGTGTAAAGGTGAGTTGAGGTTGTGGCTTGGCGGAGTTGAAAAAGAATATGTTTAGGCATAGCATTGCCATGCAATATTTAAGTTGCTTTTTCATGGTGAAAAATTTTAGACAATAAAAAAGTACGCTCCTTTAAGAAGGAGGGCAGGTTGATTTAATGAATAGTTGAGACAAGCTATAATGTGACCGTTAAACTATTGTCGTCATCTATTCCACTTAGTAGGATATTGTTTGAGATATGATTCTTATTCAGAGGATATGAATTAAAGTCTCGTGGGAAAGGAGGATGGATGTTTTAATTGATGTTTAAAAATTATCTGGCTAAATACTTATATCTTCTACTGTTTTTTTACTCAACCAAAATTATTTTGCAGTTAAAAAAATAAATAGTAAAAACACGACAAAGTTTTAAGTTGAATATTATCTTATAACACGTGTAATGTTTTCTTTTGGAGGTGGCGACTGATTTAAAAAAGTATTAGGGCTGCCATCGGCAAATTGTTTAAAATCTTTAATAAAATGCATCTGATCAAAATAGCCACATTCTTGCGCTATTGATGACCAATTTTGTTTCGGGTTTTTCAGTTTTAATTCTAACGCATGATTAAACCTTATTATACGGCAATATAATTTTGGTGAAATGCCAATATTCTCGGAAAACCTTCGCTCAAAATTTCGCATGCTCATATTTGCCTGATATGCAAATTTTTCAATGCTTACTAATCCCGCTTTGTGCAACATAATGTTGGATATTACGGTAATGCTATCACGCAGGTCAATTCCTTTCTGTTTATTTAAGAAACGAGAGAAGAAAAGCATCAATATAAGTTGCCATTTCTTTAACATCCTTAGAATTTTGCAATTGTTCATAAAGCTTTTTTGCAGGGATGCTGAATGCTTCATCCGTGTTAAAGAGTTTGTCGGTTATTTCATTTAATGGAAAATGGAATAATTTATAAAAGCCATTCGGTTTAAAACATATATTCAAGATAGAGAAACAGCCGTTAAAAATCATTATGCCATTAAACCGCGTTCCCAATCCTTGAAATGGCATATCTAAATTTGAGCCTTTTCGAAATAACCCGTTTGCTCATTAATTAAATGCGATCCTTTATCTTTAAGAAAAAAGCTTAGATATACTTCATGAATAGCAGTCCAGGGTCTTACTAAATCTAATCCATTCGTATCAAACTCCCGCAACAAATAACAACTTACAAAAGGTTGCAGCAAAGGGTGGGGTACTATTTGTTTTGTTTCTACCAACGTAATGTTTTAATTCAATACAAAATTGTTTTAAAATATACCATGCGTCAATACCATAAAAAGGGGAATTATCTTTTCTATGCGGATGATTTTGTTGGTTCATTTGCATCCGCAGTTTTTAATAACAATTAAATCAACCGGTCTCGCATCGCTTTTATTACCGCTTCTGTTTTTGAGTTTACATGCAGCTTATCATAGATATGTTTGATGTGGCTTCGCACTGTTTCTAAGGTTATGAACATATCTGCAGCAATCATTTTGTAACTGTGACCACTTACTAAAAAGCGCAGTACTTCTTTTTCTCTTGCAGAAAGTGCATAATCGTTTTGTGACGACTTATTTTCATTTGCAAAAAATTGCACTACTTTTTTTGCGATGGCTTCATTCATTGGAGCGCCGCCACGCTGCACTTCTTGTATAGCATCCAGTATTTAGCGGGATAAGTTTTCTTAAGTAAATAACCACTTGCGCCTGCCCGTAAAGCTTCGAATATTTTATCATCGTCTTCAAATACAGTAAGCATCAGAATATTTATATCCGGAAAATTATTTTTAATAAGCCGTACACCTTCAATACCGCTCATACCGGGCATATCAATATCCATTAACACTACATCGGGCATTGTTTCGTTTACATTTTCAATCACATTAGTACAATCAGAAAATAAACCAGCCAAAGTAAATCCTTCCGTCATGTTAATTAAATGAAACAATCCTTCACGCAGATCGGCGCTGTCATCAAATAATGTTACGCGTATTTCTTTCACAAGTAGCTTTTGAGTTGTTCTGATGAAAGACAAAATCAAATTTTATGAAATAAAATGCATTTCTGCAATCCCATATTCAGGGGATAGGTACTGTAAGCATTAATATAGTACCATTGTTTGCTGCTGACTCTATATGAAGTACACTATTAATTTCATCAGCACGCTGCTTCATATTCTTTAAACCATTGCCTTCAAAATTTTTTGATGTATCAAAACCCTTACCATCATCTTTAATTTTCAACAGAATTGCTTGATGATTTTTTTCTATTGAAACATCTATCGTTTTGCACTGCGAATGATTGGCTGTATTGTTTAGCGCTTCTTTAAAAATGAGATAGAAGTTTCGTTTCAGTTTCATAGGCAGATTTATTTTTTCAAGAGACGAATCTGCCCGCATATTAATTTTTATGCCCTGCGTATCAGCAATATCATTCATAAAGCTGCGTATTCTTATCATAATACTTTCCAGTGAATCGTTTTTTGGATTGATTGTCCAAATAATTTCGTCCATTACATCCAGTATGCGTTGAGAGCTGTTACTTATACGCTGTATAAGCATTTCCGCTGATTTTGTTTCCTGCTTTTGTAATGAATGCTCTGCCGTAGTGCTTAACATAGATATGCTGCTTAGTGTTGAACCAACTTCATCATGCAAATCTCTTGATATGCTGTTGCGTACTCTTTGCAATTCAATTACACGCTGTATGCGCATACGGTAAAATATATACGACACAGTTACGATGCTTAAAGCAATCAAAACAAAGAACCAATTCTGTTCATAAAAAGGTGCAGTTACAAAAAATTGTAAAGCAGTTATTGTTTTATTCCATTCGCCTTTGCCGTTAGCTGCTTTTACTTTAAAAATATAATTACCTCCATCGAGGTTGGTATAGGTTGCAGTGGTTGTATTATCAGCATAATTCCATCCGGTATCGAAACCTTGCAGCATGTATGCATATTTAATAGAACGTGTGTTTACAAAATCAAGGGAGGCGAAATCAATACTGATAGCGTTGCTACGATATGAAACCGAATATTTATTTTCTGGAGAAACAGGTACTTCTTTATTGCCGATTTTTAGAGCTGTGATAACCGGTGATGGTGGAATTGGCAATGCTTCTAAACTATCAGGATAAAAGGCGACTACATCACGAGTATCGCAGGCGAGCATCATACCGTTGTTGAGTTGGAGCATGTTTGCATCTACTTGAAATTCCTCATTGTGCAGACCTTCGGCTTCACTATAGTTTTGGAAGGTTTTAGTTGAAGTGTCGAACATAGAAAGTCCTTGTTTGGTGCCTAAAAAAACAAATCCATTCATCGCATTTCCAATAGTAAATACATTATTCGCTGGTAACCCATTTCTTCTTGTATAATGTTCTATCCCTCCATTGCTTCTATCAATGATATATAATCCATTAACAGAAGTAACATATAATTTGTTATTATAAACTTTTACATCCCATATTTGAGGATTTTGATAAAGAAATAAAGAATCTCTTTTGTGAAAAAAATAATAGGGTTCACGGTAAAACTTTTTAGTTGTTGTATCGAAGCAAAATATTTTATGATTTTTGTCATAGACCTCCATCAATAATTTATCCTTTTCCATTGCATACAAATAAAGGATTTTGCCATTTATGGAAAATACGCTTAGATGTTTATATGTTGAATCAAGACAAACCAGTTTTGAATTTCCAAGTGCAATCCATAACCTTTTTTTTTCGTCTTCAAAAGCATTAACAGCAGCTATAGTTCATTTGGTAAGCTATTCCTGTTTTGAGGGTCATTGTAAAATGTTCTGAAATTTTTTCCATCAAAACGCTGTAGACCGTTATGTGTGCAAAACCACATATACCCTGTTTTATCTTGATAAATACTCATTACATGATTACCACATAAACCATCTTTTGTAGTAATGTTTGTAAAACGAACAGAAGAATTTTGTTGAGAAAAAACAAGAAGATGAATGAACACACAAATTAAGGGGATATAATATTGCGGGGATTTCACCACATAAGTTTGTCGTTTAAAATACAATTTTTATTTAGGGATTTTAATTTTTTTTGAGATTATATTTTTCGTCCAGACCTATATAAAAAAGCACCGCCTCTTCAACGATGCTTTTCTTGCAATAACCCTTTATAAAAAATTATTTTCGCGTTGCTCTGGATATCCTATTAACCACTCTCACCTCACCCTCTTATAAAAATAATCACTCCTTTTTGCAGAGTTTATTCCATTATCAATATAAGCGTGAAGAGAGTCCTTAGAAACGATTTCATAAACGATTCTTTTTGGAAAATCGTGTCCGGTGTTTTCAAAAACAAATGAGTTGCTGTTGTAAGAAGTGAGTTTGAAGCTCACCGGTTGCATATTATTTTCTTCCACAACAGGAACATAAAAAATTCCATTAGTTGTAAGTTTTAAAGAAACACGTTCAAGGAAGATGGTATCGTGTTCTTTTATTTTATAGCTGCCGCCTTGTAATAAGGTGTCATTGATCTTTTGCCAGCCTTCGTACAAAATTCCTTTTGAGGTATTCA
>Ga0081539_10001168_pt1 | contig 47546 bp, 39 predicted proteins | sample TabmetS4T2R2_FD_71023 | JGI IMG/M metagenome (GOLD analysis project Ga0081539, IMG submission 71023) | Tabebuia heterophylla rhizosphere microbial communities from the University of Puerto Rico - S4T2R2 | ecosystem: Host-associated > Plants > Roots > Rhizosphere ... | reverse complement strand
CCTGCAGGGCCGCACCGTCATCCCCGGTCTGATCGATTCACACATGCACGCGATCCGGGCGGCGCAGTTCTTTGCCACCGAAGTCAACTGGACGGGCGCGTCGAGTCTGCAGGAAGCGTTCGCGCGAATGAACGAGGCCGCGCGTGCACGCCCCGGGGCATGGCTGATCGTTGCCGGCGGATGGACCGAGCGGCAGTTCAAGGAGGGTCGCCGTCCGACGCAGGCGGAACTGCAGGCGGCGGCATCGGGCAATCCGGCATACGTGCAGCTCGGATATCAGTGGGCGGTGATGACCGATGCCGCGTGGAAGGCGCTGAAGATCGCCGGTGATGCCGACCTTCCATCAGGCGGAAAATTCGAGCGCGACCCATCAGGCGCCAGCACCGGTGCCGTCAGCGGGCCGCAGACGGCGATCGTCGCACTGTTCGACAGGCTGCCGAAGCCGACCGACGGGCAGAAAGTCGAGGGCACGATCAAATTCTTCCGCGAGCTCAATCGACTTGGCATGACCGGTGTCGTCGATCCCGGGGGCAACAATATCGCCGCTCCGGACTACGAGGCGGTGCTCGACGTGTGGCGCCGAAAGCAGATGACGGTGCGCGTGGCGTATGCGTTGTTCAGCCAGACGACTGGCGGCGAGTTCGACGAGCTGAAGCAGTTGACGCAGCTGCTGCCGATGCACTTCGGCGACGACATGCTGCGCTTCAACGGTATCGGCGAGCGAATCACCACCGCCATGTACAACAACGAGCGACCCACCGACGCCGACAAGGAGCGCTTCTACGAGATCGCATTGTGGGCGGCGCAGCGCGGGATGGCGCTGACGATTCACTGGAGCCGCGACGGCTCGGTCGATCATCTGCTCTCGGTATTCGAGCGCGTGAACGCGCGTGTTCCGATCGCGCCGCTCCGCTGGTCGATCGCGCACCTGGACGACGCGTCCGAGGCGACGTTGAAGCGGATGAAAGCGCTCGGCGTCGGCTGGACGATGCAGGACGCGATGTATTTCGGCGGCGACAACTTCCTGCAGCAGCGCGGCCGTGAAGTTGGCCTTCGCACGCCTCCGCTCGAAACCGCACGGCGAATCGGCGTCGTCGTCGGCGCCGGAACGGATGCGCATCGGGTCGCTTCCTACAATCCGTTCACCGCGTTGCAATGGCTGCTGGATGGGAAGAGCGTTGCCGGCACTCCGGTGCGCGGTCCGGCGGAGACGCCGAGCCGTCTCGACGCGCTGCGCATGTACACGATCGGCAGCGCCTGGTTCTCGTTCGACGACGACGTTCGTGGCTCGCTCGAAGTCGGAAAGCTGGCCGATCTGGCCGTGCTGTCGAAGGATTACATGACCGTGCCGGTCGAGCAGATCGGAAGTCTGGAGTCGGTGCTGACGATGGTCGGTGGCCGCGTCGTGTACGCGAGCGGTACGTTCTCGTCGCTGGTGACGCCGAACTCCGCAACCCACTGAAGGAGAGAGTCCACGGGTGGGCACCCCTTGCACCAACGGCGAAGTCGATATTGCACCGACAGCGAAGGCGGCGGTGCACCGGCCAGCGTCAGTGAGCATCGCACCGACGATCGCCAGCGTCGTTGTGGCGCTGTTCACGCTGGCAGCAGCGCGTCAGGACGTTCACCCCGACATCCACTACGTCCCGACATCGAATTCGGTTGTCGACGCGATGTTCAAACTCGCGGCGGTGACTGCAGACGACGTCGTGTATGACCTCGGCTCGGGTGACGGACGCATTCCGATCGCGGCCGCGCGCAAGTTCGGGGCGCGTGGTGTCGGCGTCGAGCTGGATCCGGCGCTGATCAAGAAATCGATCGAAAACGCGCGCAAGGCTGGCGTCTCCGACAAGGTGCGATTCGTTCAGGGTGACTTGTTCCAGGCAGACCTGTCCGATGCGACCGTCGTCATGTTGTATCTGTCGCCGACAACGAACCTGCGGCTCCGATCGAAACTGCAGAAGGACCTGCGCCCCGGAGCACGCGTTGTCTCCAACCGCTTCGACATGGGGGATTGGAAGGCCGATGCTGAAGCGAAGGCGGGTGGCCGTCGAATCTTCCTGTGGCGTATCAGGAATCAGGTGTCAGGTATCGGAATTCAGGGCTGGGCCTGGGATCACACGGCAGGAATAGAGTCGGAGTCCTGATGGCTATGCGCCTGAATCCTGGCCCTGCCCTGAATCTTGATCCCCGACTCCTGATTCCTCGCACGGTTACCATTTCGCCCGGGGCTGTCTGGTTGAAGCAGTGGCTCGGGCTCGATGAGCAGATGACGCTGATCGCACGGTGTCGCGAGCTCATGGATGGACCGGCTGGCGGATATGTTCCCACCGTACGCGGTGGGGGCAAGATGCGCGTGCGGATGGTGTGCCTGGGTCGCCATTGGAATCCGCTCACCTATCGCTACATGGCGACGCGCGCGGACCACGACAACGCACCAGTGGCGCCGGTTCCCGATGCATGGGTCGACCTGGCGTCGCGTGTCGCGCGTGACGCGGGCTTCGCGTTCAAACCTGACATCTGCCTGATCAACTTCTATGGTCAGGACGGCCGCATGGGGTTGCATCAGGACAAGGATGAAAGTCCCGAATCGATCGCGGCCGGTACGCCGGTAGTGTCGATGTCACTGGGCGACACGGCGCGGTTTCTCTTTGGCGGCGTGCGTCGGAAGGAACCGGTCGAATCGATGCTTCTCGAGTCGGGCGACGTCTTCGTGTTCGGCGGTCCGGCGCGCCTGCGCTATCACGGCGTCACGCGCATCCTTGCGCACACGGCCCCGCCGCCACTCGGGATCGATGGTCGCTTCAATCTCACCTTCCGAGAGTACTGATGGTCAGCTATTGTCGGATCCGGCGCGGACCTTTACGGTCCGCGTAGAGTGAGAACGTCGATGTTCGCGATCTGCTCGACTTGTGGGACACAGTTCGCCGAGTCTGCGGGGCAGCCCGAGCGCTGTCCGATCTGTGAGGACATCAGGCAGCACGTCCCGCCATCCGGCCAGTCCTGGACGACGCTCGAGAAGCTGCGACGCGGTCATCGCAACAGCTTCAAGAAGATCGAGCCGGCCTTGTATGGCATCGGGATGACGCCAGAGTTCGCCATCGGACAACGCGCGTTGTTGATTCGATCTCCTGGCGGGAATGTGCTGTGGGACTGCCTCAGCCTGATCGACGAGGCGACGGTCGATTTGTTGAAGGGCCTCGGCGGCGTTTCGGCGATCGCGATTTCGCACCCGCACTACTACACGACGATGGTCGAGTGGAGCCATGCGTTCGGACGTGTGCCGGTGCACCTTCACGCCGCCGATCGCGCGCACGTGCAGCGTCACGATCCGGTGATTCATTTCTGGGATGGCGACACGCTCGGTCTTCAGGATGGCATTACCCTGATTCGATGCGGCGGTCACTTCGCCGGCGGCGCGGTGATGCATTGGCCGCAAGGGGCGGACGGCCGCGGCGCACTACTGACTGGCGACATCTTCCAGGTCACGATGGACCGGAAGTACGTCAGTTTCATGCGCAGCTACCCGAACCTGATTCCGCTCTCGCGCGCGTGCGTCGAATCAATCGTCTCGGCGGTGCAGCCGTTCGAGTACGATCGAATCTACGGCGCGTGGTGGGATCGCCATATCGAGTCGGATGCGCGTGCGGTCGTGCATCGGTCGCTGACGCGGTATGTGGAAGCACTTGAACTTCCGGATCCCGATGCCACGGATTAGCACTGTTTTCAAAATCGACGTAGGGTCCGCCTTCAGGCGGACCTCAGGCTTCGTCGCTGTTCTTTTGCTATGCGCTTCGCAGGCGACATCGGCAGCATCGCAGCAATCGACATCGGCCACGCGTGACCAGATTGTGTTCGTCGATGCTGGCGGAAGGCGGCAGCCGATCGCGCGCGTCGACGGCGAGCGGTGGACAGCGACCTGTTCGGCTGGGAGTGGCGCGGCCGCGGCGCCGATGCAACCCGTGAGGCGAGTTGCGCCGCGCAGCGCTGAATGGAGCGCAATCGAGCCGACTGTGAGGGAAATCTTCAGTCGTCGCGAGCGCGAGCAGCGGTTGGCGGTCGCTCGACTCGCCAGCGTTGTCATGACGCTCGAGGCCGTCTACGCCATCGGACCGGCGGCACACGCGACGTACTACTTCGAGGCGGCAAAACAGATCGAGGACACCAACCCGGACGCCGATCCCGATACGGACCCCGCAGGCGTGGTCCTCCTGCGAGTGACCGGGTGGTTGCGTGCTGCAGCTGGACGCTCGACGTCAATTGGCAGCCGGGCCGACGTCGAGTGGCGGCAGCTCGATCGTATCGATGCGCTGTCACGCGTCGAGCTCGTGCCGGTTGGCGCGATCGGTCAACGCGATTCCCTCGTGTGGATCATGAAGCGCGAAACAGGAGCGGCGGCGACCTTCCTGTTCTACGAGACGCGGGCCGGATCTGTCCGCGAGGTGTTGCAATCCAGCTGCTGACGATGGCAGGGATCAGGAATCTGGTATCAGGATTCAGGGCTGGGCTTGGAATCAGCTATGAGGAATCAATTCCTGAGCGATGCAACTTGCCTGAATCCCAGGACCTGTTTCCTGGCCCAGCCCTGAATCCTGATTCCTGATACCTGATTCCTACTATTGCTGAATTCGCCCCACGTATCCGCTCAGAACAGGTACGCGACGGCCGGCAGCAGCCGCAGCCGCTTCCGCCGCGATCGCCGGGTCGACGGTCGTCAGCGTCCGCAGCATGTCTCCTTCCATCGCCGCCAGAGGCACACCGTTGCGGTAGACGATCCGGTTCGACGCCGCCGTGCGAATCCGATCGCCGGAGGTGATGATGCCGGTGAGGTTCAGCGGATCGGCGGCGCTGATCGCGATCAGGCGATCGTCGTGGGCCGATCGACGGACCTCGCGGAGACGTTCGACCGCATCCGGTAGTGCGAACTGTTCACCAGACATTCCTGAGACGAAGCGGCCGCCACGGATCTCGCCGCGTGCCTCGAGGCGGCGGCAGACGCGCGACAGTTCACGCCAGGGAACGTCGACCGCCTCGCGGGCGAGCAGACGGCGGAAGAGTACGCCGTATCGCCGCAGCAGGATCCAGGCGAGCGCTTCGACCGACGCGTCTCGATCGAGGGGCGCCGCATGGCGGAGTTCCGACCAGCGTCCGGCGGATTCGGCTCGGTTTACCCGGGTGTTTGCCGACGATGAACTGATGATGCCGCGCAGGCCCGCGAACCCGTCGGAGGTCACGAGCCCGAGTCCGACCAGCTCGGTGATCCCGACCCGGAATTCCTCGTCGCTCAGGTGGCACGCACCAATCAGCTCGGTCCCGAACGATGCACCGCGACCGCGCAAGTGTTCGAGGATCTTCTGACCGAGCGACGAGACCGGCGTGTCGGTGCTGGTCGTGCCTTCGCTTCTCAGCGACAGCCACACATCGCCGTGTTCACGCAGGAACAGCGCGACCGGCGTGGCGCCGACGACCTGAGTCGGACCCGACGAGAGCCGCGCCCAGCCAACCTGTCCCGTGAGGCAGAGCATGTCGAGCGATGCCGGCTCGTAGCGATCGAGACGCGCGGGCAGGACGTAGCGCTCCCATGCACGCGCCGGCAGCTCGACTCCTTCGAGCTGCGCGACGATCGCGCGCAGTCCCTCGATGCCACTCAGCGCAGACGAAGGCTCTACGTGCTGCCACGAGAGGAGGAAGCGCATGAAGTCGGCCGGGGACACGGGCGCAATCTCCGCTCGCAGGCGATCGAGCGTGTAGCGATGGATGCGCGCGAGCAGCCGGCGATCGCACCATTCCAGGGTGCGCGCACCGGGAGTGAAGCTCCCTCGCAGCGCGACGCCGTCGCCTTCGAGCGCGACCAATGTGGCGTCGGCGTCCTCGACGGCGATGCCAAGCGACGCACCCAGGTCAGTGGCCGACACGGGCCCGACAATCGCGAGTCGATTGCGCAGCACTTCGACGATGGCGTCGTGACGAGTCCAGATGCGTGCGGTTCGACTGACCGGCGCTGCGATGGGCGCGCTGAGCTCGACGTTCGCGTGAACGGCGAGCAGTTCCGGCAGACGTTCAGCGGCGAACCACGCGCCGATCGCCGGAGCGCGCGTCGCACGAGAGGCTGCCTGCAGCGCGGCCGCGTGTGCGCCATCGAGCTCGTCGTCGCGAAGGAATCCCGATGTCAGCAGCGCGTCGTGCAGCTCCTCGGCGTCGCGCGGATCGGGACGGACTTCGTCGCGGACGCGCGCGATTGCATTGGCGTCGAGGATCGCGTCCTCGTGCACGTGGTCGCCGGCTCGTCTGGTCTGCACCGCGTGCGCCCGTCGCTCCTCGAGCGGCGCATCGTCGAGGAACGCGTACGGCCGCGCGTTGAGGATCTCGTGCGAGAACACCGACGGTTCGGGCGTGTCGCGCGAGACGCAGCGGAGCGATCCGGCGCGGATCTGCTCGAGCACCGACACGAGACCATCGAGATCCATCGCTTCTTCGAGACAGTCGCGCACGGTCTGCGTCACGAGCGGGTGATCGGGAATCTGTCGATCGCCGGGAATGTTCTCCAGACAGGCGGCGGCGTCGGGAAAGACCGCGGCCATCAGGTCCTCGGCCTGCATCCGCTGCAGCTGCGGCGGGACTTTCGAGCCGCGGCGATTGCGCGGCACGGCCAGCGAGATCGTCGCGTTCCAGCGCCAGCGCGTTTGAAACACCGGTGCGTCGAGAAATGCGTGAACGAGGATGTCGCGGACCGTCGCCGGGTGCAGATAGCGGAAGACGTCGGCGAGCGGGAACGAGTGCTGCTCGCCGAGTGACAGGAGGATCGCGTCTTCGGTGGCGGCAGCCTGCAGCTCGAAATTGAACTGGCGGCAGAACCGCTTACGCAGCGCCAGCGCCCACGCGCGGTTGATGCGGCTTCCGAGCGGCGCGTGCAGCACGAGCTGCATGCCGCCGGACTCATCGAAGAAGCGCTCGAGCACGAGCGTCTGCTGCGTCGGGATCACACCGAGCACACGATGACCGTCCTCGAAGTAGGTAGCGATCTGTTCGGCGGCGCCTTCGCAGATGCCCGTCTCGTGTTCGAGCCATTCCATGACGGGCCGCCTGAAGGCGGCCCCTACGTCTGGATTGGGTGATGGCGTGTTCGTCAGCAGCGACTCGACGTCTGCCCTCAGGTTCGACACCTCTCGTGACAACTCGTCGCTGCGTGCCGGTGCTTCGCCAAACCAGAACGGGATGCTCGGCGGCGCGCCTTGCGCATCGGCGACGCGGACCGTGCCGGTCGAGATGCGCACGACCCGCCATGACGCGTTACCCAGCTGAAAGACGTCGCCTGGCATGCTCTCGATCGCGAAGTCCTCGTTGAGCGTACCGATGAACGTCTCGTCGGGTTCGAGGATCACGCGGTAGTCGGCGACTTCCGGGATGGCACCGCCTGCGGTCAGCGCGAGCAGACGCGAGCCTCGTCGTCCGCGCAGCACCCGATGCACTTCGTCGCGGTGGACGAGCGCGGCGCGACGGCCGCGCCGTGTCGAGAACCCTTCCGCGACCATGCCGACGACGCTGTCGAAGTCCTTGCGCGACACGTCGCGATACGGCCACGCCCGACGGACGAGCGCGAAGAGGTCGTCTTCAGTGTGGTCGGCGCAGGAGGCCTCGGCGACGATCTGCTGCGCCAGCACGTCGAGCGGCGCGTCGTGTGACAGGATCCGATCCAGTTCGCCGCGCTTGACCGCACGCAGCAACGCCGCGCACTCGACGAGGTCGTCGCGCGAGGCAGGAAATAAACGGCCCTTCGGCGTGCCTGAGATCGTGTGACCCGAGCGGCCAATCCGCTGCAGAAGAGTCGCGATCCGGTGCGGCGAGCCGATCTGACACACGAGATCGACGTGACCGATGTCGATGCCGAGCTCCAGCGACGCCGTTGCCACGAGCGCTTTCAGCGCGCCGGTCTTGAGCCGGTGCTCGGCGTCGAGTCGCGTCTCCTTCGACAGGCTGCCATGGTGCGCTGTGACGGCGTCGGTGCCGAGACGTTCGCTCAGATGTTTCGCGAGACGTTCGGCCAGCCGTCGTGTGTTGACGAAGATCAGTGTGGTCTTGTGGGCGGCGATCAGTTCCGTGAGGCGGTCGTAGTATTCCTCCCACACCTCGTGCGCCATGACCGCTTCGAGGTTCGATCGCGGGATCTCCACGGCCAGGTCCATCGCGCGACGATGGCCTTCGTCGATGATCGCGCAGGCCTCGCGGACCATAAAGGTCCGCGCCGCATCTGGAGGGTCGGTCAGCGCCGCATCTTCAGAAGTCCGGGGCGCATCACCTGATCCGACGAGGAATCGCGCGACTTCCTCGACCGGCTTCTGCGTGGCCGACAACCCGATGCGAAGCAGAGGCGCCTCGGCGAGCTGCTGCAATCGCTCGAGCGACAGCGCCAGGTGTGCGCCGCGCCGTGTCCCGATCACCGCGTGGATCTCGTCGACGATCACCGAGCGCACGGTTCGCAGCATCTCGCGACTGTTGTGCGATGTCAGCAGCAGATACAACGACTCGGGGGTGGTGACGAGGATGTGCGGCGGCTTGCGCAGCATCGCCGCGCGTTCCGACTGTGTTGTGTCGCCCGTGCGGACGGCGGCGGTGATCCGTGGCGCGGTGACGCCGATCGACTCGGCGAGTTGGCGAATTTCCCGTCTCGGCTCGGCGAGGTTCTTGTGAATGTCCGCGCTCAGCGCCTTGAGCGGCGACACGTAGACTACGCGCACTTCGTCGGGAAGGGGAGCATCAGCGCCCTCTCGCACGAGGTCGTCGATCGCCGTGAGAAACGCCGCGAGTGTTTTGCCCGAACCGGTGGGCGCCGCGATCAGCGTGTGACGACGCTCGCGGATCGCCGTCCAGCCGCGCTGCTGCGCCATGGTGGGCGTGCCGAGAGTGTCAGTGAACCAGCGGGAAACGAGAGGATGGAAACCGGAAAGGGCCATGGGGTCGCCGGAAAACGAAAGGCGGACTGAAGGTCCGCCTCTCCGTGCGCGAAAAGAATTCTACCAGCGCGCTTCGCGCTTCGGGCCGCGGCCGAACCCGCCGCCACCGCCGCGATTGCCGCCGAAGCCGCCGCCGCCGCGCCCGCCACCGCCGCCGCCACCGAAGCCGCCACGGCGTTCCTGCGGCTTGGCCTCGTTGACGGTCAGTCGTCGTCCATCGAACTCCTGCTGGTTCAGCGCTTCGCAGGCGGCCTGGGCCTGTCCGCTGTCAGTCATCTCGACAAACGCAAAGCCGCGCGACCGGCCGGTGGCGTGGTCGCGGACGAGGTGAACGGACTCGACTTGCCCGTGCTGTGAAAACAGATCCTGCAGCCGCGGTTCGTCCGTGTTGAACGACAGGTTTCCGACGTAGATTCTCATTCGCGTTCCTTCAGGCAAAGGTTGGAAGCGGCGGGCTTGGTAGCTTCTGGAGCGGCAGGGAAACGTCTGCGCAGACAGAACAAAGCGGCAGGATCCAACTCGGTACGCGGATAGTGTAGCAGTCCACGGCGGTTGCCAAGCGAAAAATTCAGCCGCGTCGTGGGGGCGTCGGCTGTGCTTGTCACATGGGGGCGGACCGTTGACGGCTGCAGTAGGATCGAACGCCGAGGGACCCCATGCATCCATACATCGCCGCTGTGTTCGATCGTCTCGGCTCTGCTCGTGCAAACCTGCGCGCCGCCGTCGATGCCGTGCCTCCACAGGTGCGCAGCCATAAGCCTGCACCCGATCGCTGGTCGGTCAACGAGGTGGTCGAGCATTTGTCGATCGTCGAGACGTTGTTCACGCAGCGGATTGCTGGCGCCATCGACAAGGCGCGTCAGGATGGACTCGGCGACGAGCAGGCGCCGGAGCGGACGTTGTTGCCGGCTGACGTCGAAACGCGGGTTGCCGATCGTGAGAACCGCCGCACCGCTCCCGAGGCGGCGCGCCCGACAGGTACACTCGATGCCGTCACCGCCTGGGAACGCGTCGAGCAGGCGCGCGCGGTGTTACACGACACGATCGCGGCCGCCGACGGCCTGGCGCTCAGCACCGTTATGGAATCGCATCCGGCGTTTGGTGCGTTGACGGTGTATCAGTTCGCGGAATTGATTGCCGCGCACGAGGCGCGCCATACGGCGCAGGTGAAGGAGATAGCGGCGACGCTCGCGACGGCGTGAGGGCGAATCCGCCGTAAGTCAAAAGTCAGAAGTCAAAAGTCAGAAGTAAGTTGCAAGTACGGCTGGCGTACTTCGAACCTTACTTTCGACTTTTGCGTTTTGACTTTTGACTTCCGCCCGGCAGTTCAAGAACCGCGATGTCGTCAGCCACTTCTGATCGGGGTAATACGAGAAGATCACGCCGCCACCGCGCACTGTGTCGATGACCTGATGCGCCACCGCCTCGCGCAACGCGGGGCATCCCCAGCTTCGCCCGAGCCGACCTTGCTTCGCGGCGAACTCCGCATTCACGTAGGGCGCGCCGTGCATGACCACCGCGCGTTCCATCGCGCGGCTGTTGAAGCCGGGCTCCAATCCGTTGAGACGAAGCGAGTACCCATTGTGGCCGACGTACGTGTCCTTCGTCACGAACAGCCCGAGGCTCGATTGATGGCTGTTCATCTCGTCGGAAAAATGTTCGGCGAGGTTGTCACCGGTGCCCTTGCCGTGGGCAACGAGCTCGCGGAACAACAGCGCGTCCGTCTGTAAGTCGAAGACCCAGAGCCTGGGTTCCGTTGATGGTCGCGAGTAGTCGATCAGCGTCAAGGTGGGTGGTGCCGCCAGATCGCCGCTGTCGACGGCACACTTCACCGCGCTCAGTGCCATTGTCACGACGTTTCTGGAAACGCCTGCGGCCTCGGCTGCGGCAACGATGCCGGAGGTCTCTACAGTGGGCTCAGCCGGAGTCATGGTTGGCGTCACGGCAGCAGGGGCGCCTGCCGCCTGAGCGGTTGCTGTTCCGCCGGTCAACAGGAACGGCACAGCTGCGAGGGACAGCACGATCGCGACGAGGAGCGTCAGAAATCGGCTTCTCAACCTTGTAACCTCTTGGATCTTTGAGAGATTGGATACTCATTATCAAGTCGGGCCGGCCGTGTCGCAAGCGCGGCAAAACGATAAATGGCTCCCGACTATTCGTCGTGGCTCGATAATGGTTGCGCTGATGGATCCGACCTCGATTCTGGATGACGTTCGTGCGCTGCTCGTGCGCGACATCGAAGGCATGCAGCGGGAAATTTCAATGTTTCCCAACGACGCGAGCGTGTGGGACACACGCCCCGGCATTGCGAACCCGGCGGGCAACCTCGCGCTGCACCTCGCCGGGAACATCCGTCACTTCATCGGTCTGATGCTCGGCGGTATCCCGTACACGCGAGATCGCGACGCCGAATTCACACGCCGCGGCCTATCTCGATTGGAGCTGACGAGCGAGCTGGCGGCGGCGCTCGCCGTCGTGCACGATGTGCTGGCTCGGCTGACCCCGGAGCAGCTCGAGGCGCAATGGCCCGAGATGCCCGCCCCGGTCCCCGTCACCACGCGGCGCTTCCTCCTGCATCTGTGCACGCACGCGGCGTTTCATGTCGGACAGGCTGGCTACATCAGGCGGATCGTCACCGGCGATTCGCGGTCGAGCGGCGCGGTGACGTCGGCCCGGATCGCATGAGCCGCCCGCCCGTTCTGCAGATCAATGCCGCGACACTGATGCGCGGCACGACCCGCGCGCTCGATCGGCTGTCGCTGCGCGTCGACCATGGTCAGCACACTGCGATTCTCGGGCCGAACGGCGCCGGCAAGTCGTCGTTGATCCGGATGCTGACGCTCGACGATCGACCGCTGACGTCGCTCGGCGCTGCGGCACCGCTGCTCCTCTTCGGTCGCGACCGCTGGGATGTCATGGAACTGCGCGCCCGCCTCGGCATCGTCACTGGAGATCTCGACGCCGACTTCGGACGCTGGACGTCGCGCGGGCGGGTATCAGGACTCGATGCGGCGGTGTCCGGACTCCTTGGCAGCGAAGGGATCTTCTCGCATCACGAGGTCAGCGACGCGATGCGCGAGCAGGGGCGCGGCGCGCTTGCACGTGTGGACGCGTCGCACCTGGCGAGCAAACGGCTCAGTGAGATGTCGGCGGGAGAGCGCCGGCGCGTGCTGATCGCCCGTGCGCTGATCACGCAGCCGGAAGCGCTGCTGCTCGACGAGCCGACGACAGGCCTCGACTTCGTGGCCCGGCATCGGTTCATGGAATCGGTGCGGCGCCTCGCGCGAGAGGGGACGACGGTGATTCTGGTGACGCATCACGTGGACGAAATCATCCCCGAGATCCGTCGCGTGGTTCTGCTGCAGCGCGGCCGCGTGGCGTTCGACGGCACGCCCGAAGAAGCGCTGACGCGAACGCACTTGTCGAACGTGTATGGTGGAGAGGTCGACGTCGAGCGCAGCGGCGACTACTTCTTTATGAAGAACATCTGAGGGCTTTCGGCTTTGGGCTCTTGGCTTTGGGGCTTGCGTTGGGTTATGCGATTTGGGATTTGGGATTTGGGATTTGGGTTTTGGGATTTGATAAGGATCACCCGATGCGAAACGTCCTAGCCGTCGCGGGCATCGCCACAATCGCGCTCTCGACGTTCATATCGGCGCAGACGCAATCGTGGGATGTCCGCTTCCGAGCGATCCCGGAGGCGAAGAACATCGGCGAGTCGGTGCGTCGATTGAGCGCGCGCCCGCACCACCTCGGTTCGCCGTACGACAAGGACAACGCCGAGTGGATTCTCGCGCAGTTCAAGTCCTGGGGATGGGACGCACGCATCGAGGCGTATGACGTGCTGTTCCCGACGCCGCGTGAGCGCGTCGTCGAGATGCTCGCACCCACCGCCTTCCGTGCCGCACTCGAAGAGCCGGCAGTGGCGGTCGATCCGACATCGAACCAAAAGGCGGAGCAGCTTCCCGGATTCAACGCCTATTCGATCGACGGCGACGTGACCGCTCCGCTCGTCTACGTGAACTACGGTCGACCGGAAGACTATGAGGAGCTCGACAGACGCGGCATCTCCGTCCGTGGTGCCATCGTCATCGCTCGCTACGGCGCCGCCTGGCGGGGAATCAAACCGAAGGTCGCGGCCGAACACGGCGCGCTCGGGTGCCTGATCTACTCAGACCCAAAAGACGATGGGTATTTCGTGGACGACGTGTTTCCCGCGGGGCCGATGCGGAATCAGAACGGCATCCAGCGTGGAAGCGTGATGGACATGCCGACGTATCCGGGCGATCCGCTGACGCCCGGGGTGGGGGCGACACCGAATGCACAACGCGTAGCGCTCCGTGATGCGGTGACGCTGACGAAAATTCCGGTGCTGCCGATCTCCTACGGCGACGCGCAGCCGCTGCTCGCGGCGCTGCGCGGGCCGACGGCGCCACAGGACTGGCGAGGCGCGCTGCCGATCACGTATCACATCGGCCCCGGCCCCACGCGGGTGCATTTCAAGCTCGCGTTCAACTGGGATACCAAACGCATCTACAACGTGATCGCGCGACTGACTGGATCGACGTATCCCGATGAGTGGATCGTGCGCGGGAATCATCACGATGGCTGGGTGAACGGGGCGTCGGATCCCTCGAGCGGTATGGCGGCGGAACTCGAGGAGGCACGCGCGCTGGGCGAGCTCGTGAAGCAGGGATGGCGGCCGAAGCGCACGATCGTCTACGCCGCGTGGGATGCGGAAGAACAGGGGCTGATCGGATCCACCGAGTGGGTCGAGGATCATGAAACGGAGCTGCGCGAGAAGGCGGCGCTCTACATCAACTCGGATGGCAACGCCCGTGGGTTTCTGAACGTCGGTGGCTCGCACACGCTGGAGCAGTTCATGAACGCCGTGGCGCGGGACGTCGAGGATCCGGAAACGAAACTGTCCGTGTGGAAGCGCGCGCAGGCGGTGCGCATCGTCAGCGGACCTCCGCCCGCACGCAATGAAGCGCGTTCGCGCGCCGATCTCCGCATCGGCGCCCTGGGCTCAGGCTCCGACTACACGCCGTTCATCCAGCACAGCGGAATCGCGTCGCTCAATCTCGGCTTCGGCGGGCTCGACTCGAGCGACGGCATCTATCACTCGATTTACGACGACTTTTACCACTACACCCACTTCCTCGATCAGGAGTTCGCCTACGGCCGCGCGCTGTCGCAGACGATCGGCACGGCAGTGATCCGCTCTGCCGATGCCGACCTGTTGCCGTTCGATTTCGTCGGTCTTGCGGACACGGTACAAACCTACGTCCGCGAGGTTCAGGAGCTCCTGAAAGGCAAGCAGGACGAGATCCGCGAACAGAATCGACAGATCGACGAAGGCGTGTTCGCCGCGATGAACGATCCGCGCCGTCCGGTGCAACCGCCGAAGCGCGAGGAGGTCCCGCCGGCCATCAACCTCGCGCCGCTCGAGAACGGGGCGGCCGCGTTGACCAAGGCGGCCGATCGCTACAGGCGCGCAGTGGCCGATACGCGATCGAAGCTCAGTGGCTCGCCCGACACGGTGAAGGCAGTCAACGCACGGCTGATTCAGGCGGAAGGGCAGCTCACCGATCCGGGCGGTCTTCCGCGGCGTCCGTGGTACCGCCATCTGTTGTACGCGCCCGGTTTCTATACTGGGTACGCGGTGAAAACGATGCCCGGTGCGCGCGAGGCGATCGAGCAGAAGGCGTGGGCTGAAGCCGAGCGCGAGGCCGCGCGAATCGCCGCGGCACTCGAACGCGAAGCACGCCTGGTCGACGCGGCGGCGGCGGACCTCGAGCGGGCGCGGTAGAGAAGAACAGGTCCGCCTAAAGGCGGACCCCACATCCGCCCAACCAATCGTACGTAGGGTCCGCCTTTAGACGGACCTGAACGAAAGACCAACCATGTCGACCGTGAGCACGTCGGACTACGCCGCGTTCCTGGAGGCTTATCCGGAGTACCGGTCAACCTTCCGCATCGACGAGCTGCGCGTGACAGACTACCGTCGTCTCGACGAGCAGGGGCACGTCTATCTCGATTACACGGGTGCGAGCCTCCACGCCGAATCGCAGATCCGCGATTACCTGGCGCTCGTGAACGGACAGGTCTTCGGCAATCCGCATTCGGGCAGTCCCACCTCGACCACCGCGACCGCTCTTCTCGAGCGCGCGCGTCGTCATGTTCTCGAATGGTTCAACGCCGATCGGGACTACACAGTCGTCTTCACGCCGAACGCGACTGGCGCGCTGAAACTGGTCGGAGAGGCGTATCCGTTCTCGCGTGGAGGCCGCTACCTCCTCACGGCCGACAACCACAATTCGGTGAATGGCATCCGTGAATTCGCGGCGGCGAAGGGTTCGACGGTCGAGTACGCCAGGCTGACCTATCCAGAGCTGCGGATCGACGAAGACGATCTCGACCGATGCTTGCACTGGCGCGATGTGAGCGGCGGTCCCAAGCTGTTTGCGTTTCCTGCCCAGTCGAATTTCACCGGTGTTCGACATCCGCTCGACCTGATCGCGCGCGCGCACGATCGGGGATGGGACGTGCTGCTCGATGCCGCGGCGTACGTACCGACGAGCCGCCTCGATCTGTCTCTGGTGCGCCCCGACTTCGTTGCCGTGTCGTTCTACAAGATGTTCGGCTACCCGACTGGCGTCGGATGTCTGCTGGTCCGTCACGAGGCGCTGGTGATGCTGCAGCGTCCGTGGTTTGCCGGCGGCACGGTCAATTTCGCGACGGTGCAGGCGCGAAAGCACCTGCTGTCATGGGGGGAAGCCGGCTTCGAAGATGGCACGTTGAACTTCCTCGGCATTCCGGCGGTGTCGATCGGTCTGCGGTGGCTCGAATCGATCGGGATCGACACGATTCACACGCGCGTCGAATGCCTGACCGCCTGGCTTCTCGATCGCCTGGCCGGACTCACGCACAGCAACGGGCGCCCCATGGTCCGGATCTATGGTCCGCTGACGACGCACATGCGCGGCGGCACGGTGACGTTGAACTTCTACGATCCGGAAGGTCATCTTCTCGACTATCGCCGTGTGGAGGAGCTTGCCGCGAGTCAGCGGATCTCTCTGCGGACCGGCTGTTTCTGCAACCCCGGCGCAGGGGAGACCGCCGAAGCCATCACCGCCGACGATGTCGAGGCGGCCATTGCCGAGGCGCCGGACATGACGCTGCCGCGGTTCCTGAGGTTCATCACGCATCGGAGCGGCAAGACTGCCGGCTCCATCAGGATCTCGCTGGGGATCGCCAGCAACTTCGTCGATGTGCAGCGCTTCCTCGCGTTTGCCACCACCTTCCGCGACCAATCGAAGCTGGCGATCGGTGACGCGACGTTCGACATCACGACATGCCGCGTCATTCGCGATGGCAGTTGAGGCGAGGTGAGGAAACGATTTTGCTTGTACTGGACCTTCGTGCTCGATTGAGTCGAGGCAAGGAGGTTCCATGGCGAAGTACGGACGCAAAGCCAGCAAGACGGTCGAAAGCGCGATGCGCCGCCGGAAGCGAGGGACGCTCAAGAGCGGGTCCGGAGGCAAAGTGAAGAGCCGCAAGCAGGCGATCGCCATCGGGCTCTCCGAGGCGCGGAAGAAAGGTGCGAAGGTTCCCGCGCGTAAAGGCTCCAAGAAGAAGGCCGCGAAGAAGCGCTAGTAGTACCGTATTCGAGTGCACCGACCGTACGGGACCTGGCCGTCACCGCTGACGGCGCAGGTCGTTGCGTCACAGGGGTTGCGCCTCGGCGGCGTGGCCGTCGATGGCGAAGACATCTACTGGCTCGAGGGGCGTCCTGCGGAAGGCGGCCGCACCGTGCTCGTCAGGCGATCGCCCGACGGTCAGATCGGGGACGTCACTCCGCCTCCGTTCTACGTCCGCACGCGCGTGCACGAGTACGGCGGTGGCGCCTACGTCGTCGATCGCGGCGAGATCTACTTCTCGAATTTTTCCGATCAACGAATCTATCGAACCCATCGTCGCGGCGGGTCTGAAGAGCAAGACCCGCCCTACGCTGTCACACCGGAAGGACCCTGGTTTTACGCCGACGCGAATGTCGATCGCGCGCGACAACGGCTGATCTCTGTCCGTGAAGATCATTCCAAGGACCCGCAGGAGCCGGAGAACACGCTGGTCGCGATCGATCTGACTGGCGATCCGAATGCCGGCCAGGTCATCGCCGGCGGTTACGACTTCTACTCCACACCGCGCCTCACTCCCGATGGCCAGACGCTGTGCTGGCTCTGCTGGAATCATCCGCAGATGCCGTGGGATGGGACCGAACTCTGGACCGCCGATGTCAACGCGGCGGGTGCGCTCGAGAATCACCGCCTCGTCGCGGGAGGCGATCGCGAGTCGATCTTCCAGCCGGGATGGTCAGCGGAAGGAGATCTGATCTTTGCGAGCGACCGCAGCGGGTGGTGGCGATTACACGTCCTTCGGAACGTTCATGACGTTCGGGTCGCGCCTCTGCTCAATGACCCTGCCGAAGCCGAGTTCGGTGAGCCGCAGTGGCTGTTTGGAACGGCGACATGGGCGGCGGCCGGACCTGGCCGCCTGGTCGCGTCGTACGTGCAGCGTGGCGTCTGGCATCTGGCCACGATCGATACGCGCGCCGGCACGATAACCGACATTGCCCGGGCCTTGCAGCCGCGTGATTGGCTGACCGCGACGACCACGCACGCCGTGTTCGTCGGTGCTTCCCCGACGCAAGCAGACGCGGTCACGACGCTGGAACTGTCGAGTGGTGAGTCAGAGATCCTGCGCGCCGCCTCGACTCTGTCTCTCGACGCCGGCTACGTCTCGGTGCCCGAAGCGATCGAGTTTCCGATGGCCGGCGGACGGTTCGCGCATGCCTTCTACTATCCGCCGCGCCACGCCGAGTGCACGGCACCGGAGGACGAACGTCCACCGCTCATTGTCATCAGCCATGGCGGCCCGACGACGGCGGCGATCGCCACGCTCGATTTGCGCATCCAGTTCTGGACTACCCGCGGCTTCGGCGTGGTCGACGTGAACTATGGTGGCAGCAGCGGCTATGGGCGCGAGTATCGCGAGCGCCTCAACGGCCAGTGGGGCATCGTCGACGTCGACGACGTCGTCCATGCTGCGAGGCACCTGGTCGAACAGGGACGCGCCGATCCGGCTCGACTCATCATTCGAGGAGGAAGTGCCGGCGGCTACACGACGCTGGCGGCGCTGACGTTCCGGCCTGATGTCTTCAAGGCTGGTGCGAGCTATTACGGGGTGTCGGACATCGAAGTCCTCGCGCGCGACACACACAAGTTCGAGTCGCGCTACCTCGACACGCTCATCGGCCCGTACCCCGAGCAGCGCGAGACCTATCGCAGCAGATCGCCGATTCATTTCGTCGATCGTCTGGCGTGCGCGTTGATCCTCTTTCAGGGCTTGGAGGATCGCATCGTCCCGCCCAATCAATCCGAGATGATGGCGAACGCCGTCCGCGAGAAGGGCCTGCCGGTCGCCTATGTCGCGTTCGAGGGTGAACAGCATGGGTTCCGCAAGGCGGACACGATTGTGCGCAGCCTCGAGGCGGAGCTGTTCTTCTATGGACAGGTGTTCGGCTTCGAGCCCGTCGATCGCATCGAGCCGGTCCAGATAGATAATCTGAAGGACGGTGCGCGCCTGAAACGTGTCAACTCCCAACTTCCAACTCCCTGACGCTGGAACCAACTCCCAATGCGGCACCAGTGTTTGGGAGTTGGGAGGTGGGCCAGGCGAAGCGTGTTGGGAATTGACGTCGTGATCGAAGTCATCGAAGCCGACATCACGACGCTGGACGTCGATGCGATCGTGAACGCCGCGAACGAACGGATGCTGGGCGGCGGTGGCGTCGACGGGGCGATTCATCGCGCGGCGGGACCGGCGCTCTACGAGGCGTGTCTGGCCGTTCCAGAGGTGCGGCCCGGCGTTCGCTGTCCGACGGGGGAGAGCCGCATCACGCCGGGATTCACGCTGCCCGCACGATTCGTTATTCATACGGTCGGGCCGATCTGGCGCGGTGGACGAGCCGGTGAGCCGGCGCTCTTGGCGTCCTGCTACCGCAGCGCGCTCGCGCTGGGACTCGAGCACGCCGTTCGCTCGATTGCGTTTCCGGCGATCAGTTGCGGTATTTATGGATACCCGCTCGATGACGCCGCGTCCATTGCTGTGCGCGAAGTGCGCGACTTCCTGGCGAAGGGCAACGACATGCGTGTGCTGCTGGTGGCATTCGGACACCCCACGGCTGACGCGCTCGAGCGCGCGATGGCAACGGACCCGTAGGCCCCCCAAGCGAGGCATCGCGCATCAAGACGAGACGAGAGACCAGAGACTAGAGACCAGAGACGAGAGACGAGAGACCAAGACATGCATTACCTCTTGATGTACGACGTCGTCGATGACTACATCACGCGGCGGGTGCCGCTGCGTGGCGCGCATGTGGCCCATGCCCGTGCCGCTGCCGAACGCGGCGAGCTCGTACTGGCCGGCGCGTTCGCCAATCCACCCGATGGAGCCGTCATCATGTTTCGCGGCGACTCTCCGGCGGCAGCTGAAGCGTTCGCGAAGGCCGACCCCTACGTCGTAAACGGACTGGTGAAGAACTGGCGCGTGCGCGAATGGGTCACCGTCGTAGGGAAGGACGCTGAAGTGAAATTGCCCGAGAATCTGTGATTCCAGGGGAGCGCCAGCCGACTCCCCGCCCCCCGAGTAGGTCCGGGGCCCACCGGGTCATCTTCATCGACCTGACGCGCGCGATGGCCGTGGTGTTCATGATCTACGGCCACTCGGTGGACGCGCTCCTCGCGCAGGAATACCGCGCCGGCACCTGGTTCGATGTGTGGCAGTTCCAGCGCGGGCTGACCTCGTGTCTGTTCCTGCTGCTGTCCGGATTCGCGTTCAGCATCGCCACCGCACGCCACTGGCAGTCGCACACGACGCCGTCAGCGTCGGTTCTGCGCCGGGCGCGGCGGTTCGCGCTCTTCGTCCTGCTCGGCTACGCGCTGCATTTCCCCGTGTCACGATTCGTGGATCTCGCCGACGCCACGGGCGAGCAGTGGCGGTCGTTCCTCGCCGTCGATGTCCTGCAGCTGATCGGGGTCACGTTCCTCGGGGTGCAGCTCCTGGTATTGGTCGCGCAGACGCGTCGCGCCTTCATGATCGCGACGTTGACGATCGCCATCGCCATCGTCGCGGCGACGCCGTTCCTGTGGTCGGTCGAGTGGGCGCGCCTGCTGCCGCTGTCGATCGCGTCGTACCTGTCGCCGGGCAGCGGATCGCAGTTTCCGTTGACCCCCTGGATCGCCTACGTGCTCGTCGGCGCGGGGCTGGGACAGATCTATTCGCGCTGGGGCGCAGCAAACCTGCCGGCGTTCGCGAACCTGGTTCTGCTCACACCGGGATTCCTACTGATCGCCGGGTCGCTGCTCCTGCAATCGCTGCAGGTGCCGTTGTTCGGCGCGGGTCCCTGGAACTGGGTGCCGCCGCAAGTGATGCTGCGGTTCGGCGCCTGCCTGTCAGGGCTTGGCGTCATCGCACACGCGAGCGTGCGCCTGTCGCGTCTGCCGCACGTCTTCGGCGCCGTCGCGCAGGAAACGCTCGTCATCTACTTCGTTCACCTGTGCATCGTCTACGGCTCGGTCTGGAATACCGGACTCGCGCAGATGTATGGCCCGACGCTGACTCCGCGACAGACCCTCGTCGCCGTCGCCGTCGTTCTCGGCTTGATGGTCGCCCTTGCCTTCTACTGGAACCGGTGGAAACACGTTCATCCTCAGATGGCCCGATGGTCATCGGTGGCGGCGGGTGCAATCTTGATTTACCGGTTGTTATAGGTCGCTGGGTCGCTGGGCGGATTGGTAGCTGGGTAGCTCGGTCGGTCGAGTAAAGGCAATGGCACCCACGCGGCCGCTGGGAGGTAAAGGGAGAGCGGCCGGGAAGATGTACCGGGGGAGCGGCGCGGAACGCTCGACTCCCCGCGGTGGAACTGCGGTCGATCTACGCCTTGCGCCGCCGACGGGCAGCCGCGACACCGGCGAGGCCGGTGCCGAAAAGCAGCATCGACGCCGGCTCGGGGACGACCTGAGCGCCGAGCACGTAGCCGATTTCGTTCTCGTACAACCTCTGACCCTGCGCGCCGTCGAAGAAGGAGTCGCTCAGGAAGCCGTTGAAGATCACATGGCCACCGGTGAACGGGGATCAGTAGGGGCACGTTGAGCTCCTCCGGGCTGGTTGATTAGCGCTACGAACCGAGCAATAACCCTGGCCGGCACTCAAGTTTGGAGGTGATGGCATTAAGCGGCCTGCAATCGGACAGTTGTAACCGGTAGGCATTCCATGACCGGGTGGCTTCGAGTTCGTGAAGTGCCGCGGCGGGCTGACTATAGGCACTCGCGTGCGACACCATTTGGCCTTCGTCCGGCGGGTTGGCCACCTGTCCAAAGACGCCGCGCGCGGCCCGAGGGCAGTGTATGATCGGCGCTCCACTAGGTCGCTGGGTAGCTAGGTAGTTGGGTAACTAGGTGCGCAGCCCAGCAACCTAGCCGCCTAGCCACCTAGCTACCCAGCGAGGCCCGGATGGTAGACCGGATTTTCCAGGCGCTCTTCTCCTATCGCCCCGTCGTTTTCCAGCAGGGAGAGTTCCGTTTCAACACCACGACCGGTTCGCTGGTGGCGGCCTCGCTGGTCGCCCTGGTCGTCGTGCTGGCGGTCTTCACCTACCGCAGGGTCCGCGTCAACGAAGGGCGGCTTCGCGATCGCGTCATTCTGACCACGCTGCGCATCGCCACTCTTGGTCTCGTTCTGTTCTGCCTGTTCAGGCCGACCCTCATCGTTCGCGCGGCGGTGACCCAGCAGAACGTGGTCGCGATCCTCCTGGACGACTCCAAGAGCATGCAGATCCCGGATTGGGCCGGGAAGCCGCGCAGCGAGTTCGTCCGCCAGCAGTTCGGCGCGCCCGACAGCGCGTTGATGAAATCGTTATCGGACAAGTTCCTCGTGCGCGTGTTCCGCTTCTCGTCGACGGCGGGCCGTGCGGGATCGGTAAAGGAGCTGACGTTCGACGGATCGCAGACGCGGCTGGGGGCAGCACTCGAAGGCGCCCGCGACGAGCTCGCGGGGCTGCCGGTCTCGGGTGTGGTCCTGATCTCCGACGGCGCCGACACCAGTGAAGCCTCGCTCAACAACGCGCTGCTCGGAATGAAAGCCGACAAGCTGCCGGTGTTCACGATTGGCGTGGGCAGCGAGCGGCTTCCGCGCGATCTGCAGATCGACAAGGTCACGACGCCGCGCTCGGTGCTCAAGGATGCGTCGGTTCTGCTCGACGTCGTCGTGCGCGAAACGGGATACGCGGGCCAGACGATCACGGTCGACGTCGAGGACGAAGGGCGCATCGTCGGCTCCGAGAAGGTGCAGTTGCCGTCGGACGGCAGTCCGGCGACCGTGCGCGTGCGTGCGACGGCCGCCGAAGCCGGTCCGCGGTTGTTCAAGTTCCGCGTGGCGCCGCAGCAGGGCGAGCTCGTCACGCAGAACAACGAACGACAGGCGCTCATCAACGTGCGCGACGTGCGCGAGAAGATCCTCTACTACGAAGGTGAGCCGCGGTTCGAGATGAAGTTCATCAACCGCGCCGTGGAGGACGACAAGAATCTGCAGGTCGTTTCGCTGCAGCGAACCGCGGACAACAAGTTCCTGCGCTTGAAGGTCGACAACCCGGAAGAGTTGATCGGCGGTTTCCCGAAAACGCGCGAGGAGCTGTTCAAGTATCGCGGCCTGATCCTCGGCAGCGTCGAGGCGGGTGCGTTCTCCGGCGATCAGCTGCAGATGATCACCGACTTCGTCGATCGGCGCGGCGGAGGCCTGCTGATGATCGGCGGCGCCCGGTCGTTCGGCGAAGGCGGTTACGGCGGGACACCGGTTGCCGACGCTCTGCCGCTGGCGATCGATCCGCGCACGCGGGCGTCGGAGCCGGCGGGAATCGCGCGCCTCAAGATCGCGCCGACCCGCGCGGGGCAGGAACACGCGGTCACACAGATTGCCGAGACCCAATCCGCATCCATGACGCGCTGGCCGCAGCTGCCGCTGCTGACCTCGCCGAATGCGTCGCTTCCCGTCAAGCCTGGGGCAACGGTGCTGCTGAACGGCGTCGATGAGCGCGGCCGTTCGCAGCCCGTGCTGGCGGCGCAGCAGTTCGGTCGCGGCAAGGCGATCGCGTTCACCGCGCAGGACTCGTGGGAGTGGCAGATGCACGCCTCGATTTCGCTCGAGGATCAGACGCACGAGCACCTGTGGCGACAGATGCTGCGCTGGCTGGTCGAGGGAGTGCCCGATCCCGTCGACGTGCGCATGTCGACCGAGCGGGTCGAGCCGGGCGACGCGATCACCATCGAAGCAACCGTCGTCGATCCGTCGTACGTGGAGATCAACGACGCGATGGTCGTCGCGCAGGTCGCGCGGCCGGGCGGGCAGACGATCAACGTGCCGCTGCAGTGGACCGGCCAGCGTGACGGTCAGTATCGCGGCACGTTCGTGAGCACCGAACAAGGTGCCTACGAGGTGTCGGTCGATGCCACGCGTGCCGGCCAGGCCGTCGGGTCGGGCGTCGCCTACGTGCGCGCGGCGCCGGGCGACGTCGAGTATTTCGATCCGACGATGCATCCACAGCCGCTGCAGCGGATCGCCCAGGAGACCGGCGGCAAGTTCTACAGCGCGGAGAACGTCGCCGGTCTGGCCGAGGACGTCCGCTACGCCGGTCGCGGGGTCACGTCGGTCGAAGAACGCGAGCTCTGGAACATGCCGATCATCCTCGTCACGCTGATGGGGCTGATGTTCGCCGAGTGGGGCTATCGCCGCGCGGTAGGGTTGGCGTGATGCTGAAGGTCTTCCTGTTGATTGTCGTCGGCCTGGCTGGCGATCCGGAGCACGGCAAGGTCTTTCACAAGTGGGGGACGACACTCGCCGAGGCGTCGGAGCGGCTCGGGGTCACACCCGAACGACTCGTCTATCTCGTCGACGCCGAGGAAGAAGGTGACAAACGCGTGACGGGGAAGTCGACGCGCGATGAAATCACCAGGGCGCTCGAGAGCTTCGCCAAACAGGCCGGTCCCGACGACGTCGTGTTCGTCACGCTGATTGGACACGGCAGTTATGACGGACGTTCGGCCAAATTCAATCTGCCCGGCCCCGACGTGACGCCGGCCGACTTCAACGCGCTGCTCAAGAAGCTTCCCGCCAAGCAGATTGTGTTCGTCGACACGTCCAGCTCCAGCGGCCCGTTCGTCGAGGAGCTGTCGGCGCCGGGACGCACGATCGTGACCGCGACGCGGAACGGCGCCGAGCAGTACGACACGCTGTTTGGCGGTTTCTTCGTGACCGCGCTCACCTCCGAGGATGCGGACGCAGACAAGAATCGCCGCGTGAGCGTCCTAGAAGCATTCCAGTACGCGAAGCGCGAGGTCGCGCGCGCGTACGAGCAGGAAGGTCTGCTGTCCACCGAGCACGCGCTGCTCGACGACGACGGCGACAAGCAGGGATCGCAGGAGCCGGCGGCCAGCGGCAAGGACTCGAAGGGGAAGGACGCCGACGGCAAGATGGCCGCGGTCATCTCGCTCGGGTCGACGCAAGCCGATGGATTGCCGACCGATCCGAAGCTGCGCGCGCTCTACATCGAGCGCCGCGACATGGAGCGGCGCGTCGAGTCGCTGCGCCTGCTCAAGGACAGCATGGAGCCGGCGCGCTACACGAGCGAGCTGGAAAAACTGGTGACCGGAATCGCTCTCAAGACGAGAGAGATCCGCGCGGCGGAGGGGAAATAAACTCCCAACTTCCAACTCTCTGACGCTGGCACCAACTCCCAACGCGGTTTGGACGATTTGGGAGTTGGCGCGGCCACGTGAGTTGGGAGTTGACAAGCAGCCCTTGGGAGTTGGGAGTTGGATCGGGCAACGTGAGTTGGGAGCTGACACGCGGAAGGGCGCGGAGGAGCGGACAAGGATATGGCGCTGAACCAAGTGGTGAATGACGTCGTCGATCTCGCGTCGCCGGACGATATCGCGCTCGCCGATCGGATGAACCTGGGCCGGCAGCAGATCACGACGGAGCTGCGCAAGATCATCATCGGCCAGGAAGAGGTCGTCCAGCAGGTGTTGACGACGCTGTTCGTCGGCGGCAACAGCCTGATCGTCGGGGCGCCCGGGCTCGCCAAGACGCTGTTGATTCACACCGTGGCGCGCGTGCTCGACCTCAAGTTCTCGCGCATCCAGTTCACGCCCGACCTCATGCCGTCGGACATCACCGGCACCGACCTCGTGCAGGAAGATGCGACGACCGGTCGTCGTCAGATGGTGTTCGCGCCGGGGCCGATCTTCGCCAATATCGTGCTGGCCGACGAAATCAATCGCACGCCGCCGAAGACGCAGTCGGCACTGCTCGAAGCGATGCAGGAACATCGCGTCACGGTGCAGGGCAAAACCTACTCGCTGGCCGAACCGTTCTACGTGTTCGCGACGCAGAACCCGATCGAGCTCGAAGGCACGTATCCGCTGCCCGAAGCGCAGCTCGATCGCTTCATGTTCCACATCATCATCGAGCACCCGCCGTACGGCGAGGAGCTCGACGTCATCCGTTCGACGACGGCGATCCAGAATCCGGTGCTCGAGAAACCGATCACGGGCGCCGACCTGATTGCCTTCCAGCAGCTGGTGCGCAAGGTGCCCGTGGCCGAGCCAGTCATGCGACACGCGCTGGATCTGGTTCGCGCGTCGCGGCCGAAGGACGAGACGTCGAAGGACTTCATCAAGAAGTGGGTCGCGTTCGGCACCAGCGTCCGCGCGGCGCAGTACCTCGTGCTCGGCGGCAAGGCACGCGCCCTGACGAGCGGCCGGTACCACGTGAGCTTCGAGGACATCCGCGCGCTCGCGCATCCGGTCATGCGCCACCGCATCATCACGAACTTCCACGCGCAGTCGGAAGGCGTGACGACGGACCAGATCGTCGACCGGCTGCTCGAAGTCGTGCCGCTCCCGCGCTCCGGTATGTGACATGGCCGTCGAGATCCACGCGATCCCCGGCGCCCGGTTCATGGATCCCGTTGTGCTCGCGCGCATCGGGAACCTGGAGCTCGTCTCGCGCGCCGTGGTCGACGGCTTCATCAACGGTCTGCACAAGGCGCCGTACTTCGGCGCGTCGGTCGACTTCGCCGAGCATCGCGGCTACGTGCCCGGCGACGACATCCGCCGCATGGACTGGCGCCTGTGGGCGCGCACCGATCGCTACTACATCAAGGAGTACGAAGCCGAGTCGAACATGAACTTCTCGGTGCTGCTCGATGTGTCCAAGTCGATGGACTACGGCAGCCGCGGCATCACGAAGTTCGATTACGCGCGCATCCTCACTGCGTGCCTCACCAATCTGGTCCATCATCAGCGCGATCGCGTCGGCTTCATTGCCTTCGACAACGACGTCGTCGAGCACGTGCCGCCCTCGGCCAAGCACATGGAGACGGTGCTGCACATCCTCGACCGCTTGAAGCCGGGGCGTCCGGGCAATCTGAAGGCGCCCTTGCACAAGCTGGCCGAACACTTTGGCCGGCGTGGCGTGCTCGTGATCATTTCGGACTTCTATGAGGATCCGGATGCGATCCTCGACGCCGTCTCGCCGCTGCGCTTCCGCGGCAACGATCTGATCGTGTTTCACGTGCTCGATCCGGCGGAGCTGGATTTCGGATTTCCCGATGCCTGTCCGTTCGAAGATCTCGAGAGCGGGGAACAGATGCCGGTCGTGCCGGATGCGTTTCGCGAGGAGTACCGGTCGTTGGTCAAGGCGCACATCGACGCCCTGCAGCAGGCATTCTCGGCGACCCGCGTCGATTACACGCTGCTCGATACGTCGAAGCCGCTGGACCACGCGCTGTTCCGCTATCTGAACAGCCGTTCGAAGACGATGAAAATTCGATAGTGGATGGTCGTTGGTGGTTCGTGGTTGCGTTCAAAAAGGATCGTAGGGGCCGCCTTTAGGCGGCCCGGTGTTCTATGTCATTCCTAGCGCCGCTCTTCTTCGTCGCCCTTGCGGGGCTCGCGATTCCCGTGTTGCTGCATCTCACTCAACGTGAGAAGAAGCAGGTGGTCCGTTTTCCGTCGCTGATGTTCGTGCGGCGGATTCCGTATCAGTCGGTGCGGCGGCGGAAGATTCAGAACTGGCTGCTGCTCGCGGTGCGGCTCACGGCGCTTGCGCTCGTCATCCTCGCGTTCGCGCGTCCCTTGATGACGCGGGCGATGACACCCGCAGCGCCGGGCACCGGTGCGCGCGAAGTCGTGATCCTGATCGACACGAGCTACAGCATGGGCTACGGCGATCGCTGGGAGCGCGCGCGTGCCTCCGCGCACGATCAGATTTCCAAGTTGCAGCCGTCGGATCGTGCATCGATCGTGCTGTTCGCGTCAGGTGCGGAGATCGCCCTGCGATCGACCGCCGAACAGGAAGCGCTGTCTGCTGCCGTGGCCACGGCTAAACCGGGCGCGGCGGCGACCCGCTATGCGCCGGCGCTGAAGGTCGCAGGCAGCATCCTCAACGAATCGACGCTCCCGCGGCGAGAAGTGATCCTCATCAGCGACTTCCAGCGCGGCGGCTGGCGCGGCGAAGAAGGCGCGCGACTGCCACGTGGCGCGATCCTCACGCCACTTCCCGTGCAGAGCGCCGCCGATCGTCCCAACGTCACGGTCACGGGCGTCACGCTGGCGCGGTCGACGTTCTCCAATCAGGAACGCGTCGCCGTGACGGCAGGCGTGATCAATCGCAGCGAGCGCCCGGTCAACGGCGCGACGATCGCGCTCGAAGTCGCCGGCCTGCCTGTGGCGAGCAAGCCGCTGATGATCGAGCCGTCCGGCGCGGCATCGGTCACGTTCGATCCCGTCACGATCGGCGGCAGGAAGATGCGCGCGACCGTCCGGACGTCGGACGATGCGCTCGCCATCGACAACACGTTCAACTTCATGCTGTCACCCACGCAGCCGGTTCACGTGGCGGTGGTCGATCGCGGAAACGCCAGCTCCACGCTCTATCTGTCACGCGCGCTGGCCATCGGCGACGCGCCGCGATTCGAGGCGGTCACGCGTGAGCCGGAAGCACTTTCCGACGAGGATCTGAAAAAGAGCGCGGCGGTGCTGTTGAACGACGTGGCGGTGCCTTCGCCTCTGGCGCGGCGGTTGAGTCGATACGTCGAGCAGGGCGGCGGGCTGTTCGTCATCACGGGGCCACGTGCGAGCTGGCCGCAGGACGTCGACACCTTGCCGGCGTCGCTGGGGGTGATGGTCGATCGGACGCGCGGGGACGCGGCTCGCATCGGCGCAATCGAATACGGTCATCCGGTCTTCGAGCCATTCCGCGCGCCCCGCAGCGGCGACTTCTCGTCGGCGCGCATCTACGCGTATCGCAATGTCAGTGCAATCAAGGACTCGCAGGTGCTCGCCCGCTTCGACGCCGGCGCGCCGGCCGTCATCGAGCGCCGCGTCGGCGCCGGCCGGGTGATGTTGTGGGCGTCGACCGTCGACACGACCTGGTCCGACCTTCCCATCAAGCCCGTGTTCCTTCCGTTCATGCATCGCACGGTGGAGCACATCGCGAACTACCGCGAGCCCAGGCCGTGGTTGACGGTCGGACAAGTGCTCGATCCCGACGTCGCCGCAGCTCCAAAAGGCGCCGCCGTGCAGCGGATTGTCCTCACGCCGGGCGGCCGTCGTGTGCCCCTCGAGGACGAGGGCGCCGACGTCATGGAGCTGACTGAGCAGGGCTTCTATGAAATCCGCAGCTCGAAGGCGGACAGCGAGGTTGGTGTCGTCGCCGCCAACGTCGACCCCGCCGAATCGGATCTCACTCCGATCGATCCAAAGGAGATCGCGGCTGCTGCCGTCGGCGATCCGACTGGAGCCGAGGCAGCGAAGGGTGTGCCGCTGACTCCGGAAGCTCAGGAAAAAAACCAGCGCCTGTGGTGGTATCTGCTCTGCGCCGGCATCGTCCTGCTGGGCGCCGACACGCTGCTGTCCAATCGGCTGGCGAAGGCCTAGAATCGTTAGGAACGCGGACCTCACAAGGTCCGCGCCACATCGCAATGACGGTAGGGGCGGGCGTTGTCAGGCCCGCTTATGAAACGAGGGACTCATGTTCGGTTCCCTGCGTCGCTCTTCTCAACCCGATTCGCTGCTCGGCATCATTGCGGACGTCCGTACGCGCTGGCGGATGAAGCTCGCCGTCCGCGGCGCGGCACGCGTGGCCGCATTTGGCCTCGTGATGCTGCTGCTGGCCGCCTACGGCATGGAGTGGGCGCGATTCAACAGCGCGTCGATCATCGCCGCGCGCGTGCTGCTGGCGATCTCGTTGATCTCGGCGATCGTCGCGTTCGTCGTCTGGCCGCTGCGCCGCCGGGTGACCGATGAGCAGGTCGCGCTTTACCTCGAAGAGCACGAACCGTCGCTGCAGGCGACACTCGTCAGCGCGGTCGAATCGTCGCGTGCCGGGACGCCGGTCCAGTCGTCGGCACTCGTCCGCCGACTCGTCGAGCAGGCGATCGAGAAATGCGCAGCGGTCGACGCTGCCCGCCGCGTGGAACGCGTTCCGTTGCAGCGATGGGGCGCCGCACTTGCGGGTGTCGCCCTGGTGACGGCCGCGGCCATCCTCATCGGCCCCGCATTCATCCGCAATGCCGTGTCTGCGCTGCTCCTCGTCTCCCGCGACGTCGAAGCGGCGACACCGTACCGGATCGAAGTCACCCCCGGTAACGCGACCGTGCCCAAGGGAGCCGATCAGACCGTCACCGCGAAGCTGCTCGGGTTCGAGTCCGAAGACGCGAACGTCATGGCGCGGCGGACCGCGGATGGCAAGTTCGAAGCGTTGCCGCTGGTCCACAACCAGAACGGTTCCTACGAAGCGATGCTCTTCGACGTGACGGCGCCGCTCGACTACTACATCGAGGCCGAGGGCGTGCGCTCGGAGACCTACACGCTGAAGGTCGTCGATCTGCCGTACGTGCAGCGGATGGACCTCGAATACATCTTCCCGGCCTACACCGGGCTGGAGCCGCAGAAGGTCGAGGACGGCGGCGACATCGCCGTGCTGCGCGGCACCGAGATCGCATTTCACATCACGCCGACGATGAAGACGCCGGGCGGGCGCATCGTCCTCAACGACAAAACGGCGGTTGCGCTCGCGCTGCAGGGCGATGGAACACTGACCGCGCGATTCAAGACCGATCGCGATGGCTTCTATCGCGTCGAGCTCGATACGCCGACGGGCGAGAAGGTTGCGGCCTCTCCGCAATACACGATCGACGTGCTCGATGATCAGGCGCCCACCGTCACGTTCCGCAAGCCGGGACGCGACACGTCGGTGTCGCAGATCGAAGAGGTATTCGTCGAGGCGAACGCCGACGACGATTACGGGGTCAAGGACCTCGAGCTCGTGTACTCGGTCAATGGTGGACAGGAAAAGGTCGTCAAGTTGTTCGACGGCCAGAAGCGACTGTCTGAAGTGACCGCCGGTCACACGTTCTATCTCGAGGAGATGAACGTGCAGCCGGGCGACTCGGTGTCGTATTACGCACGCGCAGCCGACAACGACGCCGTCGGCGGGGCCAAGCGCGCAACGAGCGATCTCTATTTCCTCCGCATCCGGCCGTTCAAGAAGGACTTCCGGCAGGCACAGTCGCAGGGTGGTGGTGGCGGCGGCGGGGGCGGTGGCGCCGGCGGTCAGGTCGAGGCGCTCTCCGAGCAGCAGCGCCAGATCATCTCGGCGACGTTCAACGTGCAGCGCGATCGGAAGACGTTCACGCCCGATAAGCTGCGGCAGAACTCGACGGTCGTTGCGTTGTCGCAGTCGCGGTTGCGCGAGCAGGTCGAAACGCTCCTCACGCGCATGAACAGCCAGCTGGTGCAGCGCGATCCTGCGTTCGAGAAGATCGGTGAGCTGCTTCCGCAGGCCGTGACGGCGATGAAGGAAGCGGAAGGAAAGCTGAGTGCCGCGACTCCGGATACGGCGCTGCCGCCCGAGCACAAGGCGCTGCAGATCCTGCAGAAGGCGGAAGAGGAGTATCAGACGCAGGTCAGCGTCCAGCGCCAGCAGGGCGGCGGTGGCGGTGGCGGCGGCGGGCAGATGCAGCAGGAGCTCGCCGACATCTTCGAGCAGGAGCTCGACAAGATGGCGAGCCGCTACGAGACGGCGAACCAGGCGTCCGAACAGCAGCGCGATCGCCAGGTCGACGAGCTGCTCGAGAAGCTGAAGGAGCTCGCGCGCCGGCAGGAGCAGGAAGCCGAGCGCCAGCGCCGTCGCGCGCTCGAAGGCCAGATGTCGAGCGGCGGCGGCAACGGCGCGCAGCAGCGTGCGCTGGCCGATCAGGTCGAGGAAGCCGCGCGTCGTCTCGAGAAGCTGGCGCGTGAAGAGGAGCGGCAGGATCTCGCGGACGCGGCGCGTCAGATGCGCGAGGCGGCCGATGCGATGCGCCGTGCGGCGGCCGGTGGCGATGCCAACGCGCAGGCACAGGCGCAGGCCGCGCTCGAACGGTTGAAGGAAACGCAGCGGCGTCTGCAGCGCACGCAACAGGATCGCGCGCAGCGCGATATCGAGGATGCCAGGCGGCAGGCCGAGGAGCTCGCGCGACAGCAGCAGGAGATCTCCGACTTGGCGCGCCAGCTGGGCGCCGTCGGAAGCGGCACGCGCTCGCAGCAGAATCAGCAGCTGAACGCGCGTAAGGAATCGCTCGAGTCGAAGCTGGGCGATCTCGAACAGAACCTCGATCGTGCGGCCCGCGATGCGAGCAAGGAAGAAAAGGCGGCGTCGCGGAAGATGGCTGAAGCGGCGGCAACCGTGCGCGATCAACGCTTGCGCGACAAAGTGCGGTTCTCGCGATCGCTCGTCAATCGCGGCGCATCGTCGCAGTCAATCGGCGCGGCTGAAGGCGAGATCGCCCGCGGTATCGACGATGTGCGGAAGAAGCTCGACGAGGCCGCGTCGGCCATCGGTCAGAACGGCAACCAGAACACCCCGGGCGACAAACGTGAGCAGGCGCTCGAACGGGCCCAGCGCGTCGCGCGCGGTCTGGAGTCGTTGCAGGAGCGCACCCGCGAGCGTGGCCAGCGCGGCCAGCAAGGCCAGCAGGGCCAACAGGGGCAACAGGGGCAACAGGGGCAACAGGGTCGCGATGGTCAGCAGGGCCAGGGTCAGCAGCAGGCGCAGCGCGGCCAGCAGGGACAGAATGGCCAGCAAGGTCAGGGTCAGCAGGCGCAGAACGGCCAGGGTCAGCGCGGACAACAAGGCCAGCAGGGGCAACAGGGGCAGGCCGGCCAACAGGGCCAGCAGGGCCAACAGGGTCAGAACGGCCAGCAGGGTCAAGGTGGTGCCCAGGGTCAGAACGCGCAGAACCAGCAGGGTGGCAACAACGGCGGCGGCGGCAACAACAACGCCGGCGTTCGTGATGGCGACAACTTCGGCAACTTCAACGGACGGGTAGGTGAGTACGCCGGCGGCGTGGGGAACCAGTACGGGTGGGGCGGCTGGTGGGATGGTCGCAACTTCCAGCTCTCGCCCGAGGACATCCGTCAGCTGCGCGGCGAAGTGCGCCAGTGGGAGAGCGAAGTTCGCGATCTGCGCGGGGAGCTGCGTGGCGCCGAGTTCGATCCCCGTCAGCTCGAAGAAGTGCTGCGTGCGCTTCGTCAGCTGCAGGACGATCGCGTCTATCAGAACGTGAACGAGCTGGCGCGCCTGCAGGCGTACGTGACCGAACAGGTGAAGCGCATCGAGTTCACGCTGCGCCGTGAAGTCGATCAGCAGAACTCCGTCGTGCTCTCCGGGTCCGACGAAGTGCCGGAACAGTTCCGCGCGCTCGTAGAGCAGTACTATCGCTCTCTCGCACGGACCTCGAAGTGAGACGGCGAATTGCCGCAACCGTCGTTCTCGTTCTTGCCCTGACGAGTGCGGCGGCTGCGCAATTCGGTCGTGGACTCGGCGGCTTCGGCGGCGGGTTCTTCGGACGTTTCCCGCCGAGATTTCCGACCGTGGACACGTTCGGCCACGGGTTCGTCTTCTGTCGCGGCATCTACACCAGCGGACGGCGCGAGGCGGGAGGGACCGGCTGGAGCACGGACTATCCCGACGCCGAGCGCAACTTTTCGATCCGCCTCTCCGAGCTGACCAAAACGCGCGTCTCCCGCCGTCCCGACGGCGAGCCCGAGTACGTCACGGTTCGCCTCACCGATGAATCGCTGTTCCAGTGTCCCTACGTCCACATGGAGGATGTCGGGACCGCCGCGTTCACGGAGGAGGAAGTCGAAGGCCTGCGGGCGTATCTGCTCAAGGGCGGGTTCGTCTGGACCGACGACTACTGGGGCACCGCGGCGTGGGAGACGTGGGTGTCGCAGATCGGCCGCGTGCTGCCGCCGTCCGAATATCCGATCCAGGACATCCCTCCGGAGCACCCGATTCTTCACACGCAGTTCGAGGTGCACGAGGTGCCGCAGATTCCCTCGATTCAGTTCTGGCGGAGCAGCGGTGGCGGCACGTCGGAACGAGGGAGCGACAGTCCGCAGCCCGACTTCAAAGGGATCATGGACAAGCACGGCAACGTCATTGTCCTGATGACGCACAACACCGACATCTCCGACGCGTGGGAGCGCGAGGGCGAGGATCCGAACTTCTTCTACAACTTCTCGCCCGAGGGATACGCCGTCGGCATCAATGTGATTCTCTACGCGATGACACACTGAGGAGAGGGAAGGAGTCAGGTATCAGGAATCTGGATTCAGGGCTGGGCCAGGAATGAGACCGAAGGATTCAGCGTTGGGGCGCGGCTCGCCTGAATCCCGCGACCTGTTTCCTGGTCCAGCCCTGAATCCTGATACCAGATTCCTGAATCCTGACGCTTACTCTGCATGGTTCACATTGATCCGCGCGTCGACGCTTACATCGCCAAATCCGCAGACTTCGCCAAACCAATCCTGACTCACGTCCGTGCGCTCGTGCACGAGGCGTGTCCCGACGTCGTCGAGACGATGAAGTGGGGGAACCCGTCGTTCGATCATCACGGACTCCTGTGCTCGATGGGCGCGTTCAAGTCGCATTGCACGGTTGGATTCTGGAAAGGTGAGCTGCTCGGCCTGACGCGCGAAGGAGGCAGTATGGGTCACTTCGGGCGCATCACGTCGATGACGGATCTGCCGGCGAAGTCGACGCTGGTGAAGCTCGTGAAGCAGGCCGCGAAGCTGAATGAGGACGGCGTCACCGTCGCGCGGCCAGCGCGCGCGCCTCGAGCCGAGCTCCAGGTGCCCGCCGACCTGACAGCGGCGCTGAAGAAGAACAAGAAGGCGATGACTGCATTCCAGTCGTTTCCACCGAGCCATCGCCGCGAATACATCGAGTGGATCACCCAGGCGAAGCGCGAGGAGACGCGGCAGAAGCGCCTGCAGACGGCGATCGTGCAGATCGCCGAGGGCAAGCCGCAGAACTGGAAGTACATGAAATAGGTAGCTGGGTTGCTGGGCGGTTAGGTGGTTGGTAGAACGCTCGTCCGCTCTTTGCACTGGCGTTCTCGCACTATGTGGACGTCCGCGGCGAAGGGAGCGGAGATCTGTTTGATCGCGTCCTTGGGCGGGTCATTCACGCTCTGGGCGCCCACACCGACAATCTGGTTGTTGATCGCATTTCCTGAAGAAGAGTTACGTTGTACCGTCGCCACCCAAGGTCATGACGTGAAGACCACTCGCCGTTACCGTGCGGGCGGAGCCAGAAAACGGATCACCTGTCGGTCGTTACGGCGGTAGATGGAAAAATCTGTTCGGTCGAGCGTCAAGACCTGCGCGGCGCGATGCATCTCGGTCATCACGACAATGGCCGCGTCGGCCAAATCCATCCGCTCGTAACGTTTCATCAGGGTCCGGACTCTCGACCAGCGGGCGGAAAGGTCGAAGTCGAGCAGCAACGCTTCGCGTTCGAGCATCAGGAAGACGGGTTCGACTTCGAGCCCGTCCTCTTTCAGGAAGTAGATGGCCTCGGTCAATACAGGTTCGCAGGTCAGAAGCGGTGGACGAATCTGACGCATGCTGTTCACGGCCCAGGCGTGATGTGGATCGCGCCGGTTCAAGTACGCGACCAGGGGACCCGTGTCGCAAATCGTCCTCACGATTTGCGAAAGCGGCGCCGGGAATTGGTTGCCGACCGTCGTGGTCCGTCGACGATCCCCGCCAAATCGGCGGTCAGTGCGTACACGGACGCCGCACCGCTCGTGTCATGGTGACCCTCGACACGATCGCGAACGAGCGACGCAACGCTTCTGCCGGTGGTGGCAGCCTCCTCCCGCAGTCGGCGCAGCGTCGTCGGCGAGAGCTTGACCGTGATTCCCTTCATGTCAACATGGTACTCCCGCTCGGACGGACGAGCAATGCGCCCGATCCATGTGTGACCCCGGCCAGCGTAATTACGCGAACTGCTGGTCGTCGGCGGAGGGACCGTAGATTGCCGGGACCGTGGAACCCGCCAGACGCAAGTACACCGTGAGCTGGCCACGGTGATGCGACAGGTGCATGAACGTGTCGCGCAGCACCACGTCGCGCGGTTGTTCGCTGACGGTCTTCCCTGACACCAGCAGCCGCCACGGCTTTTTCAGGTGATCGTCGGACGCGTTCGCGAGCGAGCGGCGCGCACCCTCAACGGCCTCGTCGTGCGCGCGAACGAGCTCCTGACTCGTTTTCAGCGGCGTCTGATCGATATTCGATCCACCCGCGGGATTGAGGTCGAGATCGTCGCGGTCGATGATGAGGGAGATCCACGACGGCATGCGCGCGACGAGCATGGCGAGGCGGCCGAACGCCATGGACTTGTCGTGCGGCTTCCAGTCGTCACGTCCTTCCGGCACACGTTCGAGCGTGCGGCGTGTGCGCGGCGCTTCGGCTTCGAGCTGAGCGATGAGCAGGTCGGTCATCTTCATATATGGACAGAGTAACGCACGCGATAAGGTGGCGGCGGGTCCATAACGCAGGATCCGCCCTACACGTTTTGTAGGGCGCGTCTTGCCTTTCAGACGCGGTTCAAGCCCAGCGGACGTGTCTCACGGCACGCATGATGCTGCCTGCACAGCCCGGGAGTAGCGATTGGAGGACCAATCATGAAGAGATGTGCTGGCCTGTTGTCGATGCTCGGGCTCGTCTTCACGGTCGCCTGCAGTCAGACCGACTCGGGAATCACCACGAAGGTGAAGACGGCGATGGCGGCCGATCCGATCGTCAAGGCATACCAGGTCGATGTGACGACCGAGAACAATGTGGTCACGCTGACCGGTGATGTCGAGACGACGGCGGCGAAGGAGCAGGCGGTTCAAATCGCGCGGCGGACCGACGGTGTCCGCGATGTGATCGACCGGCTGCGCGTCAACGATACCGCTGCGACGTCGGGACTGCTGCACGACAGTGACCAGGCGATCGACTCGGGCGTCGACAAGACGACCGAGGCTGGGAAAAACGCGGCGGAGGCCACCGGACGCGCCGCGAAAGCCGCATCGGACGCGACGATCTCGGCAGGAAAGAAGGCCGCAAAGAACATCGAAGGCGCGGTGACAGACAAGGACCGCGACAGCGACGGACATTGAGCTGAATTTTTGTCAAGTCCCAAATCCCAATGACCAAACCCCAATTCCCAATAGACCCCAAGTCGTTGTGATTTGGGTTTTGGGATTTGGGTTTTGGGCTTTGACAGCAGCCGTGTGGTACAAAGCCACAGTGGCAAATCCTCGCGACAAGAAGATCTGCGACAACATCCTCGAGACGATCGGCAACACCCCTCTGGTCCGCATCAACCGGATTGCCAGCGGCGTGACCGAGGCGACCGTCGTCGCGAAGATCGAGACCTTCAATCCCGGCAACTCGATCAAGGACCGCATGGCGGTCAAGATGGTCGAGGACGCCGAGCGCGCGGGGAGGTTGAAGCCGGGCGGGACGATTATCGAGGGGACCTCCGGCAACACCGGTATGGGGCTGGCGCTCGTCGCCGTGATCAAGGGCTACAAGTGCATCTTCACCACCACCGACAAGCAGTCGAAGGAGAAGATCGACGCACTGAAAGCCTTCGGTGCGGAGGTCATCGTCTGTCCGACAGACGTGGACCCGGAGGATCCGCGCTCCTACTATTCGGTATCGTCCCGGCTCGAGCGTGAGATTCCGAACAGCTGGAAGGCGAATCAGTACGACAACCTGTCGAACACGGCCGCCCACTACGAGCACACCGGCCCGGAGATCTGGGAGCAGACCGACGGCCGCGTCACGCACCTCGTCGTCGGCGTCGGCACCGGCGGCACCGTCACCGGCGTAGGCCGCTACCTGAAAGAGCACAACCCGCGCATCAAGGTGTGGGGCGTCGACACGTACGGGTCGGTATTCAAGAAGTACAAGGAGACTGGCATCTTCGACAAGAACGAGATCTATCCGTACATCACCGAGGGCATCGGTGAGGATTTCCTCCCGGCCAACGTCGACTTCAGCGTGATCGACCACTTCGAGAAGGTCACCGACAAGGACGCGGCGGTCATGACGCGTCGGCTTGCGCGCGAGGAAGGGATCTTCGCTGGCAATTCAGCGGGTGCGGCGATGGCCGGCCTGCTGCAGCTCGCCGATCGCTTCACGCGCGACGACCTGGTCGTCATCATCTTCCACGACCACGGCTCGCGCTACATGGCGAAGATGTACAACGACGAGTGGATGCGCGCGAAGGGCTTTCTCGAGATCACGGGCATGACGGCGCGCGATCTGGTGGCGATGGGTGTGTCAGGCGAGCTGTGCGCTGTCGAAGCCGTACGGCCAATCGAGGATGCCGTCCGCGTGATGAGCGAACACGACTTCTCGCAGATCTCGGTGACCAAGGCCGGCCGGGTCATCGGCTCGCTCAATGAAGCGCATCTTTATGACGAGTTCGTCCGCGATCCGAACCTGAAGGGCAAGCCGGTCGAAGCGATCATGCAGCCGGCCTTTCCGTTCGTCGACATCTCGACGCCTGTGGAGCTGCTGTCGACGATGATCACGCCCGAGAACCCGGCGGTCCTCGTGCGTGACTTCAAGACGGAGAAGACGTTCATCATCACACGGTCGGACATCATCCGAGTGTTGATGTAGATACGTGTCGGTGCAATGCAGCGCTCGTTGGCCGGTGCAATCGTTCCTGACGCTGGCCGGTGCAATGCTCTCTGGCGCCGGTGCACTGTACCGCTGCGCGTGTGAGTGCAATACCCGCTGACGCTGTCGGTGCTTCGAATTGGGACGTGGGGGCCGCCTTTAGGCGGCCCGCTACTACGCGGTCGCGGGCTGCTGCTGCGCCGCGGCGGCCCGGCGCTCCAACTCCTCCTGCGACACATCCTCGACGTGCGTGGCGATCCACCACTGGTTGCCGTTGCTGTCGGTCACGGCGCCATGGCGGTCGCCGTAGAACTGCGTCGCCGGTTCGTGCAGTGACTGTGCGCCCGCGGCGACCGCCTGCTTGTAGGTGGCGTCGACATCGGGCACGTAGAGATAGAGCATCGCGGGAAACGCCGGATTCTGACCGCCGGCCTGACCAATCATGACGTGCGAGTCGCCGACGATCATTTCGGCGTGTCCGATGGATCCATCGGGTCGGCGCATCACAAATTTCTCCTGGCCGCCCAGTCCGCGCGTGATGAAGTCGATGAGCGCGGCCGCGTCCTTCGCGACCAGATACGGTGTGACCGTGTGGAAGCCCTCGGGGATCGGTTTGACAGCCATCAATACCTCCTGTCGTCCAATTCCCGATCGTAGGCGCACCAGGGTGCGATTGAAAGCCGGACGGGTCGCCCGTTCAGGGTTCGCGCAGGCGAAGGACGAAATTGATCTCCTCGCGGAACGGCACCTCGACTGGCACGCTGCGCACGTACGCAGGCTTCCACGCTTCTTCAGCAAGCATAGCGAGGGCGGCTTTTGCGAGGGCTGGATCCGGCGCCGAGATCACCCGCATCCCGGTGCGCGCGCCTTCGATGCCGATCCTCCCCTCGATGATCACGGTGCCCTCCAGGTTCGTGTCTTTCAGCGACTCCGGGTACTCGGGAATCGTCGGATGCGCTGAATCCCATCCGCCGGCGGGTTCAGGACCGGTCACCGGTTGAGTGAGTTTGAATTTCTCATCGAGGTCGAACTCTTTGGTGATCGAGTCCGGGACGTCGTAGGGGACCGATCGGATCGTGCAGTCCCGACAGACGGTGAAGCTGCCGGTGAGCGGTTCGAGCTTCATGTGCAGATCGCGATCGACGTGCTCGCCGGCGTTGAGCGAGAACTGCGCCGCCTCGACGAAGTCGGTGGTCGGTGCTGCGAGCCCATAGAAGCCGGGGCGCAGATGGTTGAACGAGAAATGCCCGGCGGCGTCCGTCGTTGCGTTCCGTACAAAGGGGCCCTGCTTCGGCCCTGGGGGCGGTGGACCGAACCACATCCACTCGACGTCCAGCACGACCCCTTCGACGGGGTTGCCGAACGGATCGTAGAGATACCCTGACACGCTGGCGCCGCCGACGAGGACATCTGCTCCCATGTTGTTCTTCTCGGGAGGGACGATCCGGTCGTCCTGCGGAGGGAGCGGCATCGACGCGACGCGAGTCGCGGCAATGGCCATCAGCATCAGGCCAGCCGCGCCGATCGTCAGCGCCCGCGGCAGTGGCGCCGGCGGATTTCGGCGTTGTGTGGCGTCGAGCATCGACGTGACCCGCGACGCCAGATCGCTGCGCGAGGCCATCGATAACAGCGGAACAGGAGCCGAGAGGCGCGCCGCGAGGTCAACCAGTTGCTCGGCGTACGCGGCCGGTTCAGAGACGCGCACGACGGCGTCATCACAGGCGCGCTCGATCTCGAGACGCAGGCGACGCCAGGCGAGCCACGCCATCGGGTGGAACCAGTACAGCGTGCAGACCGGTCGCGATCCGAGCAGAACGATCCAATCGCCTCGTCGAATGTGCTCGAGCTCATGGATGAGCGAACGCCGAACGTCATCGTCTGACCATTCGTTTGCGCTGGTTGGAAAGACGATCGTCGCGCGTCGCACTCCGAACGCGAATGGCGTCTGCACGCGATCGTCGAGAACGACAGTCACCGAGCGCGTTCCCTCGACACCGTGGAGAATTGACTGAGCGATCGTCTCCCCGCGCGTCCACGGGATCACACGCCGCCGAACGCGCGACGTTCGCCAGACGGTCACGAACAGCTGCGTCGCCAATGAGAGGGCGCCAGCCGCCCAGACCAGCAACACCAGCGAGGTGGTCGACAACAGGGCCGGCGTCCTCCGAGTCGGTGCTGTTGTTCGCGCAACGATGGTGACTGCGATCGGCGCCGGAGCCACGTGGCCCAGCATTCTCGGAACGGCGACGCCAGCCTTGGGTATCGGATTCGCCACCCGCAGGGAGGGCAACACCGCTCCGGCAATAGGCAGCACGAGAAGTGCGGCCAACGTGAGCGTCAGGATCAGCGCGCGCAGCGCAGCGGCGCTGCGACGACAGAGGCCCAGGATGCCGAAGCAGACGACGAGGATCGCCGTCGCCCGCACGATCAGCGCCAGTTCTGTCATGACCGTTTCCTCTCCTTCTTGACGCGATCGATCTCCGCGCGCAGCGTGTCGAGCTCGTCGTCCGTCCACGTCTCCTGCCGCAGCAGCGTCGTCATCAGTTCGCCGGGGGAGCCGCCGAAAAACACCTTCACGTACTGCTTGAGGGCGGCGCGTCTCGCGGCGCTGTGCGACGTGGTGGCGGAGTAGAGGTAGCGCAGCCCATCGACGTCGTGCCGGATGTATCCCTTGGCCTCCAGCCTGACGAGCATGGCGCGGACGGCGGAATAGCTGGGCGGATCGATCAGCCGGGCGCGGATGTCCTCGGCCGATGCCCGATTGCCGAGCGCGAAGATCGCGTTCATGATTTCGCGCTCGCGGCGAGTCAGCGCTTCATGCATAGGTGTTGGCCATCACTCAGAAGGAGTTGCCGATGAATGGCAACATGCTGCCCCAGTACATCACGCCAATCCACAACACGAGTGCGAGTGCGGCGACCGCTCGCGTCGTCGCTCGTACGACGGAACCAGGCGGCGTCGCCCACCCGTGGTCGAAGAAGAAATAGAGCGTCGCCAGACCGGCGCCGAACACGAACGCCAGCTTCCAGTAGAAGGCCGGATTCTTCGTGTAGAAATTCGGCTGGGCCACGAAGAACAACATGCCCGTGACGAGGTTCAGGCCGAATCCGAGCATCGCCCATGGCAGCAGGCGATCGATCGCGCCAAACGGGACCGCCTGGATGATGCCCAGCGCCCGCAGGTTGATCAGCAGCAGGACGCCGATGAGCAGCGACAGGCCGATGAAGTGCAACGTTTCGCTCGTGACCCAGGTCCATGGCGTGTCGCGGATGAAAGTTCCCACGCGCCGTGCCGCCGGACGGCTGGTGCCGATCGCGACGCTGTTCGCGACGCGGATTTCCGGGTGCCTGATCTCGCCGCCGATATTCGCCGCGATCGAGGCCAGGATGAGCGCCGCGATAGACAGACACGCGATCATCACGACGTTCCAGTCGGCGATGCGGAGCAGGTGACGATATTGCCAGAGTCCGAGCCAGGCACAGCCGCCGGTGGCCGCGATCAGCAGCAGGGCGAGAAAGGCGATGCCTTCGTGTGCGTGAATGAGCGGCAGCGAAATATTCGGGTCGGTGCAGACGTCAGGTGATGTCGGGACCGGAACGCACATCGCTTCGGCCGCGGCGTTCCCCGTGACGTAGGTCGGAATGGCGACCAGCGCAATCACCACGAACGCCACGAGCGCGGCCTGCTTCAGGTGGTCGCTGCGCGAGTACAGCGCCGCCACGAACAGCGTCACTCCGATGATGAACCCGATGATCGGGAAATGGTTCAGCAGGAGGTGCGCGTGTGCCGGAGAGATGCGCAGTGACGCCAATGCCGCCATAGCCGCTACAGGTGTAGCAGGCTACATGCTACACGTGTAGCATGTCAAGCGCTGGCCTGTGCTGAGCAAACACCGTGGCTGAAGTAATGGCCGCCACCACCAGGCACGGCAACGCGGTTGCCCGTCTTCGCATGTGGACTGTGACGGGCCTGGCGAACGATCGGTTAGTGGAAATTCCTCAACGGCTGGGCGCGCCGTCGCGCGCGGTTCGCGCCAGGCACCCGAGCGCCTCGGGATCGTTGGGCGCCAGACTGACTGCGTCATGGCAGATTTCGGCAGCTCGATCGCTGTTGCCGAAGACAGTGGCCTCCACCACGGCGAGCGCCACGCGTGGGCGCACGTCGCTCGGCGCTCGTGCCATCGCCAGCTCCAGCTGATTGCGCGCCTGCGTGCGCTGTCCCAGATCGAGCAGGCACACGGCGTAGCCGACATAGGGGTCTGATGCGTTCGGGCGGATAGCCATCGCGCGCTGATACGCCGTGGCGGCCTTCGTGCAGTCAGACGCCGCCCGGTAAGCTTCGGCCAGGCCGTATTGCGCCGTGTAGTTGCCGGGCGATTTCGCCGCCGCGTCTTCCCACAACAAGACCGGATCTCTCCACACCTGCTGACGCGCGACCGTGCCGGCCGCCAGCAAGGCGATCACCACAGCGCACACAACGGTCGCCACCAGCGTCCTGACGCGATCGCGCCCCGGAGCTACGAGCCGATCGAAGAGCACCGCGATACAGAGGAAGAAGCCGATACTCGGCAGATACAGGCGGTGCTCCGCCATCGGGTGCCCGGCGTCCTGGAGCACGACAATCAGCGTCGACGGAACCAGCGCGATCAAGAACCACACGATGCCGAACGTGGCGAACCGTTCGCGTCGACGCGCAAGAACCGCAAGCGCAACACACGCGAGCAGAGTGGCCGCCCCCGACACGATGCGCACGTCCAGCACGGAGGAGAACGGTGCCACCGCGGGCACGATACTGAGCGACCTGGGAACGAACAGGAGCGAGATGTACCGCTGCAACACGTGCAGTTCCAAAAGCGCATTCAGCCACTGGATACCGGCCGATTGCCACCGCTCGAGGAAGACGTACAGCCACAGGCGCGCGCTTCCGAGAATCAGCACCAGCCCACACAGCGGCACATACAGTCGCCACAGCCGACGCCGACGCTCGCGTCGATCCAGGTCGACCACGATCCGGTCGTACGCGATCAGGATCACCGGAAGGACGATCGCGACCTCCTTCGACCCGAGCGCGCAGAGGAAGAACACGATCGCGGCAACAACCTGTCCGTATCCGAAGCACAGGAGACTGGCGAGGACGAACGTGGCCGACAGCACTTCGGCACGTCCGCTGACGTAGGCCACGGCCTCCGTCTGGACGGGGTGAACCGCAAACACGCTTGCCACGATGAGAGGGATGCCGATCGTCGACCGTGACTCCACCGCCGACGGGCCGCGCGTACGAGCAATCAGCATCCGAACGAGAAAGAACACCAGCACGACGTTGACGGCGTGCACGAGGACGTTCGTGAGGTGGTAGCCGAACGGATTGACGCCGCTGCGCGCGAAATCGATCGCGTAGGAGAGATTCGTCAGCGGGCGGGTGGGGTACGCGCGAAGTACCCAGGCAATCCGCGACAGATCGCGAATCGATGCGTTGCGGACGATCTCGACCAGGTCGTCGTAGACGAACGGGCTCTGGAGCGTTGGGACGTACAGCAGTGCGGCGAGCAGCGCGACGTTCGCCGCCACCAGGGCGGCGCGCCTCGCCGACGCCGAATCGTGGCGAGGGCGAGCGTGCGAGTTCAGACGTCCTCCGGCGCGAGGTCCACTGAAAAGAGCGTCTCGTTGACGACGTCGTGCAGTGACGCCGTCAGTGTCCGCGTCCGTGCGTCGACCTTCAGCTTCCCGAAGAACTGCAATCCCTCTGACGGAGCCCGGCCGAATATGCGTCCGCCCTTTCGATACTTCGCTTCGGGTCCGAACGTCGCGTCGAGCGTCGTTGGCGGGGCAGCCGTCCCGGCGTTCAATGGACCCGCCACGAGCTCCCAGAATGGATCGAACTGCGTGAAGCGGGCGTTGGCGGGATCGTAGTAGTGGGCCGCACAATAGTGCACATCAGCGGTGATCCAGACCGTGTTGCGGATGCGTTGCTGCTGCATGAACTGCAACAGCCCCGCGATTTCCAGCTCACGGCCCTTGGGCGAGCCATCGTCTCCGTTGGCGACCGCTTCATAGCGTGCCGGTTGCTCCGTGAGATCGTGCAGCACGACATGGCTCAGCGGCATGTCGCTGGCGATGATCTTCCATGTTGCCCGCGAGGCGTTCAACGCCTGTTTCAGCCACGCGATCTGCCGCGTTCCCATGAAGGCGGTCGCGTCGCTCTGCGTCGTCTGCACGTTGGTGCTGTTCGTTCCGCGATAGCTTCGCTCATCGAGCACGAAGATCTCGAGCAGTGAGCCGTAGCGGATGTTCCTGTAGATTCGATCTGGATCACGCCGGGATCGCCGAATCGGTGTGTATTCCAGGAAGGCCTGCCGAGCGCGTCGTGACAGGACGCTCGAACGTCGCTCGCGGTAGCGGGTATCGCCAAGCATCTGACCCGGGTACCAGTTGTCGTGCACCTCGTGGTCGTCCCACTGCACGAGCAACGGGACGTCCGCGTTGAACCGGCGCAGATGGTCGTCCATGAAGTTGTAGGCGTGGCAGCCGCGGAAATCGGCCAGCGTTTCCGCGACCCTCGATTTTGCTTCGGTCACGACGTTCTTCCACACGCCCGGACCGGCCTCGGGTTGCTCCAGGACGACTTCGGGTTGCAGCGGCTGATCCGCGTAGATCGTGTCGCCGCTGTTGACGAACAGATCGGGTGCGTGCCGACGCATCGTCTCGTAGAGGCGATAGCCGCCCCAATCGGGATTGATGCCGAAGCCTTGGCCACACGTATCCGCCGAGAAGACGACGGTGACGTCTCTCGGTGTGCCGTTGACGACTGTCGGTGTCTGGAATGAGCCGAGCACCGGCTCACTGGTCGCCTGCCGGTCGCCGAGGTCTTCGTAGTGAACGCGGTAGACGATCCGCTGACCCGGAGGCAGGCCCGTCAGATCAATCGTGGTGGTGAAGTCGGTCGCTTCACCGGCCACGGGTCCGACACGGCGTCGTGAGCCGCGAAACGATTCGGCGGTGGCGTATTCGACGTGCATCCGCCCCCGACGATCAGCGCGGCTCCAGATGAGTGCGCGATCGCCGGTCACATCGCCGACGGCGATGCCACACGGCATCTCGATGCGAGCGCCCTGAGCCCGAACGATGGCCGGGGCGCACGCCGCAGCGATGGCCGATCGAAGAAACGTGCGTCGATTCACCCTCAGTCGATCGCCTTGACGATGTCCTCCACGACTTTCTTCGCGTCCCCGAACACCATCATCGTCTTGTCCATGTAGAACAGCGGATTGTCGATGCCCGCGTAGCCTGATGCCATCGATCGCTTGTTGACCACGACGGTCCGTGCCTTGTGTGCCTCGAGAATCGGCATGCCGTAAATGGGACTACCCTTCTCTTCCGCGAGCGGGTTCACGACGTCATTGGCGCCCAGGACGAAGGCAATATCCGCCGTGCCGAAGTCGCCGTTGATGTCCTCCATCTCGAAGACCTGCTCGTACGGAACTTCCGCCTCCGCCAGCAGCACGTTCATGTGTCCTGGCATGCGGCCGGCGACCGGATGGATCGCATAGCGGACGTTCACGCCCTTGGCGATCAGCTTCTGCGCCATCTCCTTGACCGCGTGCTGCGCGCGCGCGACCGCGAGGCCGTAGCCGGGCACGATGATCACGCTTTCCGCATTCCCGAGCAGGAACGCGACGTCATCCGGCGATCCCGACCTGACGCTGCGTTGCTCGGCGGCGCCCGCTGCCGCGCCTTCCGCCGCGCCGAACCCGCCGAGGATGACGCTGATGAACGAGCGGTTCATCGCCTTGCACATGATGTAGGACAGAATCGCGCCCGACGATCCCACCAGTGAACCGGCGACGATCAGCAGTGGATTGTTCAGCGTGAAACCGATCCCCGACGCCGCCCATCCCGAGTAGCTGTTCAGCATCGAGATGACGACCGGCATGTCCGCGCCGCCGATCGGGATGATGATGAGGACGCCCAGCACGAACGCAATCGCCGTCATCGAGACGAACGGAGGCCACTGCGCATCGGCAGGCGCGAGAAAGAAGGCGACGCCGAAACCGAGCATTGCCATCGCCATTAGCAGGTTGACCAGCTGCTGCCCCTTGAACACGATCGGCGCGCTCGAAAACAGCCGGAACTTGTTCCCGAGGCCCGCCAGTTTGCCGAACGCGATTACCGAACCGGAGAACGTCATCGCGCCGACGAACGTGCCAATGAACAGCTCGACGCGATTGCCGCCCGGCAACGGAACGGGGATTCCGAACGCCGCGGGGTTGCTGACGACGGCGAACGCAATCAGCACGGCGGCGAGGCCGACCAGCGAGTGCATCGCCGCCACCAGTTCCGGCATCTGCGTCATCTGCACGCGCTTGGCGACGAGGGCGCCAATCGCGCCGCCAATCGCCACCGCGAGCAGCGTGACGTCGATCCGGCGCGTGATTGCGAGGGTCACCAGCATCGCGATCGCCATGCCGGCGATCCCGAAGCGGTTGCCGCGGCGTGCAGTCAGCGGATGGGAAAGACCTTTCAGCGCAAGGATGAAAAGAACGCTGGCGAACAAATAGAGGAGAGCGAGGTGATTCGCGGAGATCGCCAGCATCAGCGGCTCTTCTCCTTCGGCTCTTTCTTCTTGAACATCTCCAGCATGCGCTCGGTGACCATGAAGCCGCCGAACGTGTTGATCGCCACCAGCGCCACCGCAAGAGCGCCGAGCAGCGCGCCCGTGTTCAGCGGACCCGGCCCCGCCGCGAGAATCGCCCCGACGATGATCACCGAGCTGATGGCATTGGTCACGCTCATGAGCGGCGTGTGCAGCGCCGGCGTGACGGTCCAGACGACGTGATATCCGACGAAGATGGCGAGGACGAAGACGGTCAGGTTGGTGACAATCGGATCAACAGCGGCACCGTGCAACGCTCAACTCCTGACTGCCGCGCCGTCGGTGCAGACGAGCGTGGCCGCAATGATCTCGTCGGAGCGATCGACCTTGAGCTCTCCGGTCTTCGGATCGACGAGCAGGTTGACGAAATTCAACAGGTTCCTCGCGTACAACGCGCTGGCATCGGCGGCCATGGTCGACGGCAGGTTGGCGGGAGCGAGCACCGTGACGCCATATTTCGTGACCGAACGATCGACCTCGCTCAACGCACAGTTGCCGCCCTGACGGCCGGCGAGGTCGACGATCACCGATCCCGGCTTCATGCCCGCGACCGTGTCCTCGGGCAGTAGCAGCGGAGCGGGACGGCCGGGAATGAGCGCGGTAGTGATGACGATGTCGGCGGCCTTCGCGCGTTCGGCGATGAGCGCGGCCTGACGGCGTTTGTAGTCCTCGCTCATTTCACGTGCGTAGCCGCCTGCGGTTTCGACTGCGAGCTTTTCCTGGTCCGACAGCGCCACCTCGACGAACTTCGCGCCAAGCGACTCGACCTGCTCCTTGACGGCGGGCCTGACGTCGAAGGCTTCGATGACCGCGC
>Ga0081539_10001167_pt1 | contig 47578 bp, 46 predicted proteins | sample TabmetS4T2R2_FD_71023 | JGI IMG/M metagenome (GOLD analysis project Ga0081539, IMG submission 71023) | Tabebuia heterophylla rhizosphere microbial communities from the University of Puerto Rico - S4T2R2 | ecosystem: Host-associated > Plants > Roots > Rhizosphere ... | reverse complement strand
CGGTTGTGGGGGGGGGGGGGGGGGGGGGGGGGGGCCGCCGGGGGCGCCCGCCCGCGGAGCAGGCGCGAGCCGCGGGTGCCGCGCCGGCCGCCGTGGCACCCGGCGGCCGCGAATGCGCGGTCCGGTACCAGCTGAAGCGGGACTCGGGCCGCGAATACGAAGCGCAGCTCACCGTCGCTACCAGCGCCGACGTCGGCCGGGCACCCTGGCGGGTGCAGTTCGCTTATCCGGGCTCTCAGCGCCTCACCCGACCGCCACAGGCTGTCACCCAGAAGGGCCGCAAGGTGACCGCCAAGGGGAGTGGCAGGCTTCGCGTGTTCACGCTGCGTGGTCGCTATCGCGGCACCAACCCGCTGCCGCTGGCATTCACGCTCGACGGTCACCGGTGCCGCGCCGAGCTCTTGGCGGGCGGAACTGCCAGGGACGGCGGCGGCGGGGCGGTCAGCGAGGCGGCGGGGAAGCCCAGCGGCGATCGTGGTGCGGGCAAGCGGCGCCGGCCGGCGAGGGAGCGGGAACTACCGCGGCGCCGGGCGTCGGCCGGAACGCCTCGGCCGGCCGATCCGAGTGGCCGCCAGGCGACCACCGGGACCAGCACCATCGCCGCGGCCGGGTAGGTCGCGACGAGCGGTTGTCGAGGATGGCGATCGGCTACGGTCGTGCGATGGCGCGAGCCCCGGTCGTCTCTCCGCCGTGCGCCGGCCGCCGCCCCGGGGTTCGCCGCCGGAAAGCCGCGTACCCCGGAAGGAGACCGATGACCGAGACGACCTGGACGCGCCGCGGTCCGGCCGAGCGCGCCGCCGTGCGGCAACGCGCCGAGGAAGTGCTGCGCCGCTTGGCCGGCGAGCACGCGGCGCTGCGGGAGGATCAGTGGCGCGCCATCGAGGCGCTCACTGTCGACCGCCGCCGGGTGCTGTGCGTGCAACGGACCGGCTGGGGCAAGTCGGCGGTCTACTTCGTCGCCACGGCGCTGCTGCGGGAGGGCGTCACGGCCGAGGCCGGCGAGCCGCCGGCAGGCCCGACCGTCATCGTGTCTCCGCTGCTGGCGCTGATGCGTAACCAGGTGGACGCGGCCGCCCGGGCGGGCATCCGGGCTCGCACGATCAATTCCGCCAACCTCGACGAGTGGTCGGCGATCGAGCGGGAGATCCGGGCCGGCGCGGTGGACGTGCTGCTGATCAGCCCGGAGCGGCTCAACAACCCCGACTTCCGGGACGGCGTGCTGCCCGGCCTGGCCGCGAGCACCGGCCTCCTGGTCGTCGACGAGGCGCACTGCGTCTCGGACTGGGGCCACGACTTCCGGCCCGACTACCGGCGCCTGCGCACCTTCCTGGCCGGGCTGCCGGGGCGTACGCCGGTGCTCGCCACCACCGCGACGGCGAATGCCCGGGTGACCGCCGACGTCGCCGATCAGCTCGGCGACGCGCTGGTCCTGCGCGGCTCGCTCGACCGTGACTCGTTGCGGCTCGCCGTGCTCGGCCTGCCCGATCCGGCGCACCGGCTGGGCTGGCTCGCCGATCACCTGGAACGGCTGCCGGGTTCCGGCATCATCTACACGCTCACCGTGGCCGGTGCCACCGAGACAGCCGGCTTCCTGCGCTCGCGCGGGTTCGCCGTGGCGTCCTACACCGGCCAGGCGGAGGACGCGGAACGCCGGGCCGCCGAGCAGGACCTGCTGACCAACAAGATCAAGGCACTCGTCGCCACATCGGCGCTGGGCATGGGCTTCGACAAGCCGGATCTCGGTTTCGTCGTGCATCTCGGGGCGCCGCCCTCCCCGATCGCCTACTACCAGCAGGTGGGACGTGCCGGCCGGGCCGTGGAGCACGCGGAGGTCGTGCTGCTGCCGGGTGCGGAGGACGAGGCGATCTGGCGCTACTTCGCCTCGCTCGCCTTCCCGCCGGAGCAGCAGGTGCGATCGGTGCTGGCCTACCTCTCACCCGACCGCCCGATGTCGACGCAGGCACTCGAGCCCCTCGTCGACCTCCGCCGCAACCGCCTGGAGTTGATGCTGAAGGTGCTGGACGTCGACGGTGCGGTGCGGCGGACCCGCGGCGGCTGGCTGGCCACCGGCGCGCCGTGGAGCTACGACACCGACCGGCTGCGCCGGGTCGCCGAGGCCCGCGCCGCCGAGCAGCAGGCCATGATCGAGTACGCCGGGACGGGCGCCTGCCGGATGGAGTTCCTGCGCCGTTGTCTGGACGACCCGGCCGCCGCGCCCTGCGGCCGGTGCGACACCTGCGCCGAGCCGCTCTACCAGGCGGACGTGTCGGCCGCCGCGCTGGCCGCGGCCGGTGCCTTCCTCGGGCGGCCGGGCGCGGAGATCGCCCCGAAGAAGATGTGGCCGGCCGGTCTCGGCGCCGTCGGCATCGAGCTCAAGGGCAAGATCTCCCCGGCGGAGCAGATCGAGCCCGGCCGTGCGGTCGGCCGGCTCTCCGATCTGGGCTGGGGCCACCGCCTGCGGGCGGCGGCCGCGCCGGAGTCGGCCGACGCGCCGATTCCCGCGGAACTGGCCGCCGCCGTGGTGGAGCTCCTCAAGGACTGGGCGCACGGCCCGGAGGCGTGGCCGCGCCGCCCGGCCGCGGTGGTCGAGGTCGCCTCCCGGCGGCGCCCGCTCCTGATCCACTCCCTCGCCGGGCACATCGCGCGGGTCGGCCGCCTTCCCTTGCTCGGTGCCGTGCCGCTCGCCGGGGAGCGCCCCGGTGAGGCGGACCGGCGGGGCAACAGCGCCCAGCGAGTCCGTGCCCTGCACGACGCCTTCGCCGTGCCCGGCGAACTGGCCGCCGAGCTGCGCGCGCTGTCCGGCCCGGTGCTGCTCGTGGACGACCTGGTCGACTCCGGATGGACGATGGCCATGGCCGGGCGCGCGCTACGCCGGGCCGGAGCGCCCGGAGTCCTGCCACTGGCGCTGGCGATCGCCGGCTGACGCGCCGGATCCCCACCTATACGGGGAGGGGGTATGCTGGCGCCATGCCCGACGACTCGACTCCCCAGCACGGTCCGCACGGTTACTCCGGTGACAAGGCGGCGCTTCTCGGGCGTCTGCGCCGCATCGAGGGGCAGATTCGGGGGCTGCAGCGGATGGTCGACGAGGACACCTACTGCATCGACGTCCTGACCCAGATCTCCGCCGCCAAGAGCGCCCTGCACGCGGTGGCGGTGGGCCTGCTCGAGGATCACCTGGCGCACTGCGTCGTCGACGCGGCGCGGGTCGGCGACCCCAGCGCGAAGGTCAAGGAGGCCTCTGACGCGATCGCCCGGCTCGTCCGTTCCTGAGGTCGTCAGCCGAGCATCGTCGCCAGCGCCGGAGTCACCCCCCACTGCGTGGTCAGCTCCTCGTACTCGGCGCGCTGGGCGGCCGTCGGCGGCGACTCCGTGCGCCGCGCCCGCAGCAGGAGGTTGCGCGGCGTGTGCGCGGAGTCGACGAACTCCACCACGTCGACCTGATAGCCGTTGAGCCGGAGCAGGGAGGCGCGCAGCGAATCGGTGAGGACGTCGGCGAAGCGCTCCCGCATGATGGCGTGCCGGGTCAGCTCGCCGAACGGTGCCGGGGCCGGCCGGCCTTTGAGCTGGGCGGCGATGTCGTGGTGGCAGCACGGCGCGGCCAGCACCCACCGGGCCCGCCAGCCGACGGCCCGGGCCAGGGCCTGGTCGGTCGCCGTGTCGCAGGCGTGCAGGGCGAGTACCAGGTCGGGCCTGAACGGCAGTTCGACGGCCTCGATCGTGCCGGCCACGAAGCTCACGTCGCCGGCACAGCCGAGCTCGGCGGCCAGGGTCTCGTTGCGTACCCGCTGGTCCTCGCGGACATCGACGCCCACCACCTGAACCCGCGCGGCCCGCGCGGCCAGATAGCGGTACGCGGCGAAGGTCAGATACGCGTTGCCGCAGCCCAAGTCGACGACGCGCAGCGGCGTGGGCAGGTCGTCGGGCAGGGTCGCGGCGAGCGCCCGCAGGAAGGCGTCGATCTGACGGCGCTTCGCGGCGTTCCCGCCGATCACCGCGAACAGCGGGTCGCCCGGATCGAGCAGCCACTGCTTGGCGCGGTCGTGCGCGCCCGGCGCGGCCGGTGTCGCCGCCGCGGCGTCGCGGTGCACCTGCGCGTCGCCCTTCTTGGTGATCCGCACTTGCACGGTCGCCGCGGACGTCTCCACATGCCAGTTGCCGAACGGCTCGGCGAGCAGCGCGTCGACCGCGGCCGCCGCCTCTGAGCCGGGAACGAAATTGCGGGTGAACGGCCGGGCGCCGTCGTCGGTGACGATCTGCAGTCTCGGACCGGTCTTGAGCGTCACCGGGCGCAGCTCCGCCCTCGCCACCGACGGAGTCTGCCCGCGGCGCCGGCCGGCCGCGACGGCGCGCGTGAGATCCGGCCCGAGCAGGAGTTCCCGGACTTCGGCGAGCGTCTCCGCGAGCGGTTGTGCCATGACGTCCATTCTGCCGGTGCGAGTGAGACTCCCCGCATGTCGGGTGTCTCGGCGCGCACGAAGTCGATCTATAGATAGGCTGCGTACCGGCTGACCATCGCCATGCTGGCCGAGCCGCGGCACCCGCGGCGGAGAACCGACGCCGACCCCCGTCACCTGAACGGAGTGAGGGCACCATGACCGATGCTTTCCCGGCCGAGGTGGTCGAGCAGATCGCCCACCACATGAACGCCGACCACGCCGAGGACAACGTGCTCATCGTGCGTGCCCTCGGCGGCATGCCGTCGGCGACCGCCGCGCGGATGTCCGGGATGGACGCGGACGCGATGGAGTTCGCCGCCGTGGTGAACGGTATCGAGGTTCCGGTACGGATTCCGTTCGCCGAGCGGCTCACCGAGCGCGACCAGGTGCGCGCCGAGACCGTCCGGATGTACCGGGAGTCGTGCGCGGCGCTGGGCGTCGAGCCCCGCCACTGAACGCCGCCCGGCCGTGCCGGCCGGTCCGGCTCAGGCGCCGGCCGTGCTGCCCACGCCGGCCTCCGAGCCGCCGGCGGCGGTCCGCGTCTCGGCCGAGCTACCCGCGGCGGCCTCCGCCGAGCTACCGGAGCCGCGGCTGCCTCGGCCACCGCGACGCCGGCGCCGTCGGGGGCGCTCGCCGGTGTCGCCGTCGAGCGGTTCGCCGGCCGCGAATCCAGCGGCGGGATCGGGGGCGACATCGGTGGAGTCCGGGCCGGCGGCCGTCGCCTCCGCATCGGCGACCCGGCGACGGCGACGCTGGCGCTGGGGACGCTCGGTGTCCTCGGCGACGTCGGCCGATGCCCCGCCGCGCGGCCGGCCTCCGCGACCGCGACCGCCGTCCCGGCGCGGGCGCCCGCCGCCAAGGTCCTCCTCGACCTCGGCGGCCAGGCCCGCCCGGCTGCGCTCGGCGGTCGGCAGCGTACCGGAGATTTCGGCGGGGATGTCCAGATCGGTGTAGAGCGCGGAGCTGGTGTGGTACGTCTCGGGCGGCTGCGGCATGCCGAGGCCCATCGACTTGTCGATGAGAACCCAGCGCGGCATGTCCTCCCAGTCCACGAATGTGACCGCGACGCCCGTCGCGCCCGCCCGGCCGGTGCGGCCGATGCGGTGCGTGTACGTGTCCGGGTCCTCGGGGCAGTCGTAGTTGATCACGTGGGTGACGCCGGAGACGTCCAGGCCGCGGGCGGCGACGTCGGTGGCGACCAGCACGTCGATCTTACCGGAGCGGAACGCGCGCAGCGCCCGCTCGCGGGCGCTCTGGCCCAGGTCACCGTGCACGGCGGCGACCGCGAAGCCGCGGAAGTCCAGGTCCTCGGCGACCCGGTCGGCGGCCCGCTTGGTCCGCGTGAAGATCATGGTGAGGCCGCGGCCGTGCGCCTGCAGGATGCGGGCCGTCATCTCCAGCTTGTTGAGCGGATGGGTACGGTAGACGACCTGCTTGGTCAGCGGCGACGGGCCGCTCTCGGTGGTGTGGCCCGCGTGGATCGTCACCGGGTGGCGCAGGAAGCGGCGGGACAGGGCGACGATCGGGTCCGGCATGGTGGCCGAGAAGAGCATGGTCTGGCGCTGCTCGGGGAGCATCGCCAGGATCCTCTCCACGTCGTCCAGGAAGCCCAGGTCGAGCATGCGGTCGGCCTCATCGAGGACGAGCGTGCCGATGGAGCCCAGCTTGAGCTGCTTCTGCTTGGCCAGGTCGAGCAGCCGGCCGGGCGTGCCGACCAGGATCTCGACGCCCTTCTTGAGCGCGTCGACCTGCGGCTCGTACGCCACGCCGCCGTAGATCGGCAGCACCCGCACGCCGCGGGTGCTGCCGGCCGCGGCCAGGTCGCGGGCCACCTGCAGGCCCAGCTCGCGGGTCGGCACGACGACCAGGGCCTGCGGCCGGCCGTCGGCGCCCTCGGCGGGCGAGACCACCCGCTCGAGCATGGGCAGGCCGAAGCCGAGGGTCTTGCCGGTGCCGGTGGGCGCCTGGCCGATCAGGTCGGTGCCGCGCAGTGCGATCGGCACCGCGTACTCCTGGATCGCGAACGCCCTGGTGATGCCGGCCTTCGCCAGCGCCTCCACGGTCTCGGCGCGCACGCCCAGTTCGGCGAAGGTGGGGCTGTCCGGCCGGACGGGAGCGCGGTTCGTCACAGGTACCAGAGCAGGTTCGGTGTTCTCGATGTCGGTCATGAAGTTCTGCGGGTGCCTCTCGTGGTGCGCCCGTCGAACTCTGGGGCGCGGTATGGGTAGGGCGCGGGCCACACGCTCGCAAGCGGGCCGCACGCGCGGTCGCCGCGGCGATCGGAGAAGATCGACGTCGGCGGCGACGCTGGCCAGTCTACCTGACCGCGAGATCCGGCACGTCGTAGCGAACGTGCGCCGAGGCGCCCCGGGTGATCCGGGGCGCCTCGGCGTCGCGCGACTCAGCGGGTGGTGAAACCGAACGGCCGCGGGTTCGACTCGGCGATCTCCACGTACGCCACCTTGCCGACCGGGATGATCACCTTGCGCCCCTTCTCGTCGGTGAGCGTCAGCACGGTGTCCTTGGCCATCGCCTCGGTCACCGCCTGCTCGACCTCCGCCGGGGTCTGTGCGCTCTCCAGCACCAGCTCGCGAGGCGTGTGCTGCACGCCGATCTTGACCTCCACGGGGCCCTCCCTCTTAGCGCCTCTTACCGCACTGAAGGTTATCCGATTTCCGCCGGTGGTCCGCCGGATGCGACACCCTGCAAGGGGAAGCTGGCGATCCCGCGCCAGATCAGAGCGGCGACCAGCGATTCGGCTTCCGCTTTCGGCGTACGCCGGCCGTTCGCCAGCCAGAACTGAGCGGACTGCCCGGCCGCCCCGACGAGGCCGGAGGCGAGCAGCTCGGCGGCGTCGGAACTCAGGTTCGTGTCCGAGATGATGGTGTCCGTGACGGCGGCGATGCAGCCCTGCTCGACCCGCTCGACGCGCTGCCGTACCTGCGGATCGTTGCGCAGGTCCGACTCGAACACGAGCCGGAACGCCTCGCTCTCGTGGTCCATGAAATCGAAGTACGCCTCGACCGCGCCCTTCACCCGCTCCCGGTTGTCGCTGGTGGCGTGCATGGCGTCCCGCACCCGGGCGATGATCGCGTCACAGTGCGTGTCGAGCAACGCCAGGTAGAGCTCGAGCTTGCCGGGGAAGTGCTGGTACAGGACGGGCTTGGAGACGCCGGCCCGCTCGGCGATGTCGTCCATCGCGGCGGCGTGGTACCCCTGCGCGACGAAGATTTGCTGAGCGGCCGCGAGTAGCTGCTTGCGGCGCGCGGAGCGCGGCAGACGGGTCGGGCGGGCCGTCTGAGCTCCGCCGGACGCAGCGGTCATGTCTGTAGAACCTCCAGGGATCGGTCCCCGCGGATTGCCGGCGTGGATTTGCCCGGATCGGCGCGCGTCGCGGTCGGGCGGGCAGTAGTCGCGACGCTGCAACTTATCGCCACTGCAACCACACGGTAGCCTCAGCGAGGGCAAGCGAGGAGCATGCGGTGGACGAACCAGGGCATTCCGGTGACACGGGTGCCGCCGACGGCGGCGATTCAGGCGAACGCACTCGGGTGAACGGCTGGGATACCCCGGACAGTCCGTGGTCGCAGTGGGGCGCGGGGCGCGAGGCGGACGACGACGTACCGGCCTGGCGCCGCTCATCGGCCGAGTTCCGGTCCTTCCCGCGTACTCCGGCATTTCCCCTGGAGCGGCCCTTCGGCGCCATACCGTCCCAAGGTGGCCCAGTGCCGCCCATGCCGGCGCAGCCCACGTCAGCGCAGCCCACCTCGGCGCAGCCGGCCTCCGGCGTCCCGGCCCCGGCGCCCCGGTCGCCCGGCTTCGTCGAAGCTCACGAGTCCGGCGAAATTCCCCCGCCCGCGGGGTCGGGCGATCGCCCGCCGGACACCCGTTCGCGCTATGCCGACCTGCTCCGTCCCCGGTCGCCGGAGAGCGACCAGAGCCGCCCGCCGGCGCCGGGTGGCGCGACCACCGCCCGCCTGAGCACCGAACAACCGGGCCCGCTCCGCGAAGAGCCCGAACCGTCACGCGAGGAGCCGGCACCGTCCCTTCCGAAGTCCGCGCCCTCCGCCCCTCCCGCGCCGGCCCGCCCGCAGCCCGGACCGCCTCGTGACGGCGCCGGACTCCCCGCGGAGCCGGGCCTCACCCGGGGGCAGATTTCGTTTCGGGATACCGGCCTCCCGGGCGAGGCGGCCACGCCGACGCGGGGCATACGGCACGATGCTGACTTCGGCGGTGCCGTGGCCCACCCGGGCGCGCTCCGCGGCTTCGACGTGCCCACCCCGAACAGCGCCCCGCCCTATCCGTACGAGGGTGACCTCGACGACGCCACCCGGGAGACCACGCCGCCGATCCGGCCGCGCGCCGCGGTACCGCCCGCCCGCCCGCCCGGCCCGGGCGCGCGCCGCGGGGACCGGAGCGCGCCCGTACCGGTCCGTGAGTCGGCCCGGCACGCGCTGGACCCGGACGCGCCCCCCGCCGTCGAAACGCCGGGGGAGAACGTCCCGGACGGGGGCAAGTTCGGCGGAGACCGGCCCGCGAGCGTCCGGCCGTCGTACGATCCGTCCAGCTTCCCGCGTCGGCTCCCGTACGATTCGGCGCCGCCCGTCGAGGACCCGGGCCACCGTCCCGCTCCGGCCTATACGGAGTACGACCGGCCCGGTGAACCGAGTACGCGGGTGCTGCCCCAGCGCGTACCGGCTCAGCCGGACGTGCCCGGAGTACCGGAGCCACCGTTGGCGGAGCCTACGGCCGAGACACCGGCGCTGGCCCGCATCGCGACGCACCTGCGCCGTGGTGACGTGCTGCCCGCGCGGGAGCGGCAGGAAGGTTTCGACGTCCAGGCGATCCTGGCCGCGGTTCGCGAGGTCGACGGCGTCCGGGACGCCTCGCTGCGCTCGACTCCGGGCGGGGCGCACAGCCTCCGGCTCGACCTCGCCGAAGGGGCCGATCCGGCCGAGGTGAGCCGCCAGGTGGCCCGGCTGTTGCAGGACCGGATGGGTCTGGACGCGGCCATGCCGGGTGAGCAAACCCGCGGGGTTCCGACCGCTACCGGCGTACCGGCGGCGGTCCAGCATCCCACCCCGCCGGCCCCGTCCCGACCGGTCGTGCCCGTGACCCCGCAGCCGGCCCCGCCCGTCGGTCCCTCCTCGACACCGCCGGATCCGGGACCACCGGATACCGTGCGACCACCCGCCCCACCGACCGGCTCGCGGCCGGCCGAGCCCGCCGCCCAGCGCCTGACGCCCACCACGCGGGCCGACGCCCAGCGCCCACCGGCGCCCACCACGCAGGCCGCGGCCCGGTCCGCGCCGGCCAAGGCATCGGCTCCGCCGACACTGGCCTCGCAGGCCGTGGCCGCGCCGGCGAAGCCGGAGCGCCGGGCGGATCCGCAGCGGACCGATCGCGCCGGTACGGCACTGCGGACCGACACCGGATCGCCCCGGCCGTTGGCTCCCGGTGAGCAGCCCGGCCCGCGCATCGTCATCGAGAACGTGCACGTCAACACGTTCGGCACGGGCGCCACCGTGGAGGTCCGGCTGGCCGCCGGCGGGCGTACCGCGTCCGGCGTGGCCAGCGGGCCGGCCGTGGACGGCTATCTGCTGCGGCTGTGCGCGATGGCGACCGCGGGAGCCGTGGACGAGATCCTCGCCACCTCGGATCATCCGGCCGGTCCGGCGCGGTGCTTCGTCGAGCACGCCGCCGCCGTCTCCTTCGGAGCCGTCCAGGTGGCCGTCGTGGTGCTGCTGCTCTCCTGCGACGGCTGGGTCGAGCAACTCGCCGGCTCCGCCGTGGTGACCGGTGACGACCGGCACGCGATGGTGCGTGCCACACTGGCGGCGGTCAACCGGCGACTCGAGGCACTCTTGTCTCGATGAAGGGGGCCATCCTGGCCGACGACAGCGCGCTGCTGCCGGACGGCGAAGCACCAGATCCGTGGCCGGCCCGCCGGGTGACCGTCGACGGAGCGATGCTGCACGTTCGCGACACGCCGGCGACCCGGCCGGACGCCGAACCGGCCTGCTACGTGCACGGCCTGGGCGGATCGTCGCAGAACTTCACCGACATCGCCGGCCTGCTCGCCGACCGGTTCGACGGACAGGCCGTCGACCTGCCGGGCTTCGGCTACAGCGACCCCAGCCCGCGGTACTCGATCGCCGCGTTCGCCACGACGCTGATCGGTTACCTCGAGCACGACGGGCGGGGTCCGGTCCATCTGGTCGGCAACTCGCTGGGCGGTTCCATCGCCGTACGCGTCGCCGCCCTGCGGCCCGACCTGGTCCGCACGCTCACCCTGATCTCGCCGGCCATGCCGTTCCTGGATCCGCGCCGCACGGCGCAGGGCCGCGTCCTGCCGCTGCTCGCGCTGCCGCGCGCCGAGCGGCTTCTCGCCTGGGGGATGGCCCGGCTGACCGCGGAGGAGATGGCCGAGCAGGTGATGGCGGCCTGCTTCGGCGACACCACCCGGGTGACGGCGCAGCGCCGGGCCGAGGCCATGGAGGAGATCAAGCTGCGCTACACCGTGGCGCACTACCCGAAGGCGTACCTCGGGACGCTCCGCGGACTGGTCTCCAGCTTCCTGCGCGCGTACCTGCCCGGCGCCAACTCGCAATGGCGGCTCGCCGCGCGGATCCAAGCGCCCACGCTGGTGATCGGCGGGCTCGCCGACAAGCTGGTGGACGCCCGGGTGCCGGCCCAGGTCGCCAGGACGATCCCGGACGGCCGGCTGCTGATCCTGCCGGGTGTGGGCCACGTGGCGCAGATGGAGGTGCCCCGGCTGGTGGCCCGGGCGATCGTCGGCATGCTCGACGATGTCCGCTCCCCGGTGGGCGGGTAGCCGGCGGCGCGCCGCAAGATCGATCCCGGGCCGGCCGGCGAGCAGGGCGTGTGGGACGCTGGCGTTCGATGATCCACGAAGTCGTCCGCCTCCCCGCGACCCGGTCGCCGGCCGGCCGGGAAACCTGGCGTCGCTGGGGATCCGCGCTGCTCGCGCTGGTCATGCTCGGCACCGGGATGCTGGTCGATCCGAGACGCCCGGACCCCACCCCGGTCGCGGCCGTCCCCTCCGTCGCCGCGCCGCCGGCCCAGGCGGTCGCGGCACCCTCGGCCGCACCTCCCGGTTCTTCGCCCTCGCCGAGCTTGCGGCAACGGCCCGGCGACGTGCCCACGCGCGGGTCCGGCGCCTTCGAGTACGCCACCGGCCGCGGTCCCGTGCTGGGCACGCGGGGTCCCTTGCGCCGCTTCCGGGTGGCCGTGGAGCGGGGCAGCGGCGAGGAGGTGACAGCCTTCGCCGCCGAGGTGCAGGCAACCCTCGGTGATCCACGGAGCTGGACCGGCGGCGGTGGGTTGCGGCTCCAGCTGGTGTCCGGCTCCGATCCGGCCGAATTCACGGTGTATCTGGCCACCCGGGACACCGCGGGCCGGATGTGCCTGCGCGGCGGCATCGACATCCGGGTCGGTGGCCGGCCGTACACGTCCTGCCGCGCCGTCGGGAAGGTGATCATCAACCTGGACCGGTGGCGGTTCTCCGCCCGCCCGTACGTCGCCGCGGCGGTGCCGCTCGCGATCTACCGGCAATACGTGATCAACCACGAGGTGGGCCATGAGCTGGGCCAGCGTCACCAGGGTTGCCCGAAGGCGGGCGGCCCGGCCCCGGTGATGGTCCAGCAGACGCTCACCCTGCGCGGCTGCCTCCCGTACGCCTGGCCGCGCCGCGGCAATACCCTGCTCACCGGCCCACCGCTGTAGCCCGCGACCACGGTCCTGCCGGATTCGCCCGGAAGCCGCGATAAAGCGCCCAAGACATGGCAATCTCGACTCGTCATGGCCGATGCGTCGAAGCGCGTGGTGTTCGCGCGAGCCCCGATTCCGCCCGGTGACAACCGGGCGGCCGTGCGCCGCGCCGCGGCACCGGGCAAGCCGCTCGTGCTGCTCCTGCTCGCCGCCACGATGCTGCTGCTCGGCGGCTACGTGCCGGCAGCGATGATCGCCCCGGCGCCGCTGGCCGCGAGTCCGGCCGCAGCCCTGCCCGCAACGGTGACATCCACCCGGGCGCGGGCCGTCGGGAACCGGCCGGTGGCCGGGACCGGCGGCAGCTTCCGCTACGCCCGTGGGTACGGCCGGGTACTCGGTACGGCGGGTCCGGTTCGCCGGTTCCGGGTGGCGGTGGAGAAACCGGTCGCCCCGGAGGCCACCGAAGGCTTCGCCGCGGAGGTGGAGCGGACGCTGAGCGATTCGCGCAGCTGGATCGCCGGCGGGCGCTTCCGGCTGCGGCGGGTGCCGCGCACCGCGGCCGCCGAGTTCACGGTGTACCTCGCCTCGGCGGCTACCTCCGAGCGGATGTGCCGGACCGGCGGTCTGGAGACCGGCGGGTACACCTCCTGCCGGCTGCCCCGCCGGGTCATCCTCAACGATCGCCGATGGGTGGGCGCGGTACGCGGGTACGGCGCCGCGCTGTCGGTGTACCGGGCTTACCTCGTCAACCATGAGGTGGGCCACCAGTTGGGGCACGGCCACGAGAAGTGCCCGGGCAGGGGACGGCCGGCGCCGGTCATGTTGCAGCAGACCTATGGGCTCGAGGGGTGTGTGGCCAATCCGTGGCCGTACCGGAACGGCCGGCGGTACGCCGGGCCCTCCGCCTCCTGAACGGTTGCGGAAAATTCCGCCGTCCCGCATGCCGGGCCCGTGTTGAACGTCATGGCCGCGCCGCCGAACGACGAGCGACAATGGTCGGCGATCCTACCGTCAACCCGGGGAGTAGACCGTGGCATTGCCCCCGCTCGTCGAGCCGGCCGCCGAGCTGTCCGTCGACGAGATCCGCCGCTACTCGCGGCACCTGATCATCCCGGACGTCGGGATGGACGGGCAGAAGCGGCTGAAGAACGCCAAGGTGCTGGTCGTCGGCGCGGGCGGCCTCGGCTCGCCGGCGCTGCTCTACCTGGCCGCGGCCGGGGTCGGCACGCTGGGCATCGTCGATTTCGACACGGTCGACGAGAGCAACCTGCAGCGCCAGATCATCCACGGCGTGTCCGACGTGGGGCGGCCCAAGGCCGAGTCCGCGGCGGCGAGCATTCGCGAGATCAATCCGCTGGTGCACGTGGTCATCCACAACACCGCGCTGGACCGCGACAACGTCAAGGAGATCTTCGACCAGTACGACCTGATCGTCGACGGCACCGACAATTTCGCGACGCGGTACCTGGTCAACGACGCCGCGGTGCTGCTCGGCAAGCCGTACGTCTGGGGTTCGATCTACCGCTTCGACGGCCAGGCGTCGGTCTTCTGGGAGGAGCACGGGCCCTGCTACCGGTGCCTCTACCCGGAACCCCCGCCGCCCGGCATGGTGCCGAGCTGCGCCGAGGGCGGCGTGCTCGGTGTCCTCTGCGCGTCGATCGGGTCGATCCAGGTCAACGAGGCGATCAAGCTGATCACCGGCATCGGTGAGCCGCTGGTGGGCCGGCTGATGGTCTACGACGCCCTGGAGATGTCGTACCGCAAGATCAAGGTACGCAAGGACCCGGCTTGCGCGCTCTGCGGCGAGAACCCGACGGTCACCGACCTGCTCGAGGACTATGAGGACTTCTGCGGTGCGGTCTCCGCCGCGGCGGAAGAGGCGACGCTGAACTCGACGATCACCGCCCGCGAGCTGAAGGACTGGCAGGACAGCGGCAAAGACCTGTTCCTCGTCGACGTCCGCGAGCCCGCCGAGTGGGAGATCAACCGCATCCCCGGTGCGACGCTGATCCCCAAGGGCGAGATCCTGTCCGGCCAGGCGCTGTCCCGTTTCCCACAGGACCGGCAGATCGTGCTGCACTGCAAGTCGGGCGTGCGCTCGGCGGAGGCGCTGGCGGCCCTCAAGGCGGCCGGTTTCAAGGACGCCGTCCACGTCCAGGGCGGCGTCGTCTCCTGGGTCAACACGGTCGACCCGTCGCTTCCGTCGTACTGATCGGTCACGCTGGGGAGCTGTCCGCTCAACTTCCCAGCGTGATCCCTCGTGACGGACACGACGGCGCAGCGGAATTCCCACCTCCGCTGTAGCGTCACGATCGTGGTCGATATCGACGCTGCGATCGGGTACGTCGTCGCGCACGGTGACCCCGTGGAACGGGCGCGGCTCACCTACCTGCGTACCGGGCAACGGCCCTCCGCCGAGATCATCGCGCGGATCGCGGTGGGGCAGACCGCGGAAGGCGGCTGGCCCGCGTCCGGCGACGGCACGATTCCGTCGGTCGATGCGACCTGCTTCCGGCTCAACGAGCTCGACGATCTGGGCGGCCTGCACGGTGCCGCGATCGACCGGGCGCTGGCGTGGCTGGCGGGGGTGCAGCGGCCGGACGGCAGCTGGCAGGAGGACGAGGTACTGGCCGCGGAGGCGCCCGCCTGGGCGATGCCCGGCGACCCCGAGGCCACGTTGTATCTCACCTGCCTGGCCGGGTTCTGGCTCACCGTCGCCGCATTCGAGGAGCATCCGTACGGCCAGGAGCCGGCGGCTTACGGCCCGCAGCTGGCCGCGGCCGCCGGGTACGTGCTCGGCCAGTTGCGCCCGGACGGCACCTGGCCGTCCTTCCTGGCGGCCGGCTGGCACGCCGCCGGACTGCTCAGCGGGCAGCAGTGTTTCTACGAGTCGGCGCGCATCCAGCTGGTTCTCGGCGACCGCTTGCCGGACATGGCGCCGGCCGACATCGCCTCGATGGTCGCGACGCTGCGCCGAATGGACCTCGGTGAGGACTGGCTGCTGCAGAGCGCCCGGAAGCGGCTCGCCGGAGCGCAGCGTAACGACGGCGGCTGGGACAGCGCCGAGGGGCCCGTCTTCGACGTCAACACGACCCTGACGGTGCTGCGCGCCTTCCGTTGAGCCGTCGCGTAAGCCTCATCCTCTGGTGTGGCCGTTGCCCGTGACGATGTACTTCGTCGAGGTCAGCTCGGGCAGGCCCATCGGGCCGCGGGCGTGCAGCTTCTGGGTGCTGATGCCGATCTCGGCGCCGAAGCCGAACTCGCCGCCGTCGGTGAAGCGGGTGGACGCGTTGATCATCACAGCGGCCGCGTCGACCTGCGCGGCGAAGCGTCGGGTGGCGGTGACGGACTCACTGACGATGGCCTCGGTGTGGCCGGTACCGAAGCGGCGGATGTGGTCGATGGCGTCCTCGAGGGAGTCGACGACACCCACCGCGATGTCGGCCGACAGGTACTCCGTGCGCCAGTCGTCGGCCGTGGCGGGGACGACGTCGTCGCCGTAACCGGCCACCCGGGGGTCGCCGTGCACGGTGACTCCGGCCGCGCCGTACTCCTCCAGCACCAGCGGCAGGAACGAGTCCGCGACGGCGGCGTGCACCAGCAGCGTCTCGGCGGTGTTGCAGGTGGACAGTCGCTGCGTCTTCGAGTTCACCGCGACGGCGAGCGCCTTCTCGAGATCGGCCGCCTCGTCGACGTAGACGTGGCAGTTGCCGACCCCGGTCTCGATCACCGGCACGGTCGACTCCTCGACCACCGTCTTGATCAGGGACGCGCCGCCACGCGGAATGAGCACGTCGACCAGGCCGCGGGCCCGCATCAGCTCCTTGACCGAGTCCCGGGTCGTCGCGTCGAGCAGCTGGATCGCGTTCGCCGGCAGGCCGGCGTCGGCCACCGCCTGGCGCAGCACCGAGACGATCGCGGCGTTGGAGCTCAGCGCGGAACCGGAACCGCGCAGCAGCGCCGCGTTGCCGGACTTCAGGCAGATGCCCGCGGCGTCCGCGGTGACGTTCGGCCGGCCCTCGTAGATGATGCCGACCACACCGAACGGCACCCGCACCTGGCGCAGTTCCAGGCCGTTGGGCAGGCGGGAGCCGCGCACGACGTCACCCACCGGGTCGGGCAGGGCGGCCAGCTGGCGCAGCCCGTCGGCCATCGCCGCGATCCGCTCGGGGGTCAGCGTGAGCCGGTCCACCATGGCTTCGCTCTGGTCCGCCTCGCGGGACCGGTTCACGTCCGCGGCGTTCGCCGCGACGATGTCCTCCACCCGCTCCACCAGGCGGTCGGCCATCAGCAGCAGGGCGCGGTCCTTCTCGGCCCGGGTGGCGGCGCCAAGGTCGATGGCGGCTCGCCGCGCCTCTGCGGCCTGCCTGAGCACGGTCATCTCGACACCTCTCTAGAGGAGAACCAGGTCGTCGCGGTGCACGACCTCTCGTTCATAACCCGGGCCCAGTGCCGCGGCCAACTCGGGGGTGGACCGGCCGAGCAGGGCGGGCAGCTCCACCGCGTCGTAGTTCACCAGGCCGCGGGCGATCGGCGCACCGGAGCCCGCGTCCACCAGGTCGACCGGGTCGCCGGCCGCGAACGAACCGTCCACCGCGGTGATCCCGGCGGGCAGCAGCGACTTGCGCCGGGCCACCACGGCCGCGACCGCGCCCGGGTCGAGGTGCAACCGGCCGCGTGGTGCCGTCGCGTGGGCCAGCCAGAACAGCCGCGCCGCCGGGCGTTGCGCGACCGCGTGGAAGAACGTGCCGATCTCGTCGCCGGCCAGGGCGGCGCCGGCCAGCGGCGCTGCGGTGAGCAGCACCGGGATGCCGAAGCCGGTGGCGATCCGGGCCGCCTCCACCTTGGTCACCATGCCACCGGTACCGATCTTGGTACCGGCCCGGCCGATCGAGACGTTTTCCAGATCGGCGTCGTCGCGGACCTCGGGAATGCGGCGCGACGAGGGGTCGGACGGCTTGCCGGTGTAGAGGGCATCCACATCGGAGAGCAGCACCAGCAGATCGGCGTGTACCAGGGCGGCGACCAGGGCCGCCAGCCGGTCGTTGTCACCGAACCGGATCTCCTCCGTGGCGACGGTGTCGTTCTCGTTGACGATCGGCAGCGCACCCAGGTCGAGCAGCTTGCGCAGGGTCCGGTACGCGTTCCGGTAGTGCGCGCGCCGGGTCACGTCGTCGACGGTGAGCAGCACCTGTCCGACGGTGCGGCCGTGCCGCGCGAATCCCGCCGCGTACCGCCCGATGAGCAGTCCCTGACCCACCGAGGCCGCGGCCTGCTGGGTGGCCAGATCCCGGGGCCGCCGGCTCAGCTGCAGCGGAGCCAGGCCGGCCGCGATCGCGCCGCTCGAGACCAGCACCACCTCGTGCCCTCGCGTGGCCAGCCCGCCGAGCACGTCGACCAGGGCGTCGACGCGCTGTTCGTCGATTCCGCCGGCCGCGGTGGTCAGCGAGGAGGAACCCACCTTGACCACGATCCGGCGCGCATCGATCACCACTTCACGCACCCGCACCATTCTGCTCGGTGACCAGGCGGAAACCCCGCCGAGATCCCATATCGTGGCCCGCGTGACACCGCAGGAGTACGTGGAAGAGGTGCTGACCCTGGTGGAACGGATCCCGGCGGGCCGGGTGATGTCCTACGGCGCGATCGCGGACGCCCTCGCCGAGCGGTCCGGCCGCAACTCGGCCCGCCAGGTCGGCACGATCATGGCCCGGCACGGCGGGGGAGTGCCCTGGCACCGGGTTGTGACCAGTGCCGGGCGCATGCCGCCCGGCCACGAGCAGGAGGCGCGGCAACGGCTGCTCGCCGACGGCGTCCCGCTCAAGGGTGACCATGTCGACATGGCCCGGGCGGGCTGGCATCCCTGACGGACGCTCAGCCGCGCAACCCCGCCCAGTGCGCCGCCCCTCGCATCTGGAACTCGAAGAAGCCCCGCCGATCGTCCTCCACCGAATTGGCCAGCTGGCCGAACACCTCGCCGCTGATCGCGCCGCACATCTGGAAGAAGATGCCGAACGCGACACCGACCAGCCGAGCCGGGACGTCGGGCCCGACCTGGCCGGCCACCGCCGCCAGTTCCTCGGCGTACCGGCCGGCGACCGGCTCGCCGTCCACCACTTGGCCGGCCTCGTACGCGTCCCGCAGGATCCGGCCGATCAGCAGGAGGACCCGGGTGCCCGGCCCGACGGTGTCCTGCGGCGCCCGGTAGCCCGGTACCGGACTGCCGTAGAGCAGCGCCCACTGGTGCGGCTCGGCGAGCGCCCACTCCCGTACCGCGCACGCCGCCGCCAGCCATCGTGACGTGTGCCCGTCAGCGTCGGAGGCAGCCCGCTCGGCCGCCGCGCCCACCGCGTCGTACGCGTCGATGATCAGCGCGGTCAGCAGCTCGTCGCGGCTGGCGAAGTAGCGGTAGACAGCGGACGACGCCATGCCGAGGTCGCGCGCGACCGCCCGGAGCGACAGGTTCGCGCCGTCGCTGGCGAGGTGCCGGCGGGCCATCGTCTTGATCTCTTGGGTCATCTCGGCCCGTACCCGGGCGCGGACTCCTGAGGCGCTCATCGGAACAGTGTGCCATAACGAGAGCAGTGCTCTTGCTTTTCGGGTGCGTTCATGTAACTGTTGTTCTCAACAGAGAGCAGTGCTCACTAAGGAGAACATCATGTCGAAGCATGTCGTCGTCGGCTCGGGCCCGATCGGCACCGCCGTCGCTCACCTCCTCGCCCAGCGAGGTGAGAGCGTCCGCATGGTCACCCGCCGCGGCGGCGGTCCGGAACACCCGCTGATCGAGCGAGTCGCCGCGGACGCTTCCGACGCCCGCCGGCTGACCGAGCTCACCGCGGGGGCGGAGGCGCTCTACAACTGCGCGAACCCGCGGTACACCGAGTGGGAGAAGCTCTGGTACCCGCTCAACGACTCGATGATCGCCGCGGCCGGTGCGGCCGGTGCGGTCTATATGATCACCGGCAACCTGTACGGATACGGGCCGCGGCCCGGCGGGCAGATGAACGAGAACACGCCGCTGGCCGCCGTGGGCCGCAAGGGCAAGGTACGGATCAAGATGTGGCGGGATGCGCTCGCCAGCGGCGTCCGCACCGTGGAGGTGCGTGGCTCCGACTACATCGGCGCGGGCGCGGCCGGCGTGTTCTCCTCGGTGCTTCTCCCGGCCATCGAGAAGGGCCGCACCGCGTGGGCACCCGCCGACGTCGACCTGCCGCACAGCTTCACCTACACCGGGGACATGGCCCGGACCATGGTCACCCTCGCGCGCGACGAGCGGGCGTACGGGAAGGCGTGGCACGCACCGACCGCGCCGGCGGTCACCATCCGTGAGCTGGCGCAGCGCTACTGCGACCTGGTCGGTGCCCCGCGGCTCAAGCTGCGCAAGCTGCCCCGCTTCGTGATGCGCACCGCCGGGCTGGCCGTGCCGATGGCGCGCGAGCTGGCCGAGATGGACTACCAGTTCTACGCGCCGTTCCATCTGGACAGCTCGCTGACCGAGCGGACCTTCGGCCTGGCGCCGGCCGACCTCGAGGCGGGCATCCGGGAGACCGCCGGAGACGCCGCGGCGACGGCCGCGCGGCGGATGTGATCAGAGCACCAGCCCCACGCCGTCGCGTCGGGGATCGCCGGCCGCGCCGGCCTGGCCGACCGCGGTCACGCCCCCGAAGTAGTGGTTGGGGCCGGGCCACTGCTTGATCCGCCAGCCGGCCCCGGCCAGCCGGGCGAGCTCGTCGCGCGGATAGTCCGGTTCGACGTGCACGGTGTCGTCCACCACGTGGAAGCGCGGCCGGCCGATCGCCGACGCCATGTCGAGGCCGTCGACCACCACCCCGAGCAGCGTGCCGACCAGGGCGGTACGGATTCGCGACGCGCCCGCCGACCCGGCCGCGACGGCCAGGTCCCCGTCCGGGTCGAGCACCACGAGCGGGCACATGTTCGACGACATCCGACCGCCGGGAGTGAGGTCGTCGGTGATCAACTCGCCCTCACCGAGCATCGAGTTCAAGTTGATGCCGAGGCCGGGCAGCCAGACACCGGAGCCGAGACCCAGCGTCGTGGTGATCACACACGCGTCGCCCTCGCTGTCGACCACGGAGACGTTCGTGGTGTCGCCGATCTTCTGCCGGCCCTGGTCGCGCAGTGCCGAGGCGAGGGCCACGGCCCGGCCCGGCCGGGACAGGTCGCCGGGCAGCCCCGCGATCGTGTCCACCGTCCGGTTGAGGTCGTGCCGGGCGAGCACCCGGTGACCGCCCAGCATCGCGTGATCCACCGGCGTCTCCAGCACCCGGTAGCCGGCCAGGTCGCGCGGGCCGAGGCAGCCGCCGGCCGCCCGTACGGTATCCACCAGCAGCCGCGCGTACTCGCCGGTGTAGAAGATCGCGGGGCCCTCCGCGGCGAGGCCCTCCATCGCCGACGCCAGGCCCCCGTGGAACAGCAGGTCGCCGCCGGCCAGGCGGCGTCCGTGCGGGGTGTAGACGTCCGCCCCTTCACCCCAGGCCAGGGCCGGCGCGCACGCGTCGAGCGTCTCCGCGTGGGCCTCCGGCACCGGCACCCCGGTCTTGGCCAGCTCGATCGCCGGTGCGACCACCTCGGCCCAGGGCAGCCGGCCCCAGCGCCGGTGCACCTCACCGCAGCCGGCCGGCACGCCCGGCACGGCGACGCTCGCCCCGCCGATCGAGTAGACCTGCGGCAGTCCGCCGAAGAAGACGTCGACCGCCAGCATCGGGCCTGCCTCCTGGTCACCGTCGGTGCCCGGCACCGCGACGAAGAAGTCCAGGCAGGTGACCTTGCCGGTACCCGCGTCGAAGTAGGTGGCGAACCCGCCACCGCCGAGCCCGGTGTAGATGGTCTCGGCGGCGCAGCACGCGAGCACGGCCGCGACCGCGGCGTCCGCGGCGGTACCGCCCTCCGCCAAGATGCTCAGCCCGGCGCGCGCGGTCGCCGGATGGCTGGCGGCGACCCCGGCCGCAACGCTTTTCATGCGGCGAAGCGTAGGCGTCGCCGCCTGATTGTGGTTACTTTCCGCGTCCAGGACGACCGCCGGTACCTCCCTCGGCGTACGGCCCGCGACGACCCTTCCACGCCGCGTTCCGGCCGGATGTTCCCAGGTTCGCTGGTCACGGGAAGTGGTCGTCACCTGCCAGATTCCAAACTCTTTATCCTCTCTGGACCGATACGCTAAGAGTTGCAGCATGGGGCACCGGGTCCGGTCGTGAGCCTGCCGCAGCGGCCCGCCGCGGCGACGGAGTAGGTTGGCGACGTGGCCGGTCTGCCAGGAGTGCTCGGGGAACCCATCCGGTTCGTGCTGAACTGGGGGCGGCGCTATTCGCTGTGGGTGTTCAACTTCGGTCTCGCCTGCTGCGCGATCGAGTTCATCGCGACCGTGGCCGGTCTGCCAGGAGTGCTCGGGGAACCCATCCGGTTCGTGCTGAACTGGGGGCGGCGCTATTCGCTGTGGGTGTTCAACTTCGGTCTCGCCTGCTGCGCGATCGAGTTCATCGCGACGAGCATGAGCCGGCACGACTTCATGCGCCTCGGCGTGATCCCGTTCGCGCACGGGCCGCGCCAGGCCGACCTGATGGTCGTCTCCGGCACGGTCACCGACAAGATGGCGCCGGCGATCAAGCGGCTCTACGACCAGATGCCCGAGCCGAAGTACGTGATCTCGTTCGGCTCCTGCTCCAACTGCGGCGGACCGTACTGGGACTCGTACTCGGTCACCAAGGGTGTCGATCAGATCATCCCGGTCGACGTCTACGTGCCCGGCTGCCCGCCCCGGCCCGAGGCGCTCCTGCACGGCATTCTGCGGCTGCAGGAGAAGATCGCCGCCGAGCAGTCCGGGCCCGGCGGGGTGTCCCGGCCCGACCCGCTGCGGAACGCGGCGTCGTTGACCGCCCCGATGGTGCCTCCACCGGTAGCAGCCTCCTGAACGGCCACCCGGGGCTGCCGAGAGTTGGCCCGGCGGCGCCGGATCATAGGATGACGCCATGACGCCCGAAGAGGTCGGCGAGCGCATGGTCGCCCTGCTGGTGGACGACTCCCCGGACGCTCCGCCGGGGGAGGTCATCGCCGGCGTGTCCGGCGGCGGTCCGGGGCACGCGCGGGCCGTCGTCGACGTGCCGGTCGCCCGCTGGTGGGAGGCGGTCGGCACGGCCAAGCACAACGGTGTCCTGGGCTGTGACTTCTTCGACTGGCTCTCCGCCGTCGACGAGCTCGACGGCGGGTTCGCCGTACTGGCCCACCTCTATTCGACCCGGCGCAAGCATGCGCTGCTGCTGCGCACCCGGGTGCCGCGGGCCGACCCGGTCGTCGAGTCGGTCGTCGAGCTGTTTCCGGGCGCCGCCTGGCACGAGCGGGAGACGTACGAGATGTTCGGGATCACGTTCGCCCGCCACCCCGATCTGAAGCCGCTGTTGCTGCCGCCGGGCTTCGAGGGCCATCCGCTGCGCAAGGAATTCGTCCTCGCCTCCCGGGTGGCGAAGGCCTGGCCCGGAGCGAAAGAGCCCGGCGAGTCCGAGGCCGGCACCGCCAAACGGGCCCCGATGCGACCGCCCGGCGTCCCCGACCCGAACGAGTGGGGCCCGCAGCGGGGACAGGCCCCGACCGAGGCGCCCGCACGCCGTAGCGCGCCACCGCGTCCGGCGCCCGGTGAACGCGCGGCCCGCCCGGTCCGGAATCGGGCGACCCCGGGCGCTCCCGCCGACCCCAAGGCCGAGGCGCCGGGAGAGGGCGACTGATGCCGGTCTGGCTCGACCTGATCGTCCGGGTGGTCGCCGTGGTGGCGGCCTTCCTGCTGCTCCCGCTGGTAGTCGGCCAGACCGAGCACAAGGTGATGGCGCACATGCAGAGCCGGCTCGGCCCGATGTACGCCGGTGCCTTCCACGGCTGGGCGCAGCTGGTCGCGGACGGGGTGAAGTTCGTCCAGAAGGAGGACATCACGCCGCGGGACGCGGACCGGCACGTGTTCCGGCTCGCCCCGATCGTGGCCCTCTTCCCGTACCTGCTGGTGTTGCTCGCCATCCCGCTCGGGCCCGGCGGCCTGGTCGCCCAGGCCCTCGACGTGGGCCTGTTCTTCGTCCTCGCCCTGCTCGGTCTGGGCGTGGTAGCCGTGCTGATGTCGGCGTGGGCCTCGGGGAACAAGTACAGCCTGCTGGGCGGCCTGCGCGGCGCGGCCCAGCTGCTCGGGTACGAGCTGCCGCTGGTGCTCGCCGCCGCCAGTGTCGCGATGGCGGCGGGGACGCTCAGCCTCGGCGGCATCGTCGAGGCGTGGCGGCCGTGGTGGCTGCTCTGGCAGGCGCCGGCCGCGGTGGTCTTCTTCCTCTCCGGCCTCGCCGAGATCCGCCGGCCGCCGTTCGACATGCCGATCGCCGACTCCGAGTTGGTCTTCGGCTACATGACCGAATACAGCGGCCTGCGCTTCGCGTTCTTCCTGCTCGCCGAGTACGTCGGCATCGTGGTGATCGCCGCCCTGACCACCGTGCTGTTCCTGGGCGGCTGGCACGGGCCGCTCGCCGACCAGCTCGGCTGGCTGTGGACGCTGATCAAGGTGTTCGCCGTCTCATTCGTGATCATCTGGTTCCGGGTGAGCTATCCCCGGCTACGCGAGGACCAGTTGCAGCGCCTCTGCTGGCTGATCCTCGTGCCGGTCGCGCTGGCCCAGCTGGTGCTCACCGCGGCCGTCAAGGTCGCCCTGTGAACGGCTCAGCGGAAGCGCGGCGTCAACTTCTCGATCGCAATCTTGATCGGCCACGGCTCGGGCGCGTCAATCTCCACCTCGAAGAGGCCGAACGGCCGGTACATCTCGGCCTCGGGATCGATTTTGAAGGTGTCGACCGAGATTCCGTCGTCGATCTCGATCCGCCAGTAATACGGGATGCCGGCGGCGGCGTAGAGGGCGGGCTTGGTGATGCGATCCATGGCCTGGGAGGTCGGCGAGACGATCTCGACGGCGAGGATCACCTCGTGCGGGGCGAACAGCCGCGGGCCGCGCCGGGCGGCTTCGACGGTGGTGACCAGGACGTCCGGAATGAAGGACCGGCGGGCGTCGATGCGCACCTCCACGCCCGGGGTGACGTCGAACTGGGCCGGGCAGGACGCCTCGAGGGCGACTGCGAGACGCATGGCGATTTTCTGGTGAATGTTCGACGGGGAGGGCGACACGAGGAGCACTCCATCGAGCAGCTCGCGGCGGACGCCGTCTTCCGGCAGGGCGTCAAGGTCATCTGTGGTCCAGCCACCTGCGGGTGGCAAGCCGTTCATGTCGCTCATCCGGCTCATCGCAGCGGTCACGTGAGACCTCCAGGACGCAGGATGCTCACCCCGCGTCTCACCGTACCGGAAGATCTCGAGGGGGTGTGCTCGCGTCACTCGGGGCGACGGGGCAGGATATGCGTTTGTGAGTGACGAGGGGGAGCGCAGCACGCCCGGCAAGGGCCTGGTCGACGGGCTCGCCGTCACGTTCCGGACCCTGACCAGGCGGTCGACCACCCAGCAGTACCCGGACGTCCAGCCGGAACTCCCGCCGCGCAGCCGGGGCGTCATCGCGCTGCTGGAAGAGAACTGCACGGTCTGCATGCTGTGCGCGCGCGAGTGCCCCGACTGGTGCATCTACATCGACTCGCACAAGGAGGAGGTCGTCGTCCCGGGTGCCGCCCGCGCCCGCCAGCGCAACGTGCTCGACCGGTTCGACATCGACTTCTCGCTCTGCATGTACTGCGGCATCTGCATCGAGGCCTGCCCCTTCGACGCGCTGTACTGGACGCCCGAGTTCGAGTACTCCGAGCTCGACGTTCTCGACCTGCTGCACGACAAGAACCGGCTGGGCGAGTGGATGCGCACGGTGCCGCCGCCGCCGCCGCACGACGTGCTCGGCGAGCCGTCGAAGGAGGAGGCCACGGCGGCGCGCAAGGCCGCCGGCCCGGGCGCGGCCACCGCCGCGAGGACCACAGCGGTACGGCGTACCGCGCCGGAGACTCCGGAGCGCGAGCAGTGACCGTCGCGGATGCGCTGATGCTCGCGCTCGGCGCGGTCGCGGTCGGCTCCGGCGCGCTCGTCGTCACCAGCACCCATCTGGTCCGCGCGGGCCTCTACCTGGTGATCAGTCTGGGTGCGATCGCCGGCCTCTACCTGGTCCTCGGCGCCGAGCTCGTGGCCTGGGTGCAGGTGCTCGTCTATGTCGGCGCGGTCGTGGTGCTGCTGCTCTTCGCGGTGATGCTCACCCGCGCGCCGATCGGCCCGTCGCCCGGCCTGGACCGGCCGGCCGGTCCGGCCGCGCTGATCGGCGGCGGCGTCGGCTTCGGCCTGAGCGTGCTGCTCATCGACGCGTTTCGCTGGACTCGGTACGACCTGCCGGAGCCCGGGACCGCGCGGCGCGTCGGCGAGCAGATCTTCGGCGGCTGGGTGCTGCCCTTCGAGGTGCTCTCGATCCTGCTGCTCGCCGCGCTGATCGGTGCGATCGTCCTGTCCCGGCCGGACATCGGCGCCCGGCCCGACCCGGACGCCCCGGCGGCCGCCGCCGGACCGCCACCCGGCCCGGTCGACGAGACGGCCGAGGTGGCAGCCCGGCTGGAGCGGATCGCCGCCCGGCAGGCGGCCGCCGCGACCCGGCACCGTCAGGTCGCTACCACCGGCGCTGCGGCCGACACGAGCCCGCCCACCGCGAACCGGGCCACGGCTGAGCCGGCCGCCGGCGATCCCGGACCGGCCGGGCCGGCGGCGCTCAAGGACCAGGCCCGCGAGGTCGTGTTCGGCGCACACGCGAACCGGCCGGCGCTGGGCGGTGAGCCGGACGAGCCCACCGCACCACCGGTTCTCGAGGGCACGAGCCGGCCCACACCGGCCGTCCGCGGCCGCCCTGCCCGGCCCGCCCTGCCCGGCGGCGGCACCACCGGCGAGGAGAGCGACGCCTGATGCACGCCGTCATCCCGTACGTGATCGCCGCCGTGCTGTTCGCCCTCGGCGTCTACGGCGTGCTGCGCCGGCGCAACGCCATCCTCGTGCTGATGGCGGTCGAGCTGATGCTCAACGCCGTGAACCTGATCCTGGTCGCCGCGGACGCCTCGGTCCGCTCCGCGCTGGCCGGCGTGCGGCCCGAGTCCTGGGCGTACCCCGCCCCCGAGCCCCGGGCCGGCGCGATCTTCGCGCTTTTCGTCATCGTGCTCGCGGCCGCCGAGGTCGGCGTCGGGCTGGCGATCGTGCTGCAGTACTACCGCCTGCGCCGGGCCGTGGTCCTCGACGAGGTGGCGCTGGACCGGCACGACCACGAGAACGAGCAGGTGGCCGGATGAGCGCCGGTGCCGTCGGTGCGCTGATCGCCGGCGTACCGCTGCTGCTGGGCCTGATCGGCCTGCTGCTGCCGCCCGGCGACACCGGCAACCCCGCGGCCCGCCGGGTCGCCGCGGCACTCGGCATCGCCGGTGCCGCCATCTCACTCGCCGTGACACTCGGTCTGGTGATCTTCGCCGGCAAGCCGATCGAAGCGAACGCACGCTGGGTGAGCTTCGGCGGGATCGACGTCACGCTCGGTTTCTCCGCCGGGATGGCGGCGCTGTACATCGCGCTGGCCGTCTGCGTGGTCGCGCTCGCCGTGCAGGTCTACTCGGTCGCGTACCTGCACGACGACCACCGATATGCGCCGTACGCCGCGCAGGTCAGCCTCTTCACCGGCGCGATGCTGCTGGTCGTCACGTCCGGCGACCTGATCGGCCTGCTGGTGGGGTGGGAGGTGATGGGCGCCTGCTCGTACCTGCTGATCGGTCACGACCGGCGGTTGCCGGAAGCGCCCGCGGCCGCCGTGAAGGCCTTCGTGGTCACCCGCGTCGGTGACGTCGGTTTCCTGCTCGGCGTGGCCCTGCTGATCGTCGAGGCGGGCACCTCGCGTCTCGACGTGGTGCTGGCGCACGACTACCCGGCGGGCACGCTGACCGCCGCGCTGCTGCTCCTGCTGGCTGGGGTGGCCGGTAAGAGTGCGCAGTTCCCGCTGCACACCTGGCTGCCGGACGCGATGGCCGGCCCGACGCCGATCTCCGCGCTGATCCACGCGGCCACGATGGTCGCGGCCGGCGTCTACGTGGTCTTCCGCATGTACCCGCTGTTCGCCCGGTCGCCCGCCGCGCTCGCGGTGCTCGGTGTGGTCGCGGCGATCACCATCCTGCTCGGCGCACTCGCCGCGACGTCGCAGGACGACATGAAGCGGGTGCTGGCCTGGTCCACGGTGAGCCAGATCGGCTACATGACCGGAGCGCTCGCCGTCGGCTCGCCCGCCGCCGCGCTGTTCCACCTGCTCACCCACGCGGCGTTCAAGGCGCTGCTGTTCCTCGCGGCGGGCGCGGTGATCCACGCGGTCGGCACCAACTACCTGTCCCGGATGGGCGGCCTGCGCGAGCACATGCCGGTCACCTTCTGGTCCTTCGTGGTCGGTCTAGGCGCCCTCGCCGGCCTGCCCCCGCTGGCCGGCTTCTGGTCGAAGGAGAACGTGCTGACGGCCGCCGCCCACGCCACCGACGGCGGCGAGCCGGTGCCCGTCCCGGTGGCCTGGCTGGTTTGGCTCGCCGCACTCTTCGCCGTCGGGATCACCGCCTGGTACGCGACCCGCCTGCTGCTGTGCGCGTTCTTCGGGGTGTCCCGGGAACACGGCCCGGACGGCCCGGACTGGGAGATCGGCTTCGACGACGCGCGGTACACCACCCCGCTCGCCACCCACGACCCACCCGGTCTGATGCGCTGGCCGATCGTCCTGCTGGCCGTGCCGGCCGTGCTGCTCGGCCTGGCCGCGTACGCTCCGGGCTTCCGCACCGCGCTGGAGCTGGAGGAGCCGCACCTCGGGGTCGCCGTCGTGCTGCCGCTGGTGCTGCTCGCCGCGGGCGCCGGAACGGCCTGGTGGCTGTGGCGAGCGGTGCCCGGCGTGGACCCGGCGGCGGCGCTCGGCCGGGCCCGGCCGCTGTTCGCTGCCGGTTTCCACCTGGACGCGGTGCAGGACCTGCTGGTCGTACGCCCGGTCCGTGCGCTGGCCCGGCTCGTCACCGCGACGGACGAACGGGTGGTCGACGCCGCCGTGGAGGGTACCGGTACCACGACCACCCGGGTGGGCGGCGTGCTGACCGCGGCGCACCGGATCGCGTTGCCCGCGGCCGCGGTCGTCCTCTTCACCGGCGCGCTGCTGCTCGGCGTCGTCGCCGCCTGGTACGGAGCCGCCTCATGACGACGTTCTTCCGGGTGGCCCTGGTGGCCGTGCTGGTTCTGCCGGCGCTCGGCGCGGCGGTGGTCGCCCTGCTGCCGGCCCGGCTCGACCGTTCCGCCCGGATTGTCGCGACCGCGTTCGCCGCGCTGACCCTGCTGCCGATCGCGGCGCTGCCGTTCACCCGGGTGGCCGGCGGCCCCTGGTTCAGCTCCTCGCTCGCGGTGCGACCGTGGACCGAGGTGGACGTGCCCTGGGTGCCGGCCCTGGCCGTCGAGTTCCACCTGGGCGTGGACGGCGTGTCCTATCCGCTGATCGCGCTCACCGGTCTGCTGACCCTGCTGTGCTGCGGCTACACCGTCGGGAAGGTGCCGGACGGCGGTTCCGGGCGTACGCTCGCGGCCCTTCTTCTCGTCCTCGAGGTCGGCATCCTCGGCACCTTCCTCGCCCTGGACCTCGTGCTCTTCTTCCTCTTCTTCGAGGTCGTCCTCCTGCCGATGTACGCGGTGATCGCCGGCTGGGGCGGCGCGGACCGGCGGCGTGCCGCCCGCAAGTTCGTCCTCTACACCTTGTTCGGTTCGGTGCTGCTGCTGCTCGGCGTGATGACCGTGGTGACCGCCGCGGGCACCGGCGACCTCGGCGCGCTCAGCGGCGGCGCCGGCCTCAGCCGCACCACCCAGTGCGTCGCGTTCGTGCTGCTGGCCGTCGCCTTCGCGGTGAAGGCCCCGCTCTGGCCCCTGCACACCTGGCTGCCGGACGCGCACACCGAAGCGCCCACGGTCGGTTCGGTGATCCTCGCGGGTGTGCTGCTGAAGATGGGCACGTACGGCCTGATCCGGATCGGCGTCGGCGTGGCGCCGCTCGGCGCCGCGTGGGCCGCGCCGGTCCTCGGCGTGCTGGCCGCCGCGGCGATCCTGGCCGGGGCGCTGATCTGCCTGCGGCAGACCGAGCTGAAGCGGCTGATCGCCTATTCCAGCGTGGGCCACATGGGTTTCGTGCTGCTCGGCATCGCCACGCTCACCGTGACCGGGCTCCAGGCGGCACTGCTCGGCAACGTGGCGCACGGCCTGATCACCGGTCTGCTGTTCTTCCTGGCCGGTGCGGTCAAGGACCGGGCGCACACCGGCGAGCTGGCCGATCTCGGCGGCCTGCGGGAGTCCGCACCGCGCCTCGCGGGGGTGCTCGGCTTCGCCGCTATCGCGTCGCTCGGCCTGCCCGGCCTGGCCGGCTTCTGGGGCGAGGCGTTCGCCGTGGTGGCCGCGACCCGCCGGGGCGGACCGCTGTGGCTGACCCTGGCGGTGCTGGCCGCGATCGGCGGAGCGCTCACCGCCGCGTACTTCCTGCGGCTGCTGCGCCGGGTGACGCACGGCCCGGCGACGCCGGCGGTGCTGGGCCTGCGCCCGGTGATCGCCGGGCCGGAATGGTTCGCCTGGGCGCCGCTGGCCGTGCTCACGCTCGCGGTGGGTGTGGCGCCCGCGCTGGTCCTGGCCGCGACGGCCACCCCGATGCTCGCCCTGACCGGAGCCCTCCCATGAGTGCCCAGGCTGTCGACCACGTGTCGCTGCTCCCGCTGTACGCCGCGGCCGGTACGGCCGTGCTCGTGCTGATCGCCGAGCTCGCCGTCGGCCGGCTCGCCGCGGTCGCCGGCTCGTTGGCGCTCGGCGGCCTGGCCACGGCGGTGTGCGCGATCGTGGCGGGTGGCTCGCGGCGGGGCACGTTCTGCACCGGCGCCGCCTGCTCGTGGGTGCCGAGCCCGCTGGCCGCGGTGGCCGCCGTGGTGTTCGCCGGGCTCACCGTCGGCGTGCTCGCCCTCGCCGTGCCGGCGCTGCGTCTCGGCACCGCCCCGCCCGGCGAGTTCTGCTTCTTGCTGGCGTGCTCGCTGACCGGCGGGGTAACGGTCGGCTACGCCGGCGACCTCATCACGCTGATCGTCGGTCTGGAGACGCTCACGCTCCCGCTCTACGTGCTGGTCGGTCTGCGCAGGTTCGCGCCGCGCGAGCGGGTCACCACTGCCGCCGCGTCGGCATCGATCACCTTCCTGGTGATCAGCGTCGTCTCCACCGCGATCGCACTGCTCGGCGCCGCGCTGAACTACGCCGCGACCGGTGCGCTGCACCTGAGCGTCCTGGTCGACGCGATCGGCCCGGTGCGGCCGGTCGCCGCGGTCGGGGCGGCGCTGCTGGTGATCGGCCTGGCCTTCAAGGTGGCCGCGGTGCCGCTGCACGCCTGGGCTCCGCCGACCTACGAGGGCGCGCCCCTGCCCGTGGCCGCGTATCTCTCGACAGCTTCCAAGCTGGGCGGCGTCCTCGCCCTGGCCGCCGTCGTGTCCCGCCTGGACGCCGGCTCGGTCACCGCGGTCCTCGCCGTGCTGACCATGACCATCGGCAACCTGGTGGCGCTGCGCCAGACCCGGATGGTGCGCCTGCTGGCGTGGTCGTCGATCGCGCAGGCGGGCTACATCCTCGCCGCTCTGGCGGTGGGCGGGGCCGGCGTCTGGGCCGCGGCGGCGTACGCGGTCTTCTTCATGGTCCTGGAGTTCATCGCGTTCGCGGCGGTGGTGGCGCTGCGCGCGCCCGGCGCCGACGGCGGCGAGATCGTCAACTACCGCGGCGCGGGTCGCCGGTCGCCGTGGCGGGGCGCCGCGCTGGTGCTGGCGCTCGCCGGCCTGGCGGGCCTGCCGCCCGGCCTAGCCGGTCTGTTCGCCAAGGTGACGATCGTGGACGTGCTGATCGACGAGGGCTGGGGCTGGCTCGCCGGCGTGGTCGCGCTGAACGCGGTGGTCGCGCTCGCGTACTACGTGCGGGTGGCGGCGACCCTGTACGCATCCGCGCCCCGCGTCGGCATCGCGGTGGCCGACCCGGAGCTGCTGGAGGCCGCCGCCAACCCGCGCCGCCCGGTACCCCTGCCGGTCGCGGCGGCCCTCGTCGGCGGTGCGCTGGTGGCGGTGGTGCTCGGCTTCGCGCCCCAGCTGCTCTTCGACGCGCTCAGCTGAGGCCGCCGCACAGCCACCGGTCGATGTCCCGGCGGGTCCGCAGCCGCACCACCGGCAGGTCGGGCCGCAGCGCCAGCAGCTCCGTCACGCGCTCCGCCGTCCGGCCGTGGGTGCTCCAGGCCCAGCGCACGATGTGCTCGGGATCGGTGAGGATCGTCCGCAGCGGCGACTCCATGTTGCCGTTCCAGAGTCGCTCCCGGCGTACCCGGCGGAGCACCGTGCGGCACACCACCTGACGCATCACCCGGGCGCGCGGCGGGTCCAGCCAGACCAGCAGGTCGCCGCGGTCCGCCAGGTGCCCGCGGACCGCGGCGTACTGCCACTCCGTCACCCAGGCCGGCCCGGCGGTGAAGCGGTGCACGTCCGCCTCGAACGAGGGGCGCGGCGTCCAGTTCGGACCGTGGAACAGCGCGTCCAGCTCCACGTACGGGATGCCCAGCCGCGCCGCGATCTGCCGGGCCACAGTGGTCTTGCCCGCCCCGGACGTGCCCGCCACCAGGACGCGGCGCGGCGTCCGGGGCAGCGGGTCGCCCGGACCCAGCAGCGGCATCTCAGGCGGGGTTCGGGGCGGACGGGCCCACCCGATCGGCGACCTCCTCCTTCAGGCCGGCCGGCAGCGCCTCGGCGTCCAGCAGAAGGGCGAGGGACTCGGGCTCGGATACGTAGATGCGAAACGCGTCGGCGATACTGAGGCTGCGGTCCGGGCGGTGCACCACCTCCACCCGGTCACCCGCGCGCACCGGGCCCGGCGTGATCACCCGCAGGTACGCCCCGGTGCGGTTGGTGCGGGTGAACCGCTTGATCCAGCCGCGCATGCCCATCTTCGCCTGGAACGTCATGCACGGGATGCGGCCGAACGTTGGCTGCAGCTCCAACCGGTCGCCGATGCGCCACACCTCGCCGATCAGCGCTCCGGTGACGTCCACGTCCACAGTGGTCAGGTTGTCGCCGAACCAGCCGCCGGGAAGGTCGCGGCCCAGCTCCCGCTCCCACCAGTCGTAGTCCTCCCGGGCGTACGCGTAGACGGCCTGATCGTCGCCGCCGTGATGCCGCGTGTCCCCGATCGGGTCGCCGACCACCCCGCTGTGCAGGCCGGTCCGCTTCGGCCCTGGGGCGCGCACCTCTACCGCGTGCTCGACCGGCAGCTTGTCGATGCCGGTGAACGTCAGTTCCTTGTCGGGATTGGGCCGGGGAACGCCCACATTGACCGAGAGAATCCTGCCGATCGTCATGACGAGAACTCCATTACCGTTCGATCCTCCACGGGCCGGTAACCCAGCCGCTCGTACAGCGCGTTGCTGGTCGCGTTCGCCAGGTCGGTGTAGAGCACGACGTCGTGCGCTCCGGCGTCGAGGGCGGCCCGGGTGGCCGCGGTCGTCGCCGCGCCGGCGTAGCCGCGGCCGCGGAACGGTCGCGGGGTGTACACCGCGCGGATCCGGACCATGCCGGCTTCGGATCGTGACCGGGTCGCCATCGAGACCGGCTCGCCGGTCTCCCAGAGCGTCACCCCACCGTCCGAGATCCACTCGTCGACGGCCGTCTCCGTGTCGCTGTGCCCTTCCCCGATCTCGGCGAGGAACTCGGTGGTCCAGCGCAACACCAGCGCCCGGTCCCGGGGCTCGGCCGCCCGCGCCGAGCCGGGCGGCGGCACGGCCGGCGTGAGCGTGCCGAGCCGGTACAGCCGGGTGCGCATGCGGACGCTGGCCATGACGCCGGTGCGCTCCCGCCAGCCGGCGACGAAGGGGTCGGCGTCCCGGGCCAGCAGGTTCGCGCCGGGCAACGGCCGGTCCGCGAGTGCGTCCACGGCGGCCGGCAGGGCCTCGGCCGGTACGGCGCTGAACAGCACCGGGTGCGGCGGGGTCTGCAGAAGCATGCCGGCGACCCCGCCGTCCGCCGCCCGCCAGACTCCGAAGATCGGGTCATCGGGGCCGAACGCGTGCCGACCGTGCCGGTGCAGCGCGTCGACGAGCGTCAGCGGCACCGTGTGCTCGACCGGCCGGGAGCGGAGGAACTTCCCGGCCGCCTCGGCGAATGTCTCGACGTCGTCGGTCATCTCCCAGGGCATGCCTCATCCTCGGCCAGGCCGGACCGGGTGCGCACCCGATTAAAGCCCCCAGGCCTTCGCGACCCGGGCCAGCGTGTCCTGCCGGGTCGCCGGGTCGTACACCGTGCCCGCCAGGATCAGCTCGTTCGCGCCGGTCCGCCGCACCAGTTCGTCGAGGCCGGCCACCACCTCCTCGGCGGTGCCCGCGTACTGGGTGCCCGGCAGCGTGTCGAGCAGGCCGCGTTCGAGGTCGGAGAGCTCGACCGAGGCCGCCGCGTCCGGCGAGACGATGGGGCCGAGCCGGCCGGTGCGCAGGCTCAACGCCATGATCCGGCTGGGCATGGCCAGGTACCGCGCCTGCTCGGTGGTCTCCGCGGCGATGGCCGAGGCGCTCACCATGACGTACGGCTCGGCGTACCGCGGAGAGGGCTGGAAGCCCGAGCGGTACAGGTGCAGGGCGGTATCCACATCGGAGCTCATCGCGAAGTGGTACGCGTAGCAGAACGGCAGACCGAGCGCGGCGGCGACCTGAGCCCCGTACGTGGAGGAGCCGAGCATCCACACCTCCGGACAGCTCTCCGGGACCGGCGTCGCGTGCAGCCGTCTCGCCTGCTCCGCGTCGATCCGCTCGTCGCCGAGCAGCGCGAGCAGCGTCTGCAGGTGCTCGGGGAACTGCTCCACGGTGAGGTAGGGAGAGACGCCACGCAGCGCCGCCGCGGTCGCCTGGTCGGTGCCGGGCGCCCGGCCGATGCCGAGGTCGATGCGGCCCGGATACAGCGCCTCCAGCAGGGCGAACTGCTCGGCCACCACGAACGGCATGTGGTTCGGCAGCATCACGCCGCCCGAGCCCACCTTGATCTGCCGGGTGTTCGCCGCGACCGAGGCGATGAGCACCGCCGGCGCGGTGGAGGCGACGGCCGGCATGTTGTGGTGCTCGGCCACCCAGAACCGGGAATACCCGAGCTCGTCGGCCGTCTTCGCGATCTCGATCGTGCCGCGGAGCGCGTCCGCGCTGGTGTACCCCTCGCGGACCGTGGCCAGGTCGAGCACGCAGAGCGGGACGCGAGTCGTCATGAGATCGACCCTAGCGCGACCGGATCCGCCGCCCGCGTCGCGTGGAACATGGGCGGCGCCAACAGATCGAAACCTTCTGGACACCTGTTGTTAACCATCGGCTGGTGGGATGGCTCGTCGTGTCGACGATCACCGAGGCCCGCGAGGCGCACGCACCGGTACGACCTGCACCGGAACCACACCTGGCATTCCGCCCGGACATCGAGGGTCTGCGGGCTGTCGCGGTCACGCTGGTGGTGCTGAGCCATGCCGGGATCGGCCTGTTCGCCGGCGGCTACGTCGGCGTGGACGTGTTCTTCGTCATCTCCGGCTTCCTGATCACCACGCTGCTGCGCAAGGAGATCCGCGCCCGCGGCACGATATCGTTGGCCGGCTTCTACGCCCGCCGGGCCGTCCGGCTCCTGCCGGTCTCGGCGGTCGTGCTGGTCGCCACGCTGGTGGCGAGTTGGCTGTGGCTGCCGGCGACCCGCTTCCGGTCGATTTCATGGGACGCGCTGTTCAGCACGTTCTACGGGATCAACTGGCGGCTGGCGTACGAGGGCACCGAATACCTCAACGCCACCGCCGCCCCCTCCCCGCTGCAGCACCTCTGGTCGCTCGCCGTGGAGGAGCAGTTCTACCTGGTCTGGCCGCTGCTGCTGCTCGCCGTGGGTGCCGGCCGACGGGCCCGGGTGGCGCTCGCGGTACTGGTCGTGGTCTCGCTCGCGGTGAGCGTGCGGCAGACGCCGGCCGCCGCGCCCTGGGCCTACTTCGGGTCGCACACCCGGGCCTGGGAACTGGGCCTCGGTGCCCTCGTGGCGCTGGGCGCCGGTGCTCTCGCGCGTACGCCCCGAATGCTCGCCGCCGCACTCACCTGGGCCGGACTCGGCGCCGTGCTGCTGGCGTCGGCGCTCTTCGACGAGCGCACCGCGTTCCCCGGCTATGCCGCCCTCCTGCCGGTGCTCGGCAGCGCCGCGGTGATCGCGGGCGGTATCGCCGCGGGTGGCCTGGGTGCCGGGCGCCTGCTCGGCGTCGCGCCGTTCCAGCTCGTCGGGAAGCTCTCCTACGGCTGGTACCTCTGGCACTGGCCGGTGCTGATGATCTGGCCGGCCGCCCTGGCGCGCGATCCGTCGATCAAGGGCAACCTGATCTTCGCGGCCGGCGCGCTCGGGCTGGCGTTCGTCAGTTACCACCTGGTCGAGAACCCGGTACGGACGCGGCGGTGGCTGCGCGCCCGCGCCCGCCGCGGGCTGAGCCTCGGCCTGGTGCTCTCGCTCTCGGCCGCGGCGCTCGCCGGGGCCGCCACGCGGTTGCCTCCGCCGCTGCCCACCGGACCGGCCGCCGTGGACACGGCCGCGGTCCTGGCCGCCGCACCCGACCCGCAGGCCCGGCTCACCGAACTCATCAACGGCTCACTGGTGACCACCCGGATGCCGGCGAACCTGCGCCCGGCCCTCGAGACGGCCGGCGACGAGCTGCCGCGTGTCTACCGGGATCTCTGCCACGTCAACTACGACCAGAGTCGGCAGGACCGGCCCTGCGTGTACGGCGATCCGGCGGGCGCCAGGACCGTCTACCTGATCGGTGACTCGCACGCGATGCACTGGTTCCCGGCGCTCGACGATCTGGCCCGGGCGCACGGCTGGAAGCTGGTCGCGTTGACCAAGTCGGCCTGCCAGTTGCCCCGGGTGCTGGTCTACAACCCGGTGCTGAAGCGGCCCTACACGGAGTGCGTGCAGTGGCGCGACCAGATCCTCGAGCGGATCCGGGCCGACCGCCCCGACCTGGTCGTCATGTCCTCGAACGACCTCGACAACGGCGGCATGATCGACTCCGCGGGGAAGCGGGTGCCCCGCGGCGGGCTGGCGGACGACCCGCTCTGGGTGCGCGGCTGGCAGCAGACCTGGGCCCGGCTCGACGGCATCCCGATGGTGCTGCTTCAGGACTCGCCCTGGCCGCTCGGGGACGCCTCGGAGTGTGCCGCCACCCATGCCCGCCGGCTTACCAGCTGCAACCGGCCGCTGGCCAAGTCCGTCGTCGAGCCGAACCGCCGCCGCCTCGTGTCCGAGGCGGCCCGCGCGGCGGGGATCCGGGTGATCGATCCGACGTCGTGGTTCTGCACCTCGGCCTGTCCGGTGGTGATCGGGAACACGCTCGTCTTCAAGGACAACAGCCATATGACCGTGGCGTACGCCCGGGCGATCGAGCCGGTCATCGATCGCGCTCTCTTCGGACCTCTTTACCGCACCGGCACGGCCGCGCCACGCTAGGAGCGAAACGACGCGCCGGCGGGGGGAAGACATGAGACGGCGGCTCACGGACGCCGGGCAGGCGGGCTACGAGCAGATCCTCGACCGGTTGCGGGCCGCGTACGACGACGGCGCCGCGGCCCGGCGGGACGCGACGGACAAGCCCGGCTGGCGGCTCGACGAGCGGGCCGCGTTCCTCGACCGGCTCCGCGCCGCGCAGGCCCGGACGCTGCTCGAGGTCGGCGCGGGCACCGGCCAGGACAGCGCCTACTTCCAGGCGGAGGGGCTGACGGTGACCGCGGTGGACATCGCGCCGGAGATGGTCGAGCGGATCCGGGCCAAAGAGGTGCCGGCCTACGTACGGGACGTGCTGAACCTCGGCTTCCCGGAGCGTTCGTTCGACGCCGCGTACTCGGTGAACACGTTCCTCCACGTGCCGAACACCCATCTGCCCGCAGCCCTGCGCGCGGTACGCGACGTGCTCAGGCCCGGCGGGTTGTTCTTCCTAGGCGTGTTCGGCGGCGACGCCGAGGAGGGCGTCGCCACCGACGACCGGCACGAGCCGGGCCGGTTCTTCTCGTTCCGGACCGACGAGCAGCTGCTGCGCCACGCCGCCGCGGAGTTCGAGATTCTCGATTTTCACCTGTACGAGGGCGCCGAGGTCCGGTTCCAGGCACTCACCCTCGTCCGCCCCTGACGGCGCGGCACGCTGCCGGCCGGCCGCCGACAGTCAGGCCGGCTCGGTGGCGAGCGCGTGCCGGAGCCGGTCCGCCGCCCGCCGGTCGGCCCGCGCGATCGAGCCGTGTGGCACGGCCGTGACCAGCGCCGCGACGACCAGCACCGCGGCCGCGAAGACGAACGCCCAGGGCAGGCCGCCCGGTTGGTCCACAATGGCGCCCGCCACCGCGCCGCCCGCCGCGCTGCCGGCCACCGAGACGGTCACCACCCAGGTGTACGCCTCGTTCAGCATCGCGGCCGGCGCGAGGCGGCCGACGAGATTGCTCTCTACGGTGAGCGCGGGCGCGATGGTGGCGCCGCCCAGCACCAGAGCCAGGCCCAGATAGAGCGGGCTGGGCATGAAGACCAGCACCAGGAAGCTCAGCGACACCGCCCCGAGCAGCCAGGCGAACTGCCGCGGCAGGGCCATCGCCGGCCGCCGGGTTCCGAACCAGATGCCACCCACCGCGCTGCCGACGCCCCAGATGCCGAGCAGCAGGCCGCCCAGGCCGTCTCCGCCGCCGTGCAGATTCGCGTACGCCGGAACGATGACGCCCATGGCCCCGAACGAGATGCCCAGCGCCACCACGCAGAGCATCAGGGTGGGGAAGCCGGAGACCCGGAGAGGGCCGAGCCCCTTCGCGCCGTGCCCGGTCTCGTGCCGCACCCAGTGCCGCATCACCGGCAGCCGGGAGATCACGAACGTGCCCAGGAACGTCGCCGTCGCGGCGCTGAGTAGCGCCGACACCGGCTCTCCGGTGAGCACCACGAACGCCGCGACGAGCATCGGGCCGAGCACGAACACGAGCTCGAAGAGGGAGGTCTCGGCGGCGATCGCGGCGCCCCGCAGGCCGTGCCGCCCGGTGCCGACCTCGGTCATATCGGTCCACGCCCGGCGGATCGCCGCGGTCAGCGGCGGATACGTCGCACCGGCCAGCGCCGAGGTCACGAAGATCCACGGCAGCGCCGCCTCGCCGCCGCCGCTCGCCACCACCAGTGCGAGCAGCGCCAGCGGGTGAAGCACGGCGGTGGTCTGCAGGATCGGGGCAGGCCCGATCCGGTCGGCGAGCCGGCCCAGCACCGGGCTCAGGGCCGCGCCGGCCAGCGCGTACACGCCGCCCGCCAGGCCCGCGGCCGAGTAGCGGCCGGTGGTCTGCTGGACGAGCAGGAGCAGCGCCAGCGGGGTCATGCCGATGCCGAGGCGGGCGAAGACGCCGATGACCAGCAGAATCCGTCCGCCCGGCAGCTGCCACACGCCAAGATATTGACGCAACGCGGTCACGGATCCCGCCTCCCTACAGTCTGATGTAATGACCTATCCGGCCATTGACCCTAACGTGAGCGGGCCCGGTAACACATCCGAAATACCGCCGGCTGTCACCGAACACACACGACAGGGCCGCCCGGCGTCGCGCGGCCCCGTCGGTCAGGTGGTGCTTATCGGGCGTACTGGATCGCGCCGGCCTGCTCGCGCAGGCGGGCGATCCGCTGCTCCATCGGCGGGTGCGTGCTGAACAGCGACGCGATCCCGGCGCCCCGGAACGGGTTGTCGATCATCAGGTGCGCGGTGCTGGCCACCGGGCCGTCGGCCGGCAGCGGCAGGCGCCGCGTACCATAGTGGATCTTCTCCAGCGCGCTCGCCAGGGCCAGCGGGTCCCGGGTCAGCGCGGCGCCGGAGGCGTCCGCCTGGTACTCCCGGTTCCGGCTGATGGCGAGCTGGATGATGCTCGCGGCCAGCGGGCCGAGGATCAGCATGAGCAGCAGCGCGGCCGGGTTCGGACTGTCCTCGTCGTCCGAACCGCCCAGCGGCAGGAAGATCGCCAGCTGCGCGAAGAACGTGATGATGCCGGCCAGGGCGGCCGCCACACTGGAGATCAGGATGTCCCGGTTGTAGACGTGCGACAGCTCATGGCCGATCACGCCACGCAGCTCCCGCCGGTCCAGAATCCGGGTGATGCCGACGGTCACCGCCACCGCCGCGTGCTTCGGGTCGCGACCCGTCGCGAACGCGTTCGGCTGCATCGAAGGCGACACGTACAGCCGCGGCATCGGCTGCCCGGCGGACGTGGCGAGCTCCCGCACGATCTGATAGAGCGCGGGGAACTCCGCCTCGGTCACCGGCTGGGCGCGCATCGCCCGCAGCGCCAGCTTGTCGGAGAAGAAGTAGGTGCCGGCGTTCATCGCCAGCGAGATGATCACGGCCAAGACCAGGCCGCCACTCCCACCGAGCCAGTAGCCCAGCCCCAGGATCAGGGCGGTGAGCAGACCCAGCAGAGCGGCGGTCTTGAGACCGTTGTGATGGCTGTGCACAGGAACTCCTTCGGCGTGCGAGCCAGACGTGCCCGCGTCCATGGAACGCCGCCCCGGTGGGAATTCATCCATTGGCGGCTGTGAGTTGCCTGTACGCTGCTAGGTCCCGGCAACGGACGAGGTGGCGCTGCGCCCGTCACCTACGGCGGCCGCCTGGCCGGAACGATTGCCAGCTTCGTGATCGACGGCCGGACCGAGGTGACGTACCGGATCGACCGGTAACTCTGGGCCGCGGCATCGCGAGCCGAGCACTCGACCTCTTCCTCCAGGTGGTACCGACGCGGCCGCTGCACGCCCGGGCGGCCAGGGACAACATCGCCTCGCTGCGGGTGCTGCGGAAGGCGGGCTTCCGCCCGACCGGCACCGAGATTTCATACGCCCCGGCGCGCCGCACCGAGATCGAGGAGACGATTCTCGTCCTGAACCGATCAGGCCCCACCCCCGCTGTAGCAGCAGGTGAGGGGCCTGATCGTGCCGGTGGTGGCGGGTGAAGGATTCGAACCTTCGTAGCTTTCGCGACGGATTTACAGTCCGCTCCCATTGGCCGCTCGGGCAACCCGCCTGGGCACGCCACCTGCGGTCTCCCGCAGCAGCGGACAACAGGATAGCCGTTCCCGCACCCGTCTCCGCAACCGGGTACGGTCGGCATGTCGGGGGCCGGTTCGCGGCTCCCGCCGACATCGACCCCAGTCGTCCCGCAGGAGTTCTGATCATGGCAGCCAGCCCGTCCTTCGACATCGTCAGCAAGGTCGACCGGCACGAGGTCGACAACGCGTTCCATCAGGCGGAGAAGGAGCTCAGCACCCGGTTCGACTTCCGGGGCACGGGCACCGCCATCGCCAAGTCCGGCGATACCGGCGTGACCATCACCTCCGAGACCGAGGAACGCGCGTCGGCCGCTCTCGACGTCTTCAAGGAGAAGCTGGTCAAGCGCAACATCTCGCTGAAGTCCCTGGACGCCGGCGAGCCCCGCCAGTCCGGCAAGACGTACAAGATCGACTGTGAGGTCGTCGAGGGCATCGACACCGACAAGGCCAAGGCGATCAGCAAGAAGATCCGCGACGAGGGCCCCAAGGGTGTCCAGGCCCAGATCCAGGGCGACCAGCTCCGGGTCACCGGAAAGAAGAAGGACGACCTGCAGACCGTGATCGCCCTGCTCAAGCAGGAGGATTTCGGCGTAGCCCTGCAGTTCACCAACTACCGCTAAGGGGTGAATGGGTGCCCTGGTCATGCTCGCCCGCAATAGGCCTGACCTGGGTAAACTGGGCGACGGTGGTCATCGCTGGTCAATGCTTTGCGACGTCTGACGGCCTGGAGACGGCCTGAGAGGCCCTTGGGCAGGCCGGGGATCTCGAGCCCAAGTCAGGTCAAGTTGGCGATGAATCGTGCCGATATTGCGTCCATGAATCAGAAAGCCTTCATGACCGCGTGCAGCCTCATCGCGGGTGTGGTTCTCGGGCTGGTGCCCGCGGTCGCCGCCCAGGCCGCCGACACGTCCCGCGCCCTTGGCGACGAGAAGCTCATGAGCGACATCCGGATCCAGAGCGCCTACGCCTCTCGTGGGAAGGTCGTTCTCATGAGCGAAATCATCGTTCCCCGTACCGTGTCCAGGAAGGCTGCCTGTCACGGGAGCATCGTGGCCGTCGTTGACCGCAACGGCGCGGTGGTCGGGACGAAGCGCCTCCACATCATGACCAGGCACCTCACTAATATGCACACGTGTTGGGTTTCCGGAAATGTGCCGGCGGCAGGTGGCAACAGGGGCCTTCGCATCACGCTCGCATTCGGCGGCAACGACATGATGGGCCCCTCCCATGTGTCGGGCAAGGTGCTCCCGCACGTCCCACGCGTTGGAAGCTGAGCCTTCGCAACGCGTGGCACCCCGACTTGGCGCAGGTTAACCGCGGCGGCTCCATCCGGCGATGACGGCCCGTGGTCCATCGAAGATCCCGACCAATCCCGCGTGCTAGGCAAGGTCGAAACCCGTTGAGCTCTGTGAATAGCCCCGGAACCTGCCCTCTGACGGGTAGGGCTCCGGGGCTACTTGGTCGTCGCGCCTGCCGCCGGGCGGGAACCGCCGGGCCGTGCGCCCGTGCCGAAGGCTAAGGGCGCGCGAGCCCGAGTGGCGGCCCTTCGGCCCGGCCCTGCTGGGCGGCGGGACCGGCCCGCGCCAGCGGGCCGTTTGAACCCGGTTGGTTTTCGCCGAGCCGAAGGGGCGAAAGACTCGGGATGTACCGCTGCCCGACTCGGTTGCTGTCGCCCTCAAGGATCACGTCGCCAAATTCGCTCCCGTGCCGTGACGCTGCCCTGGCAGGTGCCGTCCGGGAAGCTGGTTACCCTCAACCTGATCGTGTATGGCCGACCGAGCGTCGCTCTCGACCGGAACACGATGAACCGATACGTCTGGTGGCCGGCGGCTATGGCGGTCGGGATTCCGAAGGAACGGCGTAACGGCATGCACGCCCTCCGCCACTACTACGCCTCGGACGGGACGTGGAAGGCTATCGATCGGCCTTCGGCTACGATCCAGCGTCACGGCCTAGCGACGGCCCAGCCCCAGTGTCGGGACAAGGAACCGCAGCGTAAACCATGATCGAATCAGTTTACCGACTACCGGTAGCGGCCTGACCAACCGGCATTTCGCCGATTGACGCGAACACCGCCGGCCCGGACCGCAGACTGGGGCGATGAGCACCGGTACGTGGACCCAGGCGGTCGGCGGGCTGATCGGCCTGGGGCTGGCGGCCTTCGGGGTACGCATCCTGCTCACCGGGCGGGCGCCCGCACTGACCGCCCGCGCGTTCCGCAGCGTGCGCGACGCCGGCTCCTACCACCTGCTGTTCGGGCTGGCCCTTGCGCTGGTCGTGCTCGGCACGAGCCTGGCCGGGCGGGTGTTGCCGGTGGTCACCACGGTGCTCGCGGTGGTGCTGGTGGGCGTGGCGTTGGTCCGGTTCCGGCCGCGCGGCCGCCGCTCCCCGGACGGCGAGTAGGCCGCCGGACCGGTCATCATGGTCCCGTCGGGGAGATGCCGGCCAGGCGGGAGGGACGCTGTGATCGATCCGGTGGTGGACCTGGACGGGATTCGCGCACTGCCCGAGCCGGTGCTCTTCGCCGACGTCCGGCACTATCTGGACGGCCGGTCCGGCCGCGCGGCCTACGACCGCGGCCACCTGCCGGGCGCGATCTTCGTCGACGTCGATCACGATCTGGCGGCGCCCGGTTCGGCCGCCGAGGGACGCCATCCGTTGCCGTCTCCGGAGGCGTTCGCCGAGTGCATGGCACGGCTCGGGGTGAGCGACGACGACACCGTGATCGCGTACGACGACGCGGGCGGTGTGACGGCCGCACGCCTGGTGTGGATGCTGCGGGTCATCGGGCAGGATGCGGCGCTCCTGGACGGCGGTGTGGAGGCGTACGCGGGGGCCTTGGAGACGGCCGTGCCGGACCGCCCGCGCGCGACTTTCACCGCCCGGCCCTGGCCGCCGGAGCGGCTGGCCGGCATCGAGGACGCGACCTCGGCCTCATTTGTGGTACTGGACGCGCGTCAGCCGGAACGGTTCCGCGGTGAGTCCGAGCCGATCGACCCCCGCGCCGGGCACATCCCGGGCGCCCGCAACGTCCCCTGCCGGGAGAACGTCGGCGCCGACGGCCGGTTCCTGCCGGTGGAGCTGCTGCGGAGGAGGTTCGCCGCGGCCGGTGTCACCGATGGTGCGTCGGTCGTGTCGTACTGCGGCTCGGGCGTGACGGCGTGCCACAACCTGCTCGCATTGGAACGGGCGGGACTCGGACCCGGGCGGCTCTATCCCGGATCGTGGTCGCAGTACAGCGCCACGGACCGGCCGGCCGCCGCCGGCGCCTGACCGGGCCGGTCGGCCGCTCAGTCCGGCTCGCCGGCCAGCTCGCGCTCCTCGCGCACGGCGGCCGGGGCCAGTCCTTCGTAGCCGGTCTGCTCGTGCTGCCGGCTCTGGTCTTCGATCCAGCGCTGGTGCGCTTCCCAGGCGGCCTGCTTGCTGGTGCCCAGGGCCGCGCCGATCTCGGTCCACGACGCGCCCGCGCCGCGGGCCGAGCGGACCATCGCCTGCCGCCCGTAGCCGGCCTTCCGGATGACGACTTCGCTCAGCGCCAGCATCTCGAGCGTCTCCGGGCGGCTGAGCGGCGCGCCGTTGCCGTCGGGCTCGCCCGCCATGGCGGCGAGCGCGTCCCGCATCCGGAGCTCGTCGTAACGCGTTGTAGCGGTGGACAGCGTGTGCTGCCCCTCCAGTTCGTCTGGGGACACAGCCATGCCTCCAGCCTGTCGTCAAGTCGGCCTGACGTCAAGTCGCCTTGACAGCGGCTACGCGAATTGCCCTCGGTTTTCTGTTTAAACCGTACCTAAAGCCGTCAATATTGCGGGGTGAAGGGGTTGCCACTACCTCAGCCGTTCGGTCAGGATTTCGGTATGTGCGGCCTCGACCCGCCGCCGGACACTCCCCGTCGCACAGTGCGTGTGGCACCATCATGTGAACCCCACCGGGTGTGCGTTTGCAACTCACAGGAGTCAGACATGTCTGCAAGGAAGCTGGGTCGCTTCGCCGGCTTGGTTTTCGTGCTCGTCGCCGTCTTCGGTGGGGTGGGCGCGCAGCATGCGGCCACCAGCAGCGCTGAGGACGCCACGGTCACGTACCTGGTGGTCGACTGGAACTGAGGTTCCCGCTGCGCTGAGCGTCGCGGCGTCACATCCACTGGTGAGGGAGCGCCATGGTCGGGCGTCCGCGAACACATGGTCGGTCCGCGGAGTATGCGTGGCTGGTCACGGGTCCCCTCGCGTTCTTCAGCGTCGTCACCGTGATCGTGCAATGGGTGGCGGAGCCGCGGTGGTATGCGGACTGGCCTCAGGGATTGCTCCTCTTCGTCGCCTACCTGATGGCGTATATCGGAGTTTTCAACTTCACGATCCGTCGCAACGTCTTCAACATCTTCCTGACCGATATTCCGCTGCTGCTGGCGTTCTATTTCCTACCCGCGACGATGGTCATCCTGATGGTCGGCGTGGCCAGTCTGATCGTCCAGAGCCGGAAGGGGGCGGTGCCCACCAAACGCTGGTTCAACGTCGCCAAGTCGTCGGCCAGCGTCACCGCGGCACTGCTCTTCATCGGCGCCCTCGCCGACGGGCGCGGCACTGGGCTCGCCGCCTGGTTGATCCCGTTCGTCGGGGTGCTGGTCAACCAACTGGTCGAGATCCTCAGCATCACCGCGGTCATGGCGGCCGTACAGAGCACGCGCGCGGCACAGGATACGTTCCGGGGTGGCTTCTCCGCGCTCGCCATCTCCGCCATGAACGGTGCTGTCGGCCTCGTCTTCCTGGCCGCGCTGTCGGCGACGAAGTGGGCGATCGTTCCGCTGATAGCGCTCGTCGCCGCGCTGGCACTGGTGCGCCGATCGTTCACCGAGATCTTCCGGCAACACCGCACGCTGGCGGACGTCTACGAGCTGACCAAGGCGGTACGCAACGAGAGCATCAACGGTCTGCCGGACGCACTGCTGGGCCCCGTCCAGTCCCTGATGCGTGCGGAGTACGCGACGCTGTGGTTGGCGCCTCAGGGCCGCCATCCCGAGGTGCTGCTCACCGCCCAGGTCGAGAACGACGCGCTCCTCGACCTCTCGCCCGTGCCGACGGCCCTGCGCGAGCACGCGGCCGAGACGGGGCAGACGGTGGCGGTCGGTGCGCGCTTCCCGGAATTGGAGGACCTCCGGCCCGCCCTGCGCGAGGCGCGGACCAAGGACGCCATCGTCGTGCCGTTGCGGTCGGGCGGCGCCACGATCGGTACTCTCGAGGTGGTCAACCGGCTCGACGACGGCCGCACCTTCCGGGACGCCGACGTGCAGTTGCTCGAGACCATCGCGGCGCACGTCGCCGTCGCGGTGGAAAACTCCCGACTCGTCGACCGGCTGCGCTACGACGCGTACCACGACCGGCTCACCACGCTGCCGAACCGGCGGCGGATCACCGACGCGCTGGCCGAGTCGGTGAAGGTGCGCGCCGAGGGCGAGGTCGTGGCGGTGCTCCTCTTCGACGTCGACGGGCAGCGCGACGTCAACGAGTCGATGGGCCACGCGGCCGGCGACAAGCTGCTCGCCGAGGTGGCCGATCGCCTCCGCGGAATCGCCGGCCCCGGTACGCTGGTCGGCCGGATCGGCGGGGACGAGTTCGTGGTCACCATGCGGGCCGCGAGTACGGAGGCGACCGTCGAGCTGGCTACCGAGATGCGGGAGCAACTCCGCGGCCCGATGACGGTCGGGTCGCTCACCCTCGACGTGGACACCGCGGTCGGCGTGGCCGTCTACCCGGACCACGGCGGCGACCCGGAGGCGCTGATCCAGCGGGCCGAACTGGCGGCCAACGCGGCCAAGGTCCTGCCGTACGGGGTGCAGCTGTTCCACCCGGCGCTGGAGTCGCGGGCCGTGCGTCGCCTGGGCATCGCCGCCGACCTGCGCAAGGCGCTGGACAAGAACCAGCTCGAGGTCTACTTCCAGCCGAAGGTGACGCTGGCCGATCGGCACCTGGTCGGGGTCGAGTGCCTGGCCCGCTGGCAGCATCCCGCGCACGGTGAGGTGGCTCCGGAGGACTTCGTGGCGGTGGCCGAGCACACCGGCCAACTGTCCCGGCTCACCGAGGTGGTGCTGACCGAGGGCCTGCGTAGGTGCCGGCAATGGACGGAGGCGGATCGGCCGCTCTCCATCGCCGTCAACCTGTCGGTGCGCACCCTGCTCGACTCCCGCTTCCCCGACCAGGTGGCCGAGCTGCTGAGCCGGTACGGCGTGGCCGCGGCACAGGTCACGTTCGAGATCTCCGAGCCGGGCATGCTGGGCGACATCGAACGGGTGCTGCCCACCCTCTACCGGCTGCGCGATCTCGGCGTACGGCTGAGCGTCGACGATTTCGGCACCGGGGCGTCATCGCTGTCCTACCTGCGGCAGTGGCCGGTGCACGAGGTGAAGATCGACGACAGCTTCGTCCAGGGCATGACGACGGACTCGGGCGACCTGGCCATCGTCCGCGCGGTGATCAGCCTGTCCCGGGAGTTCGGGCTGACCGTGGTCGCCGAAGGCGTGGAGAGCGAGCTCACCCTCGATCTGCTCGAGGAGATGGGCTGCGAGATCGGCCAGGGGTACCTGTTCAGCCGACCGCTGCCGTACGAGCGGCTGGAAGCCTGGTTCAACGCCCAGACCGAGCCCGAGTCCACCCCCACCGGGGAGGTGCGTCGCCTGCGGGCGGTGGTCTGACGTGTGGTTTTCCGAGACTGGGGGATCCGATTTCACCCCCGCCGACCAGCCGTGTAGTCTTACCCCTGCGCAGCGAGCAGGAGATGTGCGCAAGCCCCCTTAGCTCAGTCGGCAGAGCGTCTCCATGGTAAGGAGAAGGTCTACGGTTCGATTCCGTAAGGGGGCTCTACCGGGTTCGTTCCCCGCCGCCGGCGCTGAACTCGAGCCTGGCTCGGCGGTGTAGCTCAGTTGGCAGAGCAAGCGGCTCATAATCGCTGTGTCGCCGGTTCAAGTCCGGCCACCGCTACTCGGTGAGGGATCCCTCGGGGTCCCGCTTTGCATGTCGGCCAGACCAGCGTCTAAGCTGGTGGGTCGTTGAGTCAGATCCGTGAGCAGGAAGGCACCCCGCCGTGGCCAAGGCGACCGACGTCCGTCCGAAGATCACCCTGGCGTGTACGGAGTGCAAGGAGCGGAACTACATCACCCGGAAGAACCGGCGTAACGACCCCGACCGCCTGGAGCTGAAGAAGTTCTGCCCCCGGGACGGCCGCCACACCGTGCACCGCGAGACGCGCTGACCCGAGTCACACGTCCACTCTGCTGCGCCGTCCGGCTGACCCGCCGAGA
>Ga0081539_10001166_pt1 | contig 47581 bp, 42 predicted proteins | sample TabmetS4T2R2_FD_71023 | JGI IMG/M metagenome (GOLD analysis project Ga0081539, IMG submission 71023) | Tabebuia heterophylla rhizosphere microbial communities from the University of Puerto Rico - S4T2R2 | ecosystem: Host-associated > Plants > Roots > Rhizosphere ... | reverse complement strand
CTGTTCCTGGTCGCGCTGTTCCTCACGCCGTTGGTGGAGGTCATCCCCCAGGAGGCGGCCGCCCCGGCCCTCGTCGTGGTCGGGTTCCTGCTGATGCGCCAGGTCGCCGACATCGAGTGGGGCGACCCGGAGATCGCCATCCCGGCCTTCCTGACCATCGTCCTGATGCCGTTCACCTTCTCCATCACCAACGGCATCGGGGCCGGGTTCGTCATCTACGTGCTCATCAAGGCGTTCCGGGGCCGGTGGCGCGAGCCTGGGCTGCTGCTCTGGATCATCGCGCTGCTGTTCGTCGTCTACTTCGCCATCGACCCGGTGGAGCGCCTGCTGGGTGTGTGATGTTGGTGACCTCCGGATCACCGACCCGCGGAAGCTGAGCAACGGAGTTCCTGCAGCCACGCCGGTGCCGCCACCGTCGAGGTCAGGCTCGAGGGCCCCCCGCGAGACCCGCGAGCACGCCGGACCCCAGGCGGGAGACCGGGCGGGAGTTCCACGTGAAACATCGTGGTCGCTCAGGAGCCGTCGAGCCCTGAGCCCAGCTCGGCCGCCTCCCGCTCGATCCGGGCCCGGAGCTCGCGCTTGTCGCTCTCGTCGAGCCAGGTCGCGTCCACCCCGTCCAGGGCGATCGCCACCATGTCCTTCCACTGGTAGTCGAACGCCTCCATGCACGAGCTGTACTCCCGCCCCAGGTCGAGGTCGGTGAGCGCCGGGTCGTCGGTGTTGAGCGTGGCCAGCAGCCCGGCCTCCCGCATGCGCCGGTACGGGTGCAGCTCCAGCCGGGGCACGGCGTTGGCGATCACCACGTTGGAGTTCGGGCAGACGGTGAGCGGGATCCGCTCCCCCGCCAGCCGGGCGATCAGTTCCCCGTCCTCGATGCTCGAGAGCCCGTGGTCGATACGCTCGGACCCGAGCACGTCCAGCCCCGCCCAGATGTGGCTCGGCGGCGTCTCCTCCCCCTGATGCGAGGTCCGCCGCAGCCCCGCCTTGCCGGCAAGGTCGAAGGCGTCGGCGAAGTCGATCGGGTCCACCCCGAGCTCGGTCGAGTCGAGCCCAACCCCGATGACCCGCTCGACCCCAGGGCTCGCCGCCTCCCGCAGCTCCAGCAGCCGCTGGACCATGGCCAGCCCGGCCGCACCACCGTAGGCCCGGTCGATGTCGGCGATCAGCATCGCCCGCACCCCGGTCTCGGCCTCGGCCGCCTCCAGCCCCTCGGCCAGCCCGGCCACGATGTCGGCCAGGTCCTGCCCGCCGTCCAGGTGCCGGGCGGGCGTGAAGAAGGTCTCGCGGTAGACGAGCCCGTGGGCCGCGCCGTCGACGATGCTCTCGTGGGCCAGCCGCGCCCAGTCCTCACGGCTCCCGAGCGTGGACTGCACCAGCCAGAAGACCTCCAGGAAGGTGTCGAGGTTCGAGTACCGGTACAGCTCGGTCGGGTCCGAGGTCGGCAGCTCGATCCCGTTCTTGCCGGCCAGCTCCACGACCGTACCCGGCCGCATGGTCCCCTCGACATGGCAGTGCAGTTCGACCTTGGGCAACCGGTCGAGCGCGGTGACGACGTCCACCGTCCCTCCTTCGTCGGAGTCGGTTCCGCCAACCCTAACCGGCGCCGCTGCCCTCGTATACCTCCGGCCGCAGGGTCCCGACGAACGGCAGGTTCCGGAACCGCTCGGCATAGTCGAGCCCGTACCCGACCACGAACACGCTGGGGATATCGAAGGCCTTGTACCTCACCGGCACCTCGACCCGCAGCTCGTCCGGCTTGCAGAGCAGCACGCAGACCTCGAGTGACGCCGGCCGCCGCGGCCGCAGGGTCTCCAGCAGGTACTCCAGGGTCAGCCCCGTGTCCACGATGTCCTCGACCAGGACCACATGCCGCCCCTCGATCTCGTGGTCGAGGTCCTTGAGCAGCCGCACCACCCCGGAGGTCTGGGTCGCCGACCCGTAGGACGACGTGGCGATGAAGTCCACCTCGTGCGGGATGGTCAGCGCCCGGCACAGGTCGGCCAACAGCACCACCGCCCCCTTGAGCACCCCCACCAGCAGCAGGTCGAGCCCCCGGTAGTCCTCCGAGATCCGCGCCGCCAGCTCGGCGACCCCCGCCTGGACGCGCTCTTCGTCCAGCAGTACCGACTCGATCTCCTGGATCGCCATCCCCACGCCCCTCACCCAGTGGCCACCCGCCCCTGGGCCGCCCGCTTGCCTGCCCCTGCAGCCTAGCCCGCGAGCCCCACCCACTGGAACCGGCCCGTCGAGTTGCCCGCTCCCCCACCGCCCGCGATCCTGCACAGGCATCGTCGAACGCCCGAGGAGACCATGTGCCAGAGGACCCCCAAGCCCTCGCCGAGCGCTCCGCCGCCGCGATGTACGAGGCCGACCTGGCCTCCCGCCACCTCGGCATCCAGATCGACCAGGTCGCCCCCGGTCAGGCCAGCGCCCGCATGGTCGTCCGCGACACCATGCTCAACGGCCACAACATCTGCCACGGCGGCTACGTCTTCCTCCTCGCCGACACCGCCTTCGCCTTCGCCTGCAACACCTACGGCCCTACCACCGTCGCCGCCACCTGCGACATCACCTTCCTCGCCTCCGCCCACCTCGGCGACGAGCTCATCGCCGAGGCCACAGAACGCCACCGCGCCGGCCGCAGCGGCATCTACGACGTGACGATCCGCCGCGCCGACACCGTGATCGCCGAGTTCCGAGGCCACAGCCGGACAATGCGGAAGTGATCCCCGACCCCCTGTGCTACATTGCCCAGCGCGACGGGCCTGTAGCTCAGGCGGTTAGAGCGCATCCCTGATAAGGATGAGGTCCCAGGTTCAAGTCCTGGCAGGCCCACCAACCATTCCCCCAGCTCATGAGCACGCGGGCCGATCATCGGCGCTTGCCCTTCTGGCGGCGTTGCCCGGTTCGTGCCACCCGCGTGCCACTACGAGCAGCAGCCGCGTCCTCCGTCTGCGCCCAAGCGGCCGCCACCAGCTCGTCCAGGGCGGCCGCGATGGCGGCGTCTCGGCCGGCCATGACGTGCTGATAGCGCAGCGCGGCAGCCGAGGACGAGTGCCCCATCCGCACCATCAGCTCCCGGGTGCTGGCACCCGCCGCAACCGCGAGGGTCGCGGCGGTGTGACGCAGATCGTGGAAGCGCAGCCCCTTCACGCCGGCCACTCGGGTGGCCGGGATCCACACGCGGCGGGTGAAGTTGCTGCGACGGATCGGCCCGCCCCGCTCGGCCGGAAATACCAGCCCCTCCGGGCCAGCCTCGGCATAGCGGCTCAAGTGCTCGGCCAACGCTTCGGCCGCCACCGCTGGCAGCGTTACCGTCCGCCGGCCGGCGCTGGTCTTGGTCGGCCCGAAGGCAAGCCGGCCCCGGACCTCCAGGAGCTGCTCGGCCACCGTGATCTGCCGGTGCAGCAGGTCCACCCGCTTCGCACGCAGACCGGCCAGCTCCCCCCACCGCAGCCCGGTATAGGCGGCGACCAAGACCAGCGCCCGGAAGCGTGGCGGGATCGCGTCGGCTAAGGCGGCGACCTGAGTCACCGTGGCGAACCGCATTTCCGGAGCTGGCTCGGACGCCGCCCCCCGGATGGTGCAGGGATTGCGAATCAGGTAGCCGCTCTCGACGGCCGTGCCCAGGATGCGGGACAACAGCCGATAGGACTTGGCCCGCGTGCTCGCCCCCACCCCATCGCGCTCCAGCTTCGCCAGCCAGGCCCGGACCGCCATTGAATCCACCTCGCCCAGCGGCATCGGCCCGAAGGTCGGCAGCAGGTAACGGCGCAGCAGGTTCCTATAGGCCGCCCAGGTATTGGCGCGCAGGTTGACCGTGGTGGCCTCCCAGCGAGCGGCCCACTCCGTGAACGTCGTGCGACCCAGCCGAGGATCACTCCACTGGCCCCGGCTCAGGTCGGTCTCGACCTGGGCCAGGTGCCGAGTCGCCTCGCTCTTCGTGGCGAAGGTCTCCGGGGCCGTGTGCTGGCGGCCGTCGTTCGTCCGATAGCGTGCCTGCCAGCGGCCGGACGGCAGTCGGCGCACGCTCCCGAACCGGCGGCGGCTCATCAGGCACCCAGCCGGCGGCCAGCCTCGACTCGGCCGGTGGCAACGAAGTTGATGAGATCGCGCTCGGCGATGCGGACGTGGCGACCCAGCTTGACGTAGGCGATGCGGCGCTCCGCGATCAGCCGACGGACGAAGCGCACCGAGGTGCCCAGGCGCTCAGCGGCCTGCTCGACAGATAGCAGTGTGTCCAGCTCGGATGGCCTCCCCTCGGCGTGTGGAGGGTCATGCAGCGGATCGGGTCGTGGTGGTCAGCTCCTCCCGGGCGATCCGTCGCTGTTCGCGAGCGCGAGCTGCGGCCGACAGCGCCAGCCACCGCTCCCCCTCGGTCTCATAGCCAGCGCCGACGTAGACCCAGGAGGCGACGACGACGACCGCTTGGTCGTCCTCAGCCCGGCCCCAGGCGTCCAGGGGCACACCGTCCTTGGCGCGGCGGCGCTTGGCGAAGGCAACCCGGGCCTGGCGCAGGACGGTGAAGGTGGTCGAATAGCGGCGGCTCTTTGTCGACCAATGCCCACCGAACCCAAGCATGTGCGCCCAGGCCCGCAACCTGAGTCCCTCCAACTCCTCCCGGCCACCCAGCTCCCAGCAGGCTCGGACGAGTTCCGCCACATGGACCGGCAGCCGGTCGAGGCGCTCCAGGTCATCAGCGGCGGACAGGCGCCGATCCAGGCCGGCGCCGAAGCTCTCGGTGGCCTTCGTCGCGTACTTGGCGATGTAGCCGGCGACCTGCTCGGCCGACAGCTCCCCCGCCTGCTCGTCGTGGTCGCGGGTGATGTTGTGGACGTCGAGCTGCTCACCCCAGCGGGCGTACCGCTCCGGCCCACCGGCCTCCAGAGCCGGGCAGGGCACCCGGACCGCCGGGACCGCCGCCTTGAGAGCATCCCCGAGCAGGTCGGCGCCGAACGGCTCGGGTGGCGGGGCCAGGCAACCAGGGCAGCGGCAGTAGGTGGCGGCGTCCAGGCGAAGGACGGCGTGGAAGTGGATCGCGCCCCGGCGTTGGAACTCGGCCACCTTGGCGTAGCTCACCCGGACGAGCCGCCGCAGCTCGCCCTCCTGGAGGCCAACCAGACGAGCCAAGCCACGCTGGATGGCGATGGTGGTCCGGCGCCACAGCTCGGGCGCGAGCGCGTTCCACAGCACCTGGCCCTCGCTGTCGTAGCAGGCCGCACACAGCGGCTCGCCCAGCCGAGGGTCGTCTTCGTCGTGGCGGTGCCAGCAGCCCGCCCGCAGGCCGTGGGGGCAGCGGGCTCCCTGCCGATACGGCCGGCAGGGCAGGACAAGACGGCCCTGGGCCTTCCGGGAGTGGACCCGGCCGAAGCTGGGGGCGGTGAAGGTCACGAACAACCTAGGATGCTCGGCCACGCTCTCGGGGACGCCCTTGCCACCCTTGAGCCCGGCGGCCAGGAGCTGATAGGCGTCGGCCCGGTAGGTGGCCGCACACGAGGGACAGCGGGACTCCCGCCGGGTGCCGCACGCCTTCAACAGCACCCCATCCGGCTCCCGCTCCGAATCGTAGACGGTGCGGACCTCGCCCGTCTGCCGGTCGGCCTGCTCGACCCGGCCGGCCAGGCGGATCGGGTGGTGGCAGTAGCCGGCCTGGGCGACCAGCTCGACCCACCGCTCATAGCCATGCCCGGCCCGGTCCACAAGCTCCCCCACCACACCGGGCAGCAGGTCGCCGATTCGGGTCGGGTCGGTCACGCCACGTCTCCCGGTGGCCGGGGCACGACCCGCAGCCCCGGCGCCTGGGCGGCCAGCAGCTCGGCCGGATCACGCCGCAGGCCAGCAGTCGCGCGGATGATGGCCGCGACCTGGTGGTGGTCGACCTGGGGGGTCCGGACCCGCTGGAAGCCCGAGCGGCCAGGCAGGCTGGTTACCGCCACCCCCACATAGGCCGGGTCGTTGAGCTGGACCGGGGAGACGTCGGGATGCTGGCGGATCTCCTCCCCCAAGGCGGCCACCGCGCCATCGACGGTGCGGGTGGCGAAGCTGATGGCGACCTGGCAGTTGTCCCGGATCCGGGTCGGGATCGCGTCCCCGGTGGCCCGCTGGGTCAGCAGCATCACTTGGATGGCGACGTTGCGGCCCTTGCGGACCAGCTCCTCCACCAGCCGGGACAGCTCGGCCACGGCCGCGTTGTGGGCCTTGACCTCGGGCGAGGTGCCCTTGCGCTCGTGGAAGAAGCTGTGGGCCTCATCGATCACCACCACGACCAGGGGCCAGGACGGCGACGGCCCCAGGTGCCAGGCGTCGGTCACGCCGAGCACGCTGGCGATGGCGCCTTGGCGGTGGAGCATCAGCCGATGCACCTGGCGCAGCACCTCGCGGACCTGGTCCAGGTCGTCCTTGGCCGACAGCCACGCCCGGGCCATCAGCCGGTCGTAGTCGGGGCCACCCTTGCCGTCGATCAGCACGAACTGCACGGCCGGTGATGGGGCGAGCTGGCCAAGCAGGTGAGCCACCAGCATGGTCTTGCCGAACCCGGCCAGCCCACCGACGACCACCCCGGAGACTTCGGCGGTGCGGACCATGACCACGCTGGCGTCCTCGGCCCACCCCAGCCACCACGAGTTCAGGGACGCAGGAGCAATGCCGGACAGGTCGATGCGGGCTGGGGCCAGCAGGGGGTCGTAGTACAGGCCCCGCAGCCGGATCAGCCCCGGGCGTTCCTGCTCGGCCCGCACCGTCATACACCCCCAGGTGTCAGCCAAGTACCCAGCCGCCTGCTGGTAGTCCGCCAGCCCAGCGCCGGCGATGGCCGAGACGGTGGCGGTCACGCCCTGGTCATCCACGGCCAGCTCGGCGGCGGGGTAGCGGTGCTGGCGGGTCCACTGGTCCCGGTAGCCAAGCCCCAAGGTCTGGGCCAGCAGCGGCCACTCGGCAGCCAGCCGCCGCGCCTGCCGCAGCTGCTGCCTGATGGCGGCCCGCTCGGGATGGCGGCGGACCTGCCGAGCATGCAGCCGGCGGCCGAGCAGGACCCCGGCCAGGGTCACGGTCCCGCCGATCAGGGCCAGCAGCAGCGACAGGCCGACCAGGTTAGCCAGCATCCCCACCACCCCGCCTACCTGGTCCAGAGGGGTCGGCGGCGGCGGGCGATCAGCAGCCCGTCACAGCAGCGCTCGACCAGCTCCCCGTCGCCGTGGTCGGCCAGCTCGGGCCAGCGGCAGCGGGTATGCCAGCCGGTCGCGCAGGCCGGGCAGTCCGGGCTGTCGTCCCACATCAGCCGGGCACCCCCTCCACCAGCACAGGAGCACCGGTCGCGGCGGTGTCGGCCTGGTCGGCGGCCCGCATCAGGGCGGCGCCCAGCTCGCGCAGGGCGGCCGGCTCGCCCTGAATGTGGCCCCAGGAGCCGCCGGCGTCGAAGCGCACCGAGGCGTGCCAGATGCCGGCGTCGTTCGGCCAGTGGTGGTGGCTGTCGTAGTCGGCGCCGACCGGGACGATCAGCCCGAGGCTGATCGAGGGCATACGATCGAAGGGCATCATGGGGCCTCACTCCTGATGCGAGGGCCAGGCGCTCCAACACCTGGTCTGGTGGGTGGAGGGGACCGCGGCTCGCTTGGCGGCGGCTCCGGTCCCCTCCCTCACGGTCGCCTAGTCGGCATCGCCTCCTCTCGTGTCAGCTCGCCTTGGCCTGCGCCATGACCGGCTCGATGCGGGCCGCCCGGAACGCGACCCCGGCGCGGTCGTTCATCGACCAGGGCTGGGCGACCAGGCCCGACACCTTGACCGGGTGGCCCTGGCGCAGCCCCGAGGGCATGCCCGGGACCTTGACGGCCAGGATCTCGGCCTCGCCCTCGCCCAAGGCGATCAGCTGCACGACATACAGCGGCTCGCCGTTGCCGTCCGCCCGGGGCTGGCGGGTCTCGAAGTCCAAGACCGGCTGGGGCTCCAGGGCGCACAGGAACGCGATCGCCGACGTGTCCACGGGGAGCTTCATGCTCTCCCTCCTTCTCCGGACGATCCGGACTGGATCTGACGTACTCGACGTAGAATGTGCCTGATCCGGCCGGCTGTCAAGCCGCATTCGGCACGACCTGTGCCGGAAGCGGCAGTTGCGAGATGCCGAGTAGGTCAATCATGCTGCCTACATGGACATCTCCGAGGTCATCAGGTCCCGCCGTGCTGCCCTCGGCCTCTCACAGACCGAGCTGGCGAAGAAAGCTGGCATCAGCCTTCGGCAGCTCGCCCGCTACGAAGCCGGGGACCAGCAACCCGTCCTCTCCGCCGCCGTCGCCCTGGCCGACGCCCTCGGCATCTCCATGGATGAACTGGCCGGGAGGGTCAGCTACGGCCTCGATCTCTCCGGCGAGTGGTGGTGCGCCTGGCAGACCTGGAAGGACGGCGCCCCCCGCATCGACACCCACCCCCTAGAAGTGCTCCAGCGAGGCGAGGTGCTCCAGCTCAACGCCGAGCGGGCCGTCCCGGTGGCCGAAGGCAGTTACCGCTGGCGCGGCGAGCTGCGCCTGTGGGACAACGAGGCGCTGATCGGCTGGTATCGCTCCACCGACGCCGCCGTGCGCTCCAAGGGCACTCTGTACCTCGCCCTTCACCAGCACGGCGAGTATGCGTGGGGCCGCTGGGTCGGCATGAGCTACGACGGTCCGGTCGTCACCGGGTGGGGTGCCATCGCTCGTACCGAGGAGCAAGCCCACCAGGTCGTGCTCGACCTCATCAACGAAAGCCGCCCATGACCCATCACCGCAGCCGCGTCCTCCAGTTTGTCATCGACGTCGACGACCTCGACCGTGGGGTCGCGTTCTGGTCGGCCGCCCTGGACGCCACCGAGGAGCCACTCTCGGAGCGGAGCCGCCCCATCTACCGACTGCTCCGACTCCCGGACGCCGAGATCCGGGTCCTGCTGCAGCGCACCAACGACGAGAAGGTCGCCAAGGAACGGATGCACCTGGACCTGGAGACCGACGATATTGAGGCCGAGGTCAAACGCCTGGAGGCACTGGGCGCGACCCGCTATGACCACCAGCAAGAGCGCGGCTTCGACTTCTGGGTCATGCGTGACCCCTGGGGCAACGAGTTCTGCGTCCTCCACCCAAACTTCCCCGAGCTGCTCGCCCGGCGCCGGCCATGGTCAGCCAGCGGCGGGCCAAATAGGGCGGAGTAGCACCTACGGGAGTCGCCTGGGACGGGCCGGCAAGCGGCCTCGTGGTGGGAGCCTCGTTCTCCCGCCACGCCCAGGGTGGAGGGATCTGGCCGGACGGTTCCTGGCATGCCCGACCCCCAGCCGCAAGCGCCGCCAACCAACCCGGCTCCTGAGCCGACCATCGGTCGGCGAGGTCATGCATGGCCGACTTCGTTGGCTCTGTCGCTTGCCCCTGGCGGCCCTGCGGCATGCCACGGTGTCCACCGTCCCCCGGTTCCAAGGGCAGGGCAGACCGCCCGGCCAGGCAATCCAGGAGGAATGCACTATGACCGAGCCGAGCGTGAGCTTCGCCGGCAACCTCACCGACGACCCCGAGCTGCGGCACACCGAGACAGGGATCGCCCGAGCGATGTTCCGGGTGGCCGTCAGCGGCCGGCGGGAGCAGGAGGCGTCGTTCTTTACCGTCATCGTGTGGCGGGACCAGGCCGAGCACGCCGCGCAGTCCTTGTCGAAGGGCTCCCGGGTGGTGGTCATCGGGCGCCTCCAGCAGCGGGCATGGACGACCGAAGATGGCAGCGCCCGATCGGTCGTGGAGGTCGTGGCCGATGAGCTGGGGCCGAGCCTGCGGTGGGCGATGGCAACCACGACCAGGACCACGCGCAGCCGGTAGCCAGCTCGACCAGCAGTGCGACGGTGCGGGATGCGGGCCAAGCGTGCTCGCGTTCCGCTCCGTCCAGCAGAGCAACCATTGCGCTCGTGATGACTTTCTCTACGAACTCAAGGCCGGCCCTGCGGGCGGCCGCCTGCGGCGGCCGTCCTCGGCCGGCAGGACCACTGCCAGGCCAAGCAGCTCGCACGGGTCGCTCTCTTGTTCCGTCGCCAAACTGCCGATAGAGAACTTGAGTCAGTAAGGAATTGGGACGAACCGTGTGTGTACAGCGAAACGGAGCGTCGGAGCATACGCCGTTTGCAGATGCATGTTTGACATCGGCTGGGGTAGTGTCCGTCTACAGAACGGGGGATCAATCATGGGGGGTGGGTTCCGAATGCACCGGTCGACCTACCTTTTCGCCACGCCCACCTGGGCTGAAGGTGTCGGCAGGCTTTTCGATTTCGGAGATTCCCTGACGCAGTACAACGACTCACCCACACCGGAAGAGGCAGACTCTCGCGCTCTCGCCACGGACTGGCGCTCCGTCGGTGGCGACATTATGGGCGCGTGTGCCCAGTTTGTCGGAGAACGAGATCGTAGTGCGTAGTGGCACCGACTCGGCAGGGCTCTGAGACGCATGCAGGCTCAGCATCCTCCAACTTGCCCGCGCGCCAAGACGCCTCGGCTCTTGACGCAGCCGGGCGAGTTATGTCCGTAGAGTTCGCTGGGCCGTTACCTCCTCCTGGTGTTCTCCAAGGATACGATGCTTGCCTGCCAGGCGCCGCAAATCGCATCCTCACAATGGCAGAGGAACAAGCCTCTCATCGGAGGCGACTCGAACAGGTCGTGGTTGAGGGTGGCCATAAGCGTGCAAACGTGGGCCTTTGGCTCGGCTTCGCCATTTCGCTTATTGCCCTCGGACTGAGTGCGTGGGTGATTACTGAGGGCTACCAAGTCGCTGGCACGATTATCGGTTCCCTTGACGTTTGCAGCTTGGCGACCGTCTTCGTCATGGGTCGAGTCGATCAACGACGAGAGCGGGTGGCCAAGGAAAAGATGCGCCTGAAAGAGGAACGCGAGCAGCGCCCATAGCAGCCTGCCGCGCCGCATTCGCGGCTTGTCAACGAGACCATTGGGCGCCGTAGGCTGGCCTCACCCTCGGCCGAGCTGGGAGCCGTCGTCTCAGTCTCGATCCCTCGTCGTCCTCACCGCCAATCCGCCGGAGAGCGACCCCAAGCTGTCCACCGCCGCCACGGCATGTGCAGCCTCCAGGTGCGTCGTCTTGACGATCGAGGCCTCGGCGGCTGCTCACAAGCTAATCTACGGCCAACGAAGCTGAACCAAGGGGATCGATGTTTTGACGCCGTTCCGTTAGATTGGCCGACATGCCACGTAAAGAGAAGCAGGATCCTCACGAAGCCGAACGTTTGTTCGGGCTTCCTCCACTGGCAGCGGCCATGAGGATCAGGCCGATTAGCCTCCCGGTCTGGACTGAAAGTAAGGCGCGCCTAATCCAGCAGTACCTCCAGCTCTTTGTGCGCGTGACAAAACACGGAACCTACATCGACGGCTTCGCCGGACCACAGAGGCGACACATCGATGAGTATGCAGCAAAGCTTGTTGTTGAGACGGAGCCGGCCAAGTTCTTTCGCTCGGGAGAGCCTGCCCGCCTTCGACATTACTATCTCTTTGACATCGGTAGCCCTCAGATTGAAGTACTCTCTCGGCTTAGAGAGCAACACCCAGATCGAGATGTGAACGTCTTTCATGGCGATTTCAACCGGAGGGTAGATGATATCCTCTGTCCAGAGAAAATCAAACCGACTGAGGCAACATTCTGCCTGCTGGATCAGAGAACCTTTGAATGCGAGTGGGCGACCGTCCGTCGCTTGGCGGACTACAAGAGGGAAGCAGACTACAAGATTGAGCTGTTCTATTTCCTCCCTAACTGGTGGTTCGAGAGGGCAATAGCTGGGCTGAAGACTGGCCACAACCTGGAAAGAGTCTGTCTAGCGTGGTGGGGTCGCGAAGACTGGCCAACGATGTTGTCCATGTCGCGCTGGAGGCGGCAGGAGGAGCTTAAGAAGCGCTTTCAGGAGGAACTCGGCTATAGGTACGCGGACTCTTGGCCGATCTATGCAGTTAAGGCTCGAAAGACCAGGATCATGTATTTCATGATCCATGCTACAGATCACGATGAGGCCCCGAAGCTCATGAAGCGTTCCTACCTGAAGTCTGTCTACCGTGAGCCCTATAAGAAGCTGTCTCTGTATCCCTTGGATGAGGGATGACATCGGACGGAAACTGATCCCACGTCTCTTTATCCAGTAGCCGTCCGCCCGCCTTCGGCGTTCGGCCACCCCACTGCTTAAAGAAGAACGCCACGCCTTCTGCCAAACAGTGGTCCCGAATTCCCCTTACCCACGCCGGGTCGATTGGGCGATGAATTGGTCCGCTCTCTCCTCCAACAATAACCCAATGCATGTCGGCAAGGTCGAGGTCCTGCAGAGGTCCGAGGAGCGGCTCCAAGGACAGGAACCTAACCGCAGAAGGCGTAGCACGGAGCCAAGCCACTCGATCGAGGTGTTCAGCCGACTCAACCGAGGTGCCGAGCCACACATTCGGTGGCACGCCGCCAACCCGGTCTATGATCTTCGGTACAACCTTCGCCATCCGCGCTGGCCGCTTCGTCAAGATCTGGAATCGGTGCTGGTGACAGTCGGCCATGACACCGAACACCCGAAGCAAGAACGCCTCAGGAATGCCCGGATGGAACAAGTCCGACATGCTGTTGACAAATACTCTTCGAGGTCTGCGCCAATGTCGTGGCTCCTCAAGCTTGTCCCAATGCAACGTCAGTCCAAAGCCTTCACCGTCGGGACCATCCACCTGATAGCGGGGGTTTCCCATAGCTTTCAGACGTCGAGCCAGGGTTGCCGCATAGCAGTTGTCACAGCCAGCCGACACACGGCGGCAACCAGTGGTCGGATTCCACGTTGCGTCTGTCCACTCGATCCCACTGTTCAGGCCCATGGGCGGACCCTATCGAGAGTCAGTGGCGCCCGCCATAGTGAAAGTCGGGCAAGAGGACCTGAGGTCCCGGTTCTATGCTTTCTGGCTTGCCAGCTTGAGGTGCAGTCTGTACAGGCCTTCCACGGCCTCCTTACTTCGCGATCGAGCTCGATCCAAGCCTACCGTCCGATGGGTGTCGCGGCCTTGGTCCACGTTTTAGTCCACACGCCATCGGAACGTGCTGCCTCACCGCTTCACTCGTCCGCGGACTGACAGCACGGCAAGGCCGAGCAGCACCGGGCCCAGGATGCGTAGCAGGATCTGCAGTACGTCTCCCCAGCGGGTCAGTCGGGGCTGGGGGTCGCGTGTCAGCCCGATGACAGTACGCGCGCCGTAGATCAGCGCGCCGCCGAACGAGGTATCGGCCGTCGCCCGTGTGACAGTGGTGGGCGCGCTGGATGGCGTAGTCGGCCTGTCGGTCGTGGGCGGCGGGCTCGGGCTGGCGGCGGGTATGGGGCTAGGGGCGAACCCGCCGAGTGAGGTCAGCAGCAGCGCAAACAACACCAGCAGGACGATGAAGGCGGCCAGGGCGCGCCAAGCACGCAGGGCATAGCCGGAGACCAGCCAGTACGCCGACAAGATCACATACTCAACGCCCGCCGCCAGCCCGCGGCTCGGGCTACGCTCGTACCACGTCCGCCGGTCCGAGGCTAGCCGGCGGCGGGACCTCCAAGCGTCGCGGGCTGCGGCCAGCCGGGTATGGCGGCGCATCTCCATCTCGCCGTAGTAGAAGTCGGCCGCGCCAGGCTCGTCCTTGCTGTCTTCGCGGCCCTTGCGCAGCGCCCGGTACAGCTCCGCGACCTGCCCGGGCTGGGGCGGCTCGACCTCCAGCCATGCGGGCGGCTGGCATTCGGCCGCATACCATCGGGCTGTCGGCTGGCGGTCGCGGCGGTCCTGCTCGGCTGGGGCGGGACCGACATTGCCTTCGTGGGTGCCCTTACGGCCGTGGCGCCAGTGGTGCTCCTCGGCCAGGATTTGCCGGCGGGTTAGGTACCAGTAGCTAGGCGGCCCGGCAAACAGCTGTTCACCTTCGAGCCGCAGCTTGTCGAGGTTGTAGGCAGCCAGGAACCGGCAAGCCCGCAGGTCAACGTTGGACACTGTCAGCCCCGCTACGAGGGCACGGTGTACCGACAACAGCCGGGGTCGTGGGGAGCGCGGCGGTGACAACACAGTCAACAGTCGCGCCCATCGCTCCTCCTTCGGCGCCCACACCTGGTTCTCCCCCGGCTGCCCAACGGTCAGGATCGATGGTGCGGCCAGATCGGCGTCGTCGAGCACGACCTGGGCCCAGCGTAGCCGTAGCTGTACCCCGACCTGGAACCGGGCACCTCGGCAGCAGACCATGGCGGCGCTCGCCTCGATCTGGACTCGCTGCTTAAACACCGCCTGGTCAAAGACAAGCTGTCTATGGACCAGCATCGGCCCAAGCCGGCGGGCCTGCTCGAAGGTCGCTTCCTTAAACCAAACCCCGTCGCCCTGGAAAATCGCCCAATCGAACCGGGCGTCGCCCTGGAAGGTCGCCTCGTCGAACAAGGCGCGGCCCTGGAAAGTCGTACCGAGGAACGCGACGTCGCCCTGGAAGGTCGCCTCCTTGAACAAGGCGTCGCCCTGGAAAGTCGGACCGAGGAACGTGGCGTCGCCCTGGAAGGTCGCGTTGTCGAACGTGGCGCCGCCCTGGAAAGTCGTACCGAGGAACGTGGCGTAGCCCTGGAAGGTCGCATCGGTGAACAAGGCGTGGCCCTGGAAGATCACTTCGCCGAACCAGAGCCAGCCGTGGAAGGTTGCCTTCTCGAACGTGACGTCCCTGAGGCACGCGTGGCCCTGGGAGTCCTTCGGCGCCGCGTCCAGAATCTCCTCTAGCAGAGCCGGGGTGATCGGCACGCCACATGTCACGTCCAGCGGACGACTCCGCCGCAGCTCCCGGAGCGTCCACTGCCGCCGTGCCCGGCTGCTATGCGCCAAGCATTTGCCGCCTCGCAGCCGAACGCCGATGCACCCGTCATGTGCGCAGGTCTCCCACCACACACGCTGTTCTTCAGCCACGGCCGCAACGTTATCTCCTTGCGGCTCGTATCGGCAGTGGTGGCGCTCGGCGGTGTAGCGCTTCCCGAGTGCGAACCACCGGATCGATACGATCAGCCAGGTCGACAACAACGACAGAACCGCGCCTTTTCAGCAGGCTCCTAGGTGAGCGCCCTCGGCCTTCCACCGAGTCGGGAACCGACCACCACATAAGCTGGGACCCTCGCCGCTGAGGGCGGGCCAGGTTGTCCTTGCCGGCCGTGCCACCCACATGCCAGATCAGACGGTCAAGCTCGGTATCGAGCGGACAACCACGGTCATTGTCACTCGGTCGATGAGCTGGCCCCCTTTCGCTCAAGCTGCTTGAACGCATAACGCGAACATGCCTGATAAGGATGAGGTCCCGGTCAGCTTCTGGCGTGTCATCGGTCGTTTGACCAGCAGCAGACCAGCGCGTGATCAGCGGGCATTAGACCTACGGCGTCTGGCGGAGCAGTTCGTCCAAGGCGTCGCGTACCGCGTCGGCGGCAGCATCACGGTTAGGGCAACACCTTTGCGGACCGAGCGGCCCTCCAAGGTGATGAGCCACGGGTAGACGCCGGGCCGGTTGGCGTCAATCCGGATGGAGTAGCGCCCATGGCGAGCCGTCCAGAACTTATGGCCCTTGTTCTCCTTGGGGTCGTACTGCACTGTCGCCATGGTGAGGATCGTAACTCCCCCAGGGGAGCCAAGATCCATCGAGGGAGGTGCTCGCAGACCTGGCCGAGCCCTCTGATTCTGCCGTCCTTCTGCCAGAACTCTCCGAACCGAGCCGTACGGAACCGGATCAAGCCGGATGACGAACGTTGCCTCTACCCTGCTCAGCAGGGAGGATGCGACGCAGACGCACGATCCCGGACGGATCTGAATGGGACGCACCCGGCTGAAAACCGCAAGGTCGGCGGGTCGATCCCGTCCCTACCATCAGGGTTCGCCCGGCTCAGCCGCCTACACGCTGGGTGCTTCCCCGCTGGACGAGCCTTCGGATTGGAGCATCGCCCTATCGTCTCTCCACCATGCGAGCGTTGACCCGCCGTGGTGGAGTGGGCGAGCTCCACTTGGATGCGCCGGCACCACGTGGTCGCGGCCGTGCTCAGTGTTCCTCATGCCGCTGCCTGGATGCGCATGGGGATGGGGTCGGCGAGGTGGTCGCGCAAGAACCGGTGGGCAAACAGGTAGGCGTTGCCGCCGCGGCGCAGCAGCAGCCGCTGCGCCATTGCCTCTAAGAACGGGCCGTACCGCCAGGGAGCGATCCCTTCGCGTGCCAACCAGGCTCGGACGACGAAGTGCCGAAGGCATGCGGCCCCGCCGAACACCATCGCGACGGTCAGCGTGAAAACCAGCCCAAAGCCTAGCCCGGCCGACATTCCGGAGGCCGGACCGGCGAGGCGCCCGGCGGCCAGCCCACCAGCCACGCCTCCGACCAGCCCAGCGGATAGACCGGCAACAAGGGCATGCTTCGCCGACCGTCGAATACCCTCGTTTGGCATAAAGCGTTCTTCCCGCAGCCCGCTCACCAGTCCGGCGGACAGTCCGCCGGCTAGCGCGACGGCCAGGCCGAAAACCAGCCCGAAGGTCAGCCCGGCGGACGCGCCGAACAGCAGCGCAAAGCAGAACCCGAAGAACAGCCCACCGGCCAGCCCGCCGACCAGTGCGCGGGCGAGACCGGTACGAAGGTTCGACCATGACCAGCTTAGCTGCTCGGTCTGCTCGAACAGCAGCTCGCCGGATAGTCCAAGGACCAGCCCGACGGTTATGGCGCAGCCAAGGCCTGCGGCTAGCGCGGCGAGCAGCCCGAGGGTAGGGCCGAACAGCAGCCCGCCGGACAGCCCAGCCGACAGTCCGCCGACCAGCCCGAAGGCGGCAACGACTGGAGCGTTGTACCTCGACGCTTCCATAGCTCCATTCGGTCCCATTCGGTCCTGACGCCACTGATGGGTTGGTGGGCGGCTCAGGGGAGCCGGTACGGTCGGCCAAGGCCAGCGCAGCTGACTGATTTGCCCCAAACTGGCTGTCGGCCGCCTGGCGAGCCCGAACACCAGTCCGCCGATCAGCCCGAAGATTAGCCCGGCGATCAGCCCGACAGTCACGGCGGTGGGCACTGTGAAGGTCAGGGCGAAGGCCTGTGCGACCAGTCCAAAGGCTGGGCCGAAGACCAGCCCTGCAATCAGTCCTCCGGCCAGCCCGGTCGCCACACGTGCCCGTCGTTGGTGGGCAGGGGGAAGCCACTCGGGCGCCAGGCGATCCAGGTGGAACTCGGTTTGGTCGCGGTCGCGAAGCGTCCGGGCCAGCCTGGTTAGCCAATTGAGCGCCTGCGCCTCTGTGTAGCCACAGCCGGGGTCGAGCGGCCGCTCCTCCAGCATTCGCGCTACGTACGCCTCCCACAGCCACGCCTGCCGCTGCCGCAGTGTGCCGGGCACAGACAGGGCAGATGCTGGGCCACCGTGGAAGGCGAGTGCGACCACGTGTAGCAGCAGCGGCGAGCGCAGCAACTGGCGCAAGTCCTGGTCGCTGACAAGGGCGGCGCGCACGTCTCCGACCGGTGTTCCGGTTGCTTCCAAGAAGACGAGGTAGCGGTCGACTTCTACGTCGCTTGGTGGCTGCAGCTCCACTGCTTCCTCCAGCCGGAGGCTTTCGGTAAGCGCCTCGAGTTCCTGAGTGCGGCTGCACACCACCATCGGCACCAGGCCATGGTCGAGGCGCCAGGCGTTGACGGCCTTGGCGCATGCGGTGCGGTGGGCCTCGGTGACCTCGTCCAACCCGTCCAGCAGCAGCGCCAGCGCGTCCTGTTCGATCCACTGCATGGCGATGCCGCGGGGGATCTGGTAGCTGCCGACGAGTTCGTCCACCAGCCAGGCGCCAAGCGGGGGTCGGTGACGCGCCCAGGAGGCCAGATTGACCACCACTGGAATTGGTTGGCTGGCATCGCGCTTGGCCCGGTCGAGCAGCTCGTCGCAGAGCTGCAGCAACGCGGTGGTCTTTCCCGAGCCGGGAGAGCCCACGATGAGCAGCCCTCCACCGACGTTATCGAACGTCTCGCTGATCGGCGTGCCCGGCGGCAGCGGCTCAGGCGGGCGGCCTCGCCGGCGGATCACGCGTGTGCCCAGGTCTAGCAGGTCTGGGCGGCGCTCTAAGTCCAAGACCAGCCGAGCGGCGCGGGCGAGTGAGGGCTCGAGAATCCCGGTGATCCACTTGTAATGGACCCGACGCAACATCACCGCTCGTTGGAAGGCGTCCGGCCTGACCCCAGGCGGTTGGAGAGGACGGCGACGGTCCAGCCAGCGGACCAGGAATGGGGTCAGGGCTCCTGCAACCGCGGTCATCGTGCCGATTGCCGCCGTGCTGAGCCAGTTTGTCTTGACCCAGTGCAGGACGCCGACAGCGTGCTGCCGGGTAGGAAGCAACCATGCAGGTGGTGCTGCCCAGAGTTCCAAGACCGCGATCGCCGCTACGGCCAGGATCGCCGCCAGGGCAACTACCCAGCTCAGCGACGTCTTGCCGCTCTCAGTCCCGGCTCGATCGTTGCGCCTCATCCTCATCCGAAGATCGTCGCATGCGACGTGGTCGCGGCGATAGTGCCCTATCTGAGCCTTCTACGCTGAGCTCCTTCGTCGCCGGCCGCACTGCCTTGATTAGCGTTCCGACAACAGCCGTCGTGCGATCAGGAACCTCACGAGCTTGGTGCCTTGGTCCACGTTTGGTCCACATGCCATCGGTGCCGAGTGGTTCGCAACGGTCTCCAGTGGTCTCCAGCGGTAGGTCGTTCGCGCAGGTTGCCGGCGCGATCCTGCGGAAACAGGCCCGCGGGCAGAACCCTGATAAGGATGAGGCCGGAGGTTCAAGTCCTCCCAGGCCCACCACATGGCCTCTGACCTGCGGAACTGCCGGTCATTCTTCTTGGATTCAGCCGGCAAGGACGCATCGCTGGGCAGCAACAAGGTCGGCGGGGTCGGGCCGCTCTACATCAGCTCGCACGGTCCGCCTGACCAGCACGTTCGTCGGTTCTCAGCGGCTCTGTCGCACGCCGGTGCTCGGTCGCACAGCGGTCGTAGAGCGCATTACTTCGCGTTGGCACGTTGATGCCGCCACTGCGAGCAGCGGGGCCAGAACCTTGAGATGCATGGGTCGGCTCTGCCAGACCCGATGGCACCGAACCGAGTCCGGAGGAATGGCAGCCAAGGCCCAGGCGGGTCTTTGCTTTCCGAGCCGAGCGTCGTGGGCCTCTCCTTACTCAGTTGCCAGGCGCGGGGATGCTGAGCATGGCGGGGAGGGCCACCGGTCGTCTGGTTCGCCGCGATGCCGAAGGGGCGCTCAGGGCGTTGAAGCCTGTTCGGCGAGGAGGCGCTGGTAGTTCTCGCGGCAGGCCAGCACGGTGGGGTGGGAGGAGGCCAGGGCAGCCTGGTAGATGCCCAGCGCCGCCCGGTAGCAGGCCTCAGCCTGGGAGTAGTTGCCCTGCTGGCGGTGGAGCACGCCCAGGTTGTTCCAGAGCGTGGCCACCTCCGGATGGGCTGCCCCGACGGTTCGCTGCTTGATCGCCAAGGCCCGCCGGTAGCAGCGCTCGGCGTCCACCCACTCGCCCCGGGCCTGGAAGAGCGCCGCCAGGTTATTGAGGTTGACCGCCACCTCGTAGTGGTCGGGGCCATATCGGTGCTCGAAGCTGGCCAGGGCGCGGCGGAACAGCGCCTCGGCAGGCTGGTGGTGGCCTTGGGCGGCGAGGATGGCCCCGAGCACGGCCACGTCGGCGGCCACGGTGGGGTGGGTGGGGCCGAGGGCGCGCTCGCGGAGTTGGATGGCGCGGCGGGCCAGCGGCTCGGCCTGGGCGTGGTGGCCGCGGGCGTAGGCCAGCCCGGCGAGGTTGTGGTAGAGGCTGGCCAGGGCTGGATCGTCGGGACCGAGCAGCTGCTGGATGGTGGCCAGGGCGGTCTGGTAGCAGTCTTCGGCGGCCTGGAAGCGGCCGGCGTCCTTGTAGGTGATGCCCAGGGCGTTGAGTACCCCCGCCCGCTGGAGCCGCGCTTCTGATGCGGCGTCGACCAGGCCAAGGGCCCGCTGCAGCTGCGCCTCGGCCTCGTCGTAGCGGGCCTGGCGTCGGCACAAGTCGCCCAGGCAGGTCAGCGCCTCGGCCAGCAGCCGATCCCGCGCGGCTCCTGGGGGTGCCTGCTCGGCGATCGTCACCGCCTGCCGGCTCACCGTCTCAGCCGCGGCGTAGTCGCCCAGCTCGTAGTGCAGCCCCCCCAGGGTGGAGAGCGCTTGGAGCCGCTTGGGTAGCTGCTTGGGGTGGGGCCGCTGTTCGGCAAGCTCGACCGCTCGGGTGGCGCGCCAGATGGCGTGGGCGTAGCGGCCTTGTGCCCAGGCGTCGCGTGCCCGGTGGTCCAGCCACCGGGCCTTGGTCAACCGGCCGGCCAGCATCATGTCGACTCAGCCTCCTTGACGGCGGCCATCCCGCCGGTCAATCACCGGCGGGATGGCAATCACGCTCGCTGCTAGCGGTCACGGACCACCGGCTCACAGTGGTTCAGGGTGGCGGCGAGGACGGGGTGGGCGTGGGGGGCAGCTGCCCCGACGGTCGCGGCCACCAGCCCACCGCCGAGTGCCAGCCGCAGCCACACCCGCCGAATCAGGTGCTGCACCGAGTTCTGCATGTTCCTTTCCTCCTTCTACTATGCGATCCCGGCCTTACTGGTCGCGGACCACTGGTTCGCAGTGGTTCATGGCGCCGAGGATGGGGTGGGCGTGGGGGGCGGTGGCCCCGAGGGCCGCGGCCACCAGGCCGGCGCTGAGCGCCAGCCGCCGCCACACCCGCCGAATCGTGTTGTCCATGGCACTTGCTCCTTCCGCCGTGACGGCTTCGACAGCAGCAGCGTGAACGTGGCCGCTGAAGCGCCCCTGATCGGGTGCTGAACGGTCGCTGAAGCCGGCGGAGATGCCGCCCGGGTCGCTGGGGCCGTCGTGGCGTGACCGAATGGCCGGGTTGGTGGCCCCGCGGGATGGAGGGGGCCGGTCCAAGCCGGCCGATGGTGGCGGTGAGGTGGTGGCGTGGCGGCTGATCGCAGGTTGCCGGTGGGTTTCGGCGGGGGCGCTTGAAGCGCTAGGAGGGTGGGGCACAAGCTGTTAGGGTTCGGCGGAGGGGTGCCCATGGAATTCGGGGTGCTGGGCCCGCTTGCGGTACGGACCGAGGACCAGGAGGTCCGCCTCGGTGGCGCTAAACAGCGGGCGCTGTTGGCGATCCTGCTCCTGCACGCCAATGAGGTCGTCTCAGCCGACCGGCTCATTGACCTGCTGTGGGGCGAAGCGCCGCCGCCGAGCGCCGCGAATAATCTCCAGGTGCAGGTATCGAAGCTGCGCAAGGCGCTTGGTCGGCACGGCGACGCGCGGCTCGTGACCCGCCCGCCGGGGTATGTGCTCCGCGTCGAGCAGGGGGAGTTCGACCTGGCGCAATTTGAGCGCCTCCACGAGGAGGGACGCAACGCGCTGGTTGCCGGCGATGCTGCCACCGCGGCTGCGCGGCTGCGAGCGGCGCTGGTGCTGTGGCGGGGGATGCCGCTGGCTGACGTGGCCGCCGAGCCGTTCGCGCAGCTGGAGATCCTGCGACTGCAGGAGCGGCGGGCGGCCGCGGTCGAGGACCGGATCGAGGCGGAACTGGCGCTTGGGCGCCATAGCGCGCTGGTTGGGGAGCTGGAGGCCCTGGTCGCTGCGGAGCCGTTGCGTGAGCGCCTTCGCCGCCAGCTGATGCTGGCGCTGTACCGGTCCGGCCGGCAGGCTGACGCGCTGGGGGCATACCAGCAGGCGCGCCGCACGCTGGTCGACGAGATCGGCCTTGAGCCCAGCCGCGAGCTGCAAGCACTTGAGCAGGCAATCCTGGTTCAGGATCCCTCGCTGGACAGCCCCACTCCTGCGCCACCAGCAGCGCCGGTTGCGGCGCCCGCGGGCGCATACCAGGCCGGGCGGCAGGCCCCGCAGGTGGGCGAGCGGCAGATCCCGCAGGTGGCCGAGCGGAAGGTGGTGAGCGTCCTGGTCGCCGACCTGGTCAGCTCGACCGAAGACAGTGGTGAGGAGGACCCGGAGCGCACCCGGGCGCTGCTTGAGCGCAGTTATCACGCCATGGCCCAGGAGATCCGCACGGTGGGCGGCACCGCGGAGCAGCTGGCAGGCGGCGCCGTGATGGCGGTCTTTGGGACCCCACTGGCACAGGAGGACCACGCCGACCGCGCCCTGCACACCGCCCTTACGATCAAGCGCACGCTGCGCAAGCTGTTCGGTGACCAGCTGGTGCTGCGGGTGGGTGTCGGTTCTGGCGAAGTCATCGCCGGGGAAATAGGCACCGGCGGGCCATTGGTCAGCGGCGAGGCCGTTACCACCGCGGCCTGGCTTGCGCAGGCGGCGGCGCCGGGCGAGATCGTCGTCGACCAGCGGACGGCCGCCGGGGCCCGTGGTGGGTTCCAGTTTTCCGATCCCGATACCATCCAGCCCACAGGCAGGCCGCGCGGGGTGGTGTGCCGCCGGCTGCTTGGCGCCCTCGCGCGGAGGCGTCCACCTGACACCGGAGGCCTGGGCCGCACCTTCGTCGGCCGCGACGTGGAGCTGGAGTTGCTGCGGGCGACCTCCCGCCGGGTCACCCAGGAGGCCCAGCTGCACCTGGTGACGGTCATCGGGGAGGCCGGGGTCGGCAAGACGACCGCTGTGGGCGCGTTCTGCCGCTGGCTGCAGGAGCGGGAACCGCCGCCGCTACTTCGTAGCGGTCGCTGCCTTGCCTATGGGCACGGCATCACCTACTGGCCGCTTGCCGAGGTCCTGCGGGGGCACTTTGGACTGTCACTCGGCGATCCGGCCGAGGTCGTGCTGGAGCGGCTGGGTCACCATGCCATCCTGGGACTGACCCTCGGCTTGGACGTCGCCGGCGATCTGCATCCGCTGGCGGCGCGCGACCGGCTCCACGAGGCATGGGTGGCACTGACCGAAGAGCTGACGGCGCAGCAGCCGACGGTCTTGCTGGTCGAGGACCTGCACTGGGCGGAAGGTCCCCTGCTGGACCTGCTGGAGCGCCTCGTCCACGACGTGCGGGGTCCGCTGCTGCTGCTGGCGACCGCCCGGCCGGAGCTGCTGGACCGCCGTCCCGGCTGGTCGGCCGCCCAACGCAACGCGGCTACCCTGTGGCTTGAGCCGCTGCCGGCCGCCGAGGCGATCGCGATGGTCCAACAAGTGCTCGACGGCGTGCCGCCACCAGCGGTGGAGCAGCTGGTCGTCGACCGGGCAGAGGGCAACCCGTTCTTTGTTGAGGAGCTCCTGGCCACGCTGGTCGACCAGGGTGTCCTGTACCGCCGGGGCGGCGAGTGGGAGTGCCGCTCGGTCGCTGCTTCGGCGTCGGTTCCCGACTCGGTGCGGGCGGTGTTGGCCGCCCGCATTGACCTGCTTCCCCGGCGTGCCAAGGAAGCGCTGCAGGCGGCGGCGGTCGCCGGACGCGTCTTCTCGACCACGGCAGTCCAGGAGCTGCTCGGCGCTACAGCCAATTTCGACACGCTGGTCGACCGCGACTTCATCCGTCGCTCCCCCCGGTCCTCGGTGACGGACGAGCGGGTCTTTGTGTTCAAGCACGCGCTGACGCGGGAGGTGGCCTACGCCAGTATCACCAAGGCCCGACGCGCGCGGCTGCACTCCGCCTTCGCCGCACGGCTGGAGCGGGTCGGTGAGGGGGGTGATGAGCATGCGCCGCTGCTCGCGCACCATTATGCGGAGGCGGTCCGGCCCCAAGACGCCGACCTTGTCTGGGCTGAGGAGGAGCAGGAGCTTAGGCGCCTGCGGGAACGAGCACGCCTGTGGTTGCGCCGAGCCGGCGAACTCGCGCTTGGCCGCTATGCGATCGGCGAGGGACTCGGGCTCCTGCAGCGGGCTTTGGAGCTGGATCCGGCGGCAGAGGAGCAGGCCGAGCTCTGGCAGTTGATCGGTCGCGGCCACGCCCTGCGCTATGACGGTGGGCCGACGCTGGACGCGTTCCGCCGCGCGGCCGAGCTTACCTCCAGCCGTGAGCGGCAGGGCGAGATCTACGCCGAGCTGGCATTCGAGACGGTGATGCGCTACGGGATGCTGAACCCAATGCCCGCACGCGCACTAGTCGAGGACTGGATCGACCGCGCGCTGGAGCTTGCCCGGCCGGGAAGCGCACCGCTGGCCCGCGCGCTCGTCGCGCGTGCCTTCTGGTATCCGGCGTCCGAGGAGGCAGTGGCGAACGCCGTCGCCCTCAGCGACCAGCTCGGCGACGTCGTGCTCCGCTCCCAGGCGTACGGCGCACGGGTCGTGAGCGCCTTCGTCGCCGATCGCTATGAGGAGTCGCAGCAGTGGGCCGACCGACGCCTTGCGCTGGCCGACCGGATCAGCGACCCAGACCACCTGGTCGACATCTACAGCATGGTGATCCCCGGCCTGCTCGGGCAGGGACGGTTCGACCAAGCCCGCCGATACGCCGACCTGCATGACCAGGCCGCCAGCAAGCTCTCGACCCACCATCAGGTGCACGCGGTGGCCATGAAGCTGGAACTTGAGGAACTGACCGGCCGGTGGGATGCGATCGGTGCACTTCAGCTGCGTACCAAACAAGTCGTCCAGGGCAATGTCGCCACGCCCTGCGTCCGCAACGCGCGCTCGCTGCTGTCGTGTGCGGTCGCTGATGCCTACCTCGGCGAGGATGAGCGCAGCCGCGAGCTGGAGGACCGCGCGAACGAACTGGTGATGGAGGGGTTCGGAACCAGCCTGGCATCGGTCCGCATGCGGCTTGCACTCCTGCGCCGCGAGCTGGACATAGTCGAGCGCCTGGTGGCGTCGGGAGGCCTGCCGCCGCCAGCCAAGAATTGGTGGCGGCTGAACACGCTGGCCGCTCGCCTTGATGCAATGGCCGTACTCGGCGACCGGCGCCGCGGCGAACAGGAGGCACCACTGTTGGTCGTGCCCAACACCTACCTCGGGCCGTTTGCGCTTCGGACGCTTGGCATGCTGCGACAGGACGACAGCCTCCTTGGCCGCGCAGCCGAGGCCTTCACCGCGCTCGGGTTGGCCTGGCACGCCGAACGAACCCGAGCGCTGCTGACCGGAACAGCAACACCGCTGTAGCCGGGTCGCCACCTCGGCGTTGACAACCAGCGAGCCAACGTAACCGGCGCTAAGCTCTCCACCAACAGCCGAGCGCGACCGGTGAAAGGCAGACTGTGGCACAGGCTTGAACCTGGCGAGTTAGAACGCATTACTTCGCCCCTTACGGTCGGGCGCGACCTGCAGAAACGCAGGGTTGCATAGCGGTAAGGCCCCGATTGCTGATAAGGATGAGGCCGCTGGTTCAAGTCCAGCCAGGCCCACAAATCGGCCCGTGACCGGCAGAAACGCTGGTCACGACGTTTCGCAGTGCCAACCCATCAGATGCCATCCCGTTTGGGATGAGGTCTTGTAGGTGGCTTCCCTCCTCAGTCGGAACAATGCCTCTGAGCAGCCTCTTTGCGTCCCACGGTCGTGGGTCTGCTCCAGATCGCCGGTTGCACAGCGATGTCAGAACTCATCCCTAGCTGAGCCCTGACATCAATTCCCAGCAGGTCACCAGCGACATAGACATTGCACGAGCACAGGGTGGCGGGTCCCTACTGCTCGTCGAGCCCTCGTTCCTGCAGGCGTCGTGTCGCTGCGGCTGGTGTGGCCAGCGCCGCCAGGAGCAGAGCAGGCTTCGTAACGCTGCCGAGACGCAGTTCGGCCACGCTGGGCGTGATCCACGATGCTGTCAACGGGCGCGCGAGGAAGGCCGGATACCACTCGGAGAGGAGCCTCGCCATGGATGCGCCCACCCCACCGTCGCGGCCGCGGCGCTGGTCGCCAGTGTGGACCCCGCTGGCCGCCGTCGGCCTGTTCATCGTCGCCCTGGTCGCCATCACCTCGGTCGCCCTCGACGACCAGGTCTTCAACTTCGCCCGGGACCTGTCCGCGGCCATCCCGGCGCTGCTGCTGGTGGCCGCCGCCCTCTGGCTGTGGCCGCGCCCACGCAGCCGACTGGGCAGACTGGCCCGCGCCGTCGTCCTGGGCGGCCTGGCGCTGTTCGGGCTCGGCGATGCGTTGGAGGCTATCGGCATCTGGGGTTGGAGCTGGAATGGTGCCGGGCGGTACGTCGTGACCGACCAGGGCCTGGCCCAGACCCACGATCTTGGCCGCCTCGGCAGCGTCCTGGGGGAGCTGGCGCTGGTAGTGGGAGTGTTGCTTGCCGTTGCCAGTGCAGTGCTGCGGCGAGAACCTATCGACCATGGAACGGCGACCAGTAGCTTGGGCATGAGTGAGCCTAAGTGGGGCGAGCCGGGCTACCGGCCACCCCCCGGGCAGCCGCGGCCTTGGCCGGTGCAGCCCAGGCCCCAACCCAACCCCGACCAGAAGCGGGCGCTGTGGGCCGCGCTCAGCCTTGCCCTGGTCGGCCAGGCAGCCTACCTGTGGTCGCTCGTCAGCGGCCTGAGCACCGTGAACTACGACGCCGGCTGCTACACCGACTCACCGTTTGCCAACCCATGGGTCGCTCTGACCGGCGTCCTTGCCGGCGTGGCTGCGCTGGTGCTGGCGGTGGTGGTGACACTACGCGCCCGGGCGCCCGTTTCGCGGCTGCACCCAAGGTTCGGGACCATCGCCATTTTGGCGACCATGGCCAACCTTGGCTTGATGGTGCTCCTGCCGCTTGGTGGCGCCTGCTGGTAGACCGCACCGCGTGCTCGGCAATGGGGTCGTGGCTGCGTATCGCCGGCGCGCAGGAATCGAAGCGCGGAGTGACACGACGCTTAGCGGGCGCCCATTGCCTGGGCCATGAGGTCGTCGCCACGACGGGCTTGGAGATTGCCCGGCCAGGCGACTACCGACGGGAAGGGCGCCAGCCACACGTTTGGCGGCCTCCCAAGCCGGCCAGTTAGGTGGTCATGAGCCGGTCGACAGGGCGTGGAGCGCGAGGGGGATGCAATGGGGCGGATGGTTCGCATCGTGATCTTGGCGTTGGCGGTGGTCTCGGCCGGGCTGGTCGCCCAGCCAGCCTGGGCCGCGCCGCCGCTGCCGTCCTCCGTGGCCGCCATCGGCGACTCGATCACCCGCGCCTATGACGTCTGCTGTGCCTACGGCGACCACCCCGGCCAATCCTGGTCCACAGGCTTCACCAGCTACGACGGCATCGCCAGCCACTACGAGCGCATCAAGCAGCGCAACCCGGCGATCACCGGCCATGCCTGGAACGACGCGGTCACCGGCGCCAAGATGGCCGCCGCCCCCACCCAGGCCGCCCAGGCCGCTGGTCAGGGCGCCCGCTATGTGACCATCCTGCTGGGGGCTAATGACCTGTGCACCTCCTCACCGTCCACCATGACCGCCACCGACAGCTTCCGGGCCAACTTCAGCCAGGCCATGGCCACCCTGATGGCCCAGGACCGAGATCCGTATGTGTTCGTCAGCAGCATCCCCAACATCTATCAGCTGTGGCAGGTGCTGCATGGCAACTCGCTGGCCCGCTGGGCCTGGGCGAACTTCCACATCTGCCAGTCCATGCTGGGGGCGACCCGCACCGAGACCGAACGCCAACTGGTGGTCGACCGGGAGCGGGCGTTCAACCAGATCCTGGCCGAGGTCTGTGCTCGGTACAGCCGCTGCCGCTGGGACAACGAGGCGGTCTACCACTACCAGTTCACTGCCAGCCAGGTCAGCGCCCTGGACTTCTTCCACCCCAGCCTGAGCGGCCAGGCCGCCCTGGCCCGGGTCACCTGGGCCGCGTCTTGGTGGCCCAGCAGCTGACCCGGCAGGCCGACCCGGCAGCCGTCCGCTCCTGGGTGGACACTGGCGTTGGCTGGGCCCGTGCTGTGGGTGGCTGCCGTAGGTCACGCTGCCAGCCACCTAAACCCAGGTCCTTGGGTTGTCACCCGGTCGGGCAGAGGCGGGATCCCAGCGGTTCACCTCATCCTTGTAGGACTTACGGAGTCCCACGACCAGCGCAAAGGCTGGTTAGCACAGCGCTTAGCCGTCCATCTCTGATAAGGATGAGGCCGCTGGTTCAAGTCCAGCCAGGCCCACCACACCAGCCTTGAGCAGCGGAAACGCTTGTCGCTCGCCGTCCGATGTGCCTAGCTTGCTCTGGCCGCTGGCGTCTGGCTGGTCGAAGGATGTCCTTGACTTGCGTGTCGGGCCGCACATCGCTCGGAGAGCGCATTACTGTGCCGATCACAGTCGTATGGCGTACCCCCGTGAGGGTACAGAATCCAACGTTCCTTCTACTCCCCAGGCCAATCCCTCGTACGGCTCATTGAACCCAGAGTTGGTCGAGCAGGATGCCCCAGAGGGGATGGAACTGGTAGTTCCCCACTCGGGCTGAGACGAAATCAACGATCTGGAAGCTCACCAGTGGGACCCAGGGAGCGAGCCTGGTCACCTCTCGGTCGACTGTCGCCCACAGCCTGCTGGCCTTCTGGGGGTCGCTGATCTGGAACCGGCTTGCTGCCTCGATGTCCCGGTCGATCCCAGGATCGCAGAAAAACGAGCCGCTCCGGGTGTGGTCGGGGTCGGCGAGACGAGACGCGGAACACTTGAAGAACAGGCCGAGGAAGTCGGAGGCCGAGGGGTAGTCGGCGATCCAGGCTCCGACCGAGGCCTGCGCGTGCCGGCGAGAGTCGTTCACGTTGCGGGCGAAGGCAGCATCGGACGCGAGCCGGAGGGTGGCCGAGTACCCGAGCTTGCGGAGGAGCGAGACGACATAGGCGCCGATGGCGGCATCCAGGGAAGCCCGATGGCCCCACACAGCTACCTTCATGCCCTGGGTGTGGGACCTTGCCACGAGGCGACGGGCGCGTGCGACGTCCGGGCCGGTCCACGCTCCTGTCCGGCTGGGATTGGTGGTGAAGGGGCAGTAGGGCCGGTATCCGGGGATGCCGGGAGGGAGGATCTGGCAGGTCGGCTCGCCGGTATCGCGGCCGCCGAGGAGTGAGACGACCTTTGCTCGGTCGGCCGCGAAGCTGACGGCCTGCCTGACCCGGACGTCGTCGAATGGCGGATCCCGCACGTTGAAGGCCAGGTATCCCAGGCCGAAGAGCGGGTTCACGTGGACCTGCCGGGAGAACCGTGCGCTGATCTGCGCGAAGTCGGCCGGAGGGTCGGCTATCCAGTCGGCTTGTCCGCGCTCGACGGCGGCGGTCGCTTCGTCCGCCGCCTTGCCGAATGTCCAGACGATCCGGTCGGGCACGCCGTCGGGTTGGGCGGCGGCCGACCATTCCTCGAACTGGGGGTTGCGGACGAGCTCGACCTCGTGTCCTGGAAGGTATCGGCCGATCACGTACGGACCCGTGCTGGGGATGGGGCGGGTCCCGATGTCTGCGGCAGGCACATCCGGCGGGACTGGGGCCGTGAAGAAGAACGCCAGCTTGTACAGGAAGTCGGGATCGGGCGCGGACAGACGGAACGTGACCGTCCTGGCGTGGTCATCGACCGTGATGCCCTTTGACAGGTCGCAGGACGACCCGGCTACGCACTGGTCGGCGCCGACGAGTCCGGTGAAGAACGAGGCCGCGGACGTGTTCAGCGCGAACACCCGCTCCAGGCCGTGGCGGAAATCCGCCGGGCGAATGGGCTCCCCGTTCGAGTAGCGCAAGTCCGGGCGAAGCGTGAAGGTGTACGCCGTGCCGCCCGCGGCCGGCGTCGGGACGGCCACCGCCAGGTCCGGTACGACCTGGAGGCCGCTGCTGCCGCCCACCCGTTGGAACGTCACCAGGGTGTCATAGGCGAAGACCAGATATTGCGGGAGTGCGGCCGGGTAGGCCTCGGCCGGATCGATGGAACCGAAGTCCCGGGAGGAGAGGACTCGAAGTGTCCCCCCGCGGTGCCGCTCGCTGGCTGCGGCCCGGACCGCGACCCACAGCCGGTCGTCCGCGATGGACACGGCTCCAGGGCGGTTCCCCAAGCTGAGGACGCTTGCAACCTGTCCACGGCTTGGATCGATGCGCGACAGCGTGCCGGCGAGCGCATTGGCCACCCAGACGCCTTGGGAGCCGACCGCGACCGCCTGTGGTCCGTTGCCCACGGGGATCGTATCGATCAACACGCCGCGATCCGGATCGATCCTGGAGACGGTGCTGTCCAGGCCGTTGGCCACCCAGATCGACCCGAGGCCGAACCCGATGGCGCTGGGCCCCCCGCCGACCGCGATCCGGTCGCCAGGTTGCCCCGTGATCGGATCGATCCGAGTGACGCTGTTGTCCGACCGGCTCACCACCCAGACCGACCCGCCACCAACGGCGATCCCGGATGGATCGGACGCCATGGAGATCGTTCGGATCAGACGTCCGGTCACCGGATCGATCCGGAAGACGGCGCGGCCGACCGGGTCGGCCGCCCAGACCGATCTCTCGCCGAACGCTAGGCCCGCCGTCAGCGAGCCGACACCAATCGTTTGCACGACCCGATTCGTCGAGATGTCGATGCGGGATACCGTTCCGACAAGGGTGTTCGCCACCCAGACGGCATTTCCGCCGATCGCGATGTCCCCGGCGCCGGCGCCGACGGGGATTGTCTGGGTGACGGCTCGGGTGGCCGGATCGATGCGGTAGACCACGTGACCTTCGGGACTGGACACCCAGAGGGAGCCCGCCCCGCCGACCATGCTGCCGGGTGCGTCGGGAAGCGAGAAGCCGCCCGCCACGGCGTTCCCATCCGGGGTGAGGAGGCCGATGCCGTTTGCCGGAATGCCCCGCTCCGGATGCGCCTGCCGAAGGCGGGGCGTGAGCAGCGTGGCCGCGACGGCGAGGGCGAGCAGCGCAGCCACGACGGCCAACTGTCGCCCATACCGACTCCTGCCTGGCCGCGATCCCTTCTCACCCTCACCCGGCAGGGGAGGCGACTCCAAGCCGACTGAGGGCGGGAGGGTGGCAACGCCGATGCTGTCGCGGTCGTGGCGCGCTGTGAGCGAGGACGTCGGCGCGAGCGAGTCTGCGGCGTCGGAGGTGTCGGCGTGGGACCGGTCGGCCGCGGCGATCGCGTGGGTGCCGGACACACCCCAATGGTCGAGCATCGGGTCTTGGCGGAGGATCGCCTGCTCCAGGCGTTGCAGCTGTTGGCCCGGTTCGATCCCGAGCTCCTCCATCAGCTGCGTCCGCGTCCGGCGATAGGCGGCCAGTGCGTCGGCCTGTCGGCCGGACCGGTACAGCGCCAGCATCAGCTGTCTGTGGAAGGTTTCGCGGAAGGGGTGCGCACCGGTCAGGGCTTCCAGTTCGGGGACCAGCTCGCGGTGCCTGCCCATCTGGAGCTCGGCCTCGATCCGCTTCTCCAGCGCGGCCAGCCGGAGGTCCTCCAGACGCTGGGCGGCGGCGGCGGCAAACGGTGGCTCCCCAACATCCGCCAGTGGAGCCCCCCGCCACAGTGCGAGCGCTGATCCGAGGAGCTGGGCCGCCAGCGCGGCGTCGCCGCGGTCCAGCGTGGCCTCGCCGTCCGCCACTCGTCGCTGGAACTGGACGGCATCCACGCGGTCGGGATCTACCCGGAGCAGGTAACCCGGCGGCTGGGTGAGCAGGAGGTTCTCGGAGGCCTCGGCGCGGAGGAGTCGACGGATGCGCGAGATGTACGCCTCCACCGTGTGGTCCGCGGTTGCAGGGGGATGTGGGCCCCACAGGTCGTCGATCAGCTGCGTGGTGGACACCACCCTGCCCGCGTTGAGGATCAGGATGGCCAGGAGCGCTCGCTGCTTGGGCCCGCCAAGGGCGAGGGTCCTGCTTCCGCTCCGAACCTCGACGGGTCCAAGGACACGGAACTCCAAGTCGTCCGCGGGGAGCATCGCACCCGCACCGTAACACCGCGTCTACCAGCGGTGCGAGCCACTTGCGACCGGGTTGCGAGCACGGGTCCGCAGCCTCTCCTCATCCATCGGGACCCAACGGAGGACGACATGAAGCGACCCGGACAGCCGTACTCAGGAGCTCGAGCGCTCGTCGTGCTCGTGCTCCTCGTGCTCGTTGCGAGCTGCAGCTCGTCGAAGGGATCTCCCGCCACGGGCACGGCGGGCGCCCCAACGACCGCGTCAGCCTCGGCGAAGGGTGCATCTCCGGCGCTTGCGGTGGCGTCGACGCTCGACGGTCACGCAACCTTGCCGCACCGTATCAGCTGGGTGGCGAGGCCCAGCGTCGCCGAGTCGGAGGTCTCAGAGGTGGACTTCCTTATCGACGAAAAGACTGCCTTCGTGGAGGAGCACGCTCCGTATGTGTACGGGAGGGACGGCGGCTACCTCGTGACGACGTTCCTGACCCCGGGCACGCACAGCTTCACCGTTCGGGTGATCACGGTCGGCGGGCAGAGCGCCACCTCGACCGTCAAGGCCGCCGCGGCGACGCCGACTGCGCCACCCAGCGGGCTCGCAGGAACGTCCTGGGCTCGCACCATGACCGCGTCCGACCAGAAGGCGGCCACGTCGTCGGAGCCACCTCCTACCGGTCGGTGGGGCCTCACCATCGACTCGGTCGGCTGGATGATCCACGACCCTGAAGGCGGCGGCCTGCTTTTCGACGTCGCCTACCAGTCGAGAGGGAGGGTCGAGCTCCGGTCGTCGATCGAACGACCCCCGTTCCCCAATCCAATCGCAGGTGCCTTCTGCGAGGAGCCGGATCCCTCGTTCCGCTGGTCCTACACGATCGGCGACGGAGGCAAGACGCTCTCGCTGCAGCCAGTCGGTCACGACCCATGCGGAGACCGCGTGGCGATCCTCGAGGGCCAGTGGTCCCGCAAGGGGAGCTGAGCACAGCCATAGCCGGTCATGCCACCGATCAAGCCTCCACAGAGGACGAGGCGCAGTTCAGGATCGAGCCACCCTGCCAACCCTGCTGGACCTCGAGCGAGGCCACGATCAGCCCGCCCCGGTTCGGGGCGGGCTGCCGAGCCAGGTCGTGGCTTCGCTCGGGCTGCTGACCGCTGTCCTGGCGCTGGCTGGTGAGCTGGCCGTGCTGGCTGTCAGCCGGCCGGAGGGCTCGGGTCGGGCAAGCGGCCTGACAACGGTCACGGGTCCGACGACCCTCGATGGGGTGCCGCCACCCGGCAGCACCGTCACCTTGCAGGCGATGAGTCTCGGGCATACCTTGCCCGCGGGCCGCGGCAAGGCGTCCATCCGCGTTCCGGACGAGATTGTTACAGCGGATTACTTCGCCCCTGACGCTCGCGGACGACCTGGGAATACGCCGGTCCGCATAGCGCTCAGCCCAGGATTGCTGATAAGGATGAAGTCGGAGGTTCAAGTCCTCCCAGGCCCACCACACGGCCTTTGAGCAGCGGAAACGTTAGCCATTTTGGCTCGGGTCAGGCGATTTGGGGCGCTGTTGGATCCGTGTCGATCGCACAGCGGTGGTAGAGCGCATTACTGGTCACCGACAGCACCAGCGAGGAGGGACACGGTGACTATCCCGTGCGCCGGCCAAGCAGCCAGGCAGCACGGGCAGGGCCGCGACGGGTGGTGGGGGGCGCCCAACCCGGCGCCCCCACCACGTCTTGGACGCCTGGCTGGCTATGACCGGCGGCAGGGGTTGTTGGGCAGGATCTGGCGGAAGTCGTTGGTGCGGTGGATCGGGGTGAACCCCGGCCCCGGGTAGTCCAGGAACAGCAGGGGGCCGAACTCGGCGGCCGAGGTGCCCCCGAAGGTGCTGGTGGTCCCGGGGATGTGGGTCCCGCCGAGCTGCCAGAGGCAGCCGACGGCGTCGCTGTTACGGGTGGTGTAGATCGGGTAGAAGTTCGAGCCCGGCGGCGGGTTGACGCAGTTGGCCCCGGTGGACCGGTCGCAAGTGCCGCCGAAGTCGGCCGCCTCGATGCGGGGCAGGTCGGCCTCGAACGCCACCCGGCTGTAGTTCTGCCCGCTGTTGAACGTTGGGCTGGACAGCAGGATCGAGGTCGGGTGCAGGCCCCGGTCCTGGCCGGGGTTGGTCGACGAGCCCGGCCAGCCTGGCTGGTAGGAGACCCCGTCGAAGTCGTTGTCGGTGGCGAAGCAGCCGCCGATCTTGATGCGCAAGGACTGCTCCGGCCCGCGGCACAACATGTCGTCGCTATCCGGCCCGCCCGGGTCGGACGGGTCGCCCGCGCAGGTGCCGTCGGGGTTGACGACGCTGCAGTACTCGAAGTGGCCGATCTCGTCGGAGACGGCGACGTTGTAGGAGTGGGCCGCCCACGGGACCCGCGTGTGCTCGCTGGAGGTCGCGTACATCGGGTGGAACGCGTATGGCGACTGGCTGCAGACCGCGGCATTCGGTTCGAAGTTGACCTGCGCGAACCCGTTGTCCACGCTGGCGGTCATCGAGCCCGACTGGCCGGTCGAGCGGTCGTGGATGCTGGTGACCAGGCCGGCCGGGGAGTCATGGATGGAGATGTCCAGCTGGTCGCCGGCGTTCATGAACAGGTCCTTGGCCGGGTCCGGGGTGAAGGACTCCAGCGTCAGCTCCAGCGGTGCCGGTGGCGCCTGCGGCTGGCCGGTGCGGGTGATGAACGCGAAGTTGGCCGGCTCGATGCCGACTTTGCCCAGGCAGTCGGCGTTGTTGTCGATGCCGTTGTTCTGGTCTCGGTTGAGGCTGAAGATCGCCATCGCCGCGCACCACTTGAGCGCGTCGCAGCTGATGCCGTTTTCGAACGACACCCAGCCGGGCGGGTAGAACTGCAGCTCCAGGAACGCCGTGCCGGGGTGCCGGCCGATGTAGTCAGCCTTGGTCGGGTCGGCGCCGTCGAAGATGTTGGCGTCGCTGTTGGGGGTGCAGGGGGCGTGGGTGAACTCCGGTGCCGACTGGTTGTCGCACAGGTCCATCCCGAGCCAGAAGGCGATGCGGTTCTGGAAGTTGAAGGTGCCGCCGGTCCCGTCCTGGGTCGGCAGGGTCGGCGGGTCCTTCGGCACGACGAAGCGGTAGTGGTTGTTGTTCCCCGATCCGGGCTGGTTGGAGTAAAACAGCAGCGAGGGCTCGTCGTGGCCCGTGTAGCGGCCCTCGTAGCCGATCGCGTCGGCGGTCTCCGCGCACAGCGGGTCGCCCTCGTCGCAGAGCAGCCGTCGCTCGTCGTTGTCCGACGCCGCGGTGCGCCCGGCGCCCGCGGCGCGGACGCGGCCCGTGCTGCGCTGGCGGGTGGTGCTTGCTGTGGCGGTCCCGGCGGCCGAGGCGACCAGTACGACCCCGGCGAGGACTGCGAGCATCCGTCTCATCCGACCCTCCTAGACGTGTCGCTGGCAGCGTGGCCGCTGGCGGCCACCGCTGCTGCTGCCGGAGGGTTCTACGGGGAGAACTGCATAACCGGTCCCCCTTTCGGAACGCGACTGCCGTCATTGGTTACTCGCGACCGACCGGCCAGAGATACCAGAGATCCCTGGTCTGCAAAAGATGCGAAATCCATGCTGGTCTCAATGGGTTGGCCTGCTGGCACGACGGCGCGCAGGCGCCGGGGCGCCGCGGCGAACAGGGCCGTGCCGCTGCCCTGGACGAAGGCGACCAGCAGGATGACCCGGATGGGATGAGCTATGTCGGCGACGGCTGAGTACTGACCCCCTACCGAGACGCTCGGGTTCCACGTCGAGGAGTCTTCATACCGGCCGGACCAGCACCTTCGTGGCTCGGCCGCCCGGGCGAATGGTGACGCGCGAGGCCGTACGGCGGTCGGAGACCACATCCCTCTTCCGTTTCCGTTCTGTGGGGCGCCGACCAGAGCGGCGCTCTGGCGGCGTTCCTCAGCCGCTTACAGCTGCCGACCTGGCCTGTAACGGGTACCTCTGGGTCCTAGCAAAGTCGCGAGATGAGCTGATCGAGCACGACTTCAGGGTCGGCCCTCGAGCGGTCGCGGCTCATCATCGCCAGGACCCCTATGGCCTGCGGTCGCTGGAATCGGGCAGCACCGACCCTCGGGGTCGGTGACGATAGCAATGTCGACACCGCCCGGAGGATCGAGGGCGGCATCGGCCACGACCTCCCACAAGAAGCGCCGGGCGCGTTCGCCGACGCTATGCTCAAGGCCGGTCGTTCAGCGCTCGCTGGTCCGAGGGAAGGAGAGGAGATGGATGAGGAGGTCGCCTTCGCGCGGGACATCCGGCCGCTGTTCAGCGACCGCGATGTGGGCTCGATGTCCAGGTTCTTCGACTTGTCGTCCTATGACGACGTGCGCGCCAACGCCGAGCGCATCTACCGGCGCCTCGCCGACGGCACCATGCCCTGCTACAGACCATGGCCGGCGGACAACGTCCAGCGCTTTCGCACCTGGATCGACACCGGGTTCGCCCCGTAGGCGCGATGGCGCGACGCCGCCTTGGGAGCGTCGCCGCCGGCTCGGGTAACCCTTAGAACGAGCATAGGCCGTTGGGGTAAGTACGGCGGGAATCGCAGGAACTCACGTGACCTGCTTACGCGCCGACACAGCTGTCATCATTCAGCACTGCGTCCAGCAGTTCGGGGTTGCGCTCCTCGCGAAGAGATGGCCGCCGAGTCGGAGGCGCTGCGCTGCATTCCCTGCTCGCCGAACAGCCATCCCCCATGAGCCGACACTCCTGACCGAAGGTCGATTGGCTCGTGCTGGCCTATAGCGGATTTGAGAGCCCTGCTGGCTCGTCGGGCGCGGGGTGGCGCATCCACCACTCTGCGAACTCAGCGCAACGGCCCTCGGCGTCCAGGCGGATGACCCACAGGTTGCTGTAGGTGTGGCGCTCGGTGGGATAGCTGGTCTCACCCTGGACGACTGCGACCTCGGGGGTCACCGCGAGCAGGTGCCAGCGGAACTCGGCCTGCCCGGGCTCGTCTTTGCGGCCCAGCCACTGGCGGACGATCTCGTCTCGACCCCTCCAGGGTGGACTGTACGGCTCGGTGTGGTAGGCCGCGTCCTGGGTGAACAGCGCGCCGATGTCGGCTGGGTCATTGGAGTTCCATGCTTGGATGTAGCCGTCGATCCAGGCCTGCACCCGCCTGGCCTGCGCATCGTCCATCCCTCACCGGCCTCCCAGGTCACCTCCCCGTCCGGGGACCTCGCAGGCTCGCACTGTACTGCGCCGACACCCGCAACGCCGGGATCGTGGTCGGTCATGGCGTAGGCTGCCCGCGAGGTCAGATGGGTTGCGGGTTCACTCAGAGCCATGGAGGAGGGCGATGGAGCCGACCCCGCCGGAGCTGGGCGCGAACACCGGCTCACCGCGCGAGCTGGTCTTCGACAGCCGCGAGGAGCTGCTGTACCTGCTTGGCGAGGCCGCCGAGCTCGAGCATTCCATCTTCTGCGCCTACCTGTACGCGGCGTTCACCCTCCCGGCCGAACCCGAAGAGGGGCTGACGGCCGCGCAGGTGCCGGCCGTGGCGGGGTGGAAGCGGACGATCAACCAGATCGCGCTGCAGGAGATGATCCACCTGGCCCTGGCCAACAACCTGCTCGCCGCCCTCGGGGGAGCGCCTCGTCTCGGCCGCCACAACCTTCCTCAGCGCTCGCCCTACGCGCCCGAGATCCGGCTGACCCTGGCGCCGTTCAGCGAGCAGACGCTTCGGCGGTTCCTCTACATCGAGCGGCCGGAAGGGATGGACATCTCGTCGATTGCCGGCGAGCTGGACCACGACCGGCCGGCCCCTCCGGTGCCGACCGGGCCGCTGGTGCTCCCGGCGCCGCAGGCCTTCTCCAGCATTGGGCAGCTGTACCACGGGATCGAGCGGGGGCTGCGCGGCCTGGTCGACCGCTACGGGGAGGAGCGGGTGTTCGTCGGCTCGCCGAACGCGCAGGCCTCGACACGCTACTTCCGCGTTCCCGACCGAATGCCAGAGCTGATCCCCGTGACTGGGCTGGCCTCGGCGGTCACGGCGATCGAGACCATCGTCGAGGAGGGCGAGGGCGCCCGGGGAAGTTGGCAGGGGGCGCACTTCGGCCGCTTCCTCAACATCCTGGAGGCTTACCGGGCGATGAAGGCCGCCGACCCGTCCTTTGCCCCCGCCCGCCCGTCGGTGACCAACCCGTATGTGCGGGTGCCGCGGGACCTGCTCGGTCTGGCCACGGCCAGCGGGCCGGCCGCCCCCGACGACCCCAGGGGGATCCACCTCATCCAGGACCCGACCACCGCCTCCGTGAGCGACCTGTTCAACGCCTGCTACGCGGCGATGCTGCAGCTGCTGTACCGCTTCTTCCAGCACACCGAGGAGACCGACGCCGAGCTCAGCATGCTCGGGGAGACCACGGTGCTGATGATGCTCCAGGTCCTCCGGCCGCTGGGCGAGTTGCTGACCAGGCTACCGGTCGGGCCGCAGGCGCTCGGGTGGACCGCCGGGCCGAGCTTCATGCTCACCAGCGCGACCCCGGTGACCCCGCACAAGCCGGCGGCCTGGATCATCCTCGGCGAACGGCTACGGGAGCTGGCCGAGGTGTGCGACGGCCTGACGGCGGGCGCGCCAGAGGTGTTGGCTGGGGTCCGTCAGCGGCTGGCGGCCTGCGCGGCGTCGCTGGGGCCACCTGATGCCGCCGGTCGCGAGCCGGAAGCAGACACCCCAGCCCCGGCGGTCGACGCACCCGCCGCCGACGCCACCGTGCCGAGCTTCGAGCGGGACATCCGGCCGCTGTTTACCGAGCGGGACCGGGCCGCGATGCGCTGGGCGTTCGATCTGGGGGAGGCTGCGTCGGTTCGGCAGCACGCCGATGCCATCCTGGAACAGGTCGCCGCGGGCCGTATGCCGTGCGATGCCGCCTGGCCAGCCGAGCGGGTCGCGCTGTTCCGCAAGTGGGTGCAAGCCGGCAGCCCGGACTAAGAACCTGTGCGAATAACGTCATGCGGCCAGGCTGAGCGCTGGGGTGGATAGTGGGGTGCTTGTCGGGCCAGGCGCTTGACCATCACGCGCACCATGGCCCACTGCACCCATGCCTGGTGGTGTTCGGGCTTGCGTTCGTAGTCGACGGCCAGCCGGCGACACTTGCCAAGCCAGGAGAAGGTCCGCTCCACGACCCAGCGGCGGGGCAGGACCTCAAAGTGGTGGACGCCGTGGCGTTTGCGGACGATCTGGACGGCCAGGGTGAGGACCTGTTGGGCCCAGGTGACCAGCTTGCCGGCGTAGCCGGCATCGGCCCAGACCAGCCGAATGGTCGGGAACTGGCGGCATAGGCGCCACAGCAGCCGCCGGCCGCCATCGCGGTCCTGGGTGCTGGCCGGGGTGATCAGGATCTCCAGCAGCAGCCCGCCGGTGTCCACCGCCAGGTGCCGTTTGCGGCCGTGGACCTTCTTGGCGGCGTCATAGCCCTTGGTCGCCCGCGAGACCCAGTCGCTGGCCCGCACCGACTGGGAGTCCATCATCGCGGCGGTGGGCGCCGCGGTGCGGCCGCCGGCCACGCGCATCCGGCCGCGGAGCGCCGCGTGCAGCCGGGCCAGGGTGCCGTCGGCGGCCCAGTGGGCGAAGTGGTGGTGGACGGTGCGCCAGTGCGGGTAGCCGTCGGGCAGGGCCCGCCACGGGCAGCCGGTCCACAGCACATACAAGATCGCGTTGATCAGCGCGCGGCGGCTGGTGGCCGGGCGGCCTGGCCGGCCAGGGCCAGAGCGCGGAGCGGGCAGCAGCGGGGCGAGCAGCCGCCACTGGGCGTCGGTCAGCTCGGTTGGGAACCGACGCGGTGGGTGCGGGGCAGCGGCGGCAGACATTGGGGTCCTCGTCGGGTCGTGGCGCGGCAGGCCGATGGCCGGGGGTGGCATGCTACGGCCATGTCCGGCATCGACCATGACGACCTCCGGGCGCTGCTCGGCCCGCCCGCTACCCCGGCCCAGCGCCGCCGCCAGCAAGCCAGCCAGACCCGCTTCGACCATGCGGTCGGGCTGATCGAACAGGCCGCCAAGGCCGCCAGCACCAGCGACCAGCAGGCACTGGACGCGGCCGTGGCCCGCATGGAACAGGCGGCGTTCGACGACTTCGAGCGGCACCATCCGCCCAGCGCCGCCCTCGACTACCTGCTGTACGACGTGGTCTGCGACCTGATCCCCGACGATAACGACGCCGGCTTCGGCCAGACCTGGGTGGACCGCCTCGTCGCCCACGCCGACCACGACCTTGGCCCACCAGTGGCCCGCTGGGTACGGCTGGCGGTCGGCCTAGCCGCCGACGAGTACCAGTTCAGCAACGCCGAACAGGAGGCCATCGAACGGTTCCGCGGCGGCATCCGGCCTGACCGCGACAGCTACCTTGTCACCTGGCTTGCCCAGGCCGACCAGCGCCCACGTGCCGAGCTGCTGCGCGACGGCGTCCAGGCCCTGGTCTGGCTCCGGGACTTCAGCTGGTAACCAGCAACCCACGGTATGCGCACAGGTTCTAAGGTGCTCCACCAGAGCCCTGGGCATCACTCGCACTTGGACTTCCCCCCTGAGGCAGGACACCTCCCTTGAGCGGAGGATGTCCGCATGGAAGACAGACAGCCAAGGAACCGGCGTCGGTTCACCGCCGAGTTCAAGCGCGACGCGGTCGAGCTGGTGCGGACCACCGGCCGGCCGATCGCCGAGATCGCCCGTGAGCTGGGGATCTACGACTCCACGCTGGGGAACTGGGTGCGCCAGGACCGCATCGACGGTGGCGAGCAAGACGGGCTGAGCACTGAGGAGCAGGCCCGGCTGCGGGAGCTGGAGCGCGAGAACGCTCGGCTGCGGATGGAGCGTGACCTGCTCCAACGAACCGTGGCCTTCTGGGTCAAGGAGCAGTCGACACCGTGACCCGCTACCGCTGTGTCGACGCCCAGAAGGCGGCAGGGTTCCCGGTCGCCGCTGCCTGCCAAGCGGCCGGGGTGACCCGCTCGGCCTACTACGCCTGGACCGCAGCGACTGCCTCGGGGCCGTCGGACCGCCATCGGGAGGAGGTTCGGCTGGTCGCCGAGATCGGCCGCCTCCACGCCCGCTCCAAGGCCACCTACGGCGCCCCGCGGATCCATGCCGAGCTGCGGCGGCACGGCTGGCGGGTGAACCACAAGCGGGTCGAGCGGCTGATGCGCGCCCACGGCATCGTTGGCTACCGGCCCCGCCGGCGCCGCAGCCTTACCAAGCAGGACACCACGGCGGCGCCCGCCCCGGACCTGTTGGGGCGGCTGTTCGACCCGGACCGGGTCGATGTGGCCTGGTGTGGCGATGTGACCTGGATTCCCACCGACGAGGGCTGGCTATACCTGGCCTCGGTCATCGACTTGGGCTCCCGGCACCTGCTCGGCTGGTCGATGGGCTCCCACCACGATGCTCGGCTGGTCACCCGCGCCCTGGACGCTGCCGTGACCACCCGCGGCCGGACCCGCATGCCCGCCACGATCTTCCACACCGATAGGGGTTCTGAGTACACCTCCAGCGCCTGCGTCCAGGCCTGCCAGCGGCTGGGACTGCGGCGCTCCATGGGCCGCACCGGCTCGTGTCTGGACAACGCCGTGGCCGAGAGCTGGTTCGCCTCCCTGAAGGTCGAACTGGTCCACCGCCACCACTACCGAACGCGCGCGGAGGCCCGCGCCGCGATCTTCGGTTGGATCGCCTGGGACAACCGATTCCGACTGCACTCCACCCGTGGCTACCTGTCACCCATCGAGTGGGAACAGCAGCACGCCGCCATCAGCCCGCTACCATCGACCACAGCCGCATAGCCCGGTGTCCACCTCCCGGGGGAACTCCACTGGCGCGACCGTCCGAGGTGAGGCTCATGCCGAGAGGGTCTGGCCGGGCGGGGAGTTACTCGGCGTTGAGGTCCGCGGCGTGGCGCCGAAGGAGTCTTACCCGCAGTCCGATCGGTAGGTGCCAATGCGGCATCCTGCCGACTCGTTCGATCGTCAGGCGTCACGTGGGCCGGGCTTGGCTGGCACGGAGGCTGCCGAGCAGTTCGTGGGCCGCCAGTGGGCGCTCAATTGTATCGACGCATGGTTGTCGGCCGGCCACGGCCGGCGGTTTGTGGTTGGCGGCGCGCCCGGGACGGGCAAGTCGCGAATCGCTCAACGCCTTGTGGAACTTAGTGAGGGGACAGCTTCCGCCGATGGGCTGGGTGCGCTGGGTCCGGGGGCATTGGCGGCTGTGCATGCCTGTCGGGCTGACGATGATCGCACCCGGGCGCCGCTGCGGGTCGTCGAGGCGCTCACCAACCAGCTAGCAACGCGCTTTCCGGTGTTCCAGGCCGCTCTCACCCAGGGCGCTGACTCGGTGCAGATCCGTGTTGAGCACCTCGAGCAGCACGTCGGCCAGGTCACTGGTGGGCTGGTCGCGGGGGTCGTAGTCCATGTCGACGGCATGGTGCCGGCTCGGGCTGCGTTCGAGCAGCTATTGCGCCGCCCGCTCGAGGCGTTGGTCGCCGCTGAACCATCCCGGCCGATAGTGCTGCTGGTCGACGCGCTGGATGAGACGCTCGGCTACCCCGACCCCGATGGCCTTGTCGGCTTGCTAAGCAATGCTGGCCTGCCTGAGCAGGTCCGGCTGCTGCTCACCAGCCGTCCCGACCCGCGGATCATCGAGGCGCTTGGGCCGCCGAACCTGGACCTTATCGCTGACCAGCCCGACGGCATTGATGACCTCCACACCTACGCGCTGGTCCGCCTCGACCACCCGGCCGTGCCGGCCGCCCTTGACGATGCCCGACGACGAATCTTGGCTGGACGGATTACCGCCGCCGGGCAGGGCAACTTCCTGTACGCTCGCTATGTCTTGGACGGGCTGCTCGCCGAGCCCACTCGCCTCACCCGCGATCCAGTCAGCCTGGATTTGCCCGATGGGCTGGCTGGCATCTACGCGGCCTTTCTGGATCGAGAGATCGGCCGTGGCGGTACGCCAGCCCGCGAAGAGCGCTGGCAGGGACTTTACGGCCCCTGCTTGGCCTCCTAGCCGTCGCCCAGGGTGAGGGGCTGACCCGCTCACAACTTGCCGAGTTCACTATGCTGCGTCGCTCGCAAGTCGATGACGCGCTGCGCGCCGCCAGTCAGTACCTCACTGGCAGCGACACGGATGGGCCGGTGCGCATCTACCACCAGTCCTTCCGTGACTATCTGCTCTCCGACGGTCCGCACTGCGTGTATGGCGAGGAAGCCAACGCCGCCCTCACCGATGGGCTGATCCGCCGCGTTCCACTCCACACCGAGGGCGGTAGAAGGGACTGGCTAGGCGTCGACTTCTACACCCGTACGCATCTGGCGACCCACGCTGCCCAGGCCGGCCGGATCGACGAGCTTCTGGACGACGTTGGATTCCTCGCCGTCGCCGATCCGGATCGGCTGCTGCCCGCTCTAGCCAACGCGAGGGCGCCGGCCACGGCCAGTACCGTCAGGGTCTACCGGCACGCTGCCAGCATCCTGAGTGGCCTCCCGCCGAAGGAGGCCGCCGCCCACCTGCAGTTACACGCCCGCCAACTCGGCGACGACGAGCTCGCGGAGCGGATTGACGGCGCCGGCCTTGGGCTGCCTGGACGGTACTGGGGGCCTCCTGGAGCCCGGTGCACTCCAGCCAACTCCTCGGCCACCACGAGGGCGCGGTCGAGGCTGTGGCAGTCGGGAAGCTGAACCGCCGTCCAGTCGTCGTGTCCGGCGGCGATAACGGGACGGTGCGGGTATGGGATCTAGCGCACAGCCAGCCGATCGGTGAGCCGCTCCGCGGCCACCAGGGCGAGGTCAGCGCGGTGGCGGTGGCCGAGTTGGACGGCCGCCCGGTGATCATCTCCGGCAGCTGGGACACAACGGTGCGGGTATGGGACTTGGCGAGCGGCCGATCGGTGGGTGAGCCGCAGCACGCCCAGCAGGACACGGCCCGCCTGGACCCGGCCACCGACCGACAAATTGGTCGGTTGTATAGCCCCCAGGTACGCGCGGCCGCGAGGTTGAATGGCCGTCCCGTGACCATCTCTGGGGGTGAAGGCGACATGGTGCGCATCTGGGACTATCACAGCGGTGAGCCGGTGGGTGAGCCGCTGTATACCGATCAGGGCCAGATCAGCGTGATAACGGAGGCCGAGGTGGACGGTTGCCCAGTGGTTTTCTGTGGCGGCGTCGACGGCACGGTGTGGGTGTGGGATCTGGCCAGCGGGCAGCCCCTGGAGGAGCCGCTGCGTGGCCACCGCGGCGTCGTTAGCTCGGTTGCCGCCGCTGAGGTGGATGGCCGCTTCGTGATTGTGTCCGGCGGGGAAGACGGCACAGTGTGGGTGTGGGACCTGGCCACGGGCCGCTCGCTCGGGCGGATCGAGGTTGGCTCCGTCGTGAAGGCGGTTAGCCTGACCGTGGATGGAATCTGCCTAATTGGCACAAGGATGGGGAGGGTCGTGGTGGACCTGCGCAACCTTGTGCAATATCCAGACTGAGCGAGGCGAGGGATGTCTCTCGACCGAGCCGACGCTCCGGGGTGACGGCTACACACCACGGATCCTATCCTTGTCGGCATGGCTGGCGATGTACGAATGCTAGGAGAACGCATAACTCGGCCGAAAGAGAACCGATCACTTCGGCGCCTACGGTCGGGCGCGAGCTGGGGAAACAGCGGTTCGCACAGCGGTTCCTGGTGGTTCCATGGTAAGGATGGGGTCGCCGGTTCGATTCCGGCGGGCGGGGGGGGGCTCCATATAGGCTCTGACCAGCGGCAACGCTGGTCAGGTCCGGGTCTGGGGGTCGGTTGAACGGGCGATGCTGGTCGTCTTGGCGGTCGGAGTGGCCTTGGAGGGGTGCATGCCGGACGGAGAGCACTTCCCCGGTTAACCGTTCGGGTTCTGGACCGAGCCGCCCCATCGGCTTCATCGCCGCGCCGACCTGTCCACACGGCTCAACGCCGATGGGCCACCAAGCTCACGCAGCGGCGCCGGCCTCTTTGGTATGCCTTCCCGTCCGACACCAACCACGAGAGATTGCCCCTTGTGCGCTGCCTTCTCCTCTGTTGAGATCAGCACGTTGGGCCGGCCGGCGTCGGTAGGGGAGGAGGCGGCGCATGGCAGCGACGCGAAGCCCGCAGGAGGTCTTCAACCACCACGCGCAGGCGCTGGGCGCCGAGGACCTGGAGGAGATCGTCGCCGATTACAGCGACGACGCCGTCTTCATCACCCCGGCGGGTGTCCAGCGAGGCAAGGACGGCATCCGCCAAGCGTTCACCAAGCTCCTCAGCGAGGTCCCGCAGGCCGCCTGGGACATCAAGACCACCATCTACGAAGGCGACATCTTGTTCCTTGAGTGGGGCGCCGAGGGCGGCGGTAACCGCATCGAGGACGGCATCGACACCTTCGTCTTCCGCGATGGCCTGATCCGGGTCCAGACCGTGCGCTACACCCTGCAGCCTGCCCGCTGACGAGGAGGACCGCGATGCGACGGGACGTCGAGTTCGACGCCGAGGGCGTGACCCTGCGTGGCTGGCTGTACCTGCCCGACGGGGCCACCGGCCCGGTCCCCACGATCGTGATGGCGCACGGCTTCTCCGCGGTCAAGGAGATGTACCTCGACAGCTACGGGGAGGCGTTCGCCGCCGGAGGCCTCGGCGCGCTGGTGTTCGACAATCGCAACTTCGGCGCCAGCGACGGCGAGCCGCGCCAGGAGATCGACCCGTGGGCGCAGGTCCGCGACTACCGCCACGCGATCAGCTACGCGCAGACCCTCCCGGAGGTCAAGGCCGACAGCATCGGGGTGTGGGGGTCCAGCTACAGCGGCGGCCACGTGCTGGTGCTGGGAGCGATCGACAAGCGCATCAAGTGCGTCGCCGCCCAGGTGCCGCTGGTCACCGGCATGGGGAACATCCAGCGGCTGGTGCGCCAGGACTTCCTTGCGCCCAACCGGGCGGCCATGGAGGCCGACCGCGTCGCTCGCTACCGGGGCGAGCCGCCGGGGATGATCCCGGTGGTCGACCCCGACCCCATGGCCGTCTCCTCGCTGCCCACCCCCGACTCCTGGGAGTGGTTCAGCGAGACCGGCAAGAGCCGCGCCCCCGCCTGGAAGAACGAGGTGACGCTGCGCACCGTCGAGATGCTGATGGAGTACGAGCCCGGCACCTACATCGAACGCATCAGCCCCACACCGCTGCTGATGGTGGTGGCCGCCGGCGACCACCTGACCCCCACCGATCTCGCCCTGGAGGCCTACCAGCGCGCCCGGGAGCCGAAGCGGCTGGTGATCCTGCCTGGCGGGCACTTCGACGCCTACGTCAAGGACTTCGACAGCGCCAGCGGCGCGGCCCGCGACTGGTTCCTGGAGCACCTCGGACCGACGTAGATCTTCCTGTTGTTCGTCGTTGCCCTGGCAAGAGATGGTGCGATTGGAGGGGGGTGGGCCAGGATAGCGTTGGCGGATGAGCTTGCAGGAGACCTGCAGGTGGACGCCGTGGTCGAGCCGAGAACCCATAACTTCGCCCAGAGAGAACCGATAACTTTGGCCCTGACGGTCGGGCGCGAGCTGCGGAAACGCGGTTCCGCACAGCGGTTCCTGGTGGTTCCATGGTAAGGATGTGCTCTCCGCTGGTGCCCGACCGGTTGGCCTGCCAAACCAATGTCGTCCACCTGTGGTGCGCTCCGATCCGGCGGGAGACGCGCACGGCTGGCCAGTGCCTATAAGCGATCGGCGGGGGAGAGGCGAGCATGAGTGGCGCGGGCTCGCTCGGCGGCCGTGGCCTTGGTGTATCGGTCGATCATCATTCGGGACTGCCAGCCGGCGACCAGCATCAACTCGTTTTCATTGCCGCCCTCCGCCAGCCAGCTGGTGGCGAAAGCGTGCCGGAGCTGGTGGGGATGCATAGCCGGAAGCCCCGCGGCCCGGGCCCGGTCGTGCACGACCTGGTAGACGCCCGAGGGAGTCATGGGTCCATTGCGCCCGACCCAGAGGTTCGGCAAGTACGCAAGTCGATGCTCCTCGCGTACCCGCAGATAGCGGTCCAAGGCCTGAGCGGTCTTGCGGCCAAGCGGGAGCGCCCGCGGTCGGTGACCCTTGCCGAGCACCCACACCATCCGCTGATCCAGGTCGACGTCGTCAACGGTCATGCCGACGCACTCGGCGCGTCGCATGCCGGTATCAACTAGCAGCAGGATGATGGCGGTGTCACGTCGGCTGGTCAAGTCCCGGCCCTCGCAGGCCTTGAGGAGGCGGACGAGCTGTTCTGCCCGGATGACACCGACGGGCTGCTCGGGGAGGTGGGGAGGCTTCATGCCGTCCATGGGGCTGGCCTGGAGGTCGCCCTCGGCTACCGCCCACTTGAAGAAGGCGTGGAGACTCCGGTAGCGGTTGTGGGCGGTCGCCGGCTTCCAGCGAGCGAGCTGGTCGGCGATGAAGTCCTGGAGGTGCTTGCGTCGTAGCTGGCGGGCGAGGAGCGGCTTGCCGTGTGCCTCGCAGTAGAGAGCGAGGAACCGGACGGCGTCGGTGTAGGCCTCGACGGTCCGGGGGCTCTTGTTCTCGGCTTCCAACGTGCGGCGGAAGCTGCGGTTGAGGGCCAGGAGATGCCCTCGCGGCAACGGACCGCCCGCGGGTGCGGGTCGTGCGTCTGGCATGTTCCCTCACATTAGGGTGTCGTGGAGCGGCTGGCTATGTGCAGCGTGCTCCGGTTAGCCGAGTGAGGGGGCGTCGGCACCCCTGCTGAGCAGGGGGTTCGTGCTGGTGGTCGGGACGGCCGTGCGTTCCGTCAGGACATCGGCGACGGATCTCTCAAGAGATCGGCGGCAGTCTGGCAAGACACCGGCGACAGCGCACCGATGCTGAAGTCCGGGCATGTCCAAGGCCCGCCTCGTCCTCAC
>Ga0081539_10001165_pt1 | contig 47581 bp, 32 predicted proteins | sample TabmetS4T2R2_FD_71023 | JGI IMG/M metagenome (GOLD analysis project Ga0081539, IMG submission 71023) | Tabebuia heterophylla rhizosphere microbial communities from the University of Puerto Rico - S4T2R2 | ecosystem: Host-associated > Plants > Roots > Rhizosphere ... | reverse complement strand
GAGAAAAGACGGCGCTCTATCATTCGCGTGCGCGGGGCGCGCAACGCGTCGCGGATTAAGACGAGCAGACCGGCTACGGCGGCTAGAATCCTGCACGTCGAGGACGACAAATTGGTCGCGGACGCGGCGAAGGAGATGCTGGAGATGGAAGGGTGGGGCGTCGAGACGGTCGGCGAAGGCCATGCGGCTTCGCGCCGGTTGGCGAGCGCCGCGCGCTACGACCTGCTGCTCTTAGATAACGAGTTGCCGGGCGCAAGCGGCGTAGAGCTTGCGCGCCAGGCCCGGCAGTTGCCGCATCGCCGGCACACGCCGATCATCATGCTGTCGGCAGGTAACAGTCAGGCAGAGGCGGAACGTGCAGGCGTGGACGCATTTTTGCGGAAGCCGGATGAGGTCGGCGGCTTGGTCGCAACTATCAAGCGTTTGCTGGCAGCGGGTAGTGAGGGATAAGAATGATCGGCATGCCGTATGGCGGAGATTGCGCGGCGTCGAGCAGACCAGCGCGGGTGTGCGGGCGCGGCGGTCAATCAGCATCGCTCGCCGCAGTCCAGCTTTCCTGACGGAACTCTCTTATCCAACAGAATGTGAAGTTACCCTACGGTTGAACCGATAGAACTGACCCGCCAAGTTGCCCGTCCTATCGAAGTACACTCGCTGACTTTTTAGATAAAGCCAACCCAAGAGAGTACCGCTTGGTATAGACTTGCTTCTGCCGGTCCATATAGATTATTAGATGACCCGGGAGCGAGCAGAGCACCGGTTGGGACGGGAGTGTCACCGTTACTTGACGATGCAAGAGCCGAGGTAGCGAGCAACAGAGTGAGAGTTACAGCTAAGAGTAGATGCTTCATACATCCTCCTTATCGGTTCTGTGCCGGCTGATTGTAGCATAGTTAATCCTGTCCAACAGAATCATCCCTAGAGCCTTCCGTTAGGCACAGTCTTCTCGCAGATACTTTCTACGCAGCCGTTACTTCATTCACACAAGCGCGAAACGCGCGCAATTTGCGCGTCCGCGCGCCGCGGCCCGCAGGCAGACGCGCGCCGACTGCGAAGCCGGTAGCGGACGCGCACGGTGTACGCTGCGCGCCGGGGCGTTGTTTCGGCGCGCAACACACGTGTCGCACTGCCGCGTGCGCGTGGCACGGAGGTTGAAAACAGCGAGGACAAGATCACGGGCGCGAGTCATGACGTTGTTTGAAGTTTCCTCGCGCCGCCGCAAAGTTTCTGATTTGCGCCAGAGGGGGGAAACAAACGTGGCGCAAACGCCGACCACCCCGGCGGCCTTCTGAGAGGAGGGAGGTTGTCCGGGGTGGTCGTATGAAGGGAAGGATGAGGGCGGAGGGATGAGGGATGAAAGAATGAACGCTCAACTTGAGTGGTGCTTATTCATCCCTCATCCCTCCGCCCTCATTCCTGTCTTTCGACGATCATGGCGATGCCTTGGCCGCCGCCGATGCAGGCGGTGGCGAGGCCGTAGCGCGCGCTGCGGCGGCGGAGTTCCATAAGCACGGTGAGCACGAGGCGTGTGCCGGTCGCGCCCAGCGGATGGCCCAGGGCGATTGCGCCGCCGTTGACGTTCGTGCGCGCGCGGTCGAGACCAAGTTCTTTTTCGACCGCGAGGTACTGACCGGCGAACGCCTCGTTGACTTCGACGAGATCGATGTCCGCGAGTTTGAGGCCCGCCTGCGCCAGCGCCTTGCGCGTCGCGGGCACGGGCCCGATGCCCATCACGTCCGGCTCGACACCGGCGTAAGCCCAACTGACGATGCGGCCGAGCGGCGCGAGGCCGCGCTCCTTCACGTACTCGTCGCCCGCGATGACGAGCGCCGCCGCGCCGTCCACTATCCCTGACGCGTTGCCGGCGGTGACGAAGCCATCCTTGCTGAACGCGGTCGGCAACTTCGCCAGCACTTCGAGCGTCGTGTCGGGGCGCAGGTGATCGTCCTTATCAACAACTTTCACGCCCTTGCGCGTCTTCACCTCGACGGGCACGATCTCTTCGGCGAACACGCCAGCGTCCTGCGCACGCTTCGCCTCAGTTTGCGAGCGCAGCGCGTACTCGTCCTGCGCGGCGCGCGAGATTTCGTAGCGGCGCGCGAGGTTCTCGGCCGTGCCGGCCATCGTCGTGTTGCAGTAAGTGTCTAGCAGCGCGACCATCAGGCTGTCTTCGAGCTTGCCCTGGCCCAGGGCGAAGCCGGCGCGCGCGCCGTAGATGACGTGCGGGGCCATGGACATGGATTCCATGCCGCCGACCAGGCAGGTGCGCGCCTCGCCCAACTGGATCATCTGCGCGCCGGAGACGATTGCTTGAATGCCGCTGCCGCACAGGCGGTTGACGGTGAGCGCGGGGCGTTCGGCCGGCACACCCGCTTTCAGCGCGACGTGGCGCGCGCCGTAGATGGCGTCGCCGGAAGTCTGCAAGGCGTTGCCGATGACGGTGTGATCGATCTCTTCGGCCGCAACGCCGGTCGCCGTCAGCGCGCCGCGCGCGGCCGTCGCGGCCAGATCAATCGCCTTCACGTCCTTCAGCGCGCCAACATATTCGGTCATCGGCGTGCGCTTGCCGCCCAGTATGAACACATCACGAGCCATGATTTTTAGTTCGACCTCACAGATAAGATTATGCCCACGGGGAGAACAGACGAGCTTAACAGACGCCTGATCGCGCGTCAATTTCGTGCCTCCGGCCCGACTCCGCACGCGGCGGCGCTTCCCGCGCGCGCCCCTTCCGTGCTATCTTGACGCGCGCTCGTTGGCCTGCCCGTCAGGTCTAAACCCACCGGCGCGACTCAGTCCCCAAGGTAAAATTGCTTTTAAGGAGTTCCCTCGATGCGTAGCAAGAAATCCCCTTCCCGTTTGTCGCGCAACGGCCTGCGCGCGTGTGCCGCCGCGTTGCTGCTCGCGCTCGGCGCGGGCGCGGCGGGGCCGGCGCGGGCGCAGTCGCTCAGCCTTGATCGCGACCGCTGCCTGGACATGCTCAAAGTCCTCAAGGACGACATCAAAAATAACTACTACGACCCGACCTTCCACGGCATAGACCTGGAGGCGCGCTTCAAGACCGCAGCCGACAAGCTGAAGCAGGCGACGACGCGCGGGCAGATGTTCGGCATCATCGCGCAGACGCTCCTCGACTTTAACGACTCGCACCTCTTCTTCGTGCCGCCCGACCGACCGGGCCGCACAGACTACGGCTGGCAGGTGCAGATGGTCGGCAACGACGCCTACGTCTCGGCCGTCAAGCCGGGCAGCGACGCCGAGGCTAAGGGGCTGAAGCCGGGCGACCGCGTGCTCGCAGTGGACGGCGTCGGGCTGACGCGCGCGAACCTGTGGATTTTCAAATATCTCTACTACTCGCTGCGCCCGCGCGGGGGCGTGCACCTGGTCGTGCAGTCGCCGGGCGGGCCCGAACGCCCGCTCGACGTGGCCGCCAGGGTGCAGACCGGCAAGCTGGTCATGGACTTGACCCAGGGCCAGGACTTCATGACGCTCGTGCGCGAGGCGGAGACGGAAGACCGCCTGCACCGCCACCGCTATTACGACGACGGGCAGGAGTTGATGATCTGGAAGATGCCGCAGTTCGACCTGCCGCGCGACAAGGTGTACGACCTGATGGACAAGGCGCGCAAGCACAAGGCGCTCATCATAGACCTGCGCGGCAACGGCGGCGGCGCGGAGGAGACGCTGCTGGCGCTCTTAGGCTGCTTCGTCAAAGAGGACGTGCAGATCGGCGAGATGAAGCGGCGTAAGGAGACCAAGCCGCTCATGGTCAAGACGCACGGCGCGGACAAGGCGTTCGGCGGGCAACTCTTCGTGCTCGTGGACAGCGAGTCCGGCTCGGCGTCGGAGTTGTTCGCGCGCGCCGTGCAGTTGCAGCACCTCGGCACGGTCATCGGCGACCAGACGGCCGGCGCGGTCATGCGCGCGCGCGGCTACAGCCACAAGATGGGCGCGGACGTGGTCATCTTCTACGGCGCGAGCGTGACGGACGCCGACCTCGTCCTCTCAGACGGCAAGAGCCTTGAGCACGTCGGCGTCACGCCGGACAAACTGCTGCTGCCGACGGGCGCAGACCTCGCGGCCGGGCGCGACCCCGTCCTCGCCTACGCCGCCTCGCTCGCCGGCATCAATCTCGCGCCCGAAAAGGCCGGCACGCTGTTCCCGATTGAATGGCACAAGTAGACAGATAGCCCGCGCCGGCCAAGCAACCAGCCCGCGTTAGCGGGCGGCAGAATGAAGACCGAAGCCCCCGGAGGGGGCGACAGAAATGCGAGTTGCGTTTCTGTCGCCCCCTCCGGGGGCTTAGAGCGGCTAGCTGCGGAGTTTACCCAAGCTGCCTGTTGCTGGGAGCGCGGGCGTCCCGCCCGCCGTGAGCGCGCCAGCGCGAACAAACGGACGCGTTGAGGCTCAAGCTTGAGGAAAGCGAACCCTTTTAAGCGTGCTGGCGCACGCTTTGGCGGGCGGGACGCCCGCGCTCCCAGCATTAGCGCACACAGGTAAACTCAAACGAAATCTGCTCTAGATCATTTAATCGGGCTGATCCCAGGGCTGCGCTGACGCTCCGCCCTATGCTCCAACGCAACATTAACCGGCAAACCTGTGCGTCGCGCGGTAGCGGTGGAGCAGTTCTTCGAGGAAGCCTTCGTAGGTGAACTGGGCGGGGTCGAAGCCGGGTTGCAGCTTGTAGAGGATGGGCGTGGCGATGCGCCAGGCCATCCACTGGCGCGGGCCGTCGGCCAAGTCCCAGCGCCGCCGCAGGAACGCCTCGACCACTTCGATCTCGCGCTCGCTCATCTGGTTCACGTCGGCGTAGAAGGGCACAGGCTTGAACGAGCGCCTGAGCGCTGCGTCGCTCGTCGGCGCGTTGAAGACCTCGGCGAAGGTCGGCGCTTCGTCCGCGCGCTCGCGCACGACGACCGTGCCCGCGACGAAATCGCCGACCCGTTGATCACGCTCGCTCGCAAACACCGACACCAGCCCGACCGAGTAGAACGGGAACGGCATCATGTCGAGGAGGCGCAGGAGATTGCGCGCCGACGCCTCCCAGAACGTGACGGGCCGCCCGTCCTCGCGGATGACGCGCAGGCGCAGCCACAGCTTGCCCGGCGTCTGCCCGTTCCATAGCCACTCGAACAGCGCGAAGTAGCCCGACCAGATCAGGAACACCGCGACGATCAAAGCGGCGGTCACCCACTTCGGCGCTTCCGCCAGCCGGTCGCCGAAGTGGCCGAGCAAGCCCGCCCACTGGAGGACGAGCACGAGCAACAGGATGGTGAGGATTTGCAGCCCGTGATCGACCGCGCACGCGAGAAAGCGGTTGCCGATGGACGCCAGCGCGAAGTGGAGCGGCACGCGCTCCGGCGTCTCGATCACGAGCGTGTCGTCGGTGTGCAGCGCCGCAGACATCGGCGCAAGCATAACCGATCCGCGCGGCGCGGGGCACGGTTTTATTGAACGCGCAGGCGGGCCGTGCTAAAAGAAATCCTGGCCGAGACGGTCGGGGCAAGGCAGCCGAGAGGTAAGCAGTTATGGTCAGTGCCGACGTAAGCACCGAAGTCATGCCGCAGCCGGCGGGCGCGGCTTTCTGCCTCGACGTGCGCGCGCTCGAACTGACGGACGAGCGTTTCTACCAGCTCTGCCGCGACAACCGCGAACTGCGGCTCGAACTCACCTCACGAGGAGAACTGATCGTCATGGGCCCCACCAGTTCTGACACGGGACGACGGAACAGCGAGCTTAATTATCAGTTGCGTGAATGGGCTAAGCGGGACGGCACGGGCGAATGCTTCGACTCGTCGGCCGGCTTCACGCTGCCGAACGGGGCGAAGGTGTCGCCCGACGCCTCGTGGGTGCGCAGGGAACACTACGAGGCGCTGACGCAGGAGGAGCGCGAGACGTTCGCGCCGCTGTGCCCGGATTTCGTCGTCGAGTTGCGGAGCAAGTCGGACAGCTTAAAATTGTTGCAGGCGAAGATGCGCGAGTACGTCGAACAAGGCGCGCGGCTCGGCTGGCTGATCGATCCGGTGACGAAGACGGTTTACGTCTATCGCCCGCAGCAGGAGGTCGAGACGCTGCGCGACCCGCAGACGATTGCGGGCGATCCGGTGCTCCCCGGCTTCGTGCTGCGGCTCGAAGAAATCTGGTAGCCCCTAACCTAACACACCTTCCGCACCTCACTCGCTAGCCGCCCGTCACGCACGTCTATGATCACCTCGGCGTTCGCCGTGCGCGCGAAGGTCTCGAAGGCGGCGCGCTCGACCGCGGCGATCAACTCCGTGTGCAAGCCCCGCGCACCCGTGCCGCGCCGCTCGCTGCGCGTGATCAGGTGTTCGAGCGCCGCGTCGGTGACGGTGAGTTGCAAGCCCTCGCCGCGGAACTCGCGCTGGAATTGCGGCAGCACGTTCTCGCAGAGGATGAGGCGCAGGGTCTCGCGCGGCAGCGCGGGGAAGGTGACGATGCGCGCGAAGCGCCCGATCAGTTCGGGCAGGAAGCCGAACTTCTGGAAGACGGCGACCTCGTCGAGCGTCAGCGCGTCCTGTTCCGCGTCCGCCGCGCCGCGAAAGCCTATGCCGGCGCGGCGCTCGCGCAGCAGTTCGTCGAGGCCGGAGAACGCGCCGCAGGCGATGAACGGGATGTCGCGGGTGGAGACTTCGGCGCGCTGGCCGAAGGCGGAGAAGCCGTAGTCCATCGGCACTGACACGGTTGAGCTTTCGAGCATCGCCAGCAACTCGCGCTGCACGCCGTAGCCCGACACGTCCTTCGTCGTGCCCTGCCCGGCGAAGCGCGCGCTGCTCCCGGCGGAGGCGAGCTTGTCGAACTCGTCCAGGCAGACGACGCCGCACTCGGCGATGTAGGTGTCGTCGTCCGCGGCGGCAATGAGGCGCGTCAGGATCGTGCGCACGTCGTCGCCAACGTAGCCGGCCTCGGTAAAGCTGGTGATGTCCACGACGACCGTCGGCAGCTTGAAGAAGTGGCGGAACAGCAGTTCGACGAGGTAGGTCTTGCCGCAGCCGGTCGGGCCGACCATGAGCACGTTCTGCTTCGGCGGCAGTTCACGCGCGGGGACGCCCTCGACGTGGATGCGCTTCAGCCGCCGCACGTGCCGGTACGCCATGAGCGAGAGCGCCTGCCGCTGCGCGTCCTGCCCCCTGTAGCCGAGCCGCGCGATTGCGGCCGCGATCTCCGCGGGCGCGGGCAGTGGCAAGGATGCGATGAACGCGCGCTGCGCCTCTCTGAAGTGGCTCAGCAACTCCGCCGCATCGGAGGCTTCGTCTTCGGGTTGGGCCGGCGTGAATTCCATGGCGTTTGACTTGCGCACTCTACTGTCTAAAGCGAGAACCCGCAAACTATAATAGCCGTATTACGGGGAAACGCCGAAGAGGAGAGCGACCATGTTCTGTCCGCAATGCGGGATTAGCCAGGGCGAGGATTTACGGTTCTGCAAGCAGTGTGGCGCGAACCTGCACGCCGTCCGGCAGGCGGTGGCGACGCGCGACGCGGGCGGCAAGATTGACTGGAGTAAAACATGGGTCGCGGAGATGTTTCTCTCGGAGCGTGAGCGCAAGCGGCGCGAGCAGGAGCTTGAACGCCAGCGCGGCATCACGCCGGAGGTGAAACGCTACAACGAGATCAAGGCCGGCGTCATCACCAGTTCCGTCGGCGTCGCGCTGATGATCTTTCTCGCCGTGCTGATGGAGGGCATCGTCTTGGGCGGCAAAGTGCCGCACGACACGGCGGAGATTCTCAGCCGTGTCTGGGTCGTCGGCGTGCTCCCCTTTTTCGTCGGCCTGGCGCTGTTGATTAACGGTCTGGTGGTGAGCAAAAAACTTGTCGCCGCACGGGAGCGAGCACTACGCGCCGACAGTAAGACGAGGGACGCGCTTGAGCCAAACGCAACGCCCCTGCCCTTACAACCCGCCAATACCACCGAGTTCGTGCCCGCCGGCTTCAGCGTCACCGAAGACACGACGAAGCACCTGAAGAACCCTCGCTAGCCGCGCCCGTCATCATTACACGCCGCGCACGCGCAGGAAGCGCCGCTTGCCAACCTGCACGAGTAGCTCCTGCCCGGCCTGCAACGCTATCTCATCGTCCGCGCGCGTGCGCCGCTCGCCGCCGACGCGCACGCCGCCCTGCTCGATCAACCGGCGCGCTTCGGCCACCGAGGGCGCGAGCGCAGTCTCGACCAGCAGGCGCGGCAGCTTATACGTGCCCGCCGCCACGTCGCGCGCCTCGATCTCTTCGGGCGCTTCCTTGCGTTTGAAGACGCGGTTGAACTCGTCTTCGGCCGCCTGCGCGTCCGCCGCCGAATGAAAGTCGGCGACGATGCGCTTCGCCAAGTCAACTTTCAGGTCGCGCGGGTTTCGTTCGCCCGCTCGGGCCTGCGCGCGCAGGCTGTTAATCTCTTCAACGCGCAGATCGGTGCAGAGTTCGTAGTAACGCCACATCATCTCGTCCGAGATGGACATGACCTTGCCGAAGATTTCAAACGGCGGCTCGTTGATGCCGATGTAATTGCCCAAGGACTTCGACATCTTCTGCACGCCGTCCGTGCCTTCCAAGAGCGGCATGATGACGCAGACCTGCGCCGCCTGCCCGTACTCGCGTTGCAGGTTGCGCGCCATCAGCAGGTTGAACTTCTGATCCGTGCCGCCGAGTTCCACGTCGGCTTCCAGCGCGACCGAGTCGTAAGCCTGCACGAGCGAGTACATCAACTCGTGCAGCGCGATGGGCTTCTCTTCCGCGAGCCGCTTCTGAAAATCATCGCGCTCAAGGATTTGTTTCACCGTGACGTGCGCGGCCAGACGGATGAACCCTTCCGCGCCGAGCTTGTCCGTCCACTCGGAGTTGAAACGGATTTCCGTCTTGGCCGGGTCGAGCAGCTTGAAAATCTGCTGCCTGTACGTCTCGGCGTTCGCGTTGATCTCCGCGCGCGTCAGTTGCGGACGGGTCGCGCTCTTGCCCGACGGGTCGCCGATGAGACCCGTGAAGTCGCCGATCAGGAAGATGACCGTGTGGCCGAGTTCCTGAAACGCGCGCAGCTTGCGCAGGACGACCGCGTGGCCGAGGTGTATGTCCGGCGCGGTCGGGTCAGCGCCGAGCTTGACGCGCAAGGGTCTGCCGGTGCGCGCGCTCTGCTCCAATTTCGCGCGCAAGTCCTCTTCGCGGATGATCTCCACCACGCCCTTGCGCAGAAACGCCAACTGTTCGTCAATCGTCATCACGCCCGATAGAGTAGCGCATCGGCCGGCGGTCGCGCTATGCTCTGCGGCTGAATGCGCCGAGGTGATAACTAATGACTCCGACCAACGCGGACAAAGCAAATCAACCGGGAGGCGAGAACCCGCTCGCGGGCGTCGAGTTGTCTTTCATCGGCACGGGCGTGATGGCGGAGGCGATGATCGCGGGGCTGCTCAAGCAGCAGTTGGTGACGGCGGCGCAGGTGTCGGGCAGCCACCCGCGCCCGGCGCGGCGCGCGGAACTGGCGGAGCGTTACGGCATACGCATGGTCGAGGGCAACCGCGACGCGGCGCGTGGCGCAATCGTCGTGCTTGCCGTCAAGCCGCAGAAGCTGCACGGCGTCTTGCAGGAATTGAAGGAGACGTTGCAGGCGGAGCAACTCGTCGTCTCGATCATCGCGGGCGCGCGCTTGGAGACCATCACGGGCGAGTTGCTGCACCCGGCCGTCGTGCGCGCGATGCCGAACACGCCCGCGCAGATCGGCGCTGGCATGACCGTCTGGACGCCGACCGCGCAGGTGAGCGATACGCAAGCTAATCAGGTGCGCGCGATGCTCGGTGCGCTGGGGCGCGAGATGCGCGTCGTCGAGGAGCGGCAGATCGACATGGCGACCGCGTTAAGCGCGACCGGCCCCACCTACATCTTCCTCCTCATGGAGGCGCTCGTGGACGCGGGCGTGCACATGGGTTTCTCGCGCGAGGTGGCGCGCGAACTGGTCATCGAGACGATGCTCGGCTCGACGCTCTTCGCCAAGGAGTCGCACAAGCACCCGGCGGAGCTGCGCAACATGGTCACTTCGCCCGGCGGCACGAGCGCCGAGGCGATCTACCAGATGGAGAAGGGCGGCCTGCGCACAGTCCTCTCGAAAGCCGTCTATGCCGCCTTCCAGCGCGCCGTCGCACTCGGCAAGAAATAACCACTAAAGACACGAAGACACAAAGAAGGCGTAAAGTTTCGCCTTCGTGTCTTCGTGTCTTTGTGGTGAGCTTTTCCCGCCCTGTGCCTTCCTTGACCGGTTGTGAAATTGCGTGCTAGATTAAATTCCTTTAAGGCACACAGCTTTAGTCATCTGTAGTAAGCAACTCCGATTCGTCCGCGAAGCTGAAGCGTTATGATCTGCCTGGCCCTGGCTGAAGGCTCTATCCAACTCGTGCCCGACGGGACGGTCTTCTTCCACATCGCCGTCATCATCCTGATGGTCTATGTGCTGAACGCGACGCTGTTCCGCCCCGTCAACCGCATCCTCGCCGAGCGCGAGGCGCGGGCGCGCTCAGGCTTGGGCGCGGCGGGCGACATCATGAAGAAGGTGGACGAGAACCTGACGCTCTACGAGGAGGGCTTGCGCTCAGCGCGCGCCGAAGGCTACCAGCTTTTGGAGCAGCAGCGCGCCGAAGCCCTGAGCGCGCGACAGGCGCAACTCGCGCAGGTGCGCGAAGAGGCGGAGCGGCGCATCGCCGCAGAGCGCGACGCCATCCGCGCGCAGACCGAAGCGGCGCGCACGACGCTCGGCCGCGACGCGCAGCGCATGGCCGCAGAGATCAGCGCGCAGATTCTCCACCGCTCGGTCGGCGCGTGACGCCCGGCCGGCAGAAGATTTTATGTACACCACGCTCGCGACAACCCTTCTCCTCTTCGCGCAGGAATCTGCCGCGGCGCACCCGTGGTACAACTATCCGGGCTTCGAGGCGTGGAAGTTCATCAATCTGTTCCTGTTCGTCGGCGCGCTCGTCTTCCTCCTGCGTCGCCCCATCGGGCAGTCCATGCGCGCGCGGCGCGAGTCGATCCGCAAAGAGTTGATGCGCGCGCAGGAGGAGCGCAACGCCGCGCTGGCGAAGCTGGAAGAGGTGAACGCGCGGCTTGCGCGGCTGCATGACGAGGTGGCGACCGTGCGCGCCAACGCCGAAGCGGAGGCCGCCGCGGAGCGCGAGCGCATCGCGCGCCAGACCGAGGAGGAGACGCGCCGCCTGCGCGAGCAGGCGCAGCGCGAAATAGAGAGCGCGGGCAAGGCCGCGCGGCAGGACTTGCGCCGCTACGCCGCCGAGCAGAGCGTGGAACTGGCCGAGCAGTTGCTCCGGCGCGACCTGCGCCGCGACGACGACGAGCGGCTGATGCGCGACTACATCACAGAGCTGGGAGGGGCGAAGCGTTGAGCGTGCAAGCGGTGGCGCGCCGTTACGCGTCGGCGCTGGCGGACGTGGTGCTGGCGCACAACGAGGCGCGCGAGGTGCAGCAGGAGTTGGGCGACTGGGCCGCGATGATGCACGCCAATCCCCAACTGCTCGAAGTCTTCCGCAACCCCGTCGTCGCCTACGACCAGAAGCGCAAGGTGCTCGCCGCCCTGATCGCGCGCGCGCGCGTCCGGCCGACGACCGCCAACTTCCTGCAAGTGCTCTTGCGCAACCACCGCCTCGCAGACTTGACGGAGATCAATCACAGCTTCGCGCGCGTCTTGGACGAGCGCGCCGGTCTCGTCCTCGCGCAGGTCACGACGGCGCGCCCCGTGCCCGCCGAGCAGCAGGAGGCCCTGCGCACGCGCCTCGCCGAGATGACCGGGCGCAAAGTCTATTTGCAGTTCAAGGTGGACGAAGAACTGATCGGCGGCATCGTCACGCGCATCGGCTCGACCGTCTACGACGGCTCGGTGCGCACGCGCTTGCAGCGGATCAAGCAGCAGATGGCTGGGAGTTAGTAAATCGTGAATCCTAAATCGTGAATAGAAAGAACTGTCTTTCTCTATTCACGATATACGATGGACGATTGACGAATATAACTATGGAACAGATCAAAGCCAACGAGATTAGCGACATCATCCGCCAGCAGATCGAGAACTTCGACGGCGGTGTGACCGTGACCGAGGTCGGCACTGTGATCAAGGTCGGTGACGGCATTGCCGAGATTCACGGTCTTGAAAAGGTCATGGCCGGCGAACTGCTGGAGTTGCCGCACGAGGTGCGCGGCCTCGCCTTGAACCTGGAAGAGGACAAGGTGGGCGCGGTGCTCTTCGGCGACTTCCAGAAGGTCAAAGAGGGCGACACGGTCAAGCGCACCGGGCGCATCATGGAAGTGCCGGTCGGCGACGCGCTCATCGGGCGCGTGGTGAACGCGCTCGGACAGCCGATTGACGACCGCGGCCCGATCATCACCAGCGAGTTCAACCCGGTCGAGCGCATCGCGCCGGGCGTCGTGGATCGCCAGCCGGTGAAAGAGCCTTTGCAGACGGGGCTGAAGGCGATTGACTCGATGGTGCCCATCGGGCGCGGGCAGCGTGAACTAATCATCGGCGACCGGCAGACGGGCAAGACGGCCGTCGCGCTCGACACGATCATCAACCAGCGCGGCAAGGACGTGATCTGCATCTACGTCGCCATCGGGCAGAAGGCCTCGACGGTCGCGCAGGTCGTGAAGACCTTGCAGGACAACGACGCGATGAACTTCTCCATCGTCGTCGTCGCCAGCGCCTCCGACCCGGCGGCGATGCAGTACCTCGCGCCTTACGCGGGCGCGGCCATCGGCGAGTACTTCCGCGACTCGGGCCGGCATGTGCTGACCATCTACGACGATCTCTCGAAGCAGGCGGCCGCGTACCGCGAAATCTCGCTGCTGCTGCGCCGCCCGCCGGGGCGCGAGGCGTATCCCGGCGACGTGTTCTACCTGCACTCGCGCCTCCTGGAACGCGCGGCGAAACTCTCGGACGCGAAGGGCGGCGGCTCGCTCACCTCGCTCCCGATCATCGAGACGCAGGCGGGCGACATCTCGGCTTACATCCCGACCAACGTCATCTCGATCACGGACGGGCAAATCTTCCTCGAAGCCGATCTCTTCAACGCCGGCATCCGCCCCGCCATCAACGTCGGCAACTCGGTCTCGCGCGTCGGCGGCTCGGCGCAGATCAAGGCGATGAAGTCGGTCGCAGGCACACTCCGCCTGGACTTGGCGCAATACCGCGAGTTGGCCGCCTTCGCGCAGTTCGGCTCAGACCTCGACAAGGCGACGCAGGCGCAGCTTGCGCGCGGGCAGCGGCTCACGGAGATTCTGAAGCAGCCGCAGTACCAGCCCATGCCGGTCGAGAAACAGGTGCTCATCATCTGGGCGGCGACGAGCGGCTTCCTCGACGACGTGCCGGTCGATCAGGCACGCCGCTTCGAGACCGAACTGGCAAGCTTCATCGAGAACTCGCACCCCGGCGTGCTCAACGACCTTCGCGAGAAGAAGGCGCTGACCGACGAGATCAAGAACGAACTCAAAACGGCCATCACCGACTTCAAACAAACGTGGTCAAGCGACAAGCCCGCCCCGCGCGGCACCACTGCGCCGGCCGCGACGGCCGCGGCGGGAGTATGAAACCGCAGTAGGCAGTAGGCGGTAGGCGGTAGGCAGTTAAGAGAAAACTGCTTTTACTGCCTACTGCCTACCGCCTACTGCCTACTGTTGATTATGGCAAATCTCCTCGATCTCCGCCGGCGCATCAAGTCGGTCAAGAACACGCAGCAGATCACGAAGGCGATGAAGATGCTCGCCGCAGTGAACCTGCGGCGCGCGCAGGAGCGCGTGGTGAACGCCCGGCCCTTCGCGCGCAAGATGACGGAGGTGCTGACCGACCTGGCGGCGCACACCGAAGAGAACTACCACCACCCGCTCCTGGACGCGCGCGGCGACGAGCGTTACCTGCTCGTGCTCATCACGGCGGACAAGGGGCTGGCGGGCGCGTTCAACGCGAACCTGATCAAGGCCGCGCAGGCGTTCATCGGCGAGCACGCCGCGCAACGGGTCGAGATGATGGCGGTCGGGCGCAAGGGGCGCGACTTCTTCCGCCGCCGCAACGTGGAGATCGTGGCGGAGTACATCGGTCTCACCGGCAAGGGGCGCATCACCTACGCGGAGGCGGTCGAAGTCGCTGACGACATCATGCGTCGCTTCACCGAGGACGAGACGCTCGACAAGGTCTTTCTCATCTACAACGAGTTCCGCTCCGTGCTCTCGCAGCGCGTCGTCGTCGAACAACTGCTGCCCGTCTCACGCGCCGCGGCGGAGACGGCGGAGCAGCCGCAGGGCGAGACCTTCGTCGAGTACGTTTACGAGCAGCCGGCCGCCGACATCTTCGGCCGACTCCTGCCGCGCCTCATCCAGACGCAAATCTTCCGGGCGCTGCTGGAATCAATCGCCTCGGAGCAGGGCGCGCGCATGACGGCGATGGACTCGGCGTCGAAGAACGCGGGCGACCTGATCGGCTCGTTGACGCTCAACATGAACCGCATCCGGCAGGCGGCGATCACGAAAGAGATCATCGAGGTCGTATCGGGCGCGGCGGCGGCGAGTTAGCAGAACGAAATTAACCACAAAGACACGAAGACACAAAGAAGCGGGTCTTTCTTTGTGTCTTCGTGTCTTTGTGGTTAATTTATTGCCTTCCTATGGCACGCTCCGAGGTCAGACGAACGACGGAACTCGGCGGCGCACCGTCCTGGCGCAACCGGCTCTGGCGCTACGGGCCGCTCGCCGCTTGGCTCGGCTTCATCTTCTTCGCCTCGACGGGCGCGCTCTCCGCCCCGAACACCTCGCGCATCATCGGCCCGCTCCTGCGCTGGCTCTTCCCCGGCATCACCGAGGCGCAACTCCTCACCGCCCATTTCCTCACGCGCAAGCTCGCACACTTCACCGAGTACGCCGTGCTCGCGCTCTTGGCCGCCCGCGCCTTCATCCCCTCGACTAAAGAACTGCTGCGCCGCCGCTGGCTCTTGAGCGCACTCCTGCTCGTCGCCGCCTACGCGCTGCTCGACGAGTACCACCAGACCTTCGTGCCAACGCGCACCGGCTCCCTCCGGGACAGCATGATCGACACCGCGGGCGGCGCGACCGCCCTCGCCCTGCTCGCTCTGTGGCGCAGAAGGAAAGGGATGAGGGATGAGGGATGAGGGATGAAAGCATGGTCGCTCACGTTGAGCGGTTCTTCTTCATCCCTCATCCCTTTCCTCTCGCCCCTTGCTTTTATCTCCGTCTTTCGCGTAAAGAATCGGGCTGATGAGCACGCATGCAGAATTGCCGCCGACGGTTGACGAGGGCGGCGCGGACGCGCAGTTGATCCGCGGCGTCGGCCTCGCGGGCGCGACGACGCTGAACATGATTGACATGATCGGCGTCGGGCCGTTCATTACCATCCCGCTCATCATCGCGGCGATGGGCGGGCCGCAAGCGATGCTCGGCTGGCTGCTCGGCGCGCTGCTGGTGGTCTGCGACGGGCTGGTCTGGGCGGAGTTGGGCGCGGCGCTCCCCGGCTCCGGCGGCTCTTACCGCTACCTCAGAGAAATCTACGGCCCCGACCGTCTGGGGCGGCTGATGTCGTTCCTCTTCATCTGGCAACTGACGTTCAGCGCGCCGCTCTCGATTGCGTCGGGCTGCATCGGGCTGGCGCAGTACGCCACCTACATCTTCCCCGCGCTCGGCCAGCAGACGAAGGTGACACTGCCCGTCCTCGGCGTCGTCGAGATCAACGCCGTCCCCGTCGCGCTCGTCGCCATCGCCACGGTCGCGCTGGCCGTCTTCCTGCTCTACCGCCGCATCACACTGATCGAACGGTTCGGCAAGTTCCTCTGGGTCGGCGTGATGCTGACGATCCTGTGGGTCATCTTCGCCGGCCTGACGCACTTCAACCCGCGCCTCGCCTTCGACTTCCCCGCGGGCGCGTTCACCCTGCGCCCGGAGTTCTTCACGGGTCTCGGCGCGGCGCTGCTGATCGCGGTCTATGACTACTGGGGCTATTACAACGTCTGCTTCTTCGGCGGCGAGGTGCGCGAGCCGGGGCGCAACATCCCGCGCGCCGTGCTGCTCTCGATCCTGTTCGTCGCGATCATCTACGTCGTGATGAACGTCTCGATCCTCGGCGTCATCCCCTGGCGCGAGTTCGCCTCGACGGCGGACACGCCCGCGCAGCGTTACGTCATCTCCTCGTTCATGGAGCGGCTCTACGGGCCGAAGGCCGGACTCGTCGCGACCGCGCTCATCATGTGGACAGCGTTCGCCTCCGTCTTCTCGCTGCTCCTGGGCTACTCGCGCGTGCCCTACGCCGCCGCGCGCGACGGCAACTACTTCCGCGCCTTCGCCCGCGTCCACCCGCGCCACCGCTTCCCTTACGTCTCGCTCCTCGTGATGGGCGGCATCGCGGCCCTCTTCTGCTTCTTCCGCCTCGCCGACGTGATCGCCGCGCTCGTCGTCATCCGCCTGCTCGTCCAGTTCCTCGCCCAGATCGTCGGCGTCATGTACCTGCGCCTCAGCCGCCCCGACCTCCCGCGCCCCTTCCGCATGTGGCTCTACCCGCTCCCCGCGCTCGTCGCCCTCGGCGGCTTCATCTACGTCCTCATCTCGCGCAAGAATTTCCTAAAGGAAGTCCGCTACGCCGTCGTCCTCATCATCGTCGGCCTGATTGTTTATTTCATCCGAGCGCGCAGGCGCGGCGAATGGCCGTTCGGCGCAACTACGCGCACGTCGGTCGAAAGATAATTGTGCTGTTGCAGGAACGGCTTGGAATGAGTTGCTGGGCGCGGCAGATCAGGCAGGTAAACCTCAATTCTTGCCTTTTCTGACAGTGGCAATGAACTGCTCCTTACGCTTCTCGAATTCCTGCGTCCGCTTCAAGGATTCTTTCGCCGATAACTTTAATCGGGGCGGGCGTTCAATCTTGAGTTCCTTCAAATCTTTTAATCTTCGCGCCATATTTATCTCCAAAACCTTATTCTGCGGCAAACGCTAAATACACGGCTTCCCGCTCCGCTTGCCCGGCTCAATAGTGATGATGTCTCGGTAGTCCATGAGTGGATAATAGCAAAAAGCTTCTATCTTTCAAGCTTAACACCAACCAGGCAAACCAATGGCCGGCTAAGTTATGCCCGCCTGCTTACGTGAGGCTCACGACTGTTAGCGCGGGATGCTAGGCAAGGGATAGATATTAGTCAATGGTCAGACACTCATTGGCATCTGATTAAGTTGCAGATTGAGGAAACCGCTTTCTAACCTGCTCAATAACCCAACTAGCGAAGCGTTCTTGAAGCTCGGAAACGAAAGCTTTAATTTTTTCATCCTCAATAAGAAGGTACTCAACAGATTTCCAACTGAAGTCCAGTTTTAACTCGCGCTCGTCCCAGTTTTTATCCCTGTATTCGGTGAAGAAATAGAATAATTTGATGACTCTTTTCGACAGAACGACAACGAATGAGCAGTTACACCAAGGAAGATTGAGGTACTTAGGTTTCGCAACAAGCTTTACCCAATGATAAGGCGAATCGTCAGTCAACTCAAATCCAACAATCTTTCGTCGGTATCTTGTTTCATACTCTGGTTTGCTCGAATACCCTATTAAGCCTCTATAGCTGAAAACTTGTGCTTGGTATTCTTCTTGTCTTTCTTCGATTGAAGCAAAATATTCATCCTGATGATTATCTAGCCATTCTCCTATCGTGGCTTTCTTCGGTAACGAATAGAGGCTATTTTCAAATGAATATTCAACATCGTAAAGATTAACAAAATCATTTGAATGCTTATGCTCGGTGATTAACGCCTTCAATCCTGTCAGTAATGTATTAACCTCCTGCTTGCTTGGGTAACTCTGTGCATCTTTTCTGACCATTTCTTCTAATGTTAGAACTTGAGGCACACCCGCCGGTTGCGGCTCAATCTGCGCCTCTTCTTGAGGAACTCCAATGATAGTTTTCGTAGCTTCGATAAGCTGCTCTGTTCGTTGTGTGAACACTTCAGTAAAAGTTGCTTGAGTGACAAAAACGGGAGTCTGAACTTGATTTGATTCAAAATCATCTGAGATAAAGTCAATTATATCTTTGAAGCGTACAGCATTCGATGTAGAGCTATTAAGGGCCTGAATAAAACTCCGGGTGAAAAAGCTTAAACTATTATCTTGATAAGAGTACTGTTGAGACGTACTCGAAAACATGAAATAACATGAATTGAACTGAACTATGGTTTTCTGTAAGAGTGTTTCGAGATATTTTTTGTCTTTGACATAAGAAATTCCAGCGTGGCAGGCATCAACCACCTTTACGGCTAGCCGGGGCTTAAGAGTTCTTAACCAATTATCAATTTCTGAGTTCTGGAGGGATGTTTGGCGAAGTTTCCCTTCACTATAATCAGAAAGCATGAAAAAGAATTCATTGTCTCGGAAATCTCCGTGTCCTGTGTAATAGAAAAATATTTCGTCTATTTGCGATTCGCTTAAGGATTCAATTGTTTGAGCCATTCCAGATTTAAGATCAGCCGCATTAACCACACCATCGAACTTCACTATCTGATCATACTTTTCCGTAGCTTCAATAACAGCGATCATTGAATTGATGTCGTGCCTACAAGCCGGGAGATCGTTAGCTTTGTCTGCGTAGTCACTCACTCCAATTAAAATAGCAAGATTCATGCGTTCCTCCTGAACTAAAATATGACTAACACTTTGATAGTCCGAAATAGCTTTACGACTCGCCCACACTTATGAGCTTTCACAAGAAAGGATCGGCGGGCAGAGCGGAGTCTTGACTATACCCACCTCCGTATAGCGGCCTGCTGGAATGTTATTATACTCCTGAATGTTGGCCCATTCATTTGTGCAACTGACGACGGTCTAACGCAAAAGCGCAATCGCGATGAGCAATCAAAAACGAGCGACCAGCAAAGGCTGGCTCAGAAGAAGCGGACGCCTTGTGCCTGCCTTGTGTCTGCTGCTTGCTGCCTACTGCCTACTGCCTACTGCCCACCGCCCGCAGCACGCGCAGGTGCGGGCGCACTACGACGAGGGCGCGGTGGCGCTGGGGATGGCGTTGCGGCGGTTGCAGACGACGGCAAGTGTGTTGCACACGGGGGCGCACCCGGATGATGAGGACTCGGCGCTGATCGCGCGGCTGGCGCGGGGCGACGGGGCGCGGGTCGCGTACCTGTCGCTCAATCGCGGCGAGGGCGGGCAGAACCGCATCGGGCCGGAGTTGTTCGACGCGCTCGGCGTCATCCGCACGGAGGAGTTGTTGCAGGCGCGGCGGCTCGACGGCGGCGACCAGTTCTTCGCCCGCGCGTTCGATTTCGGGTTCACTAAGACGCGCGCGGAAACCGCCGCGCGGTGGAACGAGCGGGAGTTGCTGGCCGATATGGTGCGCGTCATCCGCGCGTACCGCCCGCTCGTCGTCGTCTCGCGCTGGACGGGCACGCCCGCCGACGATCACGGGCACCACCAGTACGCGGGCTACCTGACGCCCATCGCCTTCCGCGCCGCCGCCGACCCGAAAGAGTTTCCCGAACAGTTGGCCGAGGGCTTGCGCCCGTGGCAGGCGCGCAAGCTCTACGTCAGCGTCCTTGGACAGGCGGACAGGCAGACGGGCGGCACGCCGGTCGTCGAGATCAACACGGGGCAGTTCGATCCTTTGCTCGGGCGCAGCTACTACGAGTTGGCGATGGAGGGGCGCAGCCAGCACAAGTCGCAGGGCGAGACGGCGCTCGAACTGCGTGGCGCGCAGACCTCGCGCGTGCGGCTCGTCGAACGCACGCCGGACGGCATGCAGCACGACCCGCGCGAGCAATCAGTCTTCGACGGCGTGGACACGAGCATCCGCGGCATCGCGCGGCTCACGGGTTTGCGCGACGAAGAGTTCAACAAGGCGCTCGCCGACATAGAGCGCGACGCGCAGACCGCCGGGGAGCATTTCAACGCGCTCGACCCGCGCACCGTCGTCGTCGCCCTCACCGCCGGCCTAGCGCACGTGCGCGCCGCGCGCGCCGCCGTCAACAAACTCAAAGGGCAGGGGGACGCGCGCGCCGACGCAGACTTTCTGCTCGCGCAGAAAGAGCGCGAGTTCGGCACGGCGCTGCGGCTGGCGACGGGCGTGCGCGTGGACGCGCTGGCGGACGTGGAGACGGTCGCGCCCGGCGACTCGTTCAACGTCGCGGTGCGCGCCTTCGCGGGCGACGAGCGGCTGGCGCGCGTCGGCGAGTTGAACCTGCGCGCGCCCGCCGGCTGGCTGGTCGAGCGGACGGAAGCGCCGCAGAACAACGCCGCACTCGGCGTCGGGCGCGAGACGCCGCAACGGGTCGCCTACTTCCGCGTGACCGTGCCGGCAGACGCGCCGCCCACACAGCCTTACTGGTTGCAGCGCCCGCGCAAGGGCGACATGTACGAGTGGACGAAGGACGACCCGCAGACGCTCCCCTTCGCGCCCGCGCTGCTCAACGCCGAGGCGACGGTTGACGCCGGCTTATCCTTCCTCGTCACGCAGCCGGTCGAATACCGCGCGCTCGACTCCGTGCGCGGCGAGGTGCGGCGCGAGTTGAACGTCGTGCCTGCGATTGACGTGCAGCTTGATCCCGCGCTTGAGATCGTGCCGCTCGCCGCGCCACAACTGCCGCAGCCCTTGACCGTGCGGCTGACGAACAACGCGCGCCCGCGCGGCGCGGCGGCGCAAAATCTCGGCGAGCTAAACTCCGTCTCGCTGACGCCCGTCGGAGATTGGCTGCCGACGCGGATGGTACTCAAAGACGCTTCGCTCAGAGGCCAGGGCGAACGCACCACTGTGCAGCTAACGCCCCGCGCGCTGCCGTCCACAATCAAGCCGGGCGCGTATCAGTTGCTCGCCGCGGCCGAGACAACAAGTAATGCGCCCGCACAAAACAACGCCCCGACCCGGCAGACCTTCACGCTGCAACAGCGCGTCCTCGCCTACCCGCACATCCAGACGCACCGCCTCTACACGACCGCCGCGACGACGGTGCGCGTGCTCGACCTGAAGGTCGCGCCCGTGCGCGTCGGCTACGTCATGGGCAGCGGCGATGAAGTGCCGCAGGCGATTGAGCGCATGGGGCTGAAGGTGACGATGCTCGACGAGCAGGACTTGGCGACGGGCGATCTCACGCGCTTCGACACCATCGTCGTCGGCATCCGCGCCTCGCAGGCGCGGCCCGACTTTGTGGCGAACAACCACCGCCTGCTTGAGTTCATGCAGCAGGGCGGCGCACTCATCGTGCAGTACCAGCGCCCCGACTACGCGCGCCAGAACCTGCCGCCCTTCCCCGCGCAGCAAGAGGCGGCGAGCCAGCAGGGCGGCGGCCCGACCATCGCGCGCGTCGTGGACGAGACCGCGCCCGTCACGGTCTTGCAGCCCGCGCACGCGGCGTTCAACTTCCCGAATCGTGTCACGGCCGAAGACTGGCGCGGCTGGGTGCAGGAGCGCAACCTCTACAACTTCACCACCTTCGACCCACGCTACGTCCCGCTCCTGGAAGCGCACGATGCGGGCGAGCCTGCGAACAACGGCGGCGAAGTCTACGCGCGCGTCGGGCGCGGGCACTACGTCTATACCTCCTACGCCTGGTTTCGGCAGTTGCCCGCAGGCGTGCCCGGCGCTTACCGCCTGTTCGCAAATTTATTGAGCCTGCCGAAAGCGCCGTAGTAGCTTGGTGCGACAGGCAGACAATTAAGGCAGCCGTTTGAAGCCTGCTTGCGCGAAATGCTTGTCGAAGGTGAGGGCGGTGGTGATGCCGAACTCTTTCATCACGAGGAATGAGATGCAGTCCGTCAGCGAGTAATTTTTATCCCTATACTGCTGTAAGTGCTGCCAGCCTGCTTGGAACAAATCTTCGCCGACGTGTACAAGCCGGACGGAGGGGCTGCTTAGCAGTCGCGCCCCGATCTCAACCGCCTTGGCATGATGGCCGCGGCTGTTGAAGAAGGTGACGAGCTCGGCGAAGACGTAAGAAGTGGTGACGAGCAAGGGGAGAGACTTGGTGACGCTCGGCCAGTGTTTTAAAGCCGCCTGATGATGTTGATCGCCCGACAACTCCAGCGCGATGACGTAGCTGGTGTCGAGAAAGACGGGTTTCATTCGCCGTAGATGTATTTGTCGTGCTGTTCGGAGGCATCCGCCAACTCGTCCGAGACGGGCTGGCTGCCGAGTTGAATGATAGGATCGCACGTTAACGGCACGACGACGACCAGGCCGTTCTCCTGCCGGATTTCGACCTCTTCGACGCCCTTGAAAAACTTCTTGGGCACGAGCACGCCCTGGTCTGTAACTTTCGTCTTCATAAAAGCCTCCAGGTTGCGACCACCGCCGATAAATTAGCACCGTGCTCCGCAGAGCACCAGCTTACGGTCCGTTCTTCCGCAGCGGCCGGCCGGCGAGTGTGCCGGTGTATTTGCCGTCTTCGACGGCGAGTTGGCCGTTGACGATGACGTAGCGCATGCCCGTGGAGAGCAGTTCGGGCTGCACGTAAGTCGCGTGGTCTGTGACGGTCTGCTCGTCGAAGACGATCACGTCGGCGTAGTAGCCGACGCGCAGCCGGCCGCGTGCGGGGATGCGAAAGGTCTCGGCGGTGAGGGCGCTGCTCTGGTGGACGAAGAAGGGGAGCGTGATGAGGCGCTTGTTGTAGACGTACTCGCGCAGCTTGTGCGTGAACGTGCCGTACTTGCGCGGGTGGCCGGTCGAGCCGTCCGAGCCGGTCATCACCCAGGGCTGGCGCATGAAACGCTCCACGTCCGGCTCGCTCATGTTGAAGGACGCAACGTTGGGCGCGCTCACCTTGATGATCTCGATGGCGGCCTCGACGGGCGTCTGGTTGCGCCGCTTGGCAATCGCGCCGAGCGTCTGCCCGACGAGTTGCGGGTCGCGCGCGGTCGTCAGCAGCAGAGACTCCGCGCCGCCGCGCCGCTTCAGGTTCGCTGCCATCTCCGCGACGAGGCGCGGGCGCACCTGCGGGTCGTCGAACCGCTTGAGCATCTCCGCGCGCCCGCCCACCTCGGCCCAGCGCGGGACGAGCGCGGCGACGAGACCCGTGCCCGAAGCGGTGTAAGGGTACTGGTTCGCGGTCACATTCACACCGGCACGGCGCGCGCGGTTGATGAGTCGGATCGCCTCCCTGCTCTTGCCCCAGACTTCGGGGCCGAGCGCCTTGATGTGCGAGATGTGGACGGGGATGTGCGCCTCGTGCCCGATGCGGATCGTCTCGCGGATCGAGCCGAGCAACCCGATTGAGTAAGAGTTCTCGTCGCGCATGTGCGTGTCGTAGACGCCGCCCTGCGCCGCCGCGACCTTCGCCAGCTCGATCACTTCCTCCGTCTTCGCGTAGCTGCCCGGCGCATAATAAAGCCCCGTGGACATGCCGAACGCGCCGTCTGACATCGCCTGCGCCATCAGTTCTTTCATCCGCGCGAGTTGTGCGTCGTCGGGCTGCGCATCCGTGTCGCCCAACACCTGCTGGCGGATCGTCGCGTGCCCGGCGAGCAGCGCGGCGTTCGTGCCGATGCCGGCTTGCGCCCACTTGTCGAGCGTCCCCGCGATGCTCACGGCGCTTGAGCCGTCGTTGCCCGTGACGACCGTCGTCACGCCTTGCGTCAGGTAGTTCTCGTTACCCTTTCGCTCCGGGCTTGAGAGGTCTTCCAGCGTATGCGTGTGCGGATCGATAAAGCCCGGCGCGACGACCAGCCCGGCCACGTCAATCGTGCGCGCCGCCGTCACGCCGGCCCGCGCGGCGTCGCCGACGAAGACGATGCGATCACCGCGGATGCCCACGTCCGCCACGCGCGGGCGCGCGCCCGAACCGTCCACGACCTTCCCGCGCCGCAACAGCAAGTCCACCTGCATGCCCGGCGCAGTTGTGGTTGTCTGTGGCGCGGACGGCTTGGCGGGAATGCGCGTTGCGGCGGCGCAGAGTAACAGCGCGGACAGGAGGCTGGCGACGGCTACACGGATTCGCTTAGTCATTTCGGTCGCCGACGATACCACACGATGCCGGTGGCTTGCGATAAAGTTGCCGGCGGGCGGCGGACGTGTTGGTTGGTCACGGGGCGGCGGGCGGTGTTATGCTTGGCGGGTCTTCCCGGTGAATACTCGGCTCGTTCCCAAGTGAAAGTTCGCCATCGGCTATGCTGAGCAGTTTGCAACGACCTCGGCGCGTTGTAATCACGGGGCTGGGGTGTGTGACGCCGCTGGGCGTGGGACGCGAAAGGTTCTGGCGCGGACTGCAAGCGGGCGCGAGCGGCGTGCGCCGCATCGAGAGTTTCGACGTGACACATGCGCCCGTCAAGATCGCGGCCGAGGTGCGCGACTTCGACTGGGAGGCGCAACTCAACCCGAAGGATCGCCGCCACGTCGCGCGCACCGTCCCGCTCGCGCTCGCCGCCGCGCGCGAGGCGCTCGACGACGCGCGGCTGCAACCATCCGACTTCGACCTGGCGGAGCGCCGCGCCACCGGCGTCGTGCTCGGCACGGGCGGCGGCGGTCTCGCCTTCACCGAACGGCAGTACAGTTACTACTTCACGGGCGAGGAGACGCGCGCCAGCGTCTACACGATCCCTGCCTCGACGCACGGCGGCCTCTCTTCGGAACTCTCGATGGCCTTCGGACTGCGCGGCCTCTCGCACGTCGTCTCGACCGGCTGCACCTCTTCGACCGATGCCATCGCCTATGCGGCCGAACACATCGCGCTCGGCCGCCAGGACACCATGCTCGCGGGCGGCTCGGACGCGCCGCTCGCGCCCGGCATCCTCGCCGGCTTCAACCTGATGACGGTGCTGACGAGCGAGTGGAACGACGAGCCTGCGCGCGCCTCGCGCCCCTTCTCGCGCGACCGCTCCGGTATGGTCTTGGGCGAAGGCGCGTGGGTCTTCGTGCTCGAAGAGTACGAGCGCGCGCTCAGGCGCGGCGCGCACATCTACGCCGAGATCACCGGCTACGGCGCGACGTGCGACGCCTACCACCGCGTGCGCCTGGCGGACGACGGCGCAGAGCCGGCGCGCGCCATGCAGCTTGCGCTCGCCGACGCGGGCCGCACCGCGGCGGACGTTGACTACGTCAACCTGCACGGCACATCCACCGTCCTCAACGACCGCATCGAGACGCGCGCCTTAAAACGCGCCCTCGGCGATCACGCCCCCCGCGTCCCGATGTCCGCGACCAAGTCGCAGATCGGCCACCCGCAGGGCGCGTCGGGCGCGGCCGGCCTGGCCGCCGCCCTCTGCGCCATCAACACCAACGTCATCCCGCCCACCATCAACCTCGACGAGCCAGACCCCGAATGCGATCTCGACTACGTGCCCAACCGCGCGCGCGAGCACCAAGTCCGCGTCGCCCTCTGCAACTGCATCGGCTTCGGCTCGAAGAACAGCGCGCTCGTAATAGAAGCAGTGACGAGTGACAAGTGACGAGTGACAAGCTCAACCCTTGTCCCCTGCTTGTCACTCGTCACTTGTCACTCGTCACTATGTTTAATCAGTTCCGCCAGCGCAGCTATGAGCTTGAGCATCTGGACAAGGGCGACTACACGCCCGCAGAGTACGAGGGCTGTCTGGTCGAGCTGCGCCGCGTGAACGAGTGGCTGGGCGACGCGCGGGCTTTGCGCCGTTCGTTGCTCGCGGAGATCGGGCGCGCGGGCTTGCGCGAGTTTTCGGTGCTGGACGTGGGCGCGGGGTCGGGCGAGTTGCTGCGCGTGATTGCGCAGACGGCGCGCGGGCGCGTGCGGCGGGCGCGGCTCGTCGGGCTGGAGTTGAACGAACGCTCGGCGCGGGCGATCCTGGAAGAGTCGCACGGCTACAAGGAGATCGCGGCGGTGCGCGGCGACGCGTTCCATCTGCCGTTCGCCGATGACGCGTTCGACTACGTGATCTGTTCGCTGTTCACGCACCACTTCCGCGACGAGGGCGTCGTGGAAATCCTGCGCGAGTTCATGCGCGTGGCGCGGCGGCGCGTCTTCGTCATCGATCTGCATCGGCATAGGGTGGCCTATTATTTCTACACGACCGTCGGTAGGCTGTTCCTGCACAACCGCCTGATCCGCGAAGACGGCGCGCTCTCGATCCTGCGCAGCTTCAAGCCGGGGGAACTGCGGCGGCTGGCGGAGCAGGCGGGGATGCGGCGCGTCGAGGTGCGGCGGCACTTCCCGTATCGGCTGGTGTTGAGCGGCGGAAAGATTTAAGTGTTATCGCGGTTGAGTGCGACGTTAGATCATTTTCAACACAGAGAGCACAGAGGCACAGAGGACACAGAGAAAAGCGATCTCAGATTTGAGATTTCAAATCTCAAATTTCAAATCCTCTGTGCCCTCTGTGTTGAATTCGCTGCTTTCATTGATCTGACAAACTGAACAAGCGCGTGCAAGGTGCGAACGACTACGACGTGATCATTGTCGGCGGCGGGCCGGCGGGCGCGTCCGCGGCCGTCAGGCTGGGCGCGGCGGGCGCGCGTGTGCTGCTCGCGGAGCAGAAGAAGTTTCCGCGCGCCAAGCTGTGCGGCGAGTTCATCTCGCCCGAATGCGCCGCGCACTTCGCCGCGCTGGGCGTGCTTGCGCGCATGACCGAGGCGGGTGCGGCGCGCGTCGTGCGGACGGATTTCTACACACGCGGCGGGCGTAAGGTCTCGGTGCCGAGCGCGTGGTTCGGGCACGGAGCAGGCGCTGCGGCGCGTGAGCCTTACGCGCTCGGTCTTAGCCGCGCGGAGATGGACGCGCGGCTGCTCGCGCGTGCGCGCGAGGTGGGCGTGGAAGTGTTAGAAGAGGCGCAGGCGTGCGGCCTCCTGCTCGAAGCGGGGCGCGTGCGGGGCGTGCGATTGCAGCATGGCGGCGCGGTGCGCGGCGTGCGCGCGGCGGTTACGATTGACGCGACGGGGCGTGCGCATGCACTGGCGCGGCGGGTGGCGCGCTCGCGGCGCGACGGCGCACGCGCGGACGGTAACGGCCACGCGCACGGCGGGCGCGCGCGGCTCGTCGCGTTCAAGGCGCACCTGGATAACGTCGCGCCGGCCGAGGGCGCGTGCGAAATCTATTTTTATCGCGGCGGGTACGGCGGGTTGAGTCGCGTCGAAGGCGGCTTGAGTAATCTGTGCTTCATTGTGGCGGCGCGAGACGTGCGCGCGCGCGGGAGCGACGCCGGGCGCGTCATGCGCGAGGTCGTGCTGACGAACCGGCGCGCGGCCGAGACTTTGGGCGGCGCGCGCGTCCGCACTGAATGGCTCGCGGTCGCGCTGGAGAGCTTCGGGCGCGCGGAGCTTGCGCCGTGCGCGGGGCTGTTGACGGTGGGCGACGCCGCCGCCTTCATCGATCCGTTCACGGGCAGCGGCATGCTGATGGCTTTGGAGAGCGGCGCGCTCGCCGCAGACGTGTTGACGCGCGCCCTGCGCGGCGGCGGCGACTTCGCCGCGCTCGCCGCCGATTATCGCGCCTGCTACCGCGCACGCTTCGACGCGCGCCTGCGCGTCTGCTCGCTCCTGCGCCGCGCGGCGTTTGCGCCGCCCGCCGTCACTGCGGCGGCCGCGCTCGCCCTCAACGTGAGTACAAGCTTACGTCGCGCGCTGGCCCGCGCGACGCGACAGTCTGTTGTCGAGGGTGAAAGCTAAGGTTGGCTCGCGGAATAGAATTAAGGCGCGGAAGAAAAGCTAACCACGAAACTACACGAAGTAACACGAATTAAAACTCACTAAGCTTTGCGTCTTTCGGTTCGTGTTGCTTCGTGTGGTTTCGTGGTTAATTTCTTAATCCGGTAGTCCGACGCGCTGGCGCAGGGAGGCGAACCGCAGGCGATTAGTCCTTGCCACGTGAGCGTGTTTTGCGGTACAAAGTGGCGCGGTTTTTGATTGACGCGCGGCGTGCGGCGACCGTCCACGCACGGCCGCCGCGCGACCGGCGCAGGCGCGACCCACTCCTGCTCCCGTGGGGGCCGCGCGGCCTGTTAAGCGAAAATTTCACTCGCGCTCCTGCTGTCACAATTTTGACGCTGAACGTCCTAACCCCGAGGAGAAGAATCATCATGCGTGCATTCATGCTGCGGCGGTGCGCCGCCCTGACCCGGCCGGCGCTCGTCCTCCTGTTCGCGCTCCTATGCGCCGCGCCCGCCCGCCCGCAGGCGCAGGCGAACGCCTCCGACCTGCAAGGCTACGTGCGCGATCAGCAGGGCGCGGTCGTGCAGAACGCGACCGTGACCGCGCGCAACAAGGCCACAGGCGTCGAGCGCAACACGACGACGAACGAGGACGGCTACTACCGCCTGGCGGCGCTCCCGCCCGGCGACTACGAGGTCACGGTCGAGGCCGCCAACTTCAAGAAGGCGAGCATCCCGTCCTTCACCGTCACGGTCGGGCAGGTCGCCGACCTGGACGTGCCGCTCGAAGTCGGCCAGATCAACGACGTGGTCACCATCTCCGACGCGACCGCGCAGATCGTCGAGACCTCGCGCACCACCGTCGCCAACACCATCGAGCGCCAACGCATCGAGAACCTGCCCATTAATCAGCGCGACTACCTCGGCTTCGCCACCACCATCTCGACCGTCAGCCGCGGCAACGACCGGCCCATCGGGCCAGCGCCCTCTTCCGGTCTCAACATCGGCGGGCAGCGCGGGCGCTCCACGCTCGTGCAGGTGGACGGCGCGGACAACACGGACAACTCCGTGAATGCTTCGCGCTCGACCGTCTCGCAGGAGGCGGTGCAGGAGTTCCAGGTGGCAACCAACTCATACGCGCCTGAGTTCGGGCGCGCGACGGGCGGCATCATCAACGTCGTGACCAAGGGCGGCACGAACGACTTCCGCGGCAACATCTTCGGCTTCCTGCGCCACCGCAGCTTCCAGGCGCGCAACGCCTTCGCGCCGGTCGAAGACCCGCCGTTCACGCGCGCGCAGTACGGCGCGACCTTCGGCGGCCCGATCAAGAAGGAGCGTACCTTCTTCTTCGCCGCCTTCGAGCAGCGCCGCCGCCAGGAGTCAGGCTTCTTCACTTCAAACGTGGGCGCTGGTCTAACGTCCAGCATCAGCATCGGGCCGGGCACGAGCTTCCCCTTCCTGCCCGTCGCGCAGACGTTCAACAACCTGACCGCGCCGCAAGCTGCGTTCCTGACCTCGACGTTCCAGACGGCGGGGCAGTTGATCGCCGCCGGCACGGTCGCGCCGGACTGCAACGCCGTCCCCGCCGCCCAGCGCGTGAACTTCGGCAACTGCCTCGCCGCCATCGGCATCGGCTACGCCTACTTCGCCTCGGTCGGCGGGCAGATCGGCTTGAACGGGACGAGCACGCTGGTCAACTTCGTGCCCGGCGTCGGCGTGCCGCAGGGGCAGGTCATCGGCTCGCGCTTCCTGCTCGCGGGCACGCCCGTCCCGACCGCCGCCAACAACGGCGTCGTGCCCGGCTTTACGACCCTTAACGCGGCCGGGCAGCCCATCGCGTTCCGCGCGCTCAACCAGTTGGCGCGCATCTTCCCGATCTCCGAGGCAACGACCTTCTTCTCCGCGCGCGGCGATCACAACTTCAACCCGAACCACCACCTGACGCTGCGCTTCGGCTACAACCCCAGCGACCTGACGGGCATTCAGGACGAGTCGCAGAACCAGACGCTCGGCCAAAACGATTTCTCGCGCACAGGCATCCAGAAGCTGCGCGACACGTCGTTCGTCGCCTCGCTCGCCTCGACGCTCTCGACCAGGTTCGTCAACGAGGGGCGCTTCAGCTTCAGCAACCGCCACGCCACCTTCGACTCGCAAGTGCCGGGCGGGCCGGCGATCCAAATCTCCGGCGCGGCCTTCATGGGCCCCAACCCCTTCTCGCCGGTTGATCGCACCGAGCGGCGCTACCAGTTCACCGACAACCTGAACTGGCTCGCCGGCAACCACACGCTGAAGTTCGGCGGCGACTTCAACTTCATCAACGTGGACGCGCGCTTCGAGTTGAACTTTCCGGGTCTGTTCAACTTCGGCGATCTCTCTGCCGGCACGCTCTCGGCGGGCTTCATCACGGGGCTGCCCGTGACTGCGCCCGCCTTGACGCCCGTGCAGTCCTACGGCATGGGCATTCCGGGCGTCTTCATCCAGGGCTTCGGCAACCCCATTAGCTCGATCAAGAACCGCCCGCTCGCCTTCTTCGGGCAGGACTCGTGGAAGATGCGCCCCAACCTAACGCTCAACTACGGCGTCCGCTACGACGTGGAGTTGACCGACACCATCGCGCCCATCGGCTTCCGCGACCCGCTGACGGGCATCACGCTCACCGCCAGCGATCTGGCCGCCGCGCAGAACGCGCTCCGCGTGCAGCAGGGCTTCCCGCGCGACAAGAACAACTTCGCGCCGCGCGTCGGCCTCGCCTGGGACGTGGCGAACAACGGCAAGACCGTCATCCGCGCCGCCTACGGTCTCTTCTACGACCACCCGCTCCTGGCCATCGCCTTCAACTCCGACATCGCCGACGCGGCGCAGCAGCAGCAGTACACCAACGTCATCCCCGGCAGCCCCGCGCCGAACGCCAGCTTCAACACCGTGCAAATCTTCCAGGGCACGGTCTGCTCGGCGGCGACCACCTCGCCCTTCTGCCCGGCGGGCCTGAACACGCCGGGCGTCGCGGCCTCTTCGCAGTACCTGCCGGGCCGCCTGCGCTTCAACGATCAGACGTTCGTCGGCTTCGGCCCGATCCTGCCGTTCACCTTGAACGTCGCGCAGAACTTCGAGTACGCCTACGCCAACCAGGCGAACCTGACGGTCGAGCACCAGTTGACGCGCAACATGTCCGCCTCGGCGAGCTACATCTTCGTCGGCGCGCACCACCTGCCGCACCCCGAAGATATCAACGCGCCGCAGACAGACCTGCTGGCGGAGAACTTCCGCCGCTTCGCCGGCCGCGCGCCCTTGAGCAACGCCGAGGCGCTCTTCTTCTCGCTGCCGACCGCCTCGAACGCCGCCTTCACGGTGCGCGTGCCCGGCCTCGTCGTCGTCAACAACGCGACCGGCAACGTCGTCGTCAGCCCCGTCGCGGCCAACTTCTTCCGGCCGAGCGGGCCGAACTACTTCCTGGTCGCCAGCGCCACCGGCGGCCTGGTCTCGAAGGCTGCGTTCGACGCGGCGCTCACCGGCTCACTGCGCACGCCCGGCCTGCTCTCGCCCTTTGGCGACGTGAGCGCGCAACTGTCGGACGGCAACTCCATCTACCACGCGCTGAACCTGGAACTGAAGAAACGCTTCTCGCGCAACTTCCAGTTCCTGACGAGCTACACCTGGGCGCACTCGATTGACGATTCGAGCGACTTGCAGACGCTCCTCAAGCCGCAGGACAACCGCAACTTCCGGCTTGAGCGCGCCAACTCGCTCTTTGACCAGCGCCACCGCTTCGTCTTCAGCGCCGTCGTCTCCGCGCCCGCCGAGTGGCGCGGCGGCGACAGCGGGCTACACCGCTTCCTCGCCGACTTCACCGTCTCGCCCATTCTGGAAATCTCGTCAGGGCGGCCCTTCAACATCATCACGGGCACAGACGCCAACGGCGACCTGCAAAGCTCGAACGACCGGCCGAGCGTTGACACCTCGGGTCGCCTCTTCGTGCCGACGACGCCCTTCACGAGCGGGACGCTGGGGCGCAACACCGGCATCACGCACGGCTACGCCTCGCTCGACCTGCGCGTCGCGCGCGCCGTCCGCCTCGGCGAACGCTTCCGGCTCGACATCATCGCCGAGGGCTTCAACCTCTTCAACCGCTTCAACGAGGCGGCCGCGTCGCCCTTCTTCACGGACGTGAACGCCTTCGCCCAGCGCGCCGGCAACGGCAGCTACTACAGCCGCCCGACCGCCGCCTACGACCCACGCCAGTTTCAATTCGGACTCCGCCTAAATTTCTAGGGGGGTTCAAGCATTAAGCCGTCCCATCTGTCACGACGACAGATGGGACGGCTTATTTATGATTCTTCATCTTCATCGGCCTCTCGTGACTGATCGTTGATTAACTTACTCGCTTAGGTTGAATAGCACATTGCCCGGTTTTTGATTATTGACAGTCAGAAAAATTGGTTAAAAGCCATGGCTGATGTCATGGACACTGACCAAGCTGACACGCGCACAGATGGAGGAGCGCCGCCTCGCGGCGGTGCCACTGCTCCGACGAGGCAAGCTCTCGCAAAGCGAGATCGCCAGGTGACTCGGCGTCACCCCGGCCGCCGTCCACAAGTGGTGCCGCCGTCTCGATGAAGGCGGCAAGCGTGCGCGGCGCGCGCCGCACGTTGGCGCCGCCGCGCGACGGCGGCCCGCCCCGCCGCCGCGTGATACACACTGAGACACGACGGCCCGCGGCATGACTCACGCTGAAACACGCGGCCCGTAGCAGCGGCGCAGGCGATCCGACGATTTCAAACGATCTCTGTCCTATTCTCATTGCGGCCCGCGCGCGGGCACGACAATTGCTCTCACGGTTGGCCGTAGTCAGCATCCATCCCGACGCTTATGGCCCTGAGCGTTAGGTTCTTAAGGTCTAAGAACTAGTACGGCGCGTTGTCGCAAGGCATGCGCGTGCGAACATTCTGGCGCTCGTGGCCCCGCAGCGGCAGGTTCTTCCTCCCTAAGAGCCGACTAGCAAGTTCCAGACTGAGATCGCCCTAGCAAGGTAAGAGGCGCGACGCGTGCACGCTCGTCGTGTGCGCACGCCAGCGCCTCCTACTTCGGACAGCCCACGCTTAGCCCGCCGGCGTGCGAGAACGCCTCGCGGCGCTCGGAGGATACGGGTGTGTGCACCTGCCCTCTGGCTCACCTCAAGGAGTGACAAACAATGGAGCAAAGAACTGAACGCCATCGGCTCCCGAAGTCCCTCAGCGGCAGCATCGCTCTGATCGCGCTGCTGATGCTGTGGGCCGGTGCCGCATCGGCGCAGACGGGGGTCACCGTCAACCCGCCGCCGCCGCAGCCGACGCCCGCCCCGGCCACGCCGCCCGCCGCGCCTTCCTGCGGCCGGACGGTGTCGGCCAACGTCGTCGCCATCGACCAGATCTATTTCTACAACCGCTTCGGGTCCTTCGATCCGGGCGGGATGATCTACGCGCTCAAGCGCGACATCGTCCCGATCAACCCGCAGGACTCGATCAAGCCCGGCAACGCGCAACTCAGGCCCGACAAGCGCCCGCGCCCGCTCGTCCTGCGCGCGAACGAGGGCGACTGCCTGAAGGTCACTTTCACGAACCTGCTTGAGCCGACCGGCCACGCCGGCGGCCCATACGCCAACCAGCCCGCCGTCCAGCCCTACCACCTCGAAGCCGAGCGCGGGACCGGGGGCGAGCCGGTCGTCGATGCCAACGGCGACATCGTCTACAAGACCGACCAGAACGGCCAGCCCATCCACACGCCGGTGCTCATCTCCTCGGACGACACCCCGGCGACGCGCACGGCCGGCCTCCACGTCAACGGGCTAGACTACGTCGGCTCCATCGCCTCCGACGGCGCCTTCGTCGGCAACAACCCCTCGTCGCTGGCCGAGCCCGGCCAGACCAAGGTCTACACGCTGCGCGCCGACAAGCAGGGGCAGTACCTCTTCTTCTCGCCCGCGGCCCACTCGGGCGGCGAGGGCGACGGCGGCCAGCCCGACCACGGCCTCTTCGGCTCAGTCAACGTCGAGCCGAAGAACTCGCAGTGGTTCCGCTCGCAGGTGACGGCGCAGGTGCTCCAGGCGGCGCAGAAGAAGGACCCCACGACGGGCCAGCCGCTCTTCACCCCGCAGGGCCACCCCATCATCGACTACAACGCCAAGGACGCGGCGGGCAACCCCCTGCTCAGCATCCTCAACCCGGCGACCAACGAGATCGTCTTCTCCGACCTCAACGCGATCATCACCGACCCGTCGGGCACGCTCCAAGAGGCGTGCAACCGCACGCCGTCCGTCAACGCCGCCTCGGCGCCGCCCTCGGGCACCTGCGGCCAGCCCTTCCGCGAGTTCACCGTCATCTTCCACGACGAACTCGAGACGGGCGCCCCGGCCTTCGCCGAACTCGAACAGGAGGTCTTCCACGGCGTCCGCGACGGCTTCGGCATCAACTACGGCTCGTCGGGCCTCGGCGCCGAGGTGATCGCCAACCGCAAGAAGATCGGCCCCTCGGCCAACTGCGTCGAGTGCAGCTACGAGGAGTTCTTCCTCGAGTCCTGGAGCAACGGCGACCCGGCCGTGCTCGTTGACGTTGACCCGAACACGGGCAAAGGCCGTCGCGCCTTCTTCCCCGACGACCCGGCCAACGTCCACCACTCCTACATCGGCGACCCCGTGCGCTTCCGCAACCTGCACGCCGGCCCGAAGGAGACGCACGTCTTCCACCTGCACCAGCACCAGTGGCTGCAAAGCCCGCGCGACGACAACTCAACCTATCTGGATTCGCAGACCATCTCGCCCGGCGCCGCCTTCACCTACGAGATACAGTTCGGCGGCGGCGGCAACCGCAACGTCGGCTCGCCCGGCGACTCGATCTTCCACTGCCACCTCTACCCGCACTTCGCGCAAGGGATGTGGGAGCTGTGGCGCAACCACGACGTGTTCGAGGCGGGCACGCCCGACCGCAACGTGCCCGATGGCGAGATCGCCGAAGGCATCCCGCAGCCCGCGCTCGTGCCCATCCCGTTCCTCTTCCACAAGAACGAGGCCGGGGCCATCATCGCGCCGGCGGGCCTGCCGCCGATGCCGACGCCCGATTTCCGCGGCTTCCCCTTCTACATGGCCGGTCGCGCCGGACACCGTCCGCCGCAGCCGCCCCTCGCGCTTGAGAAGAACGGCGGCCTGCCGCGCCACCGCATCGAGGGCGGCCAGAGGATCACGGGCGAGGCAGCCGTCCCCGCCGATCAGCGCAACGACCCGGTCGCGCAGCGCGTCCACGACCGCGCCAACCAGAACTTCAAGAAGTGGACGTTCTTCTTCGCCACCGAGCTGGAGGAGGCACAGATCACGCTGCTGCCCGACGCCGGCACGCCCGAAGAGCAGCGCGCCGTCCGCTTCCACGCCGGCCAGGACGTGGAGCGCAACCCCAAGCCGTTCAAGACGCAGTACGACTGGAACGCCATCGCGTATGACTCGTTCAGCGCGACGGGCGCGCCCGCGCAGTTCCTCGTCAACGGTCGCCCGCAGCAGCCCGGCGCGCCTTACGCCGATCCCTGCCCGGACACCTTCGTCGACGACAAGGGCGCGCGCCGCCCCGTACCTTTGCGGCCTTACCGTGCCGCCTGGGTGCAGCTCAACATGACGGTCAACAAGGCCGGCTGGCACGACCGCCAGGCGCGCATCGCCGTCCTCGAAGACGACGTTGCGCCGACGCTCACGGGCACGCGCCCGACCGAGCCACTCTTCTTCCGCGCCAACTCCGGCGACTGCATCGACTACCGCGTCACCAACCTGACGCGCAAGGACCTCAACCTCGACGACTTCCAGGTCTTCCAGCCGACCGACATCATCGGCCAGCACATCCACCTCGTGAAGTTCGACGTGACGAGCTCGGACGGCGCCGGCAACGGCTACAACTACGAGTCGGGCGCCTTCGCCCCCGAGGCCGTGCGTGAGCGCATCGCCGCCAACAACGCCTTCCAGGCGCGCACGGGCGGCACGCAGATGCTCAAGGCCGAGGTCAACCCGAAGTTCGAGCAGCTCGACCCGACGGGCAACGGCTTCGCCGGCGCGCAGACCCTGATCGAGCGCTGGTGGGCCGACCCGCTCATCAACAACGGGCGGCGTGACCGCACGCTGCGCACCGTCTTTACGCACGACCACTTCGGGCCCAGCGGCCACCAGCACCACGGCCTCTACGCCGGGCTGGTGATCGAGCCGACCGACTCGCAGTGGACGACGCAGAACGGCCTCCCGATGTACACGCGCCCCGACGGCGGCCCGACCAGCTACTCGGCCCGCATCCTCAACCCGAACGGCGACCCGTCGCAGAGCTACCGCGAGTTCATGCTCGAGGTAGCCGACTTCGCCATCGTCTATACGCCGGAGCCGGCGAACATCCCTGTCAATCCGCCGAACCGCCTGGAGCTGCCGCTCCCGATCGCGGTCGGCAACCCCGTCCTGCTCGATCCGTCGCAGGACCCGCACCCGGAGTCGATCTCAGCGGCCGATCCCGGCTCGCAACTGATTAACTACCGCAACGAGCCGCTGCCGCTGCGCATCGGCATCCCCGACCCGGCCAAGCCCGGCTCGCTCATGCAGGCGCCCGGTACGGCGGGCGACCCCGCCTTCGCCTTCGACTCGCACGTCCACGGCGATCCGGCGACGCCCATCCTCTCCTCCTACCCCGGCGACCACGTCCAGGTGCGCATGCTCCAGGGCGCGCAGGAAGAGCAGCACGTGATCAACATCCACGGTCACAAGTGGCTCTTCGAGCCGGGCACGCCGCAGGACCCGACGGCCATTAACAACTCGGGCTACACCAACTCGCAGCACATCGGCATCTCCGAGCACTTCGAGTTCGACACCTCGGAGCGCACGCTGCCGCTCTTCAGCGACAAGAACACCGCCGACTATCTCTACCAGTCGGCGGCGACCGACAACCTGTGGGACGGCATGTGGGGCCTGCTGAGGGCCTACGCGACCATCCAGCCTGACCTGGCGCCGCTGCCGAACAACCCGACGCCGGCGGCCAGCATCCCCGTCACGCCGTTTAAGAACGGGCAGTGCCCGCCGCCGTCTTCGGGCGTGCCGACCCGCACCTTCAAGGTCGAGGCGCGCCTGGCTTCGAGCATCGTCGGCCCGCAGGGCATCGTCTACAACGACCGCTTCGGCTTCCACGACCCGGCGGGCATCGTTTACGTCGAGTCGCAGGACGTCAACGGCATCCGCACCGGCAAGCAGCGGCTCGAACCGCTGGTGCTGCGCGCCAACGCGGGCGACTGCATCCAGGTGTTCTTGACCAACAACCTGCCTGCCGCCGTGCCCGAGTACGACAGCTGGAACGAGATGCCGCCGATCATCCCGGCGTTCAACTTCAACCAGGTGAAGACCTCGAACCGCGTCAGCCTGCACCCGCAGCTGCTCGCCTACGACGTCGGCTCGTCCGACGGCGCGACCATCGGGTTCAACAACGACCAGACTGTCGGCCCCGGCGAGACGAAGGTCTACACGTGGTACGCCGGCAGCGTCTCGAACGTCTCGCCGTCCTCCATCACGCTCACGCCCGTCGAGTTCGGCGCGACGAACCTGCGCGACTACGGCGACGTGATCAAGCACGACTCGCACGGCCTGATCGGCTCGCTCATCATCGAGCCGGCGGGCTCGACGTGGGAGACTGATCCGGGGACGAAGTCGTCCGCGACGGTCTTCAACGGCCTGAGCGGCGCGAGCAAGCAGGTGCTCTTCCGCGAGTTCGTCGTTCAGTACCAGAGCGACGTGACGATGCAGGACGCGCAGAACCAGCCGATGATGAACGTGGCGGCCGAGGACGACTCAGAGGACAGCGGCATGTTCGGGTTCAACTACCGGAACGAGCCGCTCTGGGCACGCCTCGGCTTCCCGCCCGAGGTCGATCTGAACACGCTGCGCCAGCAGGACTTCACCAACACGCTCAGCTCGCTCGCTCCGAACCGCGGCTGCGGCGGGCCCTGCGGCGACCCGAAGACCCCGGTCTTCACGGCGAAGGCTGGCACTCCGGTGCGCTTCCGCGTCCTCGACGCGGCTGACCACCCGCGCCAGCACGGCTTCACCGTGTTCGGCCATCACTGGCAGTTCGAGCCCTGGACGGCCAACTCGCGCGCCCTGGGCGACAACCCCAAGACGTTCGATGTCGGCTCCTACAGCGGCATCGGGCCCACGCGTCACCTGAACATCCTGATCAATTCGGCCGGCGGCGTGAACGGTGTCCCGGGCGACTACCTCTATAGGACGCAGGAGAGCTTCCGCTTCACGGGCGGTCTGTGGGGCCTCTTCCGCGTGACCCCGTAAACCGTCCAGACATCCTCAGGGTGTCTTTCTCCGGAAGCCGGGCGCGCCGCGTGCGCGCCCGGCTTCCGCTTTTTTTCTACGCGCGGGGCGAGTAATCGGATAAAACACACAGGCCCGCGCCATGTTTCAACGTGAAACAACCCCCCGGCCCTCGCGCCGTTGGTATCTGAAGAAAGCGGGTCGCTTCGCCGCGCGACTCTGGGGCACGGCGATTGCACTAGTTGAAGTCGTACTAGTCAGTGGCACCGCGGGCCTCTCTCTAAGGCCGCGCTGCGGACAGCCGGGGCAAAGCGCCGACCGCCAAGAGCGCCGCCCGGAGGTCCCAAACGAATCCTTACATTAAGGGCGCAATTGCTCCCCGAGCCGGAACAGTGGCCTGTTTCGTCCAGAGCGGCGAGAGGATGCTGGCGACGGTCGCGTCAACTACAGGGACAGGATCCATCAGGATCATTTCGTGAGATTAGGAGCCAACCGATGTCAAGACTATCGATCAGATCGTTCATCGCCGCCGCCGCCGCGGCAATGATGCTCTCGCTGTGTGCCGGCGTCGTCGCGGCGCAGGCCGCCGGCCAGTCGGCGCCGAGCGCCACCTTTACGCTGGCGGCCAACCCGACGGTCGTCCCGCCGGGCGGCACGACCGTCATCACGGGCACGATTCAGAACACTTCGAGCGACGTGGAGAGGCTCAACATCTCCTACGAGATCGAGGGGCCCTGCGGCTTCTACCAGGTAGCCAAGATCGGGGTCACGCTCAAGCCCGGCGAGACGCGCACGGCGAGCATCTCCTACACCCTACCGGCCTGCGCCGGCGACTACACCATCACCGGCACGGTCACCTCCGGCAAGGCTTTCGTCACCTCGGCGACCACGACCGTCACCGTCCAGTAAGCCCAGCCCGCCGGCAGAGCCGGGGCGCCGCGAGGTTGCCTCGGCCCTGGACACGTTTCACCACCGCGCGCGGCTCTGGCCCGGGCGTGCGCGTCGAAGTTTTGCCTGTGTGGAGCACAAGCCTGCACGGGCGAATCGCGGGGGGGTTGAGTCCCGGGGCCACGGGACTCGCCCTCCGCTAAATTTTTTTGGCGAACCTGACGCCGGACTCACAGAAATTATGAGACAGCCAAACAGCAGACACGCCGCCGCGCGCGCGCTCAACACCTCGCTTCTCATCCTCTGCCTCGCCCTCAACGCCCTCGCGCAGGGCGGCGCCGCCGCCGCCGACAAGGGCGCGCAGAAAAAGGACGGGGGGGCGCAAGGGGGCGCCGGGAGCCCCGCCCAAGCCGGCGCACAGCCGTCCTCCGAGGATCGGCCCTTCTACCGCGTTGCCGAGAAGCCGGCGGGCGACAAGCCGGCCCGCGCCCTCTCCTCCATCGCGCAGAGCTTCGAGAAGCAGGGCGTCCGCGTCGACTTCAAAATCATCTCGACGCCCGACGCCGACGGGCGCGACTTCGGGCTCGTCGCAGGGGCGGACGCCGTCGTCACCTTCCGCGTCACCGATGCGCGCACGGGCCAGCCCGTCCGCGGCTTGCGCCCGAACGCCTGGATCAACGCCGGGGCGGGCGAGCAGCCGCTGAACGAGGCCGAGTGCAAGGACACCATCCGTGGCTTCGTCGGCGGACTCCTCAGCGTGCGCCCGACGATTGATCTCAACAGCTACGCGATGCTGACGCTCAACCACGACAACACCATCACCTTCATCAACCCGCTGATCTCCTTCAGCGTGACGAAGCTCGAGTCCATCGTCGTGCTGCCGGGCACGGGCGCCGACTGGGCGCTCTCGAAGGACAAGAACTTCCTCTACGTGACGCTGCCCGATCAGTCGGCGGTCGCCGTCGTCAACACGATCACCCGGAAACTGGTCGAGACGATCAAGCTCGGCGAGCGCGCGCGCCCCATGCGCGTCGCCGTCCAGCCCGACGGGCGCTACGCCTGGGTCGGCCTCGACAACTCGCCGCAGGTGGCCGTCATCGACACGGCGACCAACAAGCTCGCCGCCACGGTCGCCGCCGGCCAGGGCCTCCACCAGATCGCCTTCACGGCGGACGGCCGTTTCGCCTACGTCACCAACAGCGCCGCCGACACGGTCACGGCCATCGACGCCAAGACGCTCGCCAAGGTGGCCGACATCCCCGTCGGCAAGACGCCCGTGCCCGTCGCCTACAGCGCGGCGAGCCGCATGATCTACGTCGCGGCGATCAACGGCGCGAGCGTCAGCGTCATCGATCCGGCGAAGCAGCAGGTCGTGCGGAGCATCCCCACCCGTCGCGGCGTCGTCGCCCTCCGGTTCGACCCGGAGGGACGCTACGGCTTCGCCGTCAGCCAGGTGGAGAGCAAGGTGACAGTCATCGACGCGGCGACGGGCGCCGTCGTGGGCGAGACCAAGGTGGTTCCCAGCCCCGACCAGGTGGCCTTCACCAACTCCTACGCCTACGTCCGCGGCACGGCCTCGGAGAAGTTCTCGCTCATCGAGCTGGCCGAAGTGAAGAAGGGCAACCTCTCGCCCATCGACATACAGGCCGGGCAACTGCCCGCCAGCAACTCGCCCGAGGACATCAACGTCTCCGACATGATCCAGCCGACGCCCGAGGGCAACTCGGTGATGATCGCCAATGCCCCCGACAAGATGATCTACTACTACGTCGAGGGGATGATGGCCCCGATGGGCACGTTCGACAATTACAAGCGCCGGGCGCGCGCCCTGCTGCTCGTCGACCGCAGCCTCTCGGAGGTCGAGCCCGGCGTTTACTCGACGCCCGTCAGGCTGACGAAGGCCGGGCGCTTCGACGTGCCCGTACTCATCGACCAGCCGCGCATGATCAACTGCTTCCAGCTCCACATCGCCGCGTCGCCCAACGGCGAGAAGGAGAAGCCGAAGGTGGCCGTCGCCGTCGAACCCCTCTTCCGGGGACAGAAGTTCAGGCCCGGGCAGCCGGCGGTGCTGCGCTTCCGCGTCACCGACCCCGTCACGAAGCAGCCGCTCACCGGCCTGAAGGACCTGCACGTCCTCGCCTTCCAGCCGCCTGGTATCTGGCAGGCGCGGCAGTGGACGAGGGAGATCGGTGACGGCATCTACGAGGCGACGCAGGTCTTCCCCGCGGCCGGCACCTACCGCGTGATGACCGAGGTCAAGTCGCGCGACGTCCGCTTCGCCGATATGCGCTTCACGCCCGTCACGGTCGAAGACAACGCGGGCGCGCCCGCCGCGACGAAGGCCGCGGCCGGGTCTCCCGCCGGAGGGCACAACAATGAGTAGCCGCACGCGCGCCCCGCGCGCCCCCTTCACGCTGCTGGCGCTCGCCGCGCTCCTCTGTCTCCTGGCGGGCACGGCCTCCGCGCAGGCGGCGCGGCGCAGTGCCGCGCCGCGCACTAAAGCGGCGGCGGGCACGGCCGACCGCTACGTCTGCCCGATGCACCCGGAGGTGAAAGCCGCGAGGCCCGGCAGTTGCCCGAAGTGCCACATGACCCTGCGGCGCGTGGAGGCCGCCGGGGCGGCGGCGACGCCCGCCGCCGTCGCCCCGGCGGCCCCGGCGCCGGCGGTGAAGTCGGAGGAGGCGCCCGCGTCGCTGCGCATCCCGGACACGCCGGTCTTCGACCAGGACGGGCACCGCCTCAGCTTCTACAGCGATCTCGTCAAAGGGCGCACGGTCGCCATCAACTTCATCTTCACGACCTGCACGACCGTCTGCCCGCCGCTGACGGCCACCTTCCGCCGCGTCCAGCAGCAGCTCGGCGAGCGCGACGTGCACCTCATCTCCGTCTCGGTCGATCCGACGACGGATGTGCCCGAGCGCCTCAAGAGCTTCTCGCAGAAGTTCGGCGCCGGGGCGGGCTGGACGTTCGTCACGGGCAGCAAGCCGGCCGTCGACGAGCTGCTCAAGTCGCTCGGCGCGGCCACGGCGGACAAGAACGACCACACGCCGATGGTGCTCGTCGGCAACGACGCGGCCGGCTACTGGACGCGCACCTACGGGCTCGCCCCCGCCTCGACCATCCTCAAGACCATCGACGAGGTAGCCGCCAAACCGCCGACGGCCGCTGCGGCACCTGCGGCGAAGGACGACAAGGCGGAGTTCAAGAGGGCCCTGGCGAGCAAGGCCGCGAGCTACTTCCCGAACACCGCCCTGCTGACGCAGGACGGCCGGCAGGTGCGCTTCTACGAAGACCTGCTCAAGGGCAAGATCGTCCTCATCAACTTCGTCTTCACGACCTGCAAGGGGACGTGCTCGCCGATGACGGCGAACCTGGCGAAGGTGCAGAGCTACCTGGGCGAGCACGTCGGGCGCGAGGTCGTCATGCTCTCCATCAGCGTCGACCCGGAGACGGACACGCCCGCCGTGCTCAAGCGCTACGCCGACAATTTCAAGGTGCAGCCCGGCTGGTACTTCCTGACGGGCAAGAAGGAGAACGTCGATGCTGTGCTCTCCAAGCTCGGCGGCTTCGTCGAGGATAAGAACGAGCACAGCCTCGCGCTCTTCATCGGCAACGAGGCGACGGGCGACTGGATGAAGGTGCTGGCGATGGCGAACCCGAAGGAGATCTCGGCCGCCGTCATGCGCATGATCGAGGCGGAGAAGAAGAATAATAATTGAGGCACGGGGGGGGTTGCCCCCGCGCGCGACGCACCAGCCGATGAGAAGACAGACGCGCCAGATCAAAATCCTCCTCCTCGCCGCGGCGAGCGCCGCCGTGCTGTTCGCCGCCTCGCACAGGAGTGCCAGCGCGCAGACCGAGGGAGGCCTGTCGCCCGAGGAGAGGCGCGGCAAGCTGATCTACCACAGGGGCGAGGACGGCGCGGGCCGCGGCGACATCAAGGCCGTGCTCGGCGGCGACGGGCTGGAACTGCCCGGCGCCTCCTTCACCTGCGCCAACTGCCACGGCCCGCGCGGCGAAGGCCGACAGGAGGGCGGGCTCCAGCCGCCCGCCATCAACTGGGAGGCGCTCACCTCCCGGCACGTCTCGCCGCTCACGCGACGCGAGCGCCCGCCCTACACCGAGGCGACGCTCGCGCGCGCCCTGCACGCCGGGCTCGACTCGGCCGGCTCGCCGCTCCACCCCGGCATGCCCCGCTACCAGATGTCGGCCGAGCAGACGAGCGATCTCGTCGCCTACCTCAAAAGGATCGGAGGGGCCGCCGATGCCGAGCCGGGCGTCACCGACACGGCGCTGAAGGTCGGCGCGGCGCTGCCGCTCTCGGGCCCGCTCGCGCGCGTGGGCGAGGGCGTGCGGGCCGCGCTCGTGGCCTACTTCGCAGAGGTCAACGCCGGCGGCGGCGTCTATGGGCGGCGGTTCGAGTTGGTCGTCGAAGACTCGGCGGGCGAGGCTGCGAAGACGGTCGAGGCGACGCGCAAGCTCGTCGAAACGGACGGGGTGTTCGCGCTCGTCGCCAGCTTCGAGCCGCGCGCGAGCGCGCCGACGAACGAGTACGTCAGCCGCCGCGAGGTGCCGCTCGTCGGCCCGACGACGCTCTCGCCGCGCCTGGCGCTGCCGCCCAACCCATACGTCTTCTACCTGCTGCCGACCTTCGCCGATCAGGCGCGCGCCCTCGCCGACTTCGCCGCCGCGAAGGCCGCAGGCCAGCCGCAGGGGGCGCGACTGGCGGTCGTCTATGCCGCCGGCGAGTTCGACGCCGACGCCCTGGCGGGCCTGCGCGCGCAGGCCAAGCTGCGCTCCCTGCCGCTCGTGGCCGAGCGGCCTTACGATCCGGCGAAGTTCGCTGCGGCCGACGTGGCCCGCGAGCTGGCGGCGAAGAAGGCCACGCACGTCTTCTTCTTCGGCGGGGGCGAGAGCTTCGCCGCCCTGGCGCGCGCCATGGACGAGGCGCGCCTCGACGCCGCGCTGCTCAGTTCCATCACCATGGTCGGGCGCGGGGCCTTCGACCTGCCTCCGGCCGTCGCAGCGCGCACCTATCTGGCCTACCCGGCGGCGCTGCCGAGCGCCGAGGACTTCGCCGAGTTCGAGTCAGTCATGCAGAAGGGCGGCGTCGAGATGCGCAGCCCCGCGTTTCAGGCCGTCGCCTTCGCCGCCGCCAAGACGCTGGTCGAGGCGACGAAGCTCTGCGGCAGACAAGTTGATCGCGCGTCGCTCGTCGGCGCGCTCGAATCCCTGCACGACTTCCGCACGGGCGTCGTGCCACCGCTGACCTTTGGGCCCAATCGGCGCGTCGGCGCCGTCGGCTCATACGTCGTCGGCATCGACCTCGCCAAGAAGGAGTACACGCCGCTCGGCGACTGGCTCGTGCCCGCAGACAGGCCCTAGACACCCGAGGATTTGGAGAAGACCATGAAGAAAGCAATCATATTTGCCGTCATCGCCCTCGCCTGCGCGCCCGCCGCGCTCGCGCAAACAGGCGCGCCCGCGCAGCAGCCCGCCGCCGCCCCGCAGCCCGCCCCCCGGCAGCCCGCCGACCCCCGACCCGCCGCCGCCGGCGAGAGGCTTGCGCAGCAGCGCGCGGCCGCGCCCGTCGAGGAGGACTGCGGCTGCGAGATCAAAGACTCTACGGACGTGCTCGCCGTCGTCAACGGCGTGAAGGTCTCGAACAAGGAGATCGAGGAGCAGACGCAGGCGCGCGTCGGCGACATCAAGCGGCAGGTGATCGAGGCGCGCAGCCACGAGGTCGAGTTGCAGATCAACACGCGCCTGCTGAACGCCGAGGCAAAGCGGCGCGGGCTCACCCCGGCCAAGCTCGTCGAGGCGGAGGTCATCTCGAAGGTGGCGGAGCCGACCGAGGCCGAGGTGAAGGCCTTCTTCGAGCAGAACAAGAACCGCATCGTCGGCGAGTTCGCCGACGTGCAGAAGAACATCGCCGAGCACCTGCGCGCGCTGCGGCAGGGCGAGGAGGCGAAGAAGTTCGTCGAGCGCCTGCGCGCCGGGGCCGAGATCAAAGTCATGGTCGAGCGCGCGACGCCGCCGCAGGCCGAGGCGGAGCGCGCACGCGTCTTCGCCACCGTCAACGGCGAGCCGGTCACCTCGGCCGATATCGAGAACCAGCTGCGCCCGCTCGTCTCCGAAGCGCAGCAGCGCATCTACAACGTGCGCAAGAAGGAACTCGACCAGAAGATCAACTCCATCTTGCTCGAAGCCGAGGCGCAGCGGCGAAAGATCACGACGCAGGCGCTGCTCGACGCCGAGCTGAAGCCTAAGGTCAGGAAGGTGACCGAGGAAGAGGCCGCCAAGTTCTACGAGCAGAACAAGGAGAAGATGATGGGCGAGTTCGCCGTGCTGCGCCCGCAGATCATGGACTTCCTACAGCAGCGCGAGGTGGCGAAAGCCGAGGCCGCTTTCGCCGAACAACTGCGCGCCGCCGCCTCGATCCAGATCTTCCTCGCCCCGCCTCCCGCTCCCGAAGCCGCCCAGAAGATCGAGAAGACTGCCCAGAGTAAATAAGACCTCCGCGCCGGGGGGCGTCGGCGACGCTGCCGGGGCCCAACCCCAGCCGGCTCTGCTCCTACCAGCTTCCCGCGTGCAGACCCGCGGCGGCCAAACCCTGCGGCCACCGCCGGCAACTGGACGAGGGGCGGCGGCACGCCTTAGCATCGCACGCCGTCGGCCCTTTCAGGGGGCGCGCCTACGGAGTCTGGGCCCATGACGAAGAAGAAGGCACACGATGGCGACGGCAGGCCCCGCAAAGGTGAGTCAGTGATTCGTAAACTCAAACTCTTCGCCGTCGCCCTCCTCGTCGCGCTGTGCGCCGCGGCGCACAGCGCGGCGCGCGCCGAGTGGCAGGCACCGGCGCCGATGCAGACGCCGCAGCCCGCGCCGGCCGCCGTTCCCCCTGCCCCCGCGCCGGAGGCCGCGCGCGCCCTGACGCCGCAGGAGCGGCGCGGCCGGGCCATCTACCTGCGCGGTGAGAGCGCGGCGGGGCGCCAGATCACGGCCGTCGTCGGCGAGGTGGACGTGCCGGCCTCGGCGATGACCTGCTCGGGCTGCCACGGCCTGCGCGGCGAGGGCAAGACCGAGGGCGGCGTCACGGCGGGCAATCTCACCTGGTCGAACCTGACGAAGCCCTACGGCCACACGCACCCTTCGGGGCGCAAGCACGGCCCCTTCAACGAGTCTTCGCTCGCCCTCGCGATCACGAACGGTGTTGACCCCGCCCGCAACGAGTTGCAGGCCGCGATGCCGCGCTTCCGCATGTCGGCCGAGGACATGGCCGACCTCGTCGCCTACCTCAAGCGCCTTGAGTTCGACCGCGACCCAGGCATCACCGCCGACAGCCTCGAAGTCGGCGCGCTCCTGCCGGCCGCCGGGCCGCTGGCCGACACCGGCGCGGCGATGCGCGAGATACTCACCGCCTACTTCGACGATCTCAACGGCCGCGGCGGAATCTACAACCGCAAGATCAGGCTGCACGTCGTCGAGACCGGCGGCACGGACGCGGCGCAGCGCGCCCGCGCGGCCCTCGCCTCGGGCGGCCTCTTCGCCTTCGTCAGTGGCGTGAGCGCGGGCGCGGACGCGGAGTTGGCCGAAGTGGCGCGCGACGAGGAGGTGCCGTTCGTCGGCCTCTCGACGCTGCTCCCGGCAACGGGCTCGCCGCCGAACCATTACCTGTTCTACCTGCAACCGGGCGCGGCCGAGCAGTCGCGCGCGCTCGTCAACTACGCCGCCGAGAACCTCTCGCTCAACAAGCCGCGCGCCTTCGTCGTCGCCGCCCACGGGGCGCTGCCCGAGGCGGCTGCCGCCGCCGTCGAGGAACAGGCGAAGAGGGTGGGCTGGGCCGAGGTGGGCCAGCGCGCTTACGCCCCTGCGGGATTCAACGCGGCGCGGCTCGCCGCCGATCTCAAGGCGGCCGACGCCGGGGCCGTCTTCTTCTTCGGCGGCGCGGCCGAGCAGACCGCGTTTGTGCGCGCCGCCGCCGCGCAAGGTCTCGCCGCAAACGTCTTCCTGCTCGGCATGCTCACCGGCCCGGACTTGCAGGCGGCCGTGCCCGCCGGCTCGAAGCTGAAGGTCTATGTCTCTTTCCCGACCGTGCCGTCCGATATCTCGGACGCCGGCGGGCAGGAGTTCCGCGCGCTGCTCGCCAAGTCCAAGCTCACGCCACGCCACACGGCGGCGCAGTTCTCGGCGCTGGCCGCGGCCAAGACCTTCGTCGAAGGGCTGAAGCTGGCCGGCGCCGACCTCAGCCGCGAGAAACTCGTCACCGCGCTCGAAGGGCTCTACGACTTCGACACGGGGCTCACGCCCCGCATCGTCTTCGGCCCGAACCGCAGGGTCGGTGCCGCCGGCGCCTACGTCGTCGCCGTCAACCCCGAGACGAAGGAGTTCTCGCAGGTGAGCGGCTGGGTGAAGGCTAATTAACCGCAACCGATCTGGAATTATCGACAGTCAGAAAAGTTGGTTAAAAGCCATGGCTGATGTCATGGACACCGACCAAGCTGACACGCGCGCAGATGGAGGAGCGTCGCCTCGCGGCGGTGCCACTGCTACGACGAGGCAAGCTCTCGCAAAGCGAGATCGCCAGGCGACTCGTAGAGATCATCTGCTTCGATGAAGTCGGCTGGTCGTTCCGCGAGAAGCTGGCCAACCTGGGCGCGGCGCGGCCACACGCCTGTGCTCATCTAAAACTCGCCGGGCGGAAGGCGGCGCTCGGCGAGTGGCTCGGCCCTGTCGAAGAAGCGCAGGGACGCGGGTCGCAGGCGCTCGAAGCATGGCGGGCGGCGTTTCGCGAGCGCCCGTCACTCGCCACCTAT
>Ga0081539_10001164_pt1 | contig 47583 bp, 45 predicted proteins | sample TabmetS4T2R2_FD_71023 | JGI IMG/M metagenome (GOLD analysis project Ga0081539, IMG submission 71023) | Tabebuia heterophylla rhizosphere microbial communities from the University of Puerto Rico - S4T2R2 | ecosystem: Host-associated > Plants > Roots > Rhizosphere ... | reverse complement strand
CCCGGGCCGAATCCCCGGCCGCCGGCGATGACCGGCACGCCGGCCGCCCGGCAGGCCGTGACGGCCGCGTGCGCGCGGGGCAGCCGGGTCGGGATCATGCAGCTCAGCGCGACCGCGTCCGGCCCGGTCTGGTGCAGGTGGGTGACCAGGTGCGGGCCGGGCACGCTGGCGCCGAGGAAGTCCGGCCGCCAGCCGTCGAGCCGCAGCATCTCGGCGAGGATCCGGACCGGCAGCGCGTGCCACTCGCCGTCCACGCAGGCGATGGTGATCCGGCCGCGATGCGGGCGGACGGTCGTACGGGCGGCCACGGCGGCGATCGCCCGCTCGCTGATCGCGGTGGCCGCGTGCTCGCGGGCGACCGACCAGACGTTCCGGGCCCACAGCTCGCCGATCCGTCGCTGGGTGTGCGCGATCAGGTCGATCATGATCCGCTGCGCCGGTACGCCGTCGTCGAGCAGGCCGGTGACCAGGTCGACCGCGCCGTACTCGTCGCCGTCGCCGACCAGGCGCAGGAACTCCTCGTCCAGGGTGCCGGGGAGGGTGGTGGTGTCCGCCGTCATACCCGCTGCCGGACCCGTCGATCGGTGCGGCGGGCGTCGAGGGCGAACGGTGAGGTGTTGCGGGCGCCGCCGCCGCGCAGGCTGAGCGCGGCGCGGGCGGGTGCGCGGACGGCCAGCATCGCGATGTCGTCGCGGGCTCCGCCGTGCACCCAGTCGGAGACCAACTGGCGGATCCGTTCGACGGTGGCGGCGCCCGGCATGCCCCGGCAGGTGGCCAGGGCTTCGTGCAGCCGCCGCTCACCGTACTGCTCGTCGCCCGACCGGCCGCCCCGCGCCTCGGTGAGGCCGTCGCTGTAGAGCAGGCACAGCTCGCCCGGCGCGAGTTCGACGTCCGCCGGGCACACCACCGTCCGCGATACGGCTCCGATCAGCGTGCCGGTGGTGGGCACCTCCTCCACCGTGCCGTCGGTGCGCAACACCAGCGGCGGCGGGTGACCGCCGGTGGCCAGGGTGAGCCGCACCCGGCCATGCTCGGCGCGGGCCATCGAGCCGACCACCATCGTCACGAAGCGATGCTGCCGTCCGGACTGCAACAGCGCCTGGTTGAGCACCCGCAGCATGGCGTCCGGCGGCGCCTCGACCAGGCGCAACGCCCGCAGGGTCTGGCGCACCTTGCCGGTCAGCACGGCCGCCTCCGGGCCCTTGCCGCAGACGTCGCCGAGCGCGATGACGGTGTGTGTGCTCTTCTCCGTCGGCCCGAACACGTCGTAGAAGTCGCCGCCGATCCGCAGCGCCTCCCGGGCCGCCTGGTACGACCCGACCAGTTCGATCCCGTCCGGCTGGGGGAGCTCCGGGGGCAGCAGGTCGGCCTGCAGGACAGCGGTGGTGTCGACCTGCTCGCGGTAGAGGGCGGCGGCCGAGACGGCCGCGCCCGCCCGGGCCGCGAAGATCCGGGCGAGCATCTCGTCCTCGGTGCTGAACGCGGCGTCCGGGCCGCGCCGGGCCAGGATCAGCGCGCCGGCCGGCTCGGCGTTGCCCGGCAGCGGGGTCACCAGCAGGGCACCGATCGGTCCGGCGTCCGCCGGGAACAGCCAGTCCGGCGCCGACTCCGGAACCAGCCACCTGCTGGGTACCGGCGGGAAGCCGCCGAGCGCCTCCACCAGGCCGGGGACCTCGGCGAGCAGCCGTTCGCGCAGCGTACCGTCCTCGATGGAGCCACCGGCCACGAGGCGTACCCACCGGCTCTGCCGCCGGTGGGCGGGCAGCACGACGACGGCCGCGTCGGCGAGGTGGGCGACCGCGAGTTCGACGGTGGTCCGCAGGCATCGGCCCTGGTGCAGCGAGGCGGACAGACGGCGGCCGGCCTCGGCGAGGAAAGCGGTGCGGGCCCGCTCGGCGGACAGCGCGTCGTCGCGCCGCACCTCGTCGGTGCGGTCGCGCAGGTACCAGCCGTAGTGGTGGGCGCCGAGGGCACGCCGCCGGCCCGCCAGGTGGCGGCCGCCGTAGTCGTCGGTGAAGAACTCCGCGCCCGCGGCGACCGCACCGGCCAGGCCGAGCAGCGGCCCGGTGCTGGCGGCGCCGCCCGCGGCCAGCCCGGGCACCAGGGCGGCCGCGGCCGCGTTGACCAGGAGAATCGTGTCGTCGGCGGAGCCGCACAGCACGACGGCCTCGCTGGAGGCGTCGAGTGCGGCGCGGAGCAGAGCCGGGGCCGGCTCCTCGTTGAGCAGGTCGCCGGCAGCCACCGGCGAGTGCGCTGTCATGACCCCTCCCGTCTCTCCCCGCCGAACATGTGATCTCCCGACAGCGTACGCGGTGCGGCGGCCGATGACCCTGATCAGGTAGGCGAAACGGGAGATCAGATATCGACGTCGACGACGACCGGCGCGTGGTCGGACGGGCCCTTGCCCTTGCGCGCCTCGCGGTCCACCACGGCATCTGTCACCCGATCGGCGACCGCGGGACTGGCGTAGACGAGGTCGATCCGCATGCCCTTGTTCTGGTGGAACATCCCGGCACGGTAATCCCAATAGGTGAACGGGCGGTCGCCCTTGAGCGGGCGGCCGACCACGTCGCGGAGGCCGACGTCGCGGATCGCGGTCAGCGCGGCCCGCTCCGGCGGGGTGACGTGGGTCGACCCGATGAACACGCGCGGGTCCCAGACGTCCTGGTCGGTGGGCGCCACGTTGAAGTCGCCGGCCACCACGACCGGTCCCGCGGCGACGTCGGCGGTGAGGGCGTCGCGCAGCGCCGCGAGCCACGTCAACTTGTACGCGTAATGCGGATCGTCCGGGGTGCGGCCGTTCGGCACGTACACCGACATGAACCGGATCCCGCCGCAGACGGCGCTGATCGCCCGTGCCTCCGGCTCCGGATAGCCCGGCTCGCCGGGGAACCCGTGCCGGACGTCGGTCAGGCCGATCCGGGAGAGCAGGGCGACACCGTTCCACCGCCCCTGCCCGTACGCGGCGGTCTCGTACCCGAGGCCGTCGACCTCGGCGGCCGGGAAGGCGTCCGTGGCGACCTTGGTCTCCTGCAGGCACACCACGTCCGGCTTGGTGCTGTCGAGCCACTCGAGCAGCCGGGGCAGCCGGGCCTTGATCGAGTTGACGTTCCAGGTGGCGAAGCGCATCAACCCAGCCTGCTACAAGAACCACCGGAAGGTGCGATCAGGGCCGGCGCCGGCGCGGATCGCGGCCAGCAGCGCCGCCCCCAGCCCGGCGGTGAGCACAACAAGGACGGTCGCCAGCGCTGCCATGTCCTCTCCCTCCGCCACGCCGGGTCGACCGGCCGCGACGGGCCCATCGGCCGTGATCCCGATGATTCCGGACTTGTGTTTCCCGCACCAGGCCCCGCGGGGAGGTTTGTCACTGCGCGAGGGAACGGGTACCGGCTCAGCCGAACCGGGAGATCACCGCCGGGCCCGCGCCTCCCGCGCTCCGCACGGCACCCGCGGGGACGCGCTGGCCGGGCAGCGCGCGGCCGTGCGCGAAGACGGTCGGGCAGGCGCCGCGGTGCAGCAGTTCCCGCGCGACCGAACCGAGCAGCCGCGCGTCCCGGGTGCCGCGCGGCCCGAGGACCACCATCCCGGCCCGGGCGGAGGCGAGCACCAGCGTACGGCCCGGGGTGCCGGTCAGCAGCCGGTTGCGTGACCGGCCCAGCTCGGGCACGGCGGCGGTCGCCTCGGCGAGGACGCGCTCGCCCAGCTCCTCGGCGCGCGGGCTGCCGTCCGGCACGACGTGCACCACCTCCAGCGGCACGTGGCGCCGGCGGGCCTCCGCGGCGGCGTGCCGCAGTGCGAGCACCGAGGGGGCCGAACCGTCCACCGCGGCGAGCACCGGGCCGGCCGGCGGCCGCGGGCCGCGGGCCAGCATCACCGGGCACCAGGCGCGGGCGGCCACCTGCAGCAGGACGGAGGAGGGCGGCAGCCACGGCGTGGTCGCGAGGTCGTCGTCGCCGAGCACCAGCAGGTCCGCGGTGCGGCTCATCCGCAGCAGCTCACGGTCCGCCGGCCCGTCCACGAGATGACCTGTCACTCGAACGCCGGGTGTGGAACGCTTGGCGGTGGCGACCGCCTCATCCACCACGCGCGAGGCGGCCCGGCGGGCCCCGTCGTAGTCGGTGGCGGCGCCCATCGGCCGCGAACTGGGCCAGGTGAAAGCGTGTACCACCCGCAGCAGACGGCCGCGCGAGACCGCCTCGCGTGCGGCCAGCCGCACGGCGGCCAGCCCGGCCGCGGTGCCGGTCACCCCTACCACCACAGGCGACTTACTCGGGATCCGCATCACTGTCACCTCCGTTGTCGTCTGCGCACCATTATTCCATCCAAGAGCGCCACTCTTCGTGATCAATCCCTCAGCGGGTGGCTACCTGATGACCCATTCAGGTTGAGGGTTTACGGTGAACGACACAGTCTTTCTGGGCATCTGCCGGTGAAGTGAGGGAAATACATGACGGATGTCAAGCTCGACCACCCTGGCGGCCAGCTGTCGATGCCGGTACGGGAGGCCGTCGAGGGCCCGGGCGGCATCGACGTCAGTGCCCTCCTGAAGGAGACCGGCTTCGTCACCCTCGACCAGGGGTTCGTCAACACGGCCTCGACCACGTCGGCGATCACCTACATCGACGGCGACGCGGGCATCCTCCGCTACCGCGGTTTTCCCATCGACCAGCTGGCTGAGAAGTCCTCCTTCCTCGAGGTGTCGTACCTGCTGATGCACGACGCCCTGCCGACGCCGGCGCAGCTCAAGGACTTCGCCGACAAGATCCGGGTGCACACGCTGCTGCAGGAGGAGATGCGCACGTTCTTCTCCGGCTTCCCCCGCGACGCGCACCCGATGGCCGTACTGTCCTCCGCGGTGACCGCGCTGTCGACCTTCTACCAGGACGCGCTCGACCCGCTCGACCCGGAGCAGGTCGAGATCTCCGGCATCCGGCTCATGGCGAAGCTTCCGACCATCGCGGCGTACGCGTACAAGAAGTCCATCGGCCATCCGCTGCCGTATCCGGACAACAACCTCGACTACGTCGAGAACTTCCTGCGGCTCACGTTCGGGCTGCCCACCACGCCGTACCGCGTCGACCCCAAGGTCGCGAAGATCCTGGACATGCTGTTCATCCTGCACGCCGACCACGAGCAGAACTGCTCCACGTCGACGGTCCGGCTGGTCGGCTCCGCCCAGGCGAACCTGTTCGCCTCCGTCGCGGCCGGCGTGAACGCGCTGTCCGGCCCGCTGCACGGCGGCGCGAACGCGGCGGTCCTGGAGATGCTCGAGCAGATCCGCCGGGACGGCGGCGACGTCGACGCGTTCGTCACCCGGGTGAAGAACAAGGAAAAGGGCGTCAAGCTCATGGGCTTCGGCCACCGCGTCTACAAGAACTACGACCCGCGGGCGGCCATCGTCAAGAAAGCCGCCCAGGAGATGCTCAGCACGCTGGAGAAGCCGGACCCGTTGCTGGACATCGCGTTCCAGATGGAGGAGATCGCGCTTCGCGACGACTACTTCATCTCGCGCAAGCTCTACCCGAACGTCGACTTCTACACCGGCCTGATCTACAAGGCGATGGGCTTCCCCACCAAGATGTTCACCGTGCTGTTCGCGCTGGGCCGCCTGCCCGGCTGGATCGCCCAGTGGACCGAGATGATGAGCGACCCGGCCAACAAGATCGGCCGGCCGCGCCAGCTCTACACGGGCTCCCCGGAGCGCGAGTTCGTCCCGATCGACAAGCGCTGACCTCCCCGCACAGCGACGCCCCCGCCGGCCGGCGGGGGCGGCACCGTGGCGAGCCGGTCCAGGGCCTCGCCGGCCCGGGCGATCCGCGGGACGGCCGGCTACACCGGTCACCCCATGGCGATCCGGTGCCCGTCCAACCAGACCGGGGATCGCGTCTCCGACGTGACCTTCCTGCTCCGCGGGCGGTACGTGCAGTTCGACGCCGCCGTCCATCCGTACTATCCGGACGGTTCCGACCAGCAGTCCGCCACCTACGTCACCGCGTTGACCACCACCCGGCAGCGGGACGGCACCCTGACCACAACCGAGGCCGGCAGCCAGAAGCGGGCACCCGGACCGTCGACCAGGGCTTGACGCCGCCGCCGGGCGGGCAAACCCTCGGCAGGAAGACTGGGAGGCTGCGCATGGACGTCGTGATCGGCATCGACACCGGCACCACCGCGACCAAGGGGGTGGCCGCCGGTCCCGACGGCGGCATGCGGGCACTGACCAGCGTCCATTACCCGCTCTCGGTGCCCGGGCCGGGGCGCGCCGAGCTCGACCCCGGCCGGCTGTGCGACGCCGCGGTCAAGGCGCTGTGCGACGTCGCGGCCCGCTGCCGCGAGCAGGGCGACCGGGTCCGGGCGGTGAGCCTCAGCGCGTTCCTGCACGCGTTGGTCCCGATGGACACCGCCGGCCGGCCGCTGGGACCGCTGGTCACCTGGGCCGACGGGCGGGCGGCCCGGCAATCCGAGAAGATCGTCGCGGCAGGGCTCGCCCGCACGCTGCAGGCGCGCACCGGCACGCCGGTGCACCCGATGTCACCGCTGGCGAAGCTGGCCTGGTGGCGCGACGACGATCCGGAGACGCTGCGCGGCACCGCCCGGTGGGGCGGGGTGAAGGAGCTGATCCTGGCGGCGCTCGCCGACGCGCCGTTCCTGGTCGACCTTTCCATCGCGTCCGGCACCGGGCTGTACGACATCCACGAGCGGCGCTGGGATCCCGAGGCGCTGGAGCTCGCGGGCGTCCGTCCCGGGCAGCTCGCCGAGGTCCGCCCCACCACCGAGCGGCTGCGGCTGCGCCGCGACGTCGCCGACGCGGCCGGACTGCCGGCGGACACGCCGCTGATCATCGGCGCGGCCGACGGCCCGCTGGCCAACCTCGGGGTCGGCGCCACGCCGGCCGGGGTGGCCGCGGTCTCGCTGGGCACCAGCGGTGCCCTGCGGACCGTCGTCGACCGGCCCACCGCCGACCGGGCGGGCCGGTTGTTCTGCTACGCGCTCACCGAGGACCGGTGGGTGATCGGTGGCGCGGTCAACAACGCCGGGTCGGTGGTGCGCTGGGCGGGGGAGAGCTTCGCCGGCGGCTTCGGGCGGCCCGGCGCGCAGGGCGAGGACGCGGACCAGCGGGACGCCGCTCTGCTCGCCGAGGCGCAGGGCGCGCCGCCCGGCAGCGACGGCTTGCTGTGCCTTCCGTACCTGCTCGGCGAGCGGGCCCCGTGGTGGCGGACCGGCCTGCGCGGGGCGTACCTCGGCCTGCGCCGCGAGCACGGCCGCGGGCATCTGGTGCGCGCCGCCGTCGAGGGCGTCTGTCAGCAGCTCGCGCTCGTCCGCGACTCGTTCGCGGACGAGGGCTTCGCGGTCACCGAGGTCCGTGCCACCGGCGGCGCGGTCGCCTCCGAGCTGTGGGTGGGGGTGCTGGCCGCCGCCCTGGACCTGCCGGTCGCGATCGCCGACACGCCCGAGGGCACGGCCCTCGGCGCGTGCCTGCTCGGCCTGCACGCGCTCGGCGAGCTGCCCGACCTGGACCGGGCGGCGGCGCTGGTCGGCGTCGGCGAGCCGGCCGTTCCGGACCGGGCGGACGCCGCCCTGTACGCCCGGCTGCGGCCCCTGGTCGAGAAGGCCGCGATGTCCGTCCTCGAGACGGTGACCGAGCTGGACAAGCTGGCGCCGCAGCCGCTGCCTACCACCGAGAAGGCGGTCCGGGCGGGTAGCTGACGGCACCGTCGCCCGGAGTCGAGATCAGTCGTCCGGCCACTCGTGGACCGGGCGGTTCTCGTGCATCAGCGGCAGGTACCGCCGCAGCATCTCGTGCAGCGCCTGCTGGCGGTCGAGTCCGTCGGCCTCGAGCCGGTGCAGCGTGGCCACCTGCCAGGAGGCGCCGTTGCGGTGGGCGAGGCAGCGCTGCTCGATGATGCCGAGCAGCCGGTCGCGCTCGGGCGGGGAGACGCCCCAGCGGTCCAGACCCTTGTGCGCCAGCGGCAGGAGCCGGCGCAGGACCAGCTCGGTGACCGGGATGTAGCCGAGGCCCGGCCAGAAGACGCTGGCGTCGATGCCGTGCCGCGCGCAGGCGTGGAAGTTCTCCTCGGCGGCGCTGAAGCTCATCTGCGTCCAAAGCGGGCGTTCCGCCTCGGCCAGCGTGCGGATCAGCCCGTAATAGAAGGCGGCGTTCGCCATCGTGTCGGCGACGCTCGGCCCGGCGGGCAGCACCCGGTTCTCGACCCGCAGGTGCGGCCGGCCGCGGACGACCGCGTAGATGGGCCGGTTCCACCGGTAGATGGTGCCGTTGTGCAGGCGCAGCTCGCTCAGCTCGGGCACCTCGCCGCGCTCCAGGATCTCGGCGGGATCGTGGTCGTCGCAGATCGGCAGCAGCGCGGGGAAGTACCGCACGTTCTCCTCGAACAGGTCGAAGACGCTGGTGATCCAGCGCTCGCCGAACCACACCCGGGGGCGTACGCCCTGGGCCCGGATCTCCTCCGGCCGGGTGTCGGTGGCCTGCTCGAACAGTGGGATCCTGGTCTCCCGCCACAGCTCGCGGCCGAACAGCAGCGGCGAGTTCGCGCCGAGCGCCACCTGCACGCCGGCGATCACCTGCGCGCCGTTCCAGTACGCGGCGAACTGCGCCGGGCTGACCTGCAGGTGGAACTGGGTGCTCGTGCACGCCGACTCGGGCGCGATGGTGTCCGTGGTGACGGACAGCCGGTCGACGCCGTCGATCCGGATGTCCATGTCCTCGCCGCGCGCGGCGAAGATCTGCTCGTTCAGCAGCTTGTAGCGCGGGTTCGCGGACAGCGCCTCGGCGGTCATGTGCTCGCGCCGCAGGGTGGGCAGGATGCCGATCATCACGGTGTGCGCGCCGACCGAGCGGGCGTGCTTCTCCGCGTTGTTGAGGCTGGCCCGCAGCGTCCGTTCCAGATCGGCGTTCTCGTCGCCGGCCAGCCGGCGCGGCGGCACGTTGATCTCGATGTTGAACTGGCCCAGCTCGGTCTGGAAGTCCGGGTCGGCGATCGCGCCCAGCACCTCGGCGTTGCGCATCGCCGGATCGGCGTTCTCGTCGACCAGGTTGAGCTCGATCTCCATGCCGGTCAGCGGCCGCTCGAAATCGAACCGCGCCTCGCGCAGCATGGCCGCGAACACGTCCAGGCTGCGGCGGATCTTGTGCCGGTACCGCGCCCTGTCCTCCCGGGTGAAGTTGGTCTGCTCGACTTCTTCGCCCACGGCACACCGCCCTTCTGGAGTAAGTCCAACCTCGCATATCGGCCCGGTCCGCGCCAGGCATCACCGAAGCATGAGATCGCGAAGGGCGTCGCTCTCGATCGGTGCGCCCGGATGACGTTGAAGTCGACCGTCGTCGGTCAACCGAGCCAGAAGTAGGCGATCACCAGGCAGATCACCAGGCCCAGCACCGCCTGCAGCAACAGCGCCGGTCCCAGATGCGACCACATGGTCGGGATCCGCGGCGTGAGCGGCTGCATCGTGGTCAGGTTGACCACCTGCACCAGGCGCACCGGAAGGGTCGGATCCTTCTGCGGGCGGGTGCTGAGCTGGATCAGGTCGCCCCGGTGCAGCGCGGACTGCGGCAGGTGCCCGTGCATCTCCACCTCGTAGACCTGGTCCTGGTCGTCGCGCACCCGGACCGGGGTGACCAGGAACTCCGGCCCCTTCTTCAACTCCTTGAAGCTGCGCCGGTTCGGGCTCATCCGGATCAGCGCGCCGACCATCTGGGCCACGCTTGCGGCCAGGAACACGGCCAGCAGCAGCGGCTGGCCGATCTTGACAGCCCGGGTGTACGAGGTCTGGTAGCCGGCGAACCGGCCGGTGATGACGGGGCTGACGTGCCGGAGGATCTGCTCGCGGTACAGCTCGACGTCGTCCATGGGGGGTCACCTCCTCGGAACTGACCTCATCGTACGGAGAGCAACAGCACCGGCACCGTGAGTGAATACGTGAGAAACCTAGCGATCGGGGTAGGCCCTTCTCATGGACTTGTCATATCTGCGGCCGATCTTCGCCGATCCGGGACCGTGGGCGTCGGTGTACCTCGACGCCACCCGGGCCGAGGAGAAGGCTGATCATCAGATCGACCTGCGGTGGCGCGCGCTGAGCGAGCGGCTGACCGAGCAGGGCGCCGACGAGCGCACGGTGGCGGCGGTCCGGGACGCGGTGTACGGGCACCCGTACCAACCGGGCCGGTACGGCCTCGCGGTCTTCGCCGCCCGGGGCGAGGTGGCCCTGACCGAGCCGCTGTCCGCGCCGCCGCCGACCGACCTGGCCGCCTGGGGCCCGCTGCCGCACGCGATGCCGATGGTCGCCCAGCGCGGCGAGGAGATCCCGTACGTCAAGGTGCTCGCCGACCGCACCGGCGCCGAGGCCAGCGGCCTGGGCGTGGGGGGCGTCCCGCGCCGCCGGTCGGTGAAGGGGTCCGAGCAGTTCCCGATCCGCAAGCCGAACGTCGGCGGCTGGTCGCACCGGCACTATCTGCAGGCGGTCGAGGAGACCTGGAAGCGCAACGCCGGTGACGTCGCCGTCGCGGTGGCCGAACTGGCCGAGGCGGTCGGGGCCGAGGTGATCGTCGTCGGCGGGGACGTGCGCACCACGCCGCTGATCGCCGAGCGGCTGCCGGCCCGGTGGCGCGAACGTGTGGTCGTGACCGACGCCGGGGCGCTGCGGGCGGCCGGCAACGAGGCACTGGACGACGCGACCGTGCAGGCCGTCGCCGACGTGGCGGACCGGCACACCCGCGACGCCATCGACCGGTATCACACCCAGCGCGGTGCGGGCTCGGGCAGCGCCGGACTGGCCGACGTGGTCACCCGGCTGCAGCGGGGTCAGGCCGACACGGTGCTCCTGGTCGACGATCCGTCGTCCACCGATCGGCTCTGGATCGGCCTCGAGGACCCCAGCCTGGTAGCGGTGGACGCGCGGACGTTGCGCGAGTCGGGGGTGGCGGAGCCGGTCGAGGTACGTGCCGACGCCGCGCTGCTGCGAGCCATCGCGGGTACGAGTGCCGACCTGATTCTCGTGCGGCCGGGCGACGTGGACCTACCGCACGGCATCGGAGCGATCCTGCGCTACAGCGACGGCGACAGCGCCGCAACCGGACCTTCGTAGGACCAATTTTGCCCCGTTTTGTTCCGTACGTCCCGTCTCCCTTACCCCGAAATGCCGAAAATCGCGCGAACCCGCACGCGGAGCGGTGAACTTGTCTCGGGCCCGGTCACGCGGGGGCCGACGGGGGACGGGGGCAGCAGACAGTGGCATGGACAGAGGCGTTCGTCAATCCGGACAGTGTCCTCGCTCGCACCGCCCGGGAGATGCTCGAAGCGCACGCCGGCGGTGCCGGGCCGAGCGCCGGGATGACCCACTGCCCCGCCTGTGGGGAACGGCTGCCGTGCCCGGCCGGCCGGTCCGCGGCGGAGGTGGTCACGGCGGCCGGGCTCGCCGAGCTGTCCGGCCTGGTGGCGGTGGTGCGCCAGGGGCGCGGGACGATGCCGTACGAGCCGTCCGGTGGGGTGCCCGGTTCGCCGCCGGCCTCCGGTACGCCGGCCGCCCGCTTCGACGCGACGGCCGGCGAACCACCGTTCGGCGCCCATTCCCGGGAGGCCCAGGTCGCTTCTGCGCTGTCACCGGCGCCGCCGGCCGTCGCGCCGGTCTCCCCACCGCCTCCGCCGTTCCCGCCGGTCTCCCCACCGCCTCCGCCGTTCCCGCCGGCCGTCGCGCCGGTCTCCCCACCCCGTCCGCCGATCCCGCCGTCCGAGGTCTCGTACGTCGTGGAGCCGCCGCCCCCGGACCCGCCGGTCTGGCCGCCGTCCGCGGGCCTGCCGGAGGCGGGCCCCGGCTACGGCGAGGCACCGCCGGCGGCCCTGTCCTTCCGGGCGCCGGACTCCGGCCGCCCCGCCGACCAAAGCGGGACGGCAGGCGGGCTCGCCTTCTCGCCGCCGGCGGTCGAGCTGTCCGTCCCCCAGCCGTCCGCGCAGCCACCCGTGATGCCGGCGCCGGTCGACATGCCGCCACCCGTACCCCAGTCCTACGTCCCGACTGCCGACCCCCCGACTGCCGCGCCGCCGTCCGCGGCGGACGTCCCGCCGCCGTCCGCGCAGTGGAGCCCTCCGTCGCCGTCCGGTGCCTACCCGTCGGGCGCCGAGCCGCTGCTGACCGGTCCACCCGCGTACCGCCAGCAGAACCGGCCTCTCGACGCGCCGCATTTCATCCCGTCGGCCCGGCCGGGTGTCGTTCCCGGCGCTCCCGGCACTCCGGCGGCACCAGGCGGTTCCGCGGCTCCGGGCGTGAGCGCGGAGGTGACCGCGGGTACGGGCCCGCTGACCGGGTACGGCCATCCCGGCACGACCGGGGCACCCAGCGCGCTCGATCCGCTCGGCGCTGGAGCCGGCGAACCGGGTGGCGGGCTGAGCGGGCTTCGCGGGAGCGGGCCGGGCCCCGCGGGTGGGTCGGGCATCCCGGGCGGGACAGGCATCCTGGGCCAAACGGGCAGTCCGAGCCCGCTGACCACCCCCAGCAGCCCGAGCGCCGCGGCCGGGTCGAGCGCCCCGAGCGGGTCGAGCGCTGTAACCGGGTCGAGCGGGCTGGGCATCCCTAGTGAGCCGGGGTATCCGAGCGGGCTGGGCGCCCTGGGCGCGCCCAGCGTTGCGAGCGGGCCGAGTGCCGCGAGCGGATTGGACAGTTCTAATGCGGCCAGCACGTCGAGCGGGCCGAGCGGACTGCGCGGGCCGGGCGATCTCAGCGAGCCGGGAGGCACCGGCAGCCCCAGTGGCCTGGGCGGCGCGCCCCGCTACGGCGGGCTTTCCGGCGCGCAGGGTGCCGCCCCGGCGGACCACTCGGCGCATGCCGGCGGACGGGGCCGGCCGGGAGACGCGCCCGAGCCCGGCGGACTGGGCCACGCCGGGCATGCGGCCGAGCCCAGCGACCTCGGCAGGGTCGGCAACGTACCTCAGCCCGGCACAGGTGAAGGCGGACTCGGCGGCTCCGGCCTAGGCGGTCTTGCGCAAGGAAGCGCACCTGGCGGTCTCGGGCAGGCCGGCGGGCTTGGTGGTCTCGGGCAGGGCGGCAGCCCAAGCGGCTTCGCGCAGGGCGGCGCGCCAAGCGGCCTCGGGCAGGGCGGCGCGCCAAGCGGCCTCGGGCAGGGCGGTAGCTCAGGCGGTCTCGGGCAGGGCAGCGGGCCCGGCGGCTTCCAGCAGAGCGCGCACCAGTTCGGCGGCCTGGCCGCGGACGAGCCCACCGGCCTCGGCTCCCACGCGGCCGCGGCCGAGCCGAGCGGCCTCGGCGCCCGCCCGGCCGCGGAGCAGGCACCGCCGGGCCTTGGCGCGGGCCGGCCGAATCGGTCGCCGCTCGAGCCGCCGCAGATGGGCCAGCTGAACCGCCCGTCGACCCCGGCCGGGGCCGCCGGCACGGGCCGGCCGAATCGGCCGCCGCTGGAGCCGCCGCAGATGGGACAGCTCAACCGCCCGCCGGGAACCGCCGGTCCGAATGCCGGCCGCCCGAACCGGCCGCCCCTGGAACCACCGCAGATGGGACAGCTGAACCGCCCGCCGGCGAGCGAGCAGGCCGATCCGAACGGCGTGCCCCCTCGTCCGGGAGAGCCGTCGTGACCGGTTTTACTCCGGTGGAGAACTGTGGCCGAAGTGTTTGGGGTTAACGAGCCTCGGGCAGTAACGTCGCCGACGACGGGCGACCCGGGCGGATTTCGCGCCGGCCCGGTATCTTGCCGGCATCGGCACCACAGCACTGATCCTGTGGAGTCCTGTCCGCCGCGCACCGCGCCGACCTCCGGCGGCGGTCGCCGAGAGGAGGGCCGATGTCAGCAAACGACCGCGTGCCCGTGGCCCCCGACACCGGACTGGAAGACCTCGACGCGGCGGCCGCCGCGTACGCCGGGCGGGCGGCCGAGGCGGAGCCCGCCGAGCGGGCGGTCCTGCGCGAGGCGCTGATCCGGCTGTGCCTGCCCTTCGCCAGCCGGCTGGCCCGCCGCTACCGCGGCCGCGGCGAGTCGTTCGAGGACATCGAGCAGGTGGCGCGGTTGGGCCTGGTGAAGGCCATCGATCGGTACGATCCGCAGCGCGGTTCCTTCACGGCGTACGCGGTGATCACCATCTCCGGTGAGATCAAGCGTCACTTCCGCGACAAGACGTGGGGCGTACACGTGCCGCGCCGGGTCCAGGATCTGAGCCTCGAGGTGGGGCACGCCTCGATGGTGCTGACCAGCCTCCTCTCCCGCACCCCGACGCCCGAGGAGATCGCCGACCGGTTGCAGGTCAGCCTGGAGTCGGTGCTCGAGGCGATGGAGTCGGCCGCCGGGTACACGCCCGCCTCCCTCAACGCGCCGATCGCCGGTGACGGCGCCGCCGAGTTCGGCGACCTGTTCGGCGGCGTCGACGGCGACCTGGAGATGGTCGACGACCGGCTCACCGTCGCGGAGCTGCTGGTGCGGCTGCCGGCCCGGGAACGCCGCATGCTGGCCATGCGGTTCTACGGCAACCGGACGCAGGCGGAGATCGCCGGCGAGCTCGGCATCTCCCAGATGCACGTCTCCCGGCTGCTCACCCGGGCGCTCACCTGGCTACGCGAGGCGATGCTCAGCGACACCCCGCCGCGCTGGGAGGGCGTCGAAGGGCGTCCGGACCGGCACGTCCTTCAGGTCGCGATGGCCCGCTCCGGCGACGGGGTGGTGGTCCGGATCTGCGGCGAGGTGGACCGGGACGACGCCGAGCGGCTGCGGTTGGCCCTGCGGCGAGCGGTGGCCGACGCGGGTCACGGCTCGGTGGCGATCGACCTCTCCGGCGTGCCGCTGGTCGACGCGGCCGGAATCGCGGTGCTGCTCGACGCCGCCACGGCCGCGGCGGTCGCCGACGTCACGCTGCGGGTGACCGGCGCCCAGCCGTACGTGGCCCGGATCCTCGCCGTGTCGGGACTGTCTGCCCTGCTCGACCAGCGGTAGCGCGAACCTAGCGAGCGAGCGAGGCCCACATCACTTTGCCGTTCACCGTCGGCATGCAGCCCCAGCTGTTCGCCATCGCCGCGACGAGCAGAAGCCCGCGCCCCTTCGCGACGTGCGGCGGCGGCTGCTCGGGAGGCAACGGAGAGGGCTCCTCGGGGGAGCCGTCGCGCACGGCGATGTTCAGATAGCGCGGGCGCAGCGACAGCCGCACCGTCATCATCGTGTGCGCGTGGTCCACCACGTTGCTCACCAGCTCGCTGGTGATGTGACTGGCCGGTGCGATCAGGTGCGACAACTCCCAGCGCAGGCACGCGTCGGTGGCCAGGTCCCGGGCGTGCCGGGCGGCGCCGGCCACCGGGATCAGCTCGTCGGAGAGGGACGGCAGCATGCGCTTCTGCTCGCCGAGGTGCGCTTGCGCGGCCGTGGCCGAGGCGAAGGTGGGAATGCGCCGGTATGCCGGCGCCCGCAGCAGGCGGCGGGTGGCTGGTGGAGGCCCGCAGAGCAGCACCGGGGTGCCGGGCCAGCGCGCCGCCTGGCGGGCGATCGCCGTGAAGACGGCGAGCGAGAGAGGCTCGTCGACGTACAGCTCGTCCAACCTGATGAGCAGGCTGTCGGGCTGTTCGGCGAGGCACTTGAGCAGGCGGTTGTGCAGTCGCGCCACGTCCCCCATGCACAGCCGGCCGGCCACGCTGACCTGCAGGTCGCCGCCGTCGTCACCGACAGTGCACTCGATGGCCATCGTTCCGCCCCTCCGACCCGCGCCGCTTACCCCGGTCCGTGGCGGCCAAACAACTCAGCCGGTCTCGGCGGTGCTGGTCTCCATCACTATGATCGCGCCTTCCGGTGCGGTGATGCCGTCGGCGCGGCGCAACGGGGTACATGCCACCCGTACGGAGATCGGCCGGCCGCGCCGGTTCACCGCGTCCACGTGCAGCTCGGCGCTGGTTGCGCCGGCTCCGAGCGCGGTGCGCAGCAGGGGGCGCAGGTGTTCGATCGGCAGGCCGATGTCGAGATTCAGGAAGTGCTGCCCGATCACCTCGCCGGCCCGCAGGCCCCAGAGGTCCTCGGCGCGCCGGTTCCACATGCGGATCCGCAGATCCGGCGCGACCACGGCGACGCCGGCCTGCATGCTGGTGAGCACCGTCTCCAGGAACGCGTTCGCCTCGTCCAGCTGGCCCGTGCTGATCCGTAGCTGATCGTTGATGCTCTGCAGCTCGTCGTTGGTGGACTGGAGCTCCTCGTTCATCGTCTCCAGCTCCTCGTTGGTGGACTGCAGCTCCTCGTTGGTGGTCTCCAGCTCCTCGACGGTGGACTGCAGCTCCTCGTTGGTGGTCTCCAGCTCCTCGTTGGTCGACTGCAGCTCCTCATACGCCGCCTCGAGCTGCTGATTGGCGTGTTCCAGCTCGTCCTTGAGGCGCCGGGCCGACGTCACGTCGTGGAAGATGATGTTGACACCGAGCAGGCTGCCTTCGGCGCCGGTGAGCGGGCTGATCTGCACCTCGAAGGTGATCAGCTCGGAGCCGCGCTGGAAGTCGACGTCGGCCACCCGCAGCGTGCGCCGCTCCAGCTGGGCCTGCTCGATGAAGCGGCGCAGCTCGACCGGGCGGTAGGAGAGGTCGAGGTCGCGGAAGGGGCGGCCGATGTCCCGCGAGGAGACCCCGAACGTCTTGTCCAGCTGGCGGTTGGAGAGGGCCACCAGGCCGTCCGAGGTGAGGGTGAGCTGCGCGAGGGGACTGGCCGCGAACGCCTCGTTGCGCAGCTCGTCGAGCCCGGTCACCGGCGCGTTGGCGATGGGCGTCGGATCGGCGAAGACCACGCCGGGCACGGCGTACAGCCGCGGAACCCGGCGGAAGACCCGCCGCTTCAGGTCGATCGGCGTGAAGAGGCTGGAGTGGCTGAGCAGCATCTCGGCCTTGCCGAGGAAGAGCACGCCGGAGTCGGCGAGGGCGAAGTGGAACCGGCCGAGGATCTTCGCCTGCGTCTCGGCGTTGAAGTACATCAGCGTGTTGCGGCAGGTCAGCAGATCGATCCGGGAGATCGGCGCGTCCTGCACCAGGTCGTTGCGGCCGAAGATGACCGAGCGGCGCAGATCCTTACGGAACGTGTACCGGTTTCCGGCCGCCTCGAAATACTTCTCCACGAGCTCCGGCGCGACCGCCTGCATGGCCCGTTCGCCGTACGTGGCCTGCCGTGCCTCGTTGAGCTGTTCCTCGTCCACATCGGTCGCGTAGATCTTGACCCGGTCCCGGAACCCGTCGACGCCGAGCATCTCGGCCAGGGACATGGCCAGCGTGTACGCCTCCTCGCCGGAGGCGCACCCCGCGCACCACACCCGGATCAGGGAATCGGCCGGCTTGGCCTCGACCATGGGCTCGAGCACCGCGGAGGTCAGGAAGTCCCAGGCGTCGGTGTCCCGGAAGAACGCCGTCACGTTGATCAAGATCATGTTGAAGAGTGCGGTGAACTCCTCCGGGTGCACCTGAAGGAAGTCCAGGTACTCCTGGTAGTCGGTGATGTCGACCTGACTCATCCGCCGATTGACCCGGCGCATCAGGCTCGACCGCTTGTAACCGGTGAAGTCGAAGCCCCGCGACTCCTTCAGATAGAGCAGCAGCGCCTCGAAGTGCGGGTCGACGGGTTGCACAGACGGAGACGCTACCGCACGTCAAAGGCCGGACCGCTGCCGACTGCGCGCGGCTTGACGGCATCCTCCAGATCAGCCGTCGAGCCCAGCGTCTCGATGAACCGGCGGATGGCCGCGGCGGCCCCTTCGGCCTCCGCCGCCTGCTCCTCGAACCGGCGGGCGTGGACCGCCCCGCGGGCGCCGGCCAGCCGGCGGCTCAGCGCCGACTTCTCCTCCAGCGCGCGCAGCGCCATCCACAGTGCACCCTCGACCGCGATCACCTGCTCGTCCAGCAGGCTCTCGGGCGACCAGGCGTGCCCCACCCGGCACCGGTAACGGGGTATCGGCTGGTCGGCGATCTCGAACAGGCCGCCGCCGCAGGAAGGGCAGCCGAATCCGGCGGGCGGGGCGAACGCGTCGGTGGTGACCGGTCCGAGCTGAGACATGGCTACCTCGGCGTCGAGTAGCGGGTCCGGGCCGGGTTCGGGTTGTTCGAACAGATCCATGGCGGTGATCCCGGCGAGCAGGCCGCCGAGCTTGGCGGCCGGAAGGACATGGTCGGCGGTGACGCGCTCCAGGGCCGCCCGCGGCATCCACGGCGTCAGCGCGTCGGCCGGGTCCTGAACGATCGTCGTGCCACCGCGGGCAGCGATGGCGGCGAGCCCCGCGGCACCGTCGTCGCGGGATCCGGAGAGCACGACCCCGATCGCGCGCGGCCCGGCGGCCCGGGCCACCGAGCGGAACAGCGGGTCGATCGCGGGGCGATGGCCGTTCTCCGCCGGGCCGCGGGTCAGGCGGAGGTGGCCGTCGAGCAGCAGCAGATGGTGGCCGTTGCGGGCGACGTAGACGCGGCCCCGCTGCAGCCGTTCGCCGTCCTCGGCGACCGCGGCGGGTAGCGGGCCGCTGCGGCTGAGGATCATCGGCAGCGCGCTCGGCGCGTCCCGCGGCACATGCAACACCACCAGCACGGCGCCGGGATAGTCCGGCGGGAGACCGCCCACCAGGGCGCGGAGCGCCTCGACGCCGCCGGCGGAGGCGCCCACGGCGACGATGTCCCGATGTGCGGGCTCTCGATGTGGGGTGTCCCTATGCGCGGTCACACTGCTCCCGACGTCAAGTGGGTCCACACCACCTTACCGTCGCGTACCGGCAGCACGCCCCATGCGTCGGTCAAATCTCGGACGAGGCGCAGGCCGCGGCCGCCGGAGTCGGACGGCCCGGGCTCGACCGGCCGGGGCAGGCGGCGGCTGCCGTCCCGGACCGCCATGCTGAGCCCCCCGTCGCGCAGCGCGAAGGTGAACTCCATGGTGGTGTGCGCGTGGCGGACGACGTTCGCCACCAGCTCGGTCGCGATCAGCGCGGCGGTGGCGGCGAGCTCGGTGCGGTGCCAGGCGGCGCAGGAAGAAGTGACCAGCTGGCGCACCTGGCGGCAGGCGTCCGGCACCGGCCGCAGGCGGACCCGGATCCGGGCCGGTTCGGGTTCGCCGGACGCCGCGGCGAGCGCCTGCGCGCAGTCCGGGGCGAACGACAACGCCGGACAGTCCGGCGGCGCGCCGATCGCCTCGGTGGTCCGCCGGTCCGCGCCGCACAGCACGATCGGCACGCCGGGCCATTCGGCGGACTGGCAGGCCACGGCGCACAGCGCGGCCACCCCGACGGGATCACCGACGCGCAACGCGCTCACGTCGAGCAGCAGGCGCACCGGCTGAGCCGCGAGGCTGTTCCGCACCGCCTGCTGGAGCGCCTCGCCGGTGACGGCGTCGAGGGTCCCGCTGACCCGGAGCACGCCGACCGGGAGATCGCGTACGGGCCGGCAGACCAGCTGACTCGCCAACTCGCCCCCCATCCGCACGGCTGCCTGTTCGGCTCGTGTGCCCGTGCATCGGAACGGCAAACGTCCGGGCGCCGGCGGATCGGCCCGGTCCTGGTGTCGTGACCTCCCGCTCAGGAAAATAAAGTACCGTTGCCCGCCATGGGTGTGTCGCAGCGGCTGAAGAGCCGGCTCCGCAAGTTTCTGCAGCGTCCGGGCACGACGGTCGACCTCGGGCCGCTCCGCAGGCGGCTGCCGGCCATCGAGTCCCGTGAGGAGGCACTGCGCGAGCTGGACGACGATGCGCTGACCGCGGCGGCGCGGGAGGCGTCCGACTACCCGGAGATCTGTGCGGTCGGGCGGGAGGCGGCCTGGCGGGCGCTCGAGCAGCGGCCGTACGACGTGCAGCTGCTCGGTGCGATGGCCCTGCTCGACGGCCGGGTCGCCGAGATGGCGACCGGTGAGGGCAAGACGCTGACCGCGGCCGTCGCGGCGTACGGGCACGTCCGGCTCGGCCGCGGCCCGGTGCACGTGCTCACCGTGAACGACTACCTGGCGCGGCGCGACGCGGAGTGGATGGGGCCGGTATACACCCGGCTCGGCCTGACCGTCGGCTGGGTGACCGAGTCGTCGACCGCCGAGGAGCGGCGGGCCGCCTACGAGGCCGACGTCACGTACGTCTCGGTGAGCGAGGCCGGCTTCGACTACCTGCGCGACCAGCTCGTCACCGACCTCGCCGACCGGGTGCAGCGCGAGCTCGCCACCGCGATCGTGGACGAGGCCGACTCGATCCTGATCGACGAGGCCCGCGTCCCGATGGTGCTGGCCGGCAGCATCGCGAACGAGAGCGACCCGGTGCACGAGGCCGCGGAACTCGTCCGCGATCTCAAGGCCGGCAAGGACTACGAGGTGGCCGACGACGGCCGCAGCGTGGCGTTCACCGAGGCCGGCCTCAAGCGGATCGAGGAGCAACTCGGCGGCATCGACCTGTACGCCGACGACCAGGTCGAACACCTCTCCGCGGTGAACGTGGCGCTGCACGCCCGCGCGCTGCTGCGCCGCGACGTCGACTACATCGTGCGCAACGGCACGGTGGAGCTCATCGACGAGATGCGCGGCCGGGTCGCCCAGCGCCGCCGCTGGCCGGACGGCCTGCAGGCCGCCGTCGAGGCGAAGGAGGGGCTGTCCGCGACCGCCGAGGGCGAGGTCCTGGACACGATCACCGTGCAGGCGTACATCGCGCTCTACCGGACCGTCTGCGGCATGACCGCGACCGCGGTGCACGTCGGCGAGCAGCTGCGCGAGTACTTCAAGCTCGAAGTCGCGGTCGTCCCGCCGAACACGCCCAACATCCGCGAGGACGAGCCGGACCGGATCTACTCGGCGCACGACACCCGCGACGAGGCGATGGTCGAGGAGATCAAGCTCGCCCACGAGAAGGGCCGTCCGGTGCTCATCGGCACGCTCGACGTCAAGGCGTCCGAGTTGCTCGCCAAGCAGCTCGCCGCCGCCGGCGTACCGAGCAACGTGCTGAACGCCAAGAACGACGCCGAGGAGGCGGCGATCATCGCGGAGGCCGGTGCGGTGGGTGCGGTCACCGTCTCGACCCAGATGGCCGGCCGCGGCGTCGACATCCGGCTCGGCGGCAGCGACGAGAAGGACCGGGAGAGGGTCGTCGACCTGGGCGGCCTCTACGTCATCGGCGCGGGCCGGCACGACAGCCGCCGGGTGGACGACCAGCTGCGCGGCCGGGCCGGCCGGCAGGGCGACCCGGGCGGCTCGGTGTTCTTCGTCAGCCTCGAGGACGAGCTGGTGGTCCGGCACGCCGGCGACATCCTGCCGGCCTCGCCGCGGATGGACATGGACGGCGTGGTCCACGACGAGCAGGTGGAGTACGCGGTCGAGCACGCCCAGCGGGTCGCCGAGGGCGTCAACCACGAGATCCACCGCAACACCTGGCGGTACAGCGTGGTGATCGAGCAGCAGCGGGTCGCCCTGGCCGAGCGCCGGGAGCGGCTGCTCACCTCCGAGGTCGCCGCGATCATGCTGCTGGAGCGCTCGCCGGACAAGGCGAAGGAGCTGGACGAGGACGTGCTCTCCGAGGCCGCCCGGTCGATCGCGCTGTACCACCTGGACCGGCTCTGGGCGGAGCACCTGGCGGAGCTCAACGAGGTGCGCGAGGGTGTGCACCTGCGGGCGCTCGGCAAGCTGGATCCGCTGGACGAGTTCCACCGGGCCGCGGTGCCCGCGTTCCAGAAACTGTTCACCGAGATCGAGTCGCGGACCATCCAGACCTTCGAGGACGCCGACCTCAGCGACGGCTGGCAGCCCGCCCGCGCCGAGCTCGTGCGGCCGAGCGCCACCTGGACGTACCTGGTGCACGACAACCCGTTCGGCTCCGAGCTGGACCGGCTCATCGCGGCCGTCGGCCGCCGCCTGACACAGAGCTAGTTGGCTTCGCTTCGCTCCGCGGTTGTCGCTCCGACTGGGTCACAGGCGGCCGGCGCGGTGGGCGGTGAGGAGATCGCCGCCGAAGTCGCCGCGCGGGCGGCGTAGCACCGTGTGCGCGTGGTTGCCGTCGTCGGTGGTGTTGTCGAACTCGATGAGCAGGTCCTCGGCCTGGATCCGGTAGTAGTGCCGGGTGCCCGGGCCGGGCGGGCCCTCCCACGCGAAGTGCACGTCGGTGGTGTGCAGCCGCTCGGCCAGCTCGTCCGGCAGCCGGCCGAGGTACACGGCGACCAGCTGGTCGAGCATCGCCCGCTCACCCGGCCGCAGGTCGGCGCGGGGCACGCCGCGCGGCTCCAGCGGCTCGGCGGTGGCCCGCGGGCCGCTGTGCAGGTCCCACGGCGCCCGATCGCTCACCACGGCCCGTCGGCGGGCCGCCGGCGCCAGCGACAGCAGCAGTTCCCGCCCGAGGTCCTCCTCCACGCCGAGCGGCCGCAGCACCGGGCGGCCGGCGAGGTCCACGCGGGCCGGGTTGGCGCCCAGGAAGATCGGCGCCGGGGAGACCACGCCGTCCGCCACGGTCATCGACACCGACAGATGGTGTCCCTCGAAGCGCCACCCCCACCGGTCCCCGCCCGGCTCGCCGAACACGACGACCTGATAGTCCTCGCTGTGCCGGCCGTGCCCGCCGCCCTCCCGCCGGTCGAGCACCTCCTCGAGCGCGATCACGGCCATCGCCTGGGCGAACGCGGGCGGGCTGAGGGCGGTGGCGAGCAGCCGGTGCGCCGCCTTGCGCGCGGCGACGTCCAGGTCGGCCAGCGGTACGCCGGGACGCGGCTCCGGCCGGTACTCGAGCCAGCGCCGATCCGGGTCGTCGAACGGGCGGGCCGCCACGGCCCGCCGCGGTTCCGGCAGCGCGGCCAGGAACGCCGCGGCCTCAACCTTCATGGAGCGCATCCAGCATCCCGGCCACGACGCCGAGCCTACCGCCGCGACCCGGGTAGCCTTCCCGTGGTGCGTGCCCGTCCCGTCTCTCCCGCTGCTCTCGTCGAGGAGATCGCCGATCTCCTGCAGAGTCGGGAATCCGACAGCCGTCTGCGGGTGGCGATCGACGGCCCGCCCGCCGCGGAGCCGGACCGGCTCGCCGACGCGCTCGTCGATCCGCTGCGCGTGCGCGGCCGCCCGGCGGTACGGATCAGCACCGCGGACTTCCTGCGGCCGGCGTCGGTGCGGCTGGAGTTCGGGCGGGACAACCCGGACTCCTTCTACACCGGGTGGGTGGACGAGTCGGGTCTGACCCGCGAGGTCCTCGAGCCGGCCGGCCCCGCCGGTTCCGGACGCATCCTGACCAGGCTGTGGGACGCGCGCATCGACCGTGCCGCCCGCGAACCGTACCGTACCCTGCCGCCCGGCGCAGTCCTGCTGGTCAGTGGCTCGCTGCTGCTCGGCGGCGGCCTTGCCTTCGACGTCGCCGTCCACCTCCAGATGTCCGCCGCGGCCCTGGCCCGGCGCACGCCGCCGGACGAGCGGTGGACGCTGCCGGCGTACCGACGCTACGCCGACGAGGTCGATCCGGCGGCCTTCGCCGACGTGGTGGTCCGCGTCGATGATCCGCGGCGTCCGGCCGTGGTCGTCGAACGTTGGTGAAGCGAGTCTGTGGCGGACTCGACCACTGACAGTTATGCTGCCGTTACTTTTTTCGGCGAGGTCTCGTTTGGGATCTCCGGCGGTGGGTATCAGCCGGCTCCACGGTGCGATGGCGCGGCTGGCGGGGGATCCACCGGCAGGGGCAGAGGAAGGCAGGGGGAGCGGGCATGCTCGTCAACGGAGCGGTTATCACGGGGAAGGGTGCCGCCAAGGGGCGTACGCCGGAGGAGATCGAGCAGATCCGGACGATCCTGCGGAACCGGTTCGAGGACCTCAACGCCGAGTACGAGGAGGCCGTGGCGGAAAACCAGAAGTTGCGACTGGTCGAGATCGGCGACGCGGCCGGTGACGACCAGGCGGACAGCGGTTCCAAGACCGCCGAGCGGGACGCCGCCACGTCGCTGCTGCGCACCCTGCTCGACCGGCGGAGCCAGGCCGAGCACGCCATGCAGCGCCTGGACGAGGGCACCTACGGCAACTGCGAGGGCTGCTCGAATCCGATCCCGGTCGAGCGGCTCGAGGTCTTCCCCTCGGCGACCACGTGTGTGAACTGCAAGCAGGTGCGGGAGCGTCGCGCCAGCTGAAGGCGATGACGGGGGGTCCGCCGCCGGCCGGGCGGCGGACCCGCTGCATCGGCGCTAGCTTGCAGACATGGGTCGCATCGAGGTCGGCACCGCGTCCTGGACGGACAAGACGCTGCTCGCGTCCGGGTGGTACCCGCCGGGGGTGGACACCCCGGAGAAGCGGCTGGCGTACTACGCCGGGAAGTTCCCGGTGGTCGAGGTGGACTCCACCTACTACGGCCCCCCGGCGGAACAGACCACCCGGCTGTGGGCGCAACGCACCCCCGACGGATTCACCTTCAACATCAAAGCGTTCAGCCTGCTCACCGGCCACCCGACCCGGGTGTCGGCGATCTACAAGGACCTGCGGCCGGAGACGGAGAAGACCAACATCTACCCCGGCGACCTGGAGCCGCCGGCGTACGAGGAGGTGTGGTCGCGCTTCCTCACCGCCCTCGACCCGCTGGCGGAGGCGGGCAAGCTCGGCGCGGTCCTGTTCCAGTTCCCGCCGTGGTTCGGCATCCGCCGATCCAACAAGGAGTACATGCTCGAGGTGGCGGCCCGGTGCAAGCCGCTACGGCCGGTCTTCGAGTTCCGCAACGCCTCCTGGTTCGAGGGCGCGAACCGCAACGAGACGCTCGACTTCCTGCGCGCGCACAAGCTGGCGTTCGTCTGCGTCGACATGCCGCAGGGCTACAAGACGTCGGTACCGCCGATCGTGGCCGCCACCGCCGAGCTCGCCGTGGTGCGGTTCCACGGCCACAGCGACAAATGGACCAGCAAGGACATTCACGAGAAATTCGGGTACGACTACTCCCGCGCGGAGCTCGAGGAATGGGCCCCGAAACTGCGCGAGCTGGCGAGCGAGGCAACCCGTACCCAGATTTTCATGAACAACTGTTATGGGGACTATGCCCAGCGCAATGCGAGTACGTTGATCGAGCTCCTGAACGACCTCGACGACTGACGCTCATCTCGGCGCTTCCCGTTGGGATGAGAGCTCACCGGGCGGACAACCATAACATCTGTGTTATCGTTGACTGTGCCCTGGATGGTGTATGTCCACCCCGACGCTGTGGTGGAGCTGGTGAAACTCGAAGTAACTGAGCGGCAGGCAGTCGACAACGCGATCCTCAAGCTGACGGCGCTGGGGCCTGGCCTTCGCTTTCCCCACAGCAGCCGCGTGCAGGGCGTCAAGTACGACTTGCGCGAGTTGCGGCCCCGGCAGGGCAGGAGTCCGACCAGGGCTCTCTACTCCCGGGTCGGTGACGCCTTCGTGGTGGCGGCCGTGGGTCCTGAGGCGAACAAAGACAAACGCGGCTTCGACCGGGCTGTGCAGGCGGCGATAGAGCTACTGACGGACGTGGAGGCGGACTGATGAAACTCTCGGAGATGAAGACGATCGACGCGGTCATCGACGATCACCGCCAGGACCCGGAGTTCCGGGCGGAGTGGGATCGTCTTGCGTTCGCCCGCCAGGTGGCCGTTCGCGTCCTCGAGTACCGCACCGGTCGCGGCCTGAGTCAGCGTGCTCTTGCGGAGATCGTCGGCATGGCGCAGCCGGCCATCGCGCGGCTTGAGTCCGGGGACCACCAGCCGACGCTCGATACGCTGGCCAGGCTCACGAGGGCGACCGGCCTTGAGTTCCATTTCGCCGCGGTGGCTGGCACGGTCGAATTGATCGCGGCGTAGGGCCGCTGCGAAACGCTCACGACAACCCTCGATGTCCCTGTCGTCCACGCCGTTCCAGGCCGCTCCCCCTATGGCCCGGAGACTTCGAGGCCGCGGCGGCGGCCCAGCGCGGCCATCACCCCGGCGTCGGTGACGGCCGCGCCGCCCGGATCGTTGTTGAAGAAGACGTACGCCAGGGACGTGCCGGCCAGCCGCTCGACCCACGTGCTGAGCGCCGCCCGGCCGTACCGTGGCCACGGCGTCGCGCGCCCCTCGTGCAACCGCAGGTAGCCCCAGTCCGTGGTGGTCCACAACGGAGTGACGGGCCGGCCCTTGCGGTCCGCCCAGCAGAGCGCGGCCCGGTGCCGTTCGAGCAGGCGCCGGCAGTCGTCGGTGAACCAGGTGGAGTGCCGGGGCTCCACCGCGACCCGGACCGTCCGCGGGAACTGCTTCAGCGTCTCGTCCAGGGCCGGCAGGTCGGCGCGCAGCGTCGGCGGCAGCTGCAGCAGCACCGGGCCGAGCTTGCCGTCCAGCGCCTCCGCCCGACCGAGGAAGCGGGCGACCGGCTCGGCCGGCTCCCGCAGCCGCTTCACGTGGGTCAGGTACCGGCTCATCTTCACCGCGAAGCAGAAGTCCGCGGGCGTCCGGGACCGCCACTGCTCGAATGTGGATCGCTCGGGCAGCCGGTAGAACGCATTGTTGATCTCCACCACGTCGAACGTTCCGGCGTAGTGCTCGAGCCAGCAACGCTGCGGCAGCTTCTCCGGGTACAGCCGGCCGCGCCAGTCCCGGTACTGCCATCCCGACGTACCGATCATCAGCACACGCGGCGGATACCCCGCCGGGGACCGGATTAGACGTGATCGCCCCGGGGTACGACGGGGTCCACCAAGATTCGAGCGCCAAGGAGATCCCATGTCACTCAACGACGACGACATCACCTCCGGTCCGGCCTCCGGCCGTACCGGCGAGGGTCCCGCGGACGGCGGGGCGAACTTCGGCGGCGTGGACGGCGGTGCCGACGGCGGCGCGTCCGGCGAGGGTCTGGCCGACGGGGGCGTGACCTCCGGCGGTGTGGACGGCGGTGTGGACGGCGGCGCGTCCGGCGAGGGTCTGGCCGACGGGGGCGTGACCTCCGGCGGTGTGGACGGCGGTGCGGACGGCGGCGCGTCCGGCGAGGGCGTGGCCGACGGTGGCGCCAACCCGAACGGTCGCGACGGCGGTGCCGACGGCAGCGCGTACTGAAGGCTGCGGAATGACGAACGACGCGCCGGGCGGCCGAGCCGGAGAGGCTCGGAGCCCGGCGCTCTCTCGTGCGGTGGCGGTCGAGCCGGCGAAGTTCGCCGCCGCCCACTGGGGCCACGCGCCCCTGCTCTCGCGGGCCGCCGAGCTCGCCGGGCCGGACGGCTTCACCGACCTGCTCTCCCCGGCCGCGGTCGACGAGTTGCTGAGCCGGCGCGGCCTGCGTACACCCTTTCTCCGGGTGGCGAAGCAAGGTTCCGTGCTGCCGGCCGCCCGCTTCACCGGCAGCGGCGGCGCCGGCGCCGAGATCGGCGACCAGGTCCTGGACGACCAGGTGATGCGCCTGTACGCGGACGGCGCCACCCTCGTGCTGCAGGGCCTGCACCGGATCTGGCCGCCGCTGATCGACTACGCCCGCCGGCTCGGCGCCGAGCTGCACCGGCCGCTGCAGGTCAACGCGTACCTCACCCCGCCCGCCAGCCGCGGCTTCAGCACCCACTACGACACCCACGACGTCTTCGTGCTGCAGGTCGACGGCACCAAGCGATGGCGTATCCACGAGCCGGTGCTGCCCGATCCGCTGGAGAAGCAGCCGTGGGGTGGCCGCGCCGAGGAGGTGGACGCCACCGCGCACGGCGAGCCGGCGCTGGACGTCGTCCTGAGCCCGGGCGACGCCCTCTATCTGCCGCGCGGCTGGCTGCATTCGGCGCGAGCGCAGGGCACGCGCTCGCTGCACCTCACCATCGGGGTCCGGGCGCTGACCCGGTACGCCCTGGTGGAGGAGCTGCTGACCCTCGCCTCGGCGGACGCCCGGCTGCGGGCCGGCCTGCCGTACGGGATGGACGTGTCGGATCCGGACGCGATCGAGCCCGAGCTCACCGAGACGGTGGAGGCGCTGCGCGACTGGCTCGGCACCGTCACGCCGCGGGAGGTCGCCGCCCGCCTGCGCGAGCGGGACTGGCCGGCGGCGCGGCCGGCACCGATCGGCCCGCTGGCCCAGCTCGACTTCGCCGCCGGCCTGGGCCCGGACGACGAGATCGCGGTACGCGACGGACTGCGCTGGCGGCTCGCCGACGACGGCGCGGAGCACGTCGTGCTGCACCTGGTCGGGCGGACCCTGCGGTTCCCGGCGTACTGCGCCCCGGCGCTGCGGATGGCGCTCGGCGGCCGCGCGCGGCGGGTGGCCGACCTGCCGCTGGACACCGACGCCGACCGGCTGGTACTCGCCCGGCGGCTGCTCACCGAGGCGCTGGTGGTGCCGGGGTGAGCCACCGGCGGCCGGTCGTCAGGCGCGCACGGCCGCGAGCACGACGCCGGCCGTCACCAGGCCGGTGACCAGCACGGTGGCGACCGCGGGCCCGTCCAGGCCGACGCCGCGGCGGTCCGCCACCCGCTTCGCCGCGACCACCGCGAGCACCGGGCAGGCGAGCAGCGCCACCAGCGCCACCACCGGCAGGGCGTCGCGCCAGGTGCCGGTCTCGGCGACGCCGGTACGCCGGAGCAGCTGGTACGCCACCACGCCCAGCACGCCGCCGGCGAAGCCGAGCATGCCGAAGAACACCTTCACCCCGAAGGTCAGCGGCCGGGCCGGGGCCACGTACGCCACCTTGGTCGCCACCTCCTCCAGATAGTCGGCCGCGTCCCGGTCGGCGCGCTGCCGGGGGATGGCCGCCTGCGGCGGGGTGCGCCCGAAGCGCTCGGCCACCGGTCCGACCTTGTGCACGTACTCCGACCAGAGCCCGGCGGCCCGCGCGTCGACCTCCTCGAGCTCCCGCCGTGCCTGGTCGACCGCCCGCTCGGCCTTCCGGAGGTTCTCGTCCGCCTGGCGCACCGCGTCCTCGGCGGCGGCCACCCGGGACTCGTGCCAGCGCACCGCCTCGGCTCGCAGCCCCGCGGCCTCCTCGTCCAGAGTGGTCAGACGGCGCAGCACGCTGCGGTAGTCGGCGGTGGCGAAGTCGGCGGGCTGAAGGTCACGCTGCGTCATGAGAGTCCGTAGGGAATGATCACCTCGGCGCCTCGATGCACCGAGCGGTCGAAATGCAGGGCACGCCAGGGCCGCGGGTACCAGGCCGGCGCGCCGGCGCCCGGATAGTACGGCGCCAGTTCGCTGCCGTGCACGTCCAGCGCCACCCACGCACCGATCGGGTCGGTCCGCGAGCCGTGCCCGCCGAGCGTGTCGCGCAGCAGCCCGGCGCCGCGCCACCAGCCGAGCACGTGACTGCGCCGCTCCGGGCCCTGGCGCAGGACGGTCCGCAACTGATCGGCCGCGCCCTTGCCGCCCGGCAGCGCGTCGGCGGCGTAGATCAGCACGAAGTGCGGCCGGTCGGCGGGCCAGGACGCGGTCGCCTCGGCCGCCGCGTCCTCGAGCAGCCAGTCGGCGTTGTCCGACTCGTACCACCCGCACTCGGGCAGATCGGCGCGCAGCGCCTCGGCCGCGGCTCGCGCGTCCTGGTCCAGGCAGAGGATCGAGAAGCGGGCGCCCTCCGGCGGGAACTGCGCCGCGAGCGACCGCCCGGCCGTGGCGAGCACCGCGCACGCCTCCTCGACCCGGGTACCGAGCACCGCCAGGTTGCGGCCGGGCGCGCGGCGCAGCACGGTCCGCGCGGAGCGTGCCGCCACGTCTATCGTCTCGCCGAGCAGCACCACCGGGGCCGTGCTGGCACCGGCGAGGACCGGCGCGCCCGGGGCCAGACGCCGGAAGTCGGGGCTGTCGGCGAGCCGCGGCACCACGTCGCCGTCGAACAGCCGCGGCGGCCCCAGCTCGTGCGGCCGGCGCCGCCACAACCGGTGTTGCAGGGCGTTCCACCGGTCGCGGTCGCCGGCGGCGGGCACCCGGACGACCTGGTTCGCCTCGGTCGCACCGGAATCCGCGTTGACCACCGCGTGGTACCGCGGCAGCGACTCCGCCGCGGTGTTCGACTCCGCCAGCACGCGGCGGGCCCGGGGCAGCGCGATCCGCAACGAGAACTGGGCGACCAGCGCCGGCCGGCCCCACAGCGCCTCGATGCCGGAGACGTCCTGGCTCGCCAGGATCAGGTGGATGCCCTGCGAGCGGCCCCGGCGGGCGAGGTCCTCGAGCAGGTCGACCGCCTCCTTCTCGACCGCGTCCCGGCCGGAGAGCAGCACCTGGAACTCGTCGACCACCGCCACGATCCGCGGCCAGGCACCCGCCGGGTCCTCGGCGCGCAGCTCGGCCAGGCTGGTCACTTCGTGCCGCTTGGCCGCCTCGGCCCGCCGCCGCAGCTCCTCGCCGAGGAAGCGGAGCAGCGCCAGCCCGAACTCGCGGTCGGTGTTCACGTTGACCCCGACCAGCCGCACGTGCGGCAGCCAGCTCGGGTCGCGGCGGCCCGGCGCGAACCGCGCGAAGGACACCCCCTCCTTGAAGTCGAGCAGGTAGAAGGCCAGCTCTTCGGGGGAGTAGCGGGCGGCGAGCGCGCCCATCCAGGCGTAGATCAGGTTGGTCTTGCCGGTGCCCGACGGGCCGGCGATCAGCGCGTGCGGCGGGTAGTCGCTCAGCGTCACCCGGACCGGCACGCCCTGCGGGCTGTCGCCGAGCGGCGCGGTCAGCCCGGTGGCCGAGCTCTCCTGCCACTCCTGCCCGGGAAGCAGGCTGTCCAGGGCCACCGGCGCGGGACCGGCCGCGACGGCCTCGGCGATCCGCCGGCAGGTCGCGGCGACCACCGCCTGCGGCGGGCCGCCGTCCAGCCGTACGGGGAGCGAGCCGGCACTACTGAGCCGCGCGTGCTCGCCCGGTGCGGCGGTGACGAACTCGATGCCCGGCGCGGCCTGCACCGGCAGGTCCTGGATCACCAGGTGCACACCGGCCGCCGCGCCGGTTCGCAGCAACCGCTGCAGCTGCGTCTGCTCGTGCCGGCCGAGCTCGCCGGCGCCGAGCAGCACCGCCACCCGCCACGGTTCCGGGCGCCGATGCGTGGCGGCGGCGAGCTCGCGCAGCGACGTGTACTCGCCCGCCAGCACCGTCTCGTTGATCCGGCGGACCTGGTCCACCAGGTCGTCGAGGAGCGCCGTCAGGCCGCCCGGCCCGACGAAGGTCAGCACGCCGGCCGGGGCGAGCGGGGCGAACCGGGCCAGCCCGCCGCCCAGGTGCTCCGGGTCGTACCCGATGAGCCGCACCGCACCCGGCGCGGCCGTGCCCAGCGCCCGCAGCAGCAGGCCGGCGACCACCTCGTCGCCGAGGCCCCGGTCACCGCGCACCACCACGTGACCCTGGTCGAGCAGCGGCACCAGGGCGGGCACGTCCTCGGGGTGCGGCAGCAGCAGCCGGCCCACCCGCAGCTCGGCCGCCTTGTCCAGGACGGTGGGTTGCCAGTCGTCCCACGGGTCGCCGGCCGCGCCGGGCGCGGCACGGTCCGCGGCGGCGGCGGCCGCTTCGGCGTACGCCGCCAGGTCGGCACGATGCCGCTCGGCCACCTCCCGCAACCGGGTGTCGCGGGCGTCGGCCAGCTTGCGGCGGCGGGCGGCGGCCGCGGCGACCACCCGTTCCCGGCGCGCCGCCGCGGCGGCGTACCCCGCGCGGGCCTGATCCAACGCGGTCGCGGCCGCGCCGAGCGCGTGCGAGAGGCCCGCACGGATGTCCATCACCTGTTGTGTGGTCGACTCAGCCATCGCAGATCAGCACGTCTTCATCGGGGTTCGGCGGTCGCCGTCTCGCGGCGTAGCGGCTCTGGGGCGCGCGGGTCCAATGTAGACGCCTCCCGGCCGAGCCGGGCCAGCAGCACCCCGGTGAGCACGCTGGCGGTGACCGCGTTGTCGGCCGGATGCGTGGCGGACGCGGGTGGTCCCTTCGGCGGCACCCGGCAGATCCGGGCGATCAGCGTCTCCAGCGTCGCGGGCGACGTGCCCGGCAGCAGCGAGCGAACCCGGCCCTCGGCGGCGCTGCGCAGCCGGGGCACGTCCTCGGGTCGTGGTTCGTGCCCGAGCAGGTCACCGGCGAGCCGGTGCAGCACCGGCGGTGTCACGGCCGCGAGGGCGAGGCCGGTGGTGGCGTTGACCGAGTGCAGGTCGCGGCCCAGCCGGGCGCGGTCGCCGGACCGAACCCCGGAGGCGACCCGGCGCAGCAGCTCGGCGGTGTCCGGTGCCTCCGGCCGAGCGCCGTCGTCATCGGCCTTCGGCCCCGGCGGGGGCTCGCCGGTCAGCTGGGCGACCCGCTCCTGCCACCACGGGCCGAGCCTCTCCGGCGGGGTCGCGCCGGGCGGCGCCGCGGGTTTCCCGGGCGGCCGTTCGAGACCGGCCCGCCAGTCCCGGTCCGGCGGCGCGCTCGCGTCCCCGGCGAGGCCGATCCCGCTCAGATAGCCGGCGATCGCGTCCTGCGCCAGGCGCAGCGCGGCGGCGGCGCGCTCCGCGTGCTCGGTGGCGTTGCCCAGTTGGGGCACGCCGAGCGGGTCGATCGAGGTCTCCCGCACCCACAGGAGGATCTCGGTGGCGCTGCGCAGGCGCTCGAGAGCCACCGTCACCAGACCGGTGGGCAGTTCCTCGGACGTGGCACGTAACTGGGCGCCGAGTTCGGAGATCAGCGACATCGCGTCAGAGGTTCGTCGTGTAGGTCTGCGCCTGCTCGATCGCGACCAGCGTGGCGCTCAGGCAGTCCTCCAGCGACTGGTCGGCCTGGGACAGCGAGGCGTGCGCGGCGCCGACCGCGTCGTGGCCGCTGCCGTCCAGCGCGGCGGCCAGACTCTGCTGCGCCTCGCCGAGTTTCTCGCGCGCCGCCTGTATCGCCGCCTGACCCTCGGTGACCTGCTGAAGCGCGGCGTCGATGGCCGCTCTGACGTCGGCGACACTGGCCACCCGTGCAGCCTCCTGCTGTGCGAACGGACTACCGGCCTCCAGACTATCGCCCCCTTCCTGTCCAGCCGTCCCCGCACGCCCCATTTGCGATACCGCCCCCCGGCACGGCACTGACCAGCGAAAACGTCCTTCGGACGGGGTTGCCGGGGACCGGAGCCACGCGCTGAGTGAAGACGACTGAACGCCGCCCCGGTGCGTCAGCGGGGGACGCTGGACGGGCCGCGTACCTCGGCTCCCAGGGCGGTGACGCGGGCGCGCAGCCCCCGGTCGGCGGTGACGACGAGTGTGCGCCTGGTGGCGGCTTCACGGCGTACGAGATCGGCGATGGCGTCGTCGCCGGAGCCGGCCGCCCGCACGATCCGCACCCCGCCGTCGGCCTGCGGGATGTCCCGCGCGCGGCCCTCGACCACCAACGCGACCTCCACCGGCGCCGGCAGGTCGGGCAGGCCGTCGGTGAGCACCGCCGCCAGGCGGTCGCGCAGGCGGACGGCCGCACCGGCGCGGTCGCGCCACCAGCCGTCGGGGACGGAGCCGACGACGTTGGCCCCGTCGACGATCACCAAGGGTATCGGCATAAGGTTGAGCCTACCTCAGTCAACTTTTCGCCGGATCGGGGAATCATCCGGCGGCGGGTGGTGCTGATACCGGTCGCGCGGCGTGGGTTTGCCCGCCGCGCGAAGGCTAGGTACAGGAGAGAAGAAGACTCATGAGCATCGGACCGATCGGACCGGGCGAACCCGGTCAGTGGGACGACTTGTTCGCGCGCTTCTTCGGTGCGGCCGAACCGCGCCGGGCACAGCGCATCGACATCACGAAATACATGAGCGGCGACGCCCGCCAGGTGCTCTCCCTCGCCGCCCGCCGTGCCGCCGAACTGGCCGACCCGGACCGGGCGGTGGCCGACCTGGACACCGACCACCTGCTCTGGGCCGCGTTGCAGCAGGAGCCGATGAGGCAGACCGTGCGCCGCGCCGGCGCCGACCCGGACGCCCTGCTCGCCGCGCTCGGCCGCCCGGCCGGGGTGCGCGAGGACCTGCCCGAGCGGATCGCCCTGACCCCGGCGGCCAAGCGCGCGCTGCTGGACAGCCTGCAGATCTCGCGGGCGCTGGGCGCCTCCTACGTCGGTCCGGAGCACGTCCTGATGGCCCTCGGCCTCAACCCCGACTCCGCGGCCGGGCGCCTGCTCGCCGGCCGGCTCGACCCGCAGGCGCTGCAGCAGCCGGAGCCCCAGCCCGGCACCGCGCGCGGCGCAGCGTCGGGCGGCGGCAACACGCCGACGCTCGAGCAGTACGGCATCGACCTCACCGAGCTCGCGCGCCGCGGCGAGATCGATCCGGTGATCGGCCGGGCCGACGAGATCGAGCAGGCCGTGGAGATCCTCTCCCGGCGAACCAAGAACAACCCGGTGCTGATCGGTGAGGCCGGCGTCGGCAAGACCGCGATCGTCGAGGGCCTGGCCCAGCGCATCGTGGACGGCGACGTCCCGCTCACCCTGGAGGGCAAGCGGGTCATCCAGCTCGACCTGGCCGGCCTGGTCGCGGGCACCCGGTACCGGGGTGACTTCGAGGAGCGCCTGCGCAAGGTGATCGAGGAGATCCAGCACCAGGGCGACGGGCTGATCGTCTTCCTCGACGAGATCCATACCCTGGTCGGCGCGGGTGGCGGCGGCGACGGCGGCGGCATGGACGCGAGCAACATGCTCAAGCCGGCCCTGGCCCGCGGCCGGCTGCGGGTGGTCGGCGCCACCACGCTCGACGAGTACCGCAAGCACATCGAGAAGGACGCCGCGCTGGCCCGGCGTTTCCAGCCGGTGCTGGTCGGCGAGCCGAGCGTCGAGGACACCGTGGCGATCCTGCGCGGGCTGCGGGACAACTACGAGGCGCACCACCAGGTGCGAATCACCGACGAGGCGCTGGACGCCGCGGCCGAGCTGTCCGACCGCTACCTCACCGACCGGTTCCTACCGGACAAGGCGATCGACCTGATCGACCAGGCCGGCGCCCGGGTGCGGCTGCGCGTGAAGACGCCGGACGCCGGCCTGCGCGAGCGGGAGCGGCGGCTGGAGCAGCTCAGCCGCGACCGCGATCAGGCGGTGGCGGCGGAGAACTACGAGCAGGCCTCCCAGCTGCGCGACGAGATCAACGCGCTGCGGACGCAGATCGACCGGGCGGACGCGACCGGCGAGGGCGTGCCGCAGGTGACCGCGGCCGACGTGGCCGAGGTCGTCTCCCGGGCGACCGGGATCCCGGTCACCCAGCTCACCGAGGAAGAGCGGGAGCGCCTGCTGCGCCTGGAGGGGCACCTGCACGACCGGGTGATCGGCCAGGACGAGGCGGTCGACGCGGTGGCGGAGGCGGTCCGGCGGTCCCGGGCCGGCCTGGGCGACCCGGACCGGCCGGTGGGCAGCTTCCTGTTCCTCGGCCCGACCGGCGTCGGCAAGACGGAGCTGGCGCGCTCGCTGGCCGAGGCGCTGTTCGGCGACTCGGACCGGATGATCCGGCTGGACATGAGCGAGTTCCAGGAGCGGCACACCGTGTCGCGGCTGGTCGGCGCCCCGCCCGGCTACGTCGGCTACGACGAGGCGGGTCAGCTGACCGAGGCGGTGCGACGCCGGCCGTACAGCGTCGTGCTGCTGGACGAGATCGAGAAGGCCCACCCGGACGTGTTCAACGTCCTGCTCCAGGTGCTCGACGACGGGCGGCTGACGGACAGCCAGGGCCGCACGGTGAGCTTCAAGAACACCGTACTGATCATGACCAGCAACATCGGCTCGGACATCATCAGCGGTACCCGGCGCAGTGTCGGCTTCGGCACCGCGGACGGCGGCGCCGCGGCGGCCGACCGCGAGCTGCGCGACCGGCTGGACCGGCGGCTGCGCGAGCAGCTACGGCCGGAGTTCATCAACCGGATCGACGAGATCATCGTCTTCCGGCAGCTGGAGACCGAGCAGCTCCGCCGGATCACCGAGCTGCTCCTGGAGGAGACCCGGCGGCGGCTGCACGCCCAGGATGTCACCCTGGACATCAACACCGCGGCCGTCGACTGGCTGGCCGAGAAGGGCTTCCAGCCCGAGTTCGGTGCCCGGCCGCTGCGCCGGACCATCCAGCGCGAGCTGGACAACCGGCTGTCCCGGATGCTTCTCGGCGGGGAGCTGGCACCCGGCCGGACCGTCCACGTCGACGCGGCCGGCGGCGAGCTGACCTTCCGGGTCGGTACTCCGTCCCCGGCGGCCAGCCGCTGAGTGTCGGCCGGGTAGCGGGTGCCCCCGGCGCCCGCTACCGGTCGCGCCGGTGATCGTCCAGATCCGCCGCGTACGTCGTACGGCGGGTGAGCACGTCGCGGACCTTGTCGAGGACGGCCACGACCGGATCGACGATCTTGTTCCACGGCGGGGTGGACGGCGTCCGCGGGTGCGGGCGGGTCGGCGCCGCCTCGCCGGCCAGCTCGATCCGGTTGCCGATCCGGATCAGGTCTTCGGCGCCGACCATCTGGGTGAGCACCGGCAGCAACTCCTCCTCGTCGGCCGCGACATGCCGGCGTACGGCGGCCGCGACCCGGCCGGCCCGTTCCACGGCGCCCGGACCGCCCGGGCGCAGGTCCGCCAGGGCCCGCAGCAGCTCGCTGTCCTCGGCCAGCTCCCGGTCGGCGAGATCCTCGCCGCCGGGCACGGCCGCCCGCACGGCGGGATACAGGTACTGCTGCTCGGCGCTCAGGTGCCGGGAGAGCACGGCGCCCAGCACGTCACCGATCCGCGGGTCGTCGCCGGCGGGCAGCCGGTCGCACAGCGCCAGCAGCTCGCGGTGCTGGTCGGCGAGCACGTCGACGACGCTGCGGCCGCTGGTCTCGCCGCCGACGGGCGGCAGCGGGGGGAGGTTCAACGACACGGGGCCGCCGGTACCCGCGGGGATCTCCGGCCAAACCGCGCCCGGCCCGGGCTGGTATGAAAGGCGGATGGAGACGACCGCCGCCGGCGAGGTGACCGGGATCTGCCGGGACCTGCTGCGCATCGACACCACCAACACCGGCGACCAGCGCACCACGGTGGGTGAGCGCGCGGCCGCGGAGTACGTCGCGGCCCGGCTCGGCGAGGCCGGCCTCGACGTCGAGCTGCACGAGTCGGCACCCCGCCGGGCCAGTCTCGTGGCCCGCGTCCCGGGCGCCGACCGGTCCCGCGGTGCCCTTCTCGTGCACGGCCACCTCGACGTCGTCCCGGCCGACGCCGGCGAGTGGTCGGTGCCGCCGTTCGCCGCCGAGGAGAAGGACGGCTACCTGTGGGGCCGCGGGGCGATCGACATGAAGGACTTCGACGCGATGATGCTCGCCGTGGTCCGCGACTGGCACCGCACCGGGTACGTGCCGCCGCGCGACATCGTGCTCGCCTTCACCGCCGACGAGGAGGCCGGCATGGAGTACGGGTCGCAGTGGCTGGTGCGCAACCACCGCGACCTGTTCGACGGCTGCACCGAGGCGATCGGTGAGGTCGGCGGCTACTCCTACACCGTCAACGACGACCTGCGGCTCTATCTGGTGCAGACGGCCGAGAAGGGCCTCGACTGGCTGCGGCTGCACGCCACCGGGCGGCCCGGCCACGGCTCCTTCATCCACGACGACAACGCGGTCACCGCGCTCGCCGAGGCGGTGGCGCGGGTCGGCCGGCACCGGTTCCCGGTGGTGGTGACCCCGACCGTACGGGCGTTCCTCGAGCAGATCGGCGACGCCCTGCGCATCGACCTCGACCCGGCCGACCCGGAACTGGCCGTCGCGAAGCTCGGCCCGATCGCCAACCTGATCGGCGCCACCATCCGCAACACCGCCAACCCGACCCGGCTCGAGGCGGGCTACAAGGACAACGTGATCCCCGGCCGGGCGTCCGCGACCGTCGACTGCCGCACCCTGCCCGGCCAGGCCGAGTCGTTCCTCGCCGAGCTGCGCGAGGTGATCGGGCCGGACATCGAGATCGAGCACAAGCATCGGCAGCCGGCCGTCGAGACCGGGTTCGACGGCGATCTGGTCGACGCGATGGGCGCGGCCCTGCGTGCCGAGGACCCGGGTGCGCGCACGGTGCCCTATCTGATGTCCGGCGGCACCGACGCGAAGGCGTTCGCCACGCTGGGCATCCGGTGCTTCGGCTTCACCCCGCTGCGGCTGCCCCCCGACCTGAACTTCGCCGCGCTGTTCCACGGCATCGACGAGCGGGTACCCGTGGAGGGGCTAGAGTTCGGCGTGCGTGTGCTCGACCGACTGCTCCGGAACAGCTGACCCTGATGGGCTGACCCCGTTGGAAGGACCCGAACTGATGACCGACCAGAACGCGGAGCTCGACGCGGCGCTGGAGCGCGTGGTCGAAGCCGCCCGGGCGCACCTCGCCGCCGTCAAGACGGCCGCCGGCCGCATCGACGACGACGACGTCTGGCAGGCGTACGTCGCTCTCAACAACGCGTCCTTCGCGTACGACGAGCTGCTGCTCGACGCGTACGGCGAGGTCACGCCGTGGGACGTGGAGTCGATCGACCCGGAGGAGGCGGAGCAGCGCTTCGGCCTGGGCGTCGACGGTGCCGACGGTGACGGCACGGGCGATCCGTACCCGCAGGTCGTCTCCGTGCGGCAGCGCCGCGACTACCGGGTGCCCAGCGTCGCGGCGCTGGTGCGGGCCGCCGAGGTGGCCCGGCGCGGCTCGGTGCCCGAGGACGAGGACCCGGGCGCGGTCGAGTCGGTGGGGGAAGCCGTGCTCGAGCTGCTGCAGGCCGGCGACGGGTCGCTGGCCGCGCTGGACGTTCCCGAGCTGGAGCCGCTCGACGGCCTGCTCACGGTCAGCGAGATCGCGGAGCCGCTCGACCTGGACGCGTTCGAGGACTCCGACGGCGACGGCCCGTTCGCCCCGCGCGAGGGCGACCTGCTGGTGGGCAGGCTGGACGAACACCCCTTCCTCCCGGACGAGGAAGAGGATCACGCCGGGCACAATCACTGAGCGTACCGAGGCCCGCCCGGAGGATTCCGGGCGGGCCTGGTCAGTAGCTCAACCCCGGTTGGGGTGTCGACTGGATGCGGCGGCGGAGCATGACCTTGCGGGTGCCGTCCCGGAAGAGCTGCACGCGGGCCAGTTCCCACCCGGAGAACTCCGCCTGTATGGCGAGCTGCGCCGCCGCGGCCAACCGATCGACATTCGAAGGCAACCGCAGCGGCGCGTATTCGTAGTCCATGCGGTCTAATATGCTCTTCCCGCCCGGCCCGGCACCACCCCTGAGGTCCGGTGACCTCAGCCTTCGGCCGCCGGGTAGCCGACGCCCTCGCGCTCCGGATAGCCGGTGTCGATCGCCGAGACGTCGTCCAGCGCGTCGGCGATCTCGGCGGGCAGGGTGAGATCCTCGCTGCGCAACGCCCCCTGCAACTGCCCGGCGGTGCGGGCGCCCAGGATCGGGGCGGCGACCCCGGGCCGGTCCCGGATCCAGGCGAGCGCCACCTCGAGCGGGGCGACGCCGAGGCCGGCCGCCGCCGTCACGACCGCCTCGACGATGCTCGAGCTGCGTGGCTCCAGATAGGTCCGGACGAACGGCGCGAGATGCTCGGACGCGGCGCGCGAGTCCAGCGGGCGGCCGTTGCGGTACTTGCCGGTGAGCACGCCACGGCCGAGCGGCGACCACGCCAGCACGCCGAAGCCCAGCGCCGCCGCCGCGGGCAGCAGCTCCCGCTCGACGCCGCGTTCGAGCAGCGAGTACTCCATCTGGGTGGCCACGATCGGCGCCCGGCCGGGGTACGCGGCCTGCCAGGTCGCGGCCCGCGCCGTCTGCCAGGCGGCGAAGTTCGACACCCCGACGTACCGCACCCGGCCGCTGGCGACCGCGTGGTCCAGCGCACCCAGGGTCTCCTCGAGCGGGGTGTGCGGGTCGTATCCGTGCACCTGCCACAGGTCGACGTAGTCGGTGCCGAGCCGGCGCAGCGAGGCGTCGAGCGACCGCAGCAGATGTCCCCGGGAGCCGTCCCGGCGGCGGTGACCGTGCGGGGTGAGCCCGGCCTTCGTGGCGATCACCACCTCGTCGCGCGGGACGAGATGGTCCAGCAGCGAGCCGATCACCGCCTCCGCGTCGCCCCCGCCGTACACGTCGGCGGTGTCGAGCACGGTGCCGCCGGCCTCGAGATAGAACTTGAGCTGGGCGGCCGCGTCGTCGGGGTCGGTGTCGCGGCCCCAGGTCATGGTGCCGAGGACCAGCCGGGAGACCGCCAGCCCGCTGCGACCGAGCGATCGCTGTTGCATGGGTGAAACCCTATGCAGGTCGGGCCATCCGCGAAATGCCGGTTACCGTTCCGGCATCACTCTGCGTGGGTCAGTACGCTGCGGTGGGAGGACCACCGGCACCGGGGAGGACACGTGCGGCTCGGACTCAGCCTCGGCTATCAGGCGGCGTGGACCACGCCGGGCGATCACCTGGCGATGGCCCAGGAGGCGGACCGCCTCGGCTTCGCGGTGGTCTGGTCCGCCGAGGCGTACGGCTCGGACACGGTCAGCATGCTGGCCTGGATCGCCGGGCAGACCCGTCGGATCGGCCTGGGCGCCGCCGTCATGCAGATTCCCGCCCGCACGCCGGCGATGACCGCGATGACCGCCGCCACCCTCGACGCGCTCTCCGGCGGCCGGTTCCGGCTCGGCCTGGGCGTCTCCGGCCCGCAGGTCTCCGAGGGCTGGCACGGCGTACGGTTCGCCAAGCCGCTGTCCCGCACCCGGGAGTACGTCGACATCGTCAAGATGGCGATCGCCCGGCAGCCGGTCTCGTACCAGGGCGAGCACTACACCCTGCCGCTGCCCGACGGGCCCGGCAAGGCGCTGCGGCTCGGTTTCCACCCGCCGCGCGAGGCCGTGCCGATCTATCTGGCCGCGGTCGGTCCAAAAAACCTGGAGCTGGCCGGCGAGATCGCCGACGGCTGGCTGGCGACGTTCTTCGCGCCGGACGCCGCGGGGGAGTACCGGCAGCACCTCGCGTACGGCCGGGCCCGGCGGGGACTGGGCCTGACCGGCTTCGACGTCGTGCCGAGCGTGCCGGTGGTGGTGGGCGAGAACCTGGCCCGGTGCGCCGACGTGATCCGGCCGTACGCGGCGCTCTACCTCGGCGGCATGGGCAGCCGGGAGGAGAACTTCTACAACCAGCTCGCGGTCCGGATGGGCTTCGGCGACGCGGCGGCGAAGGTGCAGGAGCTGTACCTCGGAGGCCGCAAGGCGGAGGCCGCCGAGGCGGTGCCGCAGGAGTTCATCCAACGCACCTCGATCATCGGCAACCGGATCCAGGTCAAGGAGCGCATCCGGCAGTACGCGGCGGCGGGCGTCGGCACGCTCTCGGTCAGCCCGTACGCCGGCGACCTGAAGAGCGGCATCGACACGCTGCGGATCGTCGCGGAGGCGTACGAAGAGTCCGGCGTGGCCGCGTAGTGGCCACCGTCCTGCTGCTCCGGCACGGGCGCACCACCGCCAACGCCACCGGTGAACTGGCCGGCCGCCGGCCCGTCGAGCTCGACGACACCGGGCGTGACCAGGCTTCGCGGGCCGGGGAGCGACTTCGCGCCCTCCCGCTGTCGATGGTGGTGAGCAGCCCGCTGGTCCGCTGCCGGACCACCGTCGAGCTGGCCCTGCCGGGCGCGGCGGTCCAGATCGACGAGGGCCTGACCGAGTGCGGGTACGGCGACTGGGAGGGCCAGCCGTTGAAGAAGCTGGCCAAGGACCCGCTCTGGCCGGTGGTGCAGCAGCAGCCCAGCGCCGTGGTCTTCCCGAACGGCGAGGCCATGGCAGCGATGTCGGCGCGCGCGGTCGCCGCGGTCCGCGGCCGGGACGCGGAGGTGACCGCGGCGCACGGGCCCGAGGCGGTCTGGCTGGCGTGCAGCCACGGCGACGTGATCAAGGCCATCGTGGCCGACGCGCTGGGCCTGCACCTCGACCAGTTCCAGCGCATCGTGGCGGATCCCGCCTCGGTGAGCGTGATCCGGTACACCGCGGGCCGGCCCTTCGTGGTGCGGGTCAACGACACCGGCGACCTCGCCTCGGTCGTCCCGCCGAAGCCGGCGCGCCGGCGCCGCGCCCGGCCCGCCGCCCAGTCCGACGCCGCGGTCGGCGGCGGCGTCGGCGCCGGGGTCTGACGATCCGGTCACCGGCGTGTCACGGCCGGCGTTCCGTGGTTGCGCCCATGGCGAACCGGGTCCGGTGGGATGCGCGCGCGCGCCTACGGATGGATAGGGTTGGCGCATGACCCACCAGGTGCACTCCTTCGAGCCGCCGGAGCGGTTCGTCGCCGGGACGGTGGGCGAGCCGGGCGACCGGACGTTCTTCCTCCAGGCCCGCGGCGACGGGCGGGTGATCAGCGTCGCGCTGGAGAAGGTCCAGGTGTCGTTGCTCGCCGAGAAGCTCGAGGAACTGCTGATCGAGGCGAACAAGCGGTTCGGCGTGACGCTGCCCGACGAGCCGCTGGTGGTCGAGCACGACAACGAGCCGCTGGACACCCCCGTCGACGAGGAATTCCGGGTCGGCACGCTGGGACTCGCCTTCGACGTCGACACCAGCACCGTGGTGATCGAGGCCATCGAGGCCGGGGACGCGGAGGCGGAGATCGAGCTGGGCGACGACGCCGCGGCCGACGACGAGGAGGACGACGACGAGCCGGACGACGACCTCGACCGGCTGCGGGTGCGGCTGAGCCCGGAGGCCACCCGCGCCTTCATCGCCCGGGCCCGCCGGGTGGTCGCCGCGGGGCGCCCGCCGTGCCCGCTGTGCGGCCAGCCGCTGGATCCGGCCGGCCACCTCTGTCCCCGGCACAATGGTTACCACCGGTGACGACCGAGTCGGCGGCCGCGCTGGCGGAGAGTGACGCCCTCGAGTTGCTCACCCGGGGACGGATCGAAATAGAGGGCCGTCTCGTCGACGCCTCCAACACGACCCTGCGGGCCGAGATCACCCTGCACGGCCTCACCCGGCGGTGCGTCTACAAGCCGGTGCGCGGCGAGCGCCCGCTGTGGGACTTCCCGGACGGCACGCTGGCCGGCAGGGAGGTCTCCGCGTACCTGGTCTCGCACGCGACCGGGTGGGATCTCGTACCGCCGACGATCCTGCGGGACGGGCCGCTGGGCCGCGGCGCGCTGCAGCTGTGGATCGACGAGCCGGACGACGCGCAGAGCCTGATCGGCTTCGTGCCGGCGTACGACGTGCCGCCCGGCTGGCTCGCGGTGGCCAACGCCCGCGACGAGTACGGCGACGCGTACGCGCTGGCGCACGCGGACGATCCGCGCCTGGCTCGCCTCGCGGTCTTCGACGCCGTGATCAACAACGCCGACCGCAAGGGCGGCCACGTGCTGTACCCGGTGACCGGCTCTCTCCACGGGGTGGACCACGGCGTCAGCTTCCATGTGGAGAACAAGCTGCGGACCGTCCTGTGGGGCTGGACCGGCAGGACGATCCCGGCGGAGGTGGCGGACGTGCTGACCGGGCTGGCCGCGCGGCTCGACGGCGAGCTGGGTGAGGCCCTGGAGGAGCACCTGACCGTGGCCGAGGTCCAGCACGTCCGGCTGCGGGTCAAGCGGCTGCTGCGGGCGGGGCGGTTCCCCAAGCCGCCGCCGGACTGGCCGGCGATCCCGTGGCCGCCGATCTAGTTGGCTCCGCTTCGCTCCGCGGCGATCGCCTTGTAACCGGCGGCGATCGCGGGGCGGGTGGTGCGGTTTCGCGAGTTTCGCCGAGCCGGCCATCGGGTGAGAGTTTGGGCACGCTCGGGGGATTTCTGTCGGACCCGGTCGATAGGCTCGGTGCCTATGGACGCTTGGACCGGGCACGACGTGCCGACCCTGCCGGGTGACCCGGCGCCGCTGCGGCTCTACGATTCGGCGCGCCGGTCGGTGGAGCCCGTCGCGCCCGGTGACACCGCGACGATGTACGTCTGCGGCATCACGCCCTACGACGCCACCCACATCGGCCATGCCGCCACGATGATCACCTTCGATCTGGTGAACCGTGCCTGGCGCGACGCCGGGCGCGCGGTCGGCTATGTGCAGAACGTCACCGACATCGACGACCCGCTGCTCGAGCGCGCCGCCCGCGACGGCGAGGACTGGGTGGTGCTCGCCATGCGCGAGACCGCCCTGTTCCGCGAGGACATGGAGGCGTTGCGGATCATCCCGCCGGCGCGATACGTGGGCGCCGTCGAATCGATCCCGGCGATCGCCGGGCACGTCCGCGATCTGATCACGGCCGGTGCCGCGTACCCTTTGGCGGACGGCACCGGCGACGTCTACTTCTCGGTCGCCGCGGCGCCCCGTTTCGGGTACGAGTCGGGCCTGCACCGCGGCGAGATGATCAAGCTGTCCGCCGAGCGGGGTGGCGATCCCGGCCGGGCGGGCAAGCGCGACCCGCTCGACCCGCTGCTCTGGCGCGGCGCGCGGGACGGCGAGCCGGCTTGGGACGGCGGCGAACTCGGCCCGGGCCGCCCCGGCTGGCACATCGAGTGCGCCACCATCGCTCTGGGTCTGCTGGGTGACACCATCGACGTCCAGGGCGGCGGGAACGACCTGCTCTACCCGCATCACGAGTGTTCCGCCGCGCACGCCGAGACGCTGACCGGCAAGGCGCCGTTCGCCGGTCATTACGTGCACGCCGGCATGATCGGGCTGGACGGCGAGAAGATGTCGAAGTCGCGGGGCAACCTCGTCTTCGTCTCCCGCCTGCGCGGCGACGGCGTCGACCCGATGGCGGTGCGGCTCGGGTTGCTGTCCAGCCACTACCGCGCCGACCGCGACTGGACCGACGACGTCCTGAAAGCGGGCCAGAACCGCCTGGCCCGCTGGCGTGCGGCCGCCGCCGCGCCGTCCGGGCCGTCCGGGACCGGTCTGCTCGACGCCGTACGGGAGAGTCTGGCCGCCGACCTGGACACCCCGGCCGCCCTCGCGCTCGTGGACGCCTGGTCCGAGGCCGCCCTCGCCGGCGCCGGGGACGACGACGACGCTCCGGCCCTGATGGCCCGCGCGGTCGACGCGCTGCTGGGCGTCCGCCTGTAACCGCGGCGCCCACCACGCTCGGCTCGGCTGGTCGTTATCGCCGGCTGGTCGCGCTCGCCCGGCTGGTCGTTCTCGCCCGGCTGGTCGTTCTCGCCCGGCTGGTCGTTCTCGCCCGCGCTCGCCGCGCGGTGGGAGGAGCGCTGCGCTCCAGCCTCGGTGGTCGGAGCGCACCGCGACGACCCTAGCCGCCGGATGAGCCTTAGGCGCATCTCTAGGGAAAAAGTCCGCCTTAGTCGGACTTCTCCGGAAAACCCTGCATCGGGCGCGCGGCGAGGCCAGACTTTCGGAGGTCCTACTTTCGTCCGAAAGGAAACATCATGCGTCGTCCGGTCCTGTACCTCGCCGGCCTTCTCATGGCCACCGGCGCGAGCCTCGCTCTCGCCGGTCCCGCCGCCGCCGCCGAAGGCCACAAGTGGCCGCACGGTCACCACCACAACCACGGCCACTACAACCAGTGGTGGAACGACGACGAGTGCGACGACGATGACTTCGGTCACGGCCACGGCAACTACAGCGGCAATCACCTCAACGGGATCAACATCCTGAACGGCGCCCTCAACGGCGGCCTGTTCTGAGCAGTGTGTTCCGGGACCCGAGGAGCCTTGCGGCGCCTCGGGTCCCGTCGTTTCAGGCCAGCGCCAGGCCGGGACCGAGGTCCGGCTCGGGAGCCGGCGCGGGAATCCGGTACTCCTCGGTGAGCGTCGTCATCGGCCCCGGCCAGGTCGCCTGCGCCACCTCGATCGGCTTGCGCGTGTCGTCGAACGCGACGTGCAGCAGGTGCAGCACCGGCGTGTCCGGCCTGATCTGCAGCACCTCGGCCTCCTCGCGGCTCGGCTGCCGGGCGCTGATCGTGTCGGTCGCGGACGCGTAGCGCTTGCCCAGCTCCTCCTCCGCCTCCTGGTAGAGCGGCCGGCCGAAGGCCTCCAGCCGCTCCAGCGAGGTGCCGTTCGCCTCGGTGGCGCGGAACCAGGACGCACCCACCTCGACCGTGGCGTCGTCGGTGCGTACCACGTGCCGGCGCACCAGCATCTCCGTCCCGTCGCGCACGCCGAAGGCGTCGGCCACCTCCGGCGGCGCCGGCTCGCGGCCCACGCCGACCAGTTGCTGCCGGTAGCGCGCCGCCAGGTCGGCGTGGTAACCGCGGTGCGCGCCGTACCGGCCACGGGAGAGCCGGTTCAGCCGCCGGCGAGTGCCGCGCACGTACGTGCCCGAGCCCGGCTTGGTGATCAGGATGCCTTCGACCCGGAGCTGGTCGACGGTACGCTGCACGGTCTGCTTCGCGACGCCGAACATCTCGGCCATCGCCGGGATGGACGGCAGCCGCTCGCCCGGCTGCCAGTCGCCGCGCCGGATCCGGTCGCGCAGCTGCGCGGCGATCTGCCGGTGCGGGAACTCGGCGGCCCCCGGATTGATCGTCATGTCGCCCCCCTTTACCCCTAGGTTCCTAGGATGGCTCAGGGAGGGTGCCGGGCCGCGCCACGACACGCCGAAACCGGAGCTCACCAACTCCTACGGGTAGGACGGCCTCGGCGCTTCACCAGGAGCCGGCGGTCGGGCCCGCCCAGCCGCCCCGGCGGCGCAGGTACTTCTCGAACTCGCTGGCGATCTCGTCGCCGGTCAGCGGCTGGATGCCCTCGTCGCCCACGCGTTCCTCCAGCTCACGCACGTACTCGCCGAGCTCGGCGTCCTGTTCGGCGGCGGCGCGGACCCGCTTCTCCCACTCGTCGGCCTCCTCGGCCAGGTCGGCCATCGGCACCGGGAGGTCCAGCACGTCCTCGAGCCGGCTCAGCAGTGCCAGCGTGGCCTTCGGGCAGGGTGGGTTGTTGGCGTAGTGCGGCACGTGCACCCAGAACGACAGCGCGTCCAGCTCGGCGCGGCCGGCCGCCTCCTGCAGCACGCCGACGATGCCGGTCGGGCCGTCGTAGCGGGTGGGGACCACCTTGTACCGGTCGGCGACCTCCCGGTCGCTGGCGGAGCCGCTGATCGGCAGCGGCCGGGTGTACGGCACGTCGGCCAGCAGCGCGCCGAGCAGGACGACGCGGTTGACCTCGAGGCTGTGGCAGAGCTCGAGGACCTCCTCGCAGAACGTCCGCCAGCGCATGCTCGGCTCGATGCCGCGGATGAGCACCACGTCGCGGTCGCTGCCGGGCGGGCTGGCCACGGTGAACCGGGTCGTCGGCCACTCGATCTTGCGAGTCTCGCCCTCGGCCATGGTGATGGTCGGCCGGCTCACCTGGAAGTCGTAGAACTCCTCCGGGTCGATCGTGCTGATCTGCCGGGCCTGCCACACCTGCTCGAGGTGTTCCACGGCCGCGGTGGAAGCGTCCGCAGCATCGTTCCAGCCCTCGAAGGCGGCGATGGCCACGGGGGAGCGGAGCAGCGGGAGGCCGTCGAACTCAGTCATAGGAGACAGCGTACGTGCGGGCTCCGCACGCCACCCGTCGGCCGCGCCGCCGCGGTGGGCCGGGGGCCGGCGGAGAGAGCCGCGTCACACGGTGCCGCGGGCGGCGTACGCCCCGGTTGCCAGCACCGCCGCGCAGCGCAGGTTGCGGTAGTGGCCGCGATGATCGAGACCGTAGCCGACGATCAGGCCCGGGCCGACGTCGAAGCCGATGTAGGTCGGCGTGTCCGCGAAGCGGGCGGTCTCCGGCTTGCGCATCAGGGCGCACACCGCGATCGACGCCGGCGCGCGCTGCGCCAGGTTGGCGATCAGCCAGGACATCGTCAGTCCGGTGTCGATCACCCCGTCCACGATGATCACGTCGCGGCCGGCGATGTCCAGCTCCAGGTCCTTCAGCAGCCGCACCGAGCCGGACGC